>Ga0315268_10002464_pt1 | contig 20805 bp, 21 predicted proteins | sample C1_top_MG_FD_204535 | JGI IMG/M metagenome (GOLD analysis project Ga0315268, IMG submission 204535) | Sediment microbial communities from Yellowstone Lake, YNP, Wyoming, USA - C1_top | ecosystem: Environmental > Aquatic > Freshwater > Lake > Sediment | place: USA: Wyoming | collected 2017-08-01
TGGGCCGCAAGGTGCTCAAGCCCTCGGGAAAGTTGGAAGCCTTCCCCAACCAGAACCGCGGGCGCGATTACCGGGTGATCCTGGAGACCGAAGAATTCACCTCCCTCTGCCCCATCACCGGGCAGCCGGACTTCGGCGCCATCACCGTCAGCTACATCCCGGACCGGCTGGTGGTGGAATCCAAATCGCTCAAACTATACCTGTGGACCTACCGCAACAAGGGCGTCTTTCACGAGGCGGTGGTCAACCAGATCCTGGACGACCTGGTGCAGGCCGTCCGGCCCCGTCAAATGCTGGTGACGGGAAATTTCAGAGTGCGGGGCGGCATCGCCATCACGGTAGAGGCCGAATATCCCGGTAAAACAAAAAACCACTAAGAAAAAGAGAACCTATGCCATTACGCAAACTTTTAAGCCTTTTCAAACGCAAGAAGAAGACCCCGGCCCAGCCGGTTCAACACCATGCTGCGGCCCCGGCCAGACACCAGGCCGAGCCCCACCGTAAACCGTTGGCCGCCGCACCCGCACCTCATGCCGGAGGCAGGGCCCAAAGCCATCAATCATCCCGCCCCGCCAGGCCCCAGGGAACGCAGGCTCAGGGACAAAGGTCCCAGCCGCATCATACAGGAAGGCCGCCCCAAAGACCGCCTGCCAGGCCCGGTACTGCTCAACCCCAGCCGGGACGGCAGCATCCCCAGCATCAGGGTCCTCGGCCATTTGCCCAGCACCAGCCGCGTCCTGCCCAACCTGTGCCGGTCCGGCCCCAGTATGTCCCGCCGGTCCAAACCCCGCTGCCCCGGGCAGCCAAATCCGTTTCGACCGGGCCCACCCTGCGCTTCGACCAGCTGGGGCTCAAACCAACCCTGCTGGAAGCATTGAAGACCGAGGGATATACCGAACCCACCCCCATCCAGCAGCAGGCCATCCCGGTGGCCCTGGCCGGCAAGGATATTTTGGGCTGCGCCCAGACCGGCACCGGTAAGACCGCGGCCTTTGCCCTGCCGATATTGCAGAGGCTGGACCGGCCGGAGATCACCCGAGAACAATACCGCTCCATAAGGGCACTGATCGTCACTCCCACCCGGGAGCTGGCGGCCCAGGTGGGCCAGAGCTTTGCGGCCTACGGCCGGAACATCAACCTGCGCTCGGCCGTGGTCTACGGCGGCGTCTACCAGGGCACCCAGGCCAAGGCCATGCGGGGCGGAGTGGATATTCTGGTGGCCACCCCCGGGCGTCTGCTGGACCTGATGGACCAGAAGGTGGTGCTGCTCCACAAGGTGGAAGTGCTGGTGCTGGACGAGGCCGACCGGATGCTGGACATGGGCTTCATCAACGACATCCAGAAGATCGTGGCCAAGGTGCCCAGCCGGCGCCAGACCCTGTTCTTCTCGGCCACCATGCCTCCCGAGATCCGCAAGCTGGCCGGCGGCATATTGGACCAGCCGGTCTCCATCTCCATCACCCCGGAATTCACGGCCGCCGAAACGGTGGACCAGTCGGTCTATTTCGTGGAAAAGGATGACAAACCGGACCTGCTGCGCCACCTGCTGGGCCAAACCGGCATGTCAAGGACCCTGGTCTTCACCCGCACCAAGGTTCGGGCCGACCGTTTGGCCCGCCGTCTGACCGCCTGGGGCATCCCGGCCCAGGCCATCCACGGCGACAAGTCGCAGAACACCCGGGAGCGGGTCTTGGACTCCTTCAAAAGCGGGCATACCAAGGTGCTGGTGGCCTCGGATGTGGTCTCCCGGGGAATAGATATTGACAATATCTCCCACGTGGTGAATTTTGACATACCGCACGAAGCCGAGGCCTACGTCCACCGCATCGGCCGCACCGGCCGGGCCGGAGCCCAGGGCACGGCGGTCTCCTTCTGCGACAGCGAGGAGCGCCAGGATCTGGCCCAGGTGGAGCGGCTGCTGGGACGCTCGATACCGGTGGCCACTGGACACCCCTACCAATCCACCGCGCCGGCCAGGACCCACAGCGCGCCGGCCAGACAGAGCCGCGGTTCCGGGTCAAAGCCCTACCGCCGTCGTTAGTATTTTGTTAAAGGAGATATCATGTATTACGTTTCGGTTTACAAGAACTTCTCGGCCGCCCACCATTTACGGGACTATGCCGGGAAGTGCGAGAAGATCCACGGCCACAATTATCAGGTGGAGGTGGAGCTTAAGGCCAAAGCGCTCAACAAGACAGGGATGGTGGCGGACTTCACCGACATCCGGGATGCGCTGGAAAAACTGCTGGGCCGCTTTGACCATCAGGACCTGAACGAGGTCAAGCCCTTCGACAAGATCAACCCCACCGCCGAGAACATCGCCCGGGTGGTGTTCGAGGAAATGGCGCTGAAGTTCAATTCGCCCAAGGTCAAGATCAACAAGGTCTCCGTTTGGGAGACCGAGCACGCCAAGGCCACCTATGGCCCGTTCTAAAAAGGCCGTGGTGCTGCTCTCCGGCGGGCTGGATTCGGCCACCGTGCTTTACTGGGCCCTGGCCCGGGGCTGGCAGCCTAAGGCCCTGATCTTCGACTACGGACAAAGGCACCGCCGGGAGATAGCTTCGGCCAGGGCATTATGCAAAAAGACCGGGGTGGCGTATGACGTCATCCCGGTAAAGCTACCCTGGCGGGGCAGCACCCTGCTGGACAAGGCCTCCGCTCTTCCCAGCGCTAAAACCACTGGGGACATCGGTGCGCAGATCCCTTCCACCTACGTGACCGGCCGGAACACCCTGTTCCTCAGCTACGGCCTGTCCTGCGCCGAGGCTGTAGGCGCGGAAGCGGTGATGATCGGGGCCAACGCTCTGGACTATTCGGGCTATCCCGACTGCCGGCCGGATTTCATTTCGGCCATGTCAAAGGTCTTTACGCTGGGAACCAAGGCCGGACGTCAGGGAAAACCGATCAGGATAGTTGCCCCGTTGTTAAAACTGTCCAAATCCCAGATCGTAAAATTGGGGATCCGGTTGGGCGTGCTATATCAATTGACCTGGTCCTGCTACCGGGGCGGGAAGAAACCCTGCGGAACCTGTGATTCCTGCCTTTTGCGGGCCAAGGGGTTCAAGGAAGCGGGAATATCGGACCCAACGATATAAGGTAGTCTGATATGCGTTATTTCATCACCATTTTAATCATAACCATTTCCTGTATATCGGCAGTTGCCCAGGACCCCGTGCTCAGCGAGATCCAAGAGCAATTGGACCGGCAGAAGGAGCTCAAGAAGGACCTGGTCTACAGCTTTACCACCCTCAGCTATGTCCACAAACTTGACAAACAGGGACTGGTAGAGAAGACCGACACCGTTGAGACCTGGCAGAAATTTTTGGGGGACTCCCTGCTGGACCGCCAGATAGTCTACACCAGCGACAAGAAGCAAAAGAAGCGGGAGGACGGCAGGGGTCACAACCAAAGCATGGAGCTTCCCAAGCTGAACGACCCCAAGTACGAGTTCCTGGTCGACCGGTCCGGGGCCAGCATATCATTCAAGCCCAAAAAGCCCAAAGGCGGCGACCTGGCCGGGACCATAAGCTATGACCCCCAGGATATGTCGCTGGAAAAGATGGACATTACCATGCCCAAGCTGAGCTGGCCCGTTAACGAGTTTTCCCTGAAGGCCGAGTTCATCCGGGTGGAAGAGATTTTGTTTCCCTCCAAGCTGTGGATGCAGGCCGGCTGGAATGCCCTGATCAGCAAGGGAAGGATCCGGGTGGAAAGCAGCAATTCGGATTACAAGATATATAAATGACCGTGAAAGCCAGGATCGCCGAAATATTCCACTCCCTTCAGGGCGAGGGCCTTTACCTGGGCGAGCCCACCACCTTCGTCCGCTTTGCCGGCTGCAACCTGGACTGCGGCTACTGCGACACCCCGCTGGCCAAGGCCGGGGACAAGTCGATCGCGATGGAAGTGTCTGGAGTTTTGGCTGAAATTGTCGGTGTTACCAAAGCGGGCGACTTCGTTTCCCTCACCGGTGGCGAGCCGCTGCTGCAGGCTGACTTCATCGCAGCCCTGATCCCGGGATTGAAAGAACGAGGTCACCGGTTGTACTTGGAGACCAATGGTACCTTATTCAAAGAACTGGCCTCTATCCTCTCCGGCCTGGACGTGGTGTCCATGGACATCAAGCCGCCCACGGCCTGCGGCAAGGACCTTTGGGACATGCAGCAAAAGTTTCTGCAGACCGCCCGGGACAAGGTTTTCGTCAAACTGGTCATCTGTGACAAGACCACGGCAGCAGAGGTTGAGCGGTCCGCCCGGATGATAGTCGCGGTTGACCGGAAAATCATTTTGATCCTCCAGCCGGCCGAAGGGCCGAATGCCCCGGACATGCAGGCGGTCCGCAGATACCAGGCCCTGGCCGGCGAGCTGCTGCAGAATGTCAGCATTATCCGGCAGATGCACAAGATCTGGAACATTCGCTGAAATATTACTAATAACGGCCACAAAAAGCATGCCCTGAGTGAAATCGAATGGGCAAATCAACCGTTACAACTTCACTACGTAATAGAGTTAAACGCGTTAGGATTTTTGTGTGTTTTGTGTCACTTCGGCACAGCTCAGCGCATGTTTTTGTGGTTAAAGCGTTACCCATCAATTGAACTTGTTTCTATGTTTGACAGAGAATTCAAGACCGCGGTGCTGGCCGCAAAAAAGGCCGGTCGCTTGCTCCAGACCATGTCCCAGGGTGACCTGAAGGTGGAATACAAGGGTGAGATCGACCTGGTGACCCAGGCCGACCGGGCGGCCGAGGCCCTGGTCATAAATATGCTCAAGAAGCAATTTCCCGGCGACGATATTCTGACCGAAGAAACAACCCGGGACCGCACCCAGTCTGACCGGCGCTGGATCATAGACCCGCTGGACGGCACCACCAACTACGCCCACCGTTTCCCCTTCTGGTGTGTATCCATCGCTTTTGAATTTAAGGGACAAGTTGTGCTGGGGGCAATATACAATCCCAACTTGAACGAGTTGTTCACCGCCCGGAAAGGCCGGGGTGCCTGGTTGAACGGGAAAAAGATAAAGGTATCCTCCCAGACTTCTTTGAAAAAAAGCCTGCTGGCCACCGGTTTCCCCTACGATGTCCATTGTTCCAGAAAAGATAATCTGGACAACTTCCGGAGATTCATCAAGCGGGCCCAGGCGGTGCGGCGGCCGGGCTCGGCGGCTTTGGACCTGGCCTTTGTAGCCTGCGGCCGGTTCGACGGATTCTGGGAGATGAAGCTGAAGGCCTGGGACATGGCGGCCGCTTCTTTGATGGTGACCGAGGCCGGGGGAAAGCTTAGCGGTTTTAAAGGGCAGGTGTTCAGCCTCTACGTGCCGGAGTGCCTGGCCAGCAATTGCCGGATACACGGACAGATGAAAAAAGTACTGGCCGGTTGACAAAAAACCCGAAGCTAATGCTTCGGGTTTTTCGTTGTTCTTATGGTTCGGCGTCAGAAATAGAACCTTCCTCCCAGTCCGCCCTGCAGCCACAGCCCGCTGGCCGGGATAATATCTAGTGTCGGCGCCAATTCCAAGAATATATCGAAGGGAGCGTCCTTGAAGATATACTCCAGACCGGCCACCCCCCGGATCCCGAGATTGGCTCCATCGCGGTCGTGAAAATGTCCGCCCCACAAGGTGGCGCCAACCCCGTAATAAAACGGCAGCTTCCCCTGTTCCACCTCAATGGCCCGGTAATCATGCCAAAGGTAATCGGCATTGGCCCGGAAATAACCGGCGTCCAAGAACGACCAGGCCAGATTGCCGTCGAAGGCGTTGGTTGATCCCTGCCAGTACTTCCAGGACAGCCCAGAAGGCTCTCCAGCCACCAGGCCCAGACCGAACCTGCGCCCCTGCTTGATGGGGCTGGCCGGAACGGCCGAAGCCAGGACAGCCAGGACCAACAACGCTATGACCTTTTTTCCCATCCCCCCCGTTCCTCCTGCATCTTATGATAAGTTTCATTGATTCATTCCGCATCCAGCAGTATCTCAACTATCTCGGGATCGAACTGGGTGCCGGCTCCCAGCTTCAGCCTCTGTCTTGCCTCTTCCCGGCTGTAAGCCTTCCGGTACGGCCGGTCCACCGTCATGGCCTCGAAGGCGTCGGCCACCGCTATGATCCGGGACTCCACCGGGATGGCTTCGCCCTTAAGTCCCTTGGGGTATCCGCTTCCGTCATAATTCTCATGATGGGCTTTGATCACCGGCCCGGCCTCCTTTAGCAGCTCCACCTGTTCCACCAGTTTTCCCCCGATCTGGGGATGGAGCTTCACTTCTTCGAACTCAAACCCGGTCAGGGCGGTGCCCTTGGTCAACAGCTGTTCGCTGACCCCGATCTTTCCGATATCATGCAACAGGGCCGCGTATTCCAGGAGCCGCATCGATTCCGGCGGCAGCCTCATTTTATCCCCGATCCTCAGGGCGATGCTCTTCACCCCCTCGGAGTGTCCCCGGGTGTAGCTGTCCTTGGCGTCCATGGCAGCGGTAATGGCCCTGATAGTGTCGTCGTAGCTTTGCTGCAGCAGGCGGTTGGATTCGGCCAGCTCCCTGGTGCGCTCCTCCACCCGGTGCTCCAGGTCCTCCTTGGCATGCCACAGGGCATCCTCGCCCTGCTTGCGTTCGGTGATGTCCTCGGCGATGGCCAGTATTCCCCAGGGAGTGCGGTAGATGTCGGAATGGATGAAGCGGTCCTGGTACTGTCCTTCCGACTCCTGATCAAGCCCGGTGCGCAGGACCTTCTGGTACATCTGATAGGTCTTGGTTTCCTCCAGCCGGGGAAAGATCTGCAGCAGGTTGCTGCCTTCCAGTTTTTCCTGGCCCAGCCCAACGAAGCGGGCGTAGGCCTGATTACAGTAAAGGATGGTCATGTCATCCTTTACCGCCAGCACCGGCAGGCTGATGCTGTTCAGCAGCAGGCGGTGTTTGATCTCGCTCTCCCGGACGGCCGCCTCGGCCTGCTTGCGTTCGGTGATGTCGCTGATCACCCCGTAAACGGTGACCTCCCCGGTCTGGGGGTCCCGTTCGGTCCGCCCCGAATCCCTGACCCAGATTATACTGCCATCCTTCTTGGTGATCCGGTATTCCAGTTCGCTGTTTTGTCCCAGCTTGAATCTTTCCGCCTGCTGCCGGGCCGGCTCCCGGTCCTGGGGCAGGATCAGCTGTTCCGCCCAAAAGCCCCAATCCTCGATGAACATCGGCAGGGGATATCCGGTCAGAGCGGCCACGTTTGGAGAGATGTAATCATTTTCCGGGTTTCCCTCCGGACCGAACCTGGTGACATAGATGTGGGCGCTGATGGAACCGATCACCTGGCGGAACCGTTCTTCGCTCTGCTTCAAATCCTTTTCGGCTTGCTTCTGCCGGGTAATGTCGGCATGGACAGCCACCAGTCCCATCGTTCCGCCCTCGGCCCCCTTGATGGCGTCGGCCCGCAGGGCGATGTTCAACAGCCTTCCCTCCCGGTTGTGCATCTCCACTTCCCCGGAAAAACCCTGCCCCTGCCGGAGGCCGTCTATCATCCGCCGGCCGGACCGGGGATCCCGGAACAGGAACCCCATGCCGCCGGCCTGGTTTATTTCTTCCAGGTTGTAGCCGAACATCTGCCGGAAGGCCGGATTGTGAAATATGTGCCTTCCGGAGGCGTCGGCGATGACCACCGCGTCACCCAGGCTGTTCACCGCCTGACGGATGCGCAGCAGTTCCTGTTCGATCTGGCGTCGCTGAACCACCTCTTTTTCCAGGGCCTGATTGGCTTGTCCCAGGCTCTGATTCTGAGTACCGATATGGATCTCATCCCTTTCGGTGACGCTGGCGTAGTAATGGACCATGGCCGCCTCCACCAGCAGGCTGGCCATGATCTGCAGTCCCCTGGGCAGGGGGTAAAAGATGGATGCCAGTTTGAAGAATTGCAGCAGATAAAGTCCGGACATGGACAGGAACATGGCTCCCATCCACCGGAGGCCGCCCTGCCGGCCGCAAAGGAAGAAAGCGGTCACCGGGAAAAAATAAAGCCAGGAAATCCCCAGGCCGTCAGCTCCTCCGGTGACGAACAGAAACATCAAAAAGACAAAAAGCCCGGCCAATCCCAGGGGGATGTACAAGACCGGACGGCCGCGGCGTCTCAACAGGGTTAATATGATGAACAGATAGGAGGCCAGAAGGATGTCGGCGGACGCGAACATCCATTTCCCCTGCCAGGCCCGGAGCAGGCCGAACCCCAATTGGGTCAGGGAACCGATCAAGGTGAAGGCCACGGCGAACTTGATCCTCCGGCCAAGCGATGGATCTGTCCCTTCCCTTAAAAAGGCCTTCAAATAATTGAACCATAGTCCGGTGATTTTCATAAGGCGATCGCCCTTAAAGGAATTTGACTTCCTTTACCGAACCGTTGACCACGAACACTCTTTCGGTGTTGGATTTGGGATCGGCTGGGAACAGCATAAAGCCCTTGCGGTTGGGCATATACACCTCGGCCCGGCCGATCAGCACCTCTCCGTCGTTGAAAGTTACCTGGATCTTCTTTCCCAGCAACTGGCTCCGGCCGTCGAATTCCTTGCGCTCGTCATAATCCCGGTTGCCGATGAAGTCCCGGACAAAGAAGACCGCTTTTACCTGCCCCAGCCGGATCTCCAACGGCGGCTGGGATTCATCTTCGTTGAGGATGTGGAAACTGTCCTTGGTGGACGAGAAATCCAGGGTCCGGCCTTTGGCCACCCGGCCGTTCAAATAGCGGACCACCAGTTTGCTCTCCTTCATGGTTGGTCCTCCTATTTTTGGTCGTAGTCCTTTCGCCGTGACTGCTGCCGCCGGTTTTTCATCCGGCGGTCGTTGCCGTTCTCTGTCCCATTCCCGGCCTGACGCTCCTGACGCCGGTCGGCCCGGCGGCGGTCGGCCATTCTGCGTTCGCTCATTTTTGACATCTGGCTTCCTCCCGATAAACGTTGCTGATTTGTTTACCCTGGATGAATCATTTGCCCCGGCATAAATGTCATAAATTATCGCAACAGCTATGTTCCGTATATGTCCTGCCCCTAATGTCCCATAGTGTCGATCAGTGTCCTGAAATACTTTCCGGAGGCTATCCCAATTTTTGTCTTTTATGCAGGTATTTAAGCAGGGCCTGGTCGAATGGCTGGTCGGTCACGACGGTCTGGTAGTCTATCAGATGACGGCGGCATTCCCGCCCTAAGCGATCTGTCGTTTGTTTTAGCGCGTTAAGATATTTTTGTTTGACGTCCGCCGGGTTTAACTGCAGTTCCTGCCCGGTCTCCATGTCGGCAAAGACGGCTTCCGAGTTGAAGGGAAAGAAGGCCTCATCCGGATCCAGCAGATGGAACACCAGCACCTCGTGCTTCAGGTGACGCAGGTTCTTCAGGGAGTTGATTATCTCTTCATCATCGCCCCACAGGTCTGAGATCAGCACCAGCAGTCCCCGGCGCTTGAGATGCCCGGCCAGTTCCTGAAAGATCTTTTTATATCCGGTACGGCCCTGGGGTTTGGCCTGGTTCAGCTCCTGTAAAATGGCGTGCCAGTGGCTGCGCCGGGAGCGGGGCGGCAGATATCTCTGCAGCCGGTTGTTGAACAGGGCCAGCCCGGCCGCGTCGTTCTGGGACAGCAGCAAAAAGGAAAGGGCCGCCGCCAGGGAGGAGCCGTATTCCAGTTTGCTGGCCGTCCCCTTGCTATGGTAACCCATGGAGGCCGAACTGTCAAGCAGAATATAGGCCTTAAGGTTGGTCTCCTCTTCGAACTCCTTGACAAAATATTTGTCGCTCCGGGCCAGCACCTTCCAATCTATCCGCTTGACCTCGTCGCCCGGCAGGTAGGGACGGTATTCGGCGAACTCAACCGAAAATCCGTGATAAGGGCTTTTATGCAGGCCGGTCAAAAAGCCCTCCACCACCATCCGGGCCTTCAGGTCCAACTGTTTGATCTGGGCCAGCAGCCGGGGGGAAAGATTTGATCTAATGTCAGGCATCTGATCCGGCACCGGGATTACTGCGTTCGGTCTTCTTCTGCCGCCGCACGATCCTCAAGCCCGCCAGGGTCAGAACGGCCAAAGAAATGCCGCTCCAGAAAAGAACGGTCCGTTCCTGATTCACCGAGCCGAAGGCCGGCAGCACCAGTTGGGCCAGGAATCCCAGGGTCAGGGCGCTGGCCACGAACCCGGCATCCAGGATGATGTCCCGGGCCGAGAAGATCCGCCCCCACAGTGAGCGGTCCACCGACTCGTGGAACAGGGTGTTCTGGGCGGTCATCACCGGCTGGAGGAAGACCCCGCCCATGAAGGTGATGGCCAGCAGGTGCCAGTAGCTGGAGCTCCTGGCGAACAGCATCACCATCAGGCTCAGCCCGAACAGCCCGCCGATGATGATGTGGCGGCGGGACAGCCGGTGCAGCAGGAAGCCGGACAGCAGGGCCCCTATCATCATCCCCCCGCCCAGCAGGCCGCCCAGGAATCCGACGCCGCTGGTGCCGGTCCCCACCCGCAGGTCCTTCTGGGCGATCACGATCACCAGGGGGTACAGACTGCCGCCGAAGATGGACACTAAAAGCAGGGAAAAGGTGACGAAACGGACCTTGTGGTTCAATTTGTAGAGGGTCTTAAGTTCGGCTAGGTCGGTTTTAATGTTGCTCCAGCGCCTCTGCCACAACCGGCCAAAACCCTCTTCTTTGGTGCGCTCCGGCAATTTCTCATAGGATTTGATCAGGGCCAGTGTCAGCAAAGAGGCGGCAAAGGACAGGCTGTCCAGGTAGAACCCGGCCTCCCAGGGCTCAATGTGCAGATGCTTCCAGAACTGCCCCACTACCAACAGTCCCCCGCCCACGAATCCCAGCACCCCGGCCAGTTTGTTGATGAAGTCCATCACCGCGTTGGCGGCGAAGATCTTCTCCGGCGGCACTAGGTAGGGGATGTAGGACACCCGGGCCGAGTTGGCGAACAGCACGAACAGGTAGTTGAGGCAGACCAGGGGAAAGAGCACGATCACCGTCCCGGTCAGCTTGATCAGCAACGGAATGGCCAGGATGATCAGGGCCCGGGCCCCGTCGGCCAGCATCAGCATGCGGCGCTTGGAGCGGCGGTCTATCAGCACCCCGATGAACGGCCCGAACAGCAGGGCCGGCAGGGCGATGGCCACCGGGATCTGGGAATAGGCCAAAGGCGCCCGGGTGGTGAACTCTCCCACCGCCGCGATCAGGGCGATCTGGGCCAGGAAGTCGCCGAACTGGGAGATGAACTGCCCGGCCGAGAACAGGGCGAACTTGGGCTCGGCCAGGGCCGAGGCGAAATGTTTGGAGTGTTCAGACATTTAATTTAGACAAGTTTAAAAAATAATATTTACCACCGGGGCAGACAGGATTTACATGATTTTTTATTAAGGGTTTAATCCATTTATGAGGGATTAAGATGCTTGCGCTTGACATCCACCGAGCGGCCAAAATTGATAAGAAGTCCTCTTGGTTTGCCGGTTGCTTTCAAATAATTCACTAATTGGACTTCGTGCTCTTTGGCCAGTGTATTGACGGATTTGATCTCGACTATTACATCATCGTTGACAATCACATCGGCCACATAATCCCCTACGGGCTTCCCGTCATACAATACTTTCACAGCTTTTTGCTGATCGGTCTTTAATCCGGAATTTTTAAGTTCTATCACCAGACTGTTCTCGTAAACTTTCTCCAGAAACCCAAAACCAAGCGTATTATGCACCTTAAAGGTGCACTTGATTATCTGTCCTGTCAAAATATCATCTTCCATAATACTCGTAACTACTCCTCATCAAATATATAACTAATCCAATTAATCATGTTAATCCTGTCTATGGCCTCTAAACCTTGTGTGTAATAACATCCGGGAAATCATGTTAATCCTGTCTATCGTTTCCCGACCCCGGTATGGCCGAATCCGCCAGTCCCTCGTTTGGTTTTCTTTAGTGTCTTGGTTTCGAGGATATGAACCCTGACCACTGGTGAAATGATTAGCTGGGCTATCCTGTCCCCGGGATTGATGGTGAAGGCCTTTGTTCCCAAGTTGATCAGGATCACCCCCACCTCGCCCCGGTAGTCGGCGTCTATGGTTCCCGGCGCATTGACGATGGAGATGCCGTGCTTCAGCGCCAGGCCGCTGCGGGGCCGGATCTGGCCCTCGTAGCCTTGGGGGATCTCCAGGGCCAGGCCGGTGGGAACGAGTTTGATCTCCCGGGGTTTTAGGGATATTGGCTTTTCCAAGGCCGCGCAAAGATCCATCCCCGCCGCGTGCCTGGTGGCGTAGGCCGGAGTCAGCGCCAGGGGATTGAACTTGGTGATCTTAAGCTTGATGGGTTTCATTTTGTTTGGATGAAAATAATTGAAGATGCCTTTTGAACATTATAACAACTGGCCTGAATTTTGACAACACTTATTTGCTTAAAAAGCCAAAAGGGCGATTCGTTAAAATCGCCCCTTGTTTTTGCCCAGTGATCTACCTTCTTCCGTTGTATGCCTTGACCCCCAGGGCCAGCAGCTGCATGGCTTTCTTGAGGTCGGCCTCCTTTAAAACATAGGCGATCCGGATCTCCTGCCTGCCCTTGCTGGGGTCGGCGTAAAAGCCGTCGCCCGGGGCCACCATGGTGGTGGCTCCCTGGTGGGAAAAGTCGGTCAGCATCCATTGGGCGAACTTGTTGGAATCGTCTATCGGCAGCTGGGGCATGATGTAGAAGGCCCCCTTGGGCTTGGTAAACACGGCGCCCTCGATCCTGGCCAGCTCGTCGCAGACGATGTCCCGGCGGTGCTGGTACTCGGCCACCATCTTCTTGAGATATTTGTGGATGTTCTTGTAACCGGCGATGGCCCCCACCTGTTCGATGGTGGGCGGGCAGAGCCGGGCCTGGCCCAGCTTAAGCGCGGCCTGCATGATGTGGGGATTGCGGCTGACCAGGCAGCCCACCCTGGCCCCGCAGGCCGAGAAACGCTTGGAGATCGAGTCCAGCATGATGGCCCGGTCTTCGGCCCCCTTGATATGCAGGATACTGGTGTGATAGCCGCCGTCATAGATGAATTCCCGGTAGACCTCGTCGGCCAGCAGCCAGAGGTTCTTCTCTTTGGCCAGCCCGGCCAGCATCTCCAGGTCGGAGCGGGAGAAGACCGCCCCGGTGGGGTTGTTGGGCGAGCAGAACAGGATGGCCTTGGTCTTTTTGGTGATCCGTTTGGCGAACTCAGCCTTGCTGGGCATGCCGAACCCGTCCTCCACGTCGGTGGGCACCGCCACCAGTTTGATGTCGGCCATGCTGGCGAAGCCGTTGTAATTGGTGTAAAAAGGCTCGGGCACCAGCACCTCGTCGCCGGGATCGCCCACCGCCATCAGGGCGAACACTATGGCCTCGGACCCGGCGGTGGTCACCATGATGTCGTCGACCGAGAGCATGATGTCCAGCTTTTCGAAATAGCGCTTGATCTCCTGGCGCAGTTCCGGCAGTCCCAGGCTGGGGCCGTAGGCCAGCACTTCCTCCCGGAAGTTGCGGACCGCATCCATGATCTCCTTGGGAGTGATGATATCGGGCTGGCCGATGTTCAGGTGGTAGACCTTGGTTCCCCTGGCCTTGGCCTGGTCGGCCAGCGGCACCAGCCGGCGGATGGGCGAAGCCTGCATGGCGGCCGAGCGTTTGGACGGCATCAACTCGGCCTTCTTGGCTTTTGACTTGGCGGACATGATGTTTCCCCTTGTATGATTATTTGTATTTATGAAACGATTCCTTCATAGCCCAGTCGTTAACGGCTGGGCTATGAAATTGTTCAGCCCAGCTGTTCCTGCAGTCTGGCCAGGGAATACTTCTTCCGGCTCAACGGCCCCAGAATGGCCGCCCCCAGTTTCTGCGGCTGGAGCAGATCCCGGGCCATTTGCCGCACCTGGTCTATCGTTACCCGGTCTATCAGGACCGCGGTCTCCTCCGGGGTCAGATAGGGCTCGTGGTGCAGGGCCATCTTGGCCAGGCGCATCATCCGGTTGGAGGTGCTCTCCATCCCCAGGAACAGGCCGCCCTTCAGCTGCTCCCTGGCGTTGTCCAGTTCGGCCCGGGAAACGGGATTCCTGGACATTTGCCGGACCTCTTTGAGCGCCATGGCCAGGGCCTGGTCCACCTTGTCGGGCGAGACGCCCAGGTAAACTCCCAGCACCCCGGTGTCGCGGTAAAGGTCGGCGAAGGAGAAGACCGAGTAGGCCAGCCCGCTCTGCTCCCGGATCTTCTGGAACAGCCGGGAGCTCATGCCCCCGCCCAGGATGGTATTCAGGACCAAAAGGACATAGCGCCGGGGATCGCTGGTGGCCAGGGCCGGAACCCCCAGGCAGATGTGGGCCTGTGATATTTTTCGGGATAGTATCTTTAACGAAGGCTTGAAGTCCGGGACCAGCGGCTTGACCGACAGTTCCTGCTTTTGGGCCGGGCCGGGAAAATACTTTCCCAGCATCCGGCAGAATTCCCGGTGATCCACCTGACCGGCCAGAGCAACCATCATGTGGGACGGCCGGTAGCACTGGCGCCAGAAGCTTTTGACCCTGGTCGCGGTGAATTCCCGGCAGCCCTGCTTCGTTCCCAGGATGGGAAAGCTCAAGGGATGTCCGCCGAACATGGCCTCGGCAAAAAGCTCGTGCACCAGGTCGTCCGGTGTGTCTTCCACGCTCTTGATCTCCTCGGCGATCACCATCTTCTCCCGGGCCACGTCCCGGGGATCGAACTTCAGGTTGGTGACTATGTCGGCTATCAGCTCCAGGGCCTGGGCCTGGTGGCGCTGCTGGACCCGGGCGTAAAAACAGGTCTCCTCCTTGGAGGTAAAGGCGTCCAGGTGCCCGCCCACCGATTCCATGCACAATGCTATGTCCCGGGCGGACCTGGTCCTGGTCCCCTTGAAGGCCATATGCTCTATGAAATGGCACATCCCCCGGGTGGCAGGCGCTTCGTCGCGCGAGCCCCGGGCCAGCCACAGCCCCACCGCGATCGAGGCGGCCCCGGGGATGTTCTCGCTGACCGCGGTCAGCCCGGAAGAAAGGACGGTTTTATGGTGCTGGGTTTTGATCTTCTGCATCCTAGCGCACCTTGATATCCTTGACCCGCAGCTGCAGCTTCTTGCGGCCCTGCCACTCGTTCTCCTCCAGCACAAAGGCCAGGTCCAGGCTGGATTCCCGGTCCTCCAGCTCGTCCAGCAGGTCGCCGAAGGAAAAGCCGATGGTGTCGAAGATCTTCAGGTTCTGCTTGACCTTGAATTTCAAATGATTCTTGCCCACGATGTAGGGAGTGCCCACCACCCGCAGTTGGTCCGAGACCAGCACCGGATGGCGGTTGCCCGGGCCGAAGGGGGCGAACAGGGAAAAGCTTTGGGCCGTTTCCAGATCTATGGAGTCCAGGTCCACCTCGGCGTCCAGGGACTGGCTGGGGATCAGGTCCTCGGGGCTCATTATCTTGTCGGCGTATGAATTGATGTCGGCCCGGAACTGCGGGATGTTCCCGGTCTCGATGGACAGGCCGGCCGCATACTTGTGCCCCCCGAATCCCAGCAGGTGCTGCTGGCATTCCTTAAGCGCCTGGTGCAGGTGAAAGGCGGTGATGGAACGGGCCGAGCCCTTGCCCTTGTCTCCGTCCACCGCGATCAGGATGGTGGGGCGGTAAAAGGTCTCCACCAGCCGGGAGGCCACAATGCCGATCACCCCCTGGTGCCAGGTGTCGGAGGCCAGCACTATCACCCGCTGGCTGTTCAGGTCGACCTGTTTTTCCACCATGGCCATGGCCTCGTTCAGGATCAGCTCGTCGATCTCCTTGCGCTTGCGGTTCTCCTCGTCCAGAGACCTGGCGATGGCGAAGGCCTCGTCCTGGTTCTCGGTCACCAGCAGCTTCAGGGCGGCGTCGGCGGTGCCGATCCGGCCGGCGGCGTTGATCCGGGGGGCCACCACGAAGACTATCTGGCCGGAGTCCAGCTGCCGGCCGGAAAGTCCGGTCACCTCCAGCAGGGCCCGGATCCCCGGCTTGCTGCTGTTCTTGATCCGCTCCAGCCCGAATTTGGCCAGCACCCGGTTCTCTCCGGTCAAAGGGACGATGTCGGCGATGGTGCCCAGGGCCACCAGGTCCAGGTGCTGCTCCAGCGCCGCGTCCTCCATGCCCAGCCGGCGGTAAAGGGCCTGCATCAGCTTGTAGGCCACCCCCACCCCGGCCAGCTCCTGGTAGGGATAGGTGCTGTCCTCCCGCTTGGGATCCAGCACCGAGACGGCCTGCGGCAGGCTGTCCTTGGTCTCGTGGTGGTCGGTGATGATGCAGTCTATTCCAAAGTTTTTGGCTAAGAGTATCTCCTGGTGGGCGGTGATCCCGCAGTCCACCGAGATGATCAGTTTCACTCCTCGGCGCCGGGCCTCCTCCACCCCTGAAGCCGAGATGCCGTAGCCCTCCTGGATGCGGTTGGGGAGATACCAGGAGACCTCGGCCCCCAGGGCGAACAGGCTGCGCCACAGCAGGGCCGTGCCCGAGATCCCGTCCACGTCGTAGTCCCCGTAGATCATTATCTTCTGCCGGGCGGCCAGGGCCTCTTCGATCCTTCTCACGGTCTTTTCCATGTCGTTCATGATATAAGGATCGTGAAGGTCCTTAAGGGTGGGACGCAGGAACTGCCGGGCCTCGGGTCCGGTGGCAATGCCCCGGGCCACCAGCAGCCGGGCGATGATGGCCGGCACCTCCTGTGATGCGGCGATCTGGTTGACCAGCTCGGTATCCACCGGCTGGGGATATACCCATCTTTTTTCCATCAAGTAAAGTACTTCTGTAGCTATGGTTGATTTTTCGTTATCCCCTGATGGTACCCCTGAGCCAGGACAAAAACGGACAGGATCTGTAAGCCGAGTTCTGTATCCTCCCTCCCGAAGGAGTTAGGACGATGATCATCTATCTGCCCCCCGCCAAAGGCGGGGGATCAAGCGACCTACCCTTCCGCCTTACGGCCGGATCGGCCTTCTTAAAGCCCTGTCCCCAGGACAAGGCATTGGCGGCGGAATCTATTTGGTCTTGCTCCGGCAGGGGTTTTCCTTGCTCCCGCCGTTGCCGGCGGGACGGTGAGCTCTTACCTCGCCATTTCACCCTTACCTTGTAGGGGCGGAATTAAATTCCGCCCCTACAAGGCGGTATATTTTCTGTGGCACTTTCCGTCTTCGCCGCATTACCAGCGAAGCCCCCGGTATTCCCGGGGCTGCCTGTCCTCCGGAGCTCGGACTTTCCTCCTCCCGCCATGGGCGGGAAGCGATCACCCGATCCTGCCCGTTTTTCTCCTGTATTTTGTTTTTTTATTTCTGTTTCTTCTATTTTTCTAAAATCCAGTCCCTACCATGATCTGAATGAGCGATGTTTCCTGTTTTACTATTCCATCATAAGGTGTTTCTCCGGAAAGAAGCATAATCCTTAAATTAAATTTCTTCGTTTGAACACCCCCTGAAAAACCATAAGCAAAACCACCTGCATCATCGGAGGGCAGTGTGTAAGCTGTTCCCAAATAGCTGAGTTTTATGTTGGGGCTCCTCACCCCAAGAGCGCCGATTTCAACAGCCCCATATAAATCAAGATCCCTTGAAACAGGGGCTTTAAAACCGATGCCTGTCAGTGCAAAACCAGACAACCAGGAACCAACATCGATTGATACGTCTGAGGGAACCCCTGAAGATCGGCTAAGCGCTTCTTCATTCACCCCATTATGAGCGATGCTGCCGTTTATCAAACAGAAGGACGAGTTGTTGATCGGCCATTTATAATCCACACCAAACGAATAGCCTGTCTCTGCAAACCCCCCACTTACAATATTTTCCGATCCAAACTCTCCCATTGGAACGGCCACTCCGGCGAACAGGCTAAAGGTTCCTTTGGCAGGTGTGGCCTCCGAATTTCTTTGCTGATGTTGCTGCCTTGTCTCCTTCTCAATTTTCTCTATATCCGAAAAGGAATAAAAGTAAATGCTCCCGTCATATGTTTGGATTTTCAATGATATGTTGGAGGTTTGTTCAATGATTACGCCCTTTATAACACTCCCGTTTTTGAGGTAAACCACGTCCCGCAATTGCATCTGGGCAAAAGCTGTCCGTGGCATACTGCCCAGGGAAATGAGCACCGCCAGCAGGATCAAAGTTGGACGTATTCTCATGTCGGAATTCCCTATGATTTAATAAGATTTTATTTCTAGTTTACATTCAACTGGATGCCGGATACTGAATACCTATGAGATTATTTTGCTAAAGTAAAGCCCAACCTTTTATTATAAGTCTTCCTTCGCGACTTTGTCAATGGCAATATTGGACAGCCGGTCGGCCAGGCGGTTCTCGGCCCGGGGCACGGCCTTGATCTCCCATTTCTGGAATTTGTCCAGCAGGGCGTGGGCCTGGGTGAAATATTTTTTCAGCCTCGGCTCCTTGATCTTGTACTCCCCGGTGATCTGCTTGGCCATCAGCTCGCTGTCGGTCTGGATCAGGATCCGGGGATGATCCCTTTCCAGGGCCAGGGTCAGGCCCATTACCAGCGCCTGGTATTCGGCCTCGTTGTTGGTGGCCTTGCCAAGATACATGGTCTTCTCCCCCAGGGAACGGCCCTGGCTGTCCAGCAGGGCCGCCCCGGCCCCGGCCGGGCCGGGATTGCCCCGGGCCGCCCCGTCCACCGCCAGGGTCACCACGTCCACTCCCGTCTCCTGCTCTATCTTGTCGGCCAGGGCCACCAGGGCCTCCTTGAGGTCGGTGCGGCTGCAGCCCTCTTCTTCGGCCACCTGGGAAAGATGGTGGTCGTTGGCTATCTTGCGCAGCACCAGCGAAAGCCGGGCCGATATCTTGTTCGGTTTTTTGACCATGCTCCCTCCTTGACCTATTGGTAAATATTTATATGCGGACTGAGGTTTTATATTTTATGAGTTCCGAATAAATTCTTGCCTTAAAACTATTTTAGAAACAATCTGCCAAATCTGCGAAATCTGCGGATAAAACCTTTCAATCGTTTCAAATCCCTTCCTGAGACCACACCAGAATCCGGCCGCAGGTCTCGCAGGTTACCAGCTTTTCCATCTTTTTTATTTCATTGATGGTCTGGGGCGGCAGGCCGCCAAAGCATCCTCCGCAGGAAGACCCGCTGACCGGAACCACCGCTGTCCCGTGCCGCCCCTGCATGATCCGTTGATAGACCGAAGCGATGTTGGCCGGCAGGGTTTTTATCACAGCTTCCCGCTGGTTAAGCAGGCCGGTCAGACGGGTTTCCATTAGGGCCAGTTCTTCCAGCAGGGTTTTCCTTCCGCTGTCCAGCTCTTTTTTAAGCAGGTCGTACTGCCGGGAAAATTCCTTCTCCTGCACGGCCAGGGCATCTGAACGCTCCATCTCCAGCAGGATCTTTTCCTCGATATCCGAGACCTTTGCCTTGCCCTGCTCTATCTCGTGCTGCATGGCGGTATATTCCTTATTGGTCTTTACCTGGGGAAGCTGGCTGTTGAGTTTTCTTAAGGCAGCCGCGGCCGTCTCCAGGTTCAGCTCCCAGGCCTTCTTGGTCTTGGCGCAATCAGCGAGTTTTTGGCCGGCCTCCCGCAGCGCCCCGGACCCCTCCTGCTCCCTGAGGTTTAACTCGTTCAGTTCCTGGGGAATAGCCTCCAGCCGCTGCCGGGCCGCGTAGACGTCGGCATCCAGCACCTGGAGCTGGCAGATGGTCCTGAGTTCTTCTTTCATGGCCCGCCGTATCTGTTAAATTAAAAAAAGTGCGCCTGGTAAATCCGCCCAAAACGCACCTGTTATAAGGCACCGGCCCCGGTTTTCCTGCCTGCCGGAGCTGCTTTAAACGACCAGATTATGTTAAGTTTCATCTGCATTTTGCGTTGTTTTATCCATTCCATTTTAGCACCAACGGCCTGGTTTGTCAAATTAAAAATAGGGCCAAGCGTAAACTATGGAACTCCATCCGTAAAGCCCTGTCATGGATTGACTATACTATACATATGTTATATAATCCATGCATGGAAACAGGGCACCGCCCGCAATATTTTGGGAGCAGGGATCATCGAACAACGGGAAGAAATACAGCTCATAGCCGGGATCAAGGCCGGAAATGAAGATGCTTTCAAGTCGCTGGTGAAGCAGTACCAGGACAGGGTGTTCAATACCTGTCTGGGCCTGTTACAGCACCGGGAGGATGCCGAGGACATTGTCCAGGAGGTGTTCATCAAGATATTTCATTCGGCCAAGAACTTTCGGGGGGAGGCCAAACTAAGCACCTGGATCTACCGGATAGCCACCACTGCCTGCCTGGACCTGTTGCGGAGCCGAAAGCGCAAAAAACGGTTCGCCATGGTCCAAAGCCTGTTCGGCCTGCCGGAGTCCGAAGAGATGGCCGACCATTCGCCCTTCTCCCACCCCGGGGTGGCCCTGGAAAACAAGGAGCGGGCGGCGGTACTTTTCAATGCCATGGCCACCCTGCCCGAAAATCAGCGGGCGGCCTTCACATTGCACAAGGTCGAAGGGTTGACCTGACCCCCTACAACCGGTCCAGCAGATATGATACAATACCGGCTGGATGAACAATAAGAAAAGGGGGTAAAATGCCACAGAAACAGAACAAACCGGAAGAGATCATCGGGAAACTGCGGGAAGCGGAACTGATGATCAACCAAGGGGCCACGGTGGAAGAAGCCTGCCGGAAGATAGAGGTCAGCAAATTGACTTACTACCGGTGGCGGAAGGAATACGGCGGATTAAGGGTTGACCAGGCCCAAAGGATGAAACAGCTGGAAAAAGAGAACGGACGGCTTAAGAAATTAGTGGCCGACCTGTCATTGGATAACCAGATACTGAAGGAAG
>Ga0315268_10002465_pt1 | contig 20805 bp, 21 predicted proteins | sample C1_top_MG_FD_204535 | JGI IMG/M metagenome (GOLD analysis project Ga0315268, IMG submission 204535) | Sediment microbial communities from Yellowstone Lake, YNP, Wyoming, USA - C1_top | ecosystem: Environmental > Aquatic > Freshwater > Lake > Sediment | place: USA: Wyoming | collected 2017-08-01
AACGACCGGGTGGATCGCCTTCTGGACCAAGCCCGAGGAGAGCAGACCTATCTCAAGCGCATCCAACTGTACCGACAGGCCGAGAAATTGATCATGGCAGATGCGCCAGTCATTCCGCTCAATTACCAGAACTACGAACGGCTCTTCCAGCCATACGTACAAAGCATCGAGGTCAGCGCCCTCGGCGATCCCTACATTCCCATGCGGAAGATCTGGCTCGCAAAATGACCGAGGAGACGGGCGGCAAAAGGGTCCCCTGGCCCTGGCAGGACTGGGTGAATCGCCTGAGCTTCCAAGCCAAGCTCTCGCTCATGGTGAACCTGCTCATCATCCTGCTGATCGTGGGTTCGGCGCTCGTTGTTGAGCGCCGACAGCGGACGGCCATCGTCCAGGAGGTGGAAAAGCGCGCCCTGATCATGGCAAAGGCCTTGGATAGCGCCACGGCGGCCGACCTAGTCACTTACAACTACGTCTCCATCGAGCAGACGGTCTCGAAGTTTAGCAAGGAACCCGACGTCGTGTATGCCATGGTCTTGGACAAAGAGGGAAACAGCGCTGCCCAGTACCTCCGCGACTATCCCCTGTCCCGCTTTCTTCAGCAGCGGACCCATGGTGGGAAGGGTCATCTCCCCGCCACCGACCAGATTCTCCTCCCAGGCAGCGAACGGGAGACCGTCTACGACGTTCACCTTCCCGTCATGGTCGAAGGCTCTCCGGACCCCTGGGGGACTATTCGGTTGGGCATTTCCTTGAAGGGAATGCACCAAGAGATCGCCCGCACCCGATGGCAGATCGCCGGATTCGGTATCCTAGCTCTCCTGCTGGGAAGCGCCGGCGCCACCTTGCTCGCCCGACGCATGACCCGCCCGATCCACGCCCTGACCCGGGGCGTGGCCGCCGTGGGCCGGGGCGATCTCAGCCAGCGAATCGAGGCCACCTCCCGCGATGAGCTGGGACAGCTTTCTGCGGCCTTCAACGAGATGGCCGCTCAGCTCGCCCACATGCGCGAACTGGAGGAGCGCTTGCGGCGGGCCGATCGGCTGGCCGCCCTGGGGACCATGGCCGCCGGCATCGCCCACGACATCCGCAATCCCCTGACGTCCATTCTCATCTTCTCCCAGTTGATGTCCCTGCACCACGACGATCCCGATGTCCGGGCGAAATTCGATCGGGTGGTGCCGCGGGAACTGGAGCGCGTCCAGGCCGTCATCGAGGACATGATGGAGCTGGCCCGTCCCAGCTCGCTGCACCTCGAGCCGACCAACATGAACGAGGTCCTGACCCAGGTGCTGGAACTCTATGAGAGCCAAGCCGCAACCCTGAATGTGAAGTTGTCCCGGGAGCTCACCCCCGACCTCCCCTTCTTCATGGCGGACAGGAAGCGGCTTCATCGCTGCTTCAGCAATATCATCGCCAACGGGATTCAAGCCATGGCCAGCGGGGGGGATCTGGCTGTCCGAAGCAGCCTGGTGCCGGCCGCCGAATTCTCCGGTCTACAGGGTAATACCTCAGCGGTGGACACTCCCGGCGGCTCGGTGATTCGGGTGGTCATCTCCGATACGGGTCAAGGTATCCCGCCCGACCGCTTGTCGCGGATCTTCGACCCCTTCTACACGACGAAGGAGAAGGGCCTGGGCCTGGGCATGGCCATCACCCACCGCATCATCGAGGACCACAAGGGCAGCATCGACGTGCAGAGCCAGGTGGGCCTCGGCACCACCTTCACGATCCACCTCCCTGCCAGCGTGTAGGAACCGCCGGAAATTCGCCTTGCGACTCCGGCCGGGTCCGCCTTCGACCTCAGATAACCCGCAGGCCTTCCCGGTCAATCGCTAGCAGCTCGGCGCGCGCACTCACATTTGCGCGAGCCTTCCAGCACGCCGCCATGCGTTCGCCGATGCTTCGTCCGTCCCCAGTGGTGAGGGCCAGCAGTGTCGGCCCCGCCCCGCTCAGGAAGCACGCCAGGGCGCCAGCTCGCTCCCCTTCCACCAGCACCTCCTCCATGCCAGGCACGAGCGGCGCGCGGTAAGGCTGGTGCAGACGATCCCGCGCCGCCTCGCGCAGGAGGTCCAGGCGCCCCGCCTGCATGGCGGCCAGGAAGAGGGCCACCCGTCCCACGTTGAAGACCGCATCCGCGCGGGGCACCGTATGGGGAAGCGCCTTCCGGGCTTTGGCCGTGGACAGGTGGAACTCGGGAATCACCGCGATCGCCTGGAGGCCGTCTGGCACCGGCAGCTTCACGCATCGCACCTTGCCCTCGACCACAGTGGAAACGGTAAGGCCGCCGAGGAGGGCCGGCGTGATGTTGTCCGGATGGCCCTCGAAGGGTAGCGCGAGGTCCAGCATCTCCTCGGGCTCCAGCATCGCGCCGGCCAGGGCCACGGCCGCCGCCACCCCTCCCATCGCGGCGGCCGAACTGCTGCCCAGGCCTCGACTCAACGGGATGCGGTTCACCATGTGGACCCGGACCCCATCCGGACGGACGCCCAACCGCTCCAGCGTCTCGGTCACGCTGCGTGCCACGAGATTCCGCTCGCCCAACGACTGGAGCTTGTCCGCGCCTTCCCCCTCGACCGTAAGGGCGAGGCCGGCGCCCACCAGGTCCACCTCGATCTCGTTGTACAGGCCGAGGGCCATCCCCAGGGCATCGAAGCCCGGGCCCAGGTTGGCCGTGGATGCCGGCACCCGCACGCGAACCGTTCGCCGATCGCTCACGAAATCCTCCCTTTCCCCTGCCCCCTGCTCCCCAACGCCGCTCTTCAGCAGCCTCCACACCGCGACCTGTATACCTCAGGCCCAGGATATCCTGCAAGTCCTCTCACCACTGATATGGCGATTCCCACCCTCCCTGCTGACTGCGCGTCGCCCCCGAATGGGCTTCTCGCCTCCAAGGAATCCGCGGCATCCGACCCCAGAGGCCCGGAGCAACAGATGGATCCCAGGCGACGGACAGACTTGACTTCCAGGGGTCCGGGGGGCTATAAAGCCCCGACGGAGGTGCTCATGCTCAACGGCAAGCGTCTCGCATTCGTCGGCGGCGGCAACATGGCGGAGGCCATGGTCCGGGGCCTTCTGGCAGCCAAGCTCATGGCGCCGGACGACATCCTGGTCTCCGACGTCCGGGAGGACCGGCTCGCCTATCTTCAGGAGACCTACCGGGTCCACACCACGATCAGTAACTCCGAGGTGGCAAGCAAGGCCGAGATCGTGCTGCTGGCGGTCAAGCCCCAGATCATGAGCCAGGTTCTGGACGGCCTGATTGACGTGGTCAACGCCGACAAGCTGATCGTCTCCATCGCCGCGGGGGTCACTACCACCTTCATCGCCGACAAGTTCCCCAGCCCGGTCCGGGTGATCCGGGTCATGCCCAACACGCCCGCCCTGGTCCTGGAGGCGGCCAGCGCCCTCACCCGAGGGAGCCACGCCACCCCCGAGGATCTGGAGATCGCCAAGCGGCTCTTCCGGGCGGTGGGCAAGGTAGTAATCGTGGACGAATCGCTCATGGACGCCATCACCGGCTTGTCGGGGAGCGGCCCGGCCTACATCTTTCTCATCATTGACGCTCTCTCCGATGCGGGGGTGAAGGTCGGTTTATCCCGGGATGTGGCGCAGCTCCTGGCGGCCCAGACGGTTCTGGGGGCAGCCCGGATGATCCTGGAGACGAAGAGGCACCCGGGGGAGCTGAAGGACATGGTTACCTCTCCTGGCGGGACGGCCATCGCCGGTCTGCACACACTGGAGCAGGGCGGGCTGCGAACCACCCTCATGAACGCCGTGGAGGCGGCCACGCTCCGCTCGCGGGAACTCGGCCAGCGATGAAATTCACGTCCCGGTCCGGCCGATTCCCAAAGGACGCCTGATGTTCATCGCCGGTAATTTCCTCGGCGCCCTCGCCACGGTATTGAACGTGGCGCTTTGGGCCTACATGTGGATCATCATTGCCCGGGCCCTCATCTCCTGGGTGAATCCAGACCCGTGGAATCCCATCGTCCAGTTCCTGCACCGCGCGACAGAGCCGGTCCTGGCCCCCATCCGGCGCGTCTTGCCCACCTGGCGAATGGGCATTGACTTCTCGCCTCTCGCGGCCATCCTCGCCATCTACTTCGTGCAGGGGTTTGTGGTGTCCTCTCTCAGGGATCTGGCCTGGAGGTTGCGCTGATGGAACTGTCTCCGCTGGAGATCACGCAACGGGAGTTCGGCAGGAAGTTCCGCGGGCTGGACCCGGAGGAGGTGCACACCTTCCTGGAGCAGATCGCGGAAGAGATGACCCGCCTCGTGCAGGAGACCACCGATCGGGCCGCGCAGATCCAACGGCTGGAGGCCCAGTTGCGGGTCCACCAAGAGCGGGAGGATTCGCTGCGCAACACCCTCGTCACCGCGCAGAAGATGACCGACGAGATCAAGGCCAATGCGACGCGCGAGGCGGACCTCGCCCTTAAGGAGGCGGAGCTGAAGGCGGAGCGGCTGATGGAGCAGGCGCATCGGAAGCTGGCCCAGGTCCAGGCGGAGATCGCCGAGCTGGTGCGACAGCGCGATCTGTTCGCCGCGAAGCTGCGAGGCCTCCTCAAGACGCACCTGGAGTTGCTGGACTTCCAGCCCGATCAACCCGGGCCCCGCGCGGAGACGTCCAACGCGGGGACCCCTGGGGTGCCCCCTGCCGAGCCCCGCCAGGGCGGGGCGCCCCCCTCCAAGTGACGGCCGGCCGGCCGCCGATCGTTCAGGACGGCCCGGACGTTCTTTTGGCGGTTCGCGTCCAGCCCCGCGCCTCACGCAATCAGGTTGTGGCGACGGGTGGTGAATCCGACCGCCAAGGCCCCGAGAGCATTACCATCCGCCTGACCGTTCCGCCTGTGGAGGGGGCCGCCAACGCGGCCTGTCGGACCCTCCTGGCCGATCGGCTGGGAATCGCTCAGTCCCGTATTCGCATTGTCCGGGGCGAGACGTCCCGCAACAAACTCCTGCGCATCCGCGACGCCGAAGCCTCCACCATCCTTGCCCGGCTCCGATCCACAGACTAAGCCCGAATAGTGCCGTTCAACCGCCGGTACCAACGGCCTCGCTGTTGGTGCGCGAAGGACGCAAAGGAACCACCCATATTCAAAAGGTTGATCCGGGAGGACTCGGAGATGCAGTTCGGAAAATTTCGATCCGGCGGCCCTTCTGACCTGATGAGTCTTGGCGACTCTTTGCGATCTTGGCGATCTTGGCGGTGAGATTTCTGGGCTGAGGGGGGGCGGGAGGGGGGGTGTGTAATCTGCGGATGAAAAATCCCCTCGGGAAATTCTCCGGAATCTGCGGTTGGCTATTTCGTCTGCTGGCGGAGGACCTGAAACTCGAAAAGGCCGGGGACGACGCGACCACCGATATAAAAAGAGGCGAACTCCAGAAGCAGGTGCTTGGCCTCGGGACTGAGGGCGGGAAACACCAGCAAGCCCTCGCGCTGGCCGCCTGGTGCGATCACCACGAACCGGCTGAGGAGAGTCGCTTGAAGGCTCTGAAGGCGTGCGCCCGCTCCCTCCGCTCCCGCCAGGTGCTGATACATCTCCTCATAGGAAACGGGGCGCTCGCGTCGGCCATCCTGGGTCACCAGGGCGGCTAACGTGGGGTCGAACTGGACATCCTCCGGCGTCTGATTGCGGATACGGAGAAAAAAGACCGTGGGCGGCGCGAGCTTCCAGACTTCCCTCGGCCAGGGATAGACGAGCCCCGGCTTGCTTTCGAAATACTGCTCGACCCCTGTGGGAGCGAGCCACCGGACCATCACGGCCGCACCCCCGAGGGAAGCCACAATGGATTCCCCGACCACCTGGTGGGTGGCCTGTCTTTGGGGACTCGGCAGGATCGCCAGCTCGCCTTTGGGGGCGGAGGCGCAACCCGCCAAGAGCAGGAGAAGGACCTCCGCAAAAAAGAAAGCGCGGGCAACGTGCCCGCGCTTTCGCTGTTCCAGGACTCGCGGTATCACGTCAGGCCATCCGCATGGCCCGCAGGCGCGCCACCCGTTCCTCGATCGGCGGGTGCGTGGAGAACAGATTCAGGATGCTCATGCCGCGCAGCGGGTTCACGATGAAGAGGTGAGCCGTGGCGGGGTTGGCATCCAGGGGAAGGGCCGTGGCCGCCCGCTCCAGCTTCTCCAGGGCGTCCGCCAGTGCCCAGGGTTTCCGGCTGATCTGGGCCCCGGTTGCATCAGCCTGGTATTCTCGAGCCCGGGAGATCGCCATCTGGATCAGCATCGCGGCCAGGGGAGCCACGATGGCGAGGATCAGCATTCCGACGATCCCGGCCGCCCCACCCTCGTCGTCCTCGCTGCCGCGACCGCCTCCGAAGATAGCGGCCCATTGCGCCATCCGCGCCAGCATCATGATGGCGCCGGCCATGGTTGCCGCGACGGTGGAGATCAGGATGTCCCGGTTCCGGACGTGGCCCAGCTCATGGCTGATCACCCCTTCAAGCTCGTCAGGGGTCAGGATCCGGAGGATGCCTTGGGTGCCAGCCACGGCGGCGTGCTCCGGGTTGCGCCCTGTGGCAAAAGCATTGGGCGTATCCGTCGGGATAATGTATACCCGGGGCATGGGGAGACCCGCCCGCTGCGCCAGGCGCCGGACCAAAGCGTGAAACTCCGGCGCGTCCGCCTCGGTCACCTCCTGGGCCCCGTACATCCACAGGACGATCCGGTCGGACCACCAGTACGAGGCAAAGTTTATCAGGCCGGCAAACAGGAATGCCACAAGCATGCCCTGTTCGCCCCCCACCATCCCTCCGATCAGGATGAACAGGACGGTGAGCGCCGCCAACAGAGCCGTCGTCTTGAGCGTGTTGGACATCGGTCGGAACTCCTTCAGTGAAGCCTTCTCACGCTGCGTCGCGGCCGGTCGGATCAGCCTGCCGCGATGCAGGCTCAGGATACGGGGGATACCGTGCCCTGTCAAGCCCGCTCGCCCCAGGCGGCAATCCGGGCACCCATTGCATATCGCCCGTTCGGGCGGCAATGGGTCCCGGGCAATCAGGCAATCTGGGTTTCCGGTTGCCTAGTTGCCAGATTGCCGGGTACCCCCTGGGTGTGCCCCGTCTCAGCCCTGCTCGATGGGGACGTGCCGGACGATCCCTTTCCGGCCCACGGGCACCAGTCCCTCTGCGCTCTCCTGCTCGTGTTCCAGATGCTTGAATTCCGCTTCCATCCGGCGGAGCATTTCTTGGAACATCTCATTCATGCGCTGCTGCATCTCGCTCATGCGCTCGCGCATGTTGAGGACGACCTCGACACCCGCGAGATTGACGCCCAGATCCTTGGTCAACCGAAGGATCAATTCGATCCGCTGCAGGTCTTCCTCAGAGTAGAGTCGCGTGTTCCCGTCGGTCCGGGCCGGGCGGAGCAGACCCTCCCGCTCGTAGGCGCGCAGTGTCTGCGGATGGATATCGAACATATCCGCCACCACGCTGATCATGTACAGGGCACGTTTCTGCTTAGGCATAATCCTCAGCCGCGGTCGCGCCGCGGATCGCCGGGGTTCAGCCGGGCGAACTCGCGCAGCAGCTCCTGCGACCGCGCATCCAGGTTTCGGGGGGCCGCGATCTTGACCGTCACGAATTGATCCCCCTGCCCGCCGCCCTTGAGGTGAGGCACCCCCTTCCCTCGCAAGCGAAAGACCTGGCCGCTGCTGGTCTCCGGCGGGATGCGCATCGTGGTCGTCCCGTCAATCGTCGGCACCTCGACCCGGGCGCCCAGAGCGGCCTCGGTGATCGTGATCGGAACCTCCATATAGAGGTTGTCTCCCTTGCGTTCCAGCACCGGGTGCGGCCGGACCCGGGTGATGATGTACAAGTCGCCCGGCGGGCCCCCGTTGCGGCCCGGTTCTCCCTTGCCCTGGAGGCGCACCCGCGAGCCGGTGTCCACCCCCGGCGGAATGCGCACGGCAATTCGCTCGGTCCCGAAGGCCAGCCCGCGGCCTCCACACGCCGGGCAGGCCTCGCGGCTGATCTTGCCCTTCCCCCCACAGCGTGGACACGCCTGGTTCGTCCGCAAGAGGCCGCGGCTGCGCAGTCGCCCGCTGCCTCCGCAGTTCGGACACGTGTCCAGTGGGCTGCCCGGTCGCGCCCCCGTGCCACCGCACCGGTCACACCGGGAGTGCTTCTGGAGGTTGATCTCCGTGGACAGGCCACGAACAGCGTCCTCGAAGTTGATGTCCAGGCTGTACTGGAGGTCCTCTCCCCTGCCGGGACCCGAGGCCCGGGTATGTTCCTGCTGGCCGAAGAAGCCCGAGAGGAGATCGCCCAGGTCGCCGAACCCGCCGGAGCCGAAATCGAACCCGCCGAACCCGCTGCCCGGCTGGGGCCCCTGCGCCCCGGCGGCGAATGCCTCGTGGCCGAACTGATCGTACCGGCGGCGCTTCTCCGGATCGCTGAGGACCCCGTACGCCTCGCTGATCTCCTTGAACTTGGCCTCGGCTGCCTTGTTCCCCGGGTTGACATCCGGGTGGTGCTTGCGCGCCAGCTTCCGATAGGCGCGCCTGATGTCCTGCTCAGAGGCGCCTCGTGCCACGCCCAAGACACTGTAGAAGTCCCGCGTCGCCATCCCTTACACCCGTGGGCAGCAAGTCGGCTGGTTCATCAGGCCGTCTCCACGGAGATGATCCGAGGGGTCACCTCCGGCCGCTTGGGCAGCCGGATCTCCAGGACACCGTTTCGGTACGTCGCCCGCACCCCCTCTGCACCCACGATTGAGGGGAGATTCAGGCTCCGCGAGAACGGCCCGTAGCGCCGCTCCATGCGGATCAACTGGTCCTGCCGGAACGCCAGATCGGGGTGCCGCTCACCCCGGATTGTCAGGACGCCTTCCACGATCTCAATCCGGATATGGTTCTGCGGTATCCCCGGCAGTTCCACCAGGACGCGGAGGTCGGTCTCGGTCTCGCACACATCCATGGGCGGCGCCCAAGCCCTCTCCGCCGGCTGGACTCGCCCGGAACCCTGGCCCAGAAAGCTCTCGAACAGCCGGTTCATCTCTTGTTGGATGGCCGTCAGGTCCCCGGACGGATCCCATCCCGGGCCCAGCCACGACTGCGTCCCCACGCGCCGCCCCTTTCCTCCTCGGTCCTGGCCGGCCCGCCAGCGATCAGCCGTGAACCGCCAAGCGGGGTCACCGAACCTCGATGGCAATCTTCTTCGGCTTGGCCTCCTCGGCTTTCGGCAGCGTCAGCTCCAGGACGCCATCCCGGAAGACGGCGCGGATCTTGTCCTGTTGAATGGTCGCGGGCAGCGTGAAGCTTCGCTGGAAGGCTCCGTAGGCCCGTTCGATCCGAAGGTAGTTCTCCTGCTGCACGTCCTTGGCGAAGCGCCGCTCGCCCTTGAGCGTGAGCGCGTTGTCCCGGATATGGATCTGGATGTCCTCCCGGGACAAACCGGGCAACTCGGCCTTCAGGACAATCGTCTCCGGCGTTTCGTAGATGTCCACGGTCGGCGTCCAGGTGGAAGCGGCGATCCCCTCCTCCGACCGCGAGCGGGAGAGCGTCTGCTCGAAGAGCCGGTTCATCCGATCCTGGATGGACAAGAGGTCGCGAAACGGGTCCCACTTCACCACAGCCATGCGCGTTCCCCTCTCTGACGGCGCCAGATGCCGCGATCCGCGTCCGGCTGGATGCGCGGCCGCGGGCTCATTTCTTGTTCTTGCCGAGGTCTTCGAACTCCGCGTCGACGACCTCGCCCTCGGGGGCGGCCCCACCTTTGGCCTCGGACCCCTTGCCCTCCCCCGAGGCGGTCGGCCCCTGCTTCTCCCGGGCCTGCTTGTACATCACCTCGGCCAGGCGGTGCGAGGCCTTGGTCAGCGTCTCCATGGCCAGGCGGATCTTGTCCATCTCCTCGCTCTTCAGCGCTTCCTTGGCCTCCGTCAGGGCGTCCTCGATCGGCTTGATGTCCGCAACCGGGATCTTCTCCCGGTTCTCGCTCAACATCTTCTCGGTGTTGTACACGAGGTTGTCGGCCTGGTTTCGGGTCTCGATGTCGGCCCGGCGCTTCTTGTCCTCCTCGGCGTGTCGCTCGGAATCTTTGACCATCTTCTGGATATCGTCCTTCGACAGGCCGGAGGAGGCGGTGATGGTGATGGCCTGCTCTTTCCCGGTGGCCATGTCCTTGGCCGACACGTTGACGATTCCGTTGGCGTCAATGTCGAACGTGACCTCGATCTGTGGCACGCCCCGCGGGGCCGACATGATGCCGACCAGATGAAACTTGCCCAGGGTCCGGTTGTCCCTGGCCATCTCCCGCTCGCCTTGCAGGACGTGGATCTCCACGCTCGTCTGGTTGTCCGCCGCGGTCGTGAAGATCTCGCTCTTCCGCGTGGGGATGGTGGTGTTCCGCTCGATCAGCCGGGTCATGACTCCGCCCAGCGTCTCGATCCCCAGGCTGAGGGGCGTGACGTCCAAGAGGACCACGTCCTTGACGTCCCCCACCAGGACCCCGGCCTGGATGGCGGCCCCGATGGCCACCACCTCGTCCGGGTTCACGCCCTTGTGAGGCTCCTTCCCGAAAAACTCCTTCACCAGCTGCTGGACCCGGGGCATCCGGGTCTGGCCGCCCACCAGGACCACCTCGTCGATCTGGTGCGGCTCCAGCCCCGCGTCCTTCAGCGCCTGGCGGCAGGGGCCGACGGTCCGCTGGACCAGATCCTCCACGAGCTGTTCCAGCTTCGCCCGGGTGAGCTTGATGTTCAGGTGCTTGGGCCCCGAGGCGTCGGCCGTGATGAAGGGCAGGTTGATCTCCGTCTCCAACGTCGTGGAGAGTTCGCACTTGGCCTTCTCGGCGGTCTCTTTCAGGCGCTGGAGGGCCATCCGGTCCTTGCTGAGATCAATGCCCTGGTCCTTCTTGAACTCGTCCACGAGCCAGCGCATGACGCGCTCGTCGAAGTCGTCGCCACCCAGGTGGGTATCGCCGTTGGTGGACTTCACCTCGAAGACGCCCTCGCCCAGTTCCAGGATGGAGATATCGAAGGTGCCGCCGCCCAGGTCGAAGACGGCGATCTTCTCGTCCTTCTTCTTCTCCAGCCCATAGGCCAGCGACGCCGCCGTCGGCTCGTTCACGATCCGCAGGACGTCGAGGCCGGCGATCTTGCCCGCGTCCTTGGTGGCCTGGCGCTGGCTGTCGTTGAAATAGGCCGGCACCGTGATCACGGCCTGGGTCACCTTCTCGCCCAGATACGCTTCCGCCGACTCCTTGAGCTTCTGGAGGATCATGGCCGAGATCTCGGGTGGCGAGTACTGCTTCCCACGGGCCTCCACCCGCACGTCCCCGTTGTCGGCCTTGACCACCTTGTAGGGAACCAGCTTGATCTCCTGGCTGACCTCCTCGTACCGCCGGCCCATGAAGCGCTTGATCGAGAAGATGGTATTCTCCGGGTTGGTGATGGCCTGGCGCCTGGCCACCTGACCAACCGGGCGCTCACCGTCCTTTGTGAATGCGACCACGGAGGGGGTGAGCCGACCGCCCTCGGCATTGGTAATGACCACGGGGTCGCCGCCTTCCATGACGGACACCACAGAGAAGGTTGTTCCAAGGTCAATTCCGATGACTTTCCCCACGGTTTTCCTCCTGGCTGAGTGACGTTCCTGCCGCAACTAACAGCCATTCTTGGCTGTTGATCCTTCAAACTCATACGGCGGATAATATAAAACCTGAGCCAGAACCTGTCAAGCCGGTTTCAGCAGAAGACGCGCATTGGATGGAGCTATCTGGCCAGTCAGCCTTTTCTCATTTTCATCTTCGCATCCAGCGATAAAATGTCTCCCGGCGATGAGCCATGGCCATGGCCGTGCATTATCTTGACACTTCCGGCTACCTGTCCTTTAATGTGCCCAACCCTTTCTTGAGGAAGGCCTCGCATGTCCAACAGCCGATGGTTCAAAGTCCTGACCCTGGCATTGTATGCACTTGCCTTCTTCAGCCTGGGGATCTATGTCCACGGAGCCCTGACCAGACCGTCCACGACAGGATCGAGCCTCGCCGGAGGCGTCCCTGTCCCCTCGCCCCCGCCGACCTCCAAAGGCGGAGGCGCTGCGCCCGAGAATCCTTTCGTCCGCGTGGCGGAGATGGTGACTCCCGCCGTGGTGAACATCAGCACGGTCACGACCGGCAAGGGCAGGACTCCAACCGAGCAGTTCCGCCCCTTCGGCAACGATCCATTCTTCCGGGACTTCTTCGATCGCTTCTTCGAAGGCATGCCGCGCCGGCGTCGGCAGACCAGCCTCGGCTCCGGGCTGATCATCGACAAGAGCGGCCTCATCCTGACGAACAACCACGTGATCAAGGACGCCGATGAGATCACCGTGAAGTTTGCCAATAACAAAGAGGCCAAGGGCAAGATCGTGGGCACCGACCCGAAGACCGACCTGGCCGTGATCCGCGTCTCAACCACGGAAGATTTGCCGGTGGTCGCCCTCGGAAACTCGGACGCGCTCCACGTGGGAGAGTGGGCCATCGCCATCGGGAACCCCTTTGGCCTGGACCATACGCTGACGGTCGGAGTGATCAGCGCCACCGGTCGCTCCGAGGTCGGCATCGCCGCCTATGAAAACTTCATTCAAACGGACGCCTCGATTAATCCGGGGAACAGCGGCGGACCCCTCCTGAACATCCGGGGTGAGGTTATTGGGATCAATACGGCCATCGTGGCCTCGGGCCAGGGCATCGGATTTGCCATTCCTGTCAACATGGCCCGCAAGGTAATGGAGGACCTCGTCAGGAAGGGAAAGGTGACGCGAGGGTGGCTCGGCGTCGGCATCCAGTCGCTCACTCCCGAACTGGCCAAGAGCTTCGGCGTGGGCGCCGACGAGGGCATCCTCGTGAATCAAGTGATGCCGAAGAGTCCCGCGGAAGCCGCGGGACTGAAGACCGGGGACTTGATCCTGAGCGTGGACGGGAAACCGGTGAAGGATCCTCGGGAACTGCAACGAATCATCGGGGACGCAGAGATCGGCAAGAGCATCGAGTTCACGATCCTGCGCGACAAGGCCAGGCAGACAGTGAAAGTGCACGTGGGCGAGATGCCCGCGTCCTGATGCACACGATTCCAACACCAACCTGGGAGGCGAGGCATGCCGGTACGTTCACGAGGCGCCGGGACCATCGTGGTTCTGGTGACCTGCCCCCGTCAGACGGTGGGAGAAAAGCTCGCCCGCTCCCTGGTGCAGGAGCGACTGGCCGCCTGCGTGAACGTGATCCCGAGGATCAGCTCGATTTACCGCTGGGAAGGAAGAATCCGCCGGGACGCCGAGGTCCTGTTGGTGATCAAGACCCGCCGGTTGCGCCTGGCCGCCTTGATTCGACGGGTCAAGGCGCTCCACCCGTATTCCGTTCCTGAGGTCATCGCCCTTTCCCTCGTGGGAGGATCAGCCTCTTACCTCTCCTGGGTGCGTGACTCGACGGCATAATCGGAGAATCGAGCCGGGCATCCCGCGCCGCCGGCTCTATCCCTCTGCTGGCCCTCGGCTGGAGAGCCGGCGTTTCCGCCACCCCAGGCTCGAGGCGCGCCCTTTCTCTCCGGCGGCCCCTTTCTGGCAAGCCCCACGCGATCGAAACGAGATTGAAGAAGGGCGCTCTACCAGGTCAAATCGCTCGAATAACTTGACAAAGACGGAGGCAAACGGTAAAAGAAACGCGATCTTCGCGCCCGCTTGTTCAGGGGCCGCCAAGGACGCCCGATAGAATTCATCAACCCCCGTCGATCTGCCGGCTGCAGGTCGTGGCGGAGGAAATTGATGGGGCTTCGGCAACATCCTGGACCCCTGACCATCTCCGGCTTCGGCCTCCTCATCTCACTCGTCGCAGGCTGCACGCTGGCTCCCATGCCGGGGAGTTCTTTTTCCGGGCGCCAGGGTGAGGTCCTGGTTAATTTTCCCACCGGGCTGGAGCTTCCCGCAGGGGGATCGCCGTCTTTCGCGGCCCCCGTTTCATCCATCCGGCCGACCCCTGTCCAGACCCCAACCCCCTCGCCCCTCGTTCTGGCCATGCAACGCGCCGATTCGTACTACGAGCGGGGACTCCAGGCCATGCGCCGCGGGAACGCGGATCAGGCCGAGTGGGAGTTCGACGCCGCCCTCGAAACCCTCCTGGATGTAAACCTCAATAATGGCCAGCAGGGGTCGGGGCTCCTGGAGCCGACGCGACTGCCGGCATACCCTCCCTCACCATGGATTGGCACCCTGGTGAACCCGACGCGGACGCCCACCCCGGAACCGGTCGCGTCCGGGAACGTCGAGGAGCCCCCCTTGGAGGCACCGGCCCTCCTCACCCCAGAAGACGTGCAGGCCGTGACCGGGCCCCAACCGGAGGAGGTCAGGCCCCTGCCGGAGCCGGATACTGCCAAGCATGATATCTCCGTCGTCTTCAACGACCAGGTCAAGACCTTCGTTCACTACTTCCAGACCCGGAAGTGGGGAGTGATCACGCGCGCCTTCGAGCGGGCCAGCCGCCACCTCCCCATGATGCGGAAGATCTTCCGCGAGAAGGGCTTGCCGGAGGACCTGCTGAATCTGGCCTTCATCGAGAGCGCGGTCAACCCCCGGGCGACCTCGCGCGCGAAGGCTGCAGGGATCTGGCAGTTCGTGCCGTCCACGGGACGATTGTACGGCATGCGAAGCTCGTGGTGGCTGGACGAACGGCGGGACCCCGAGAAATCCACCCGCGGCGCGGCCGAGTACTTGAGGAAGCTGTACAACATCTTCGAGTCCTGGCCGCTGGCCCTGGCCGCCTACAACGCCGGGGAGGGAAAGATCCAGGCCGCCATCCAGCGCCAAAGGACCCGGGATTTTTGGTCCCTGCGCCTTCCCAAGGAGACGCGACTGTTCGTCCCGGCCTTCATGGCCATGACCATCATCTCCCGGGAGCCGGAGCGCTACGGCTTTTCACCGCCCCCGGAAGAGCCGCTCGAGGTGGAGACGGTCTCCCTGCGGCACCAGACCGACCTCACCCTCATCGCCAGAGCCGCCGGAACGACGGTCGATGAGATCCGGGACCTGAATCCCGAAATGATCCGTTGGGCCACCCCACCCAACCTGTCCAGTTACACGGTTCGCATCCCGGCCGGTCGCCGCCACGCATTCCTGGAAGCGCTCGAGCAAATTCCGCCCTCCCAACGGATCACCTGGATCCGCCACCAGGTCCGGAAGGGCGAGACGCCGGCGGGCATCGCCAAGCGGTACGGGATGGATGTCCAGGTCGTCGTGGAAGCGAGCGGGCTCCGCAAGCGGCAGGCCTTCCTCAAGCAGGGGGCGACGATCCTCCTTCCCGCCTCTGCGGTGGGGAGCAGCGTCGCGCACGCGACCGAGGCGCAGCGGACCAGCCGCTCGACTGCTCCCCCCACGCCGGTAAATCGCTACACCGTGAGGAAGGGTGACACCTTGGCCGGGATCGCCCGGGCCCATGCCGTTTCCCCGGAGGACCTCCGGCGCTGGAACAACCTGTCGCGGGACGCGGGGCTCCGGCCGGGACAAACCCTGACCATCCGCCGGGTACAGCAGGCCCGTGCGACCGGCATCCCTGGAGCCAGGCACGCCGCGGGTTCTCCGGCGGCGCCGGCTGCTTCGGGGGGGAAACGCTACATCGTCAAACGGGGCGATACCCTGTGGGCTATCGCCCGGGCCCATGCCGTTTCCCCGGAGGACCTCCGGCGCTGGAACAACCTGTCGCGGGACGCGGGGCTCCGGCCGGGACAAGAACTGGAGATCAGGAGTCCCGCATCATAGGTTGTGACCGTCCCAATCCGCCGACCCCTCTACCACGGCCCTGACCTCTCCATCGCATCTCGATCATCTTGCACCCAATCGAAGTAACGGGCACGCATGCCGCACCTGGAACCATGAGCGCACAGGAGGACACCCGATGACCAAGATCGAGCGAGTGCGGGCGGCCCTGGCAGGCAACCCGGTGGACCGGCCGCCCTCCAGCATCTGGTATCACTTCGGAAACCAGCACGCCTCGCCGGAGCGGACAGCCCAGGTGCACCTGGAGTTCTTCGAGGCCTACGACTTCGATCTCCTGAAGGTGATGAACGATTACGACTACCCCATGCCGGAGGGCATGGAGGTCATGGCCACGCCGGAGGACCTGAAGCGTCTCGCGCCATTCGACGTGACCCGGACGCCGCTGGGCCGGCAACTCAAGGCGATCGAGCTGATCGCCAAGTCGCTCAAGCATAAGGCCCTCTTCGTGGACACGGTCTTCAACGCCTGGAACACCGTGCGCCGCAATCTGGTCAAGGAGGCGATGGAGCCCCTGATGACCGCGCATCCGGAGGCGCTGGAGGCCGCCCTCCGCGTCGTAAACGACAACCTCATCCGGTACGCCCTGGCCAGCCTGGACCGGGGGGCCGCCGGGATCTTCCTGGCGGTGCCGGCTTCCGCCGAGAGCGTCACCCTCGAGCAGTACCACCGGTTCATGCGGCCGTTCGATCTGAAACTGCTAGACGCCATCCGCGGCAAGGGGGAGTGCCATATCCTCCATGCCCACGGCGAGAGGCCCTACATTGATCAGCTCCTGGATTATCCGGTCCACGCCCTATCCTGGGCTGACCTGAACGGTGGTCCATCCATTGCCGAGGTCCGTCCGCGGACCACCCTCACCCTGATGGCCGGCCTGGACCACATCAAGTTTCCATACGTCTCGGCCCGAGCGATTCGCGACCAGGTCAGGGCCGCCCGCGCCCAGGCGGGCAACACCAAGTTCATCTTGGCACCGGGATGTTCGGTCCCGACCTACAGCTTCCCGCCCCTCATCAGGGCTGTGCGCGACGCCGTTTCTGCGTGAGTCGGACGGATACGCTGCGGATGGAATCCCCGGCGGGCCATCTGCGACGGCAGGCCGCCCTACTCCTCCATGCTGAGCATGCCCTCCTCACGCCGCAGCCTGTCCAGTGCTGTCAAGCCAAGAATGCCCTGGACGGACGTGGTCAGAGCGACGGACGGGCTGGGTGGTTGGAGGAGGGATACCCTCTGCGGACTAGGTGGTGAACCGCTTGATGATGAATCGCCGGACAGCGTTGCGCTGCTCCTGATCCATCCAGACGAAACGGAGACCGTGGCGGAAAATCTGACCCACCCCGGCCGCCATCTCGGGTGGGCCGGTCCAGACGACCTCCGAGACGGCACGCAGCCTGGAGTCGCCGGTCCGGAGGCTGATCTCGAGCAGGTTTCCCTTTCCGCACGGCTGGGGCAGTTCCAGCATGACGCCCCCCTCGCTGAGATTCCGGATGAGTCCTGCAATCCTCCCCGTGCCGGCCTGGCTGCCACGGCTGCGCAATCGGCAGATCGCTCCGATCTCGACGTTGAAGCGGGGGTAGCGTCGCTTGGGGTGATCATCGGCCGGGGCGGTCGCCTTCCCAGGTTTCGTCTTGGGACGGCCGACCCGCAGAAAGAGAGCCACGTTTTGGGCGAGGCGCTCCAGGCCGACAGGCTTGGGGATATACCCGATGCAGTGCCGGAACACCTCTTCCGCTCGCGTGCCCGAGATCTCCTCCGCGGTAAGCGCCGCCACCACGATGCCGGCCGTCTTGCGCTGCTCGCGCAGTTTCTTGGCGACCGATAAGCCGTCCACGTCCGGCAACCCGAGGTCCAGGAGGATGAGATCCGGAGGCTGCTGGACGGCCAGCGCATAGGCTTCAGTGCCGGTGCCGGCTTCGATGACCTCGTAGCCCAGGCGGCTCAGGGTATCGGCCAGGGCCACCCGCAGAGAGTCATCGTCCTCTACGATCAGCACCGTCTCCCCGGACATGCCGGCCTCCGCGCGGAACAAACTGGACACTAGCGATCAGCCGAGGGCGAGTCAAGGCTTTTCGCAATACCCCGGACCCGGCGGGAGAGAACGCAGGATTGCAGCGGCGGTTTAGTCGAGTATAATTCCTCGACCCGCGGCGGCGACGCGGATTACCAACCGGAGCGAAAGGAGGAGGATCCCATGGGAACCATGAAAGAGTTTGCGGGCGTATTCTATCGCGAGGGAGCGCTGGACCCGAAGACCGCGCAGTTGGTCGCCCTGGCCGCAGCCGGCTGTACCAGCTGAGCGCCGGCTCGCTTCGCGGCCGCGAAACAAGCCGGCGCTACGGAAGACGAACTCATGGAGACCCTGTACTACGCCATGCGGGGCGCCGCCCGCGCCACCTGGAGCACCATCAAGTACATTGACGGGATCGAGGATCTGAACAAGAAGTGGAAGGAGAAGTACGAGCGCGCGGCCGGGAAGTGACTCTCATCGGTCAGGAAATCGCCACGGCCCCTCCATCACTCGGAGGGGCCGTGGCTTTTCGGGGGCGTCAACGCTTTGCGATGGCTCCTTCGGCAACCTTTACCTCTGTCGCCTTGATCTTGGCGTGCGCGTCCTCGATGGCCTGGGTGAAGAGCTTTTGCGTCACTATCTCGTCGAGCGCGTGGGTGCCGATCATCAGGGAAAGGCTGTTGGGGCTGCGCCCCGTCTCTGCGACGAGCTTGGCTGCGCCGAGGACGACCTGGCAGGCCGCGGGCGGAGCGACGTTCGGAGGCAGATCGTGCGCGATGGCAGCATCGGCGAGGGCGGTGATCACCGGGAATACGTAAGTCGGCCCTACCGCCGTCAGGGCCGTAGCGATGGCCATTGGCTCCTCGGGGATCTCTTCCGCCTCGCCGAATACCTTCAGCAGTTCTCGGACCTCGTCCGCCTCCATTCGGCCGACATGACTTCCGAAGCAGAACGGGTTCATGCCCTCCCCGATCCAGGATGGCGTATTCGGAATCAGGCGCACCACGGGTGCTGGCTTGCCGATAGCCTGTTCCATGAGTTCGGTAGAGACAGCGGCGGCCAGGGGAGGCACAGCCAGGAACACCAGATCGCTTCCCGCCACGACCTCGCTGTTGCTCTGGACGGCCCGGACACCGAAGGTGCCGGCCAGACGCTCCGGGATTGGTCCCTTGATGTCATAGGCCAGGATGTCCTCTGCCCTGGCCATTCCACTGCCGAGAAGACGGCGGATAAAGACCTCGGCGATGGCCCCCGCACCCAAGAAACCGAATCGCTTACCCGCGAGTGCGCTCATGGAGCATCTCCCTGCCCCCTCAGGTTCTGCATTTTGTCTGGATTCCCGCGCTGCATCTTACTACCCTGCCAGCATCCCTCTCACGATAGTGTCCACCGCGGCCTCCTCGTCCAGGCCGCGGGCCATGAGGGTCTCCAGCTCCTTCCGGTTCACCGTCCCGATGGCCGCCTCGTGGGTGACCTGGGCTCGCGGATCGCTCACCCGCACGATAGGAATGGCGTTGGCCACGGCCCGGTCCCGCACGATCTCGACGCAGTCAATGTGCCCCCGGGCCTCGGGCGCGTTCCCCTCGGTGGTCCCGACGACCTCGCCCTGGGCATCACCGGAAAGGGCCAGGCGAGCCTTGGCGAGCCCCCGCGCAGCCGCGCCGTTCAGCCTGATTGTCTCCGCCACCTTGATCCGATCCCGGCCGGAGCCCAGAATCCTGCTGGTCAACTCCGCCACGCCGCCTTCGGCGACGTCCACGGCGTAATCCAGCGCCACGCTGCCGGCCCGGCCCTTGACCAGCGTGAACGTCGTGAGGAACTGGCCGCCCAGATCCACCACCACCCGGGCGGTCGGCAACACCTCGATGCCGCCGCTCAGCCCATGGAAGTGCGTCTCCGCGTACCGGAGGACGGCACCTCGCCCGACGTGCATGGTGGCATCCATCACGTGCCGGACCTCCACCGCATTGGGGAACGTGCAGTGGGCCAGGAAGGTGACGTTGGCATCCTCGCCGATCTCGTAGGCGGCGATGATCTCCTGGATGCCCCGCTCGGGCAGCAGGCCGAAGCAGAGGTGGACCGGCGTCGCCAGGCGGGTCCGGGGCAGGACCCGGATGGTGGCCTTCACCCCGTGAGGCTGTTCTTCCGCCGCGAATTCGATGCCCGGGACCGGATGGGCGCCCAGCACGCGGTTGCCGCTCACGACCAGGCGGGCGACCGTCGGCGAGGCCAAGACCCCGGGGTCGCCGCCCGCCTGGGCATAGGCTGCCGCCATGGCTTCGAAGTCGCTCATGGTCGCCCCTCCCTTCCGCGCGCCTCCGGCCCACCTCCCGGTCCGAACGGACCGGGTGCCGCCAGGGTACGGTCCGGACCTTGCCGCGCCAGCAGGATGTCGCAGGGTCGGCATCGCGTGCGGTAGTGATCACGGACGATCCCGGGCTCGCCCGTCACGGTGACCGTTCCCTCGCACATGAGTGAGGCGACATCGCACGCCTCGGTCAATTCGTCCCGGTGGGTGATCACCAGGACTGATGTTCCTTCCGCTGCCATGCGTCGGATCAGCTCGGTGATGTCGGCAAGGGAGAGCACGTCAATCCCGGAGTCCGGCTCATCCAGGATGGCCAGCCGGGGCTGCATGGCATAGACCGCCGCCAGCTCGATCCGCTTGCGCTCCCCGCCCGAGAGGCTGCTGTTCAGCGTCCGCCGGATGTAGCGGGCCGGGTGGAGCCCCACGGCCTCCAGCGCCGCCTGCATCCGGTCCTCCCGGCGCTCTCGCATCCCGGCCGCCAGGTACTGCTCCACAGTCAGCCCCTCGATCCGAGCCGGCTCCTGCCACGCCAGGGTGAGACCCAGCCGGGCTCGCTCCGTGATCGTGAGCCCATTGAGATCACGTCCGTCGAACTGGATCGCCCCCGCCTCGGGGGCGTAGCCGGCGCAACCCATGAGGGCGTAGGCCAGGCTACTCTTGCCGGAGCCGTTCAGTCCGAGCAGGCCATGGATCTCACCCGGCCGGACCCTCAGCGTGACCCCGCGCAGGACGTCCTGTCCACCCCG
>Ga0315268_10002466_pt1 | contig 20804 bp, 19 predicted proteins | sample C1_top_MG_FD_204535 | JGI IMG/M metagenome (GOLD analysis project Ga0315268, IMG submission 204535) | Sediment microbial communities from Yellowstone Lake, YNP, Wyoming, USA - C1_top | ecosystem: Environmental > Aquatic > Freshwater > Lake > Sediment | place: USA: Wyoming | collected 2017-08-01
GCGATCAAGGGCGGACAAAATATGCGCCCGATTGACTTCTCGGGCATGGTGCAAACCCTTCGCACGATATATCTCAATCAATTCAAGGTCCTCATCAGTAAGATGCAGCTCGGTCTGTCGCATTGCACGTTCCTCGTCATCGGGTGGGTATGCGACAGTATAATATATGTTTCGTTATTTATGGGTTTAGATACTAGCTCCAGTATCTGCAATCATGACTATGCCTCCCTCAGTTCATTGAAAAGCGATTTGTGCGATTCTGCAAACGCGCTAAAGTTATTTGCCGCATGCCCAGTCACGCGCTCTATCGCGTCACTCAACACCGCCGTCCCATAACCGGCACGGTAGATTGAAAACAACTCCAGAAAGGCGGTGACCAGCCATTTATCCATACCGCTTGAGAGCATCGAATCACGCGCGGCTTCGGGAGAGACGGCAATATATATAACCGGTTTGTCCAGTGCCATGCCTATCGTTTCAGCCGCTTGTCCATAGGTCAGCGCAGCAGGGCCGGTTACTTCATAGATCTTTTCTTCATGGCCGGATTGGGTCAGTGCGCAAACAATCACGTCGGCGATATCATTGACATCGGTAAAGCTGATGGCACCGTCGCCAGCAGGGGCGTAAATTGCGCCCTGCGCGCTGATAGTTGAGGCTGAACCCAACAGTACTTGCATAAACAAGTTTGGCCGTACAAAGGTATACGCGATGCCGGAGGCAATAATTTTCCGTTCAATTTCATGATGCAAACGCGGCAACTGGATAGGCGCATCCGGCCCCGCACCCAGTCCTGATAACTTGACAATATGCTTGACACCGGCCGCCTTTGCGGCATCGATAACCGCTGTCTGATGTTCGACCATGGCTGAATGCGCCGGTGAAATCAGAACAACCTTATCAACGCCGAGCATGGCTCTGTTCAAGCTGGCGGCATCATTGAAATTTCCCTTCGCCCATTCAACCGTCCCGTTTTTGCCGGACTCGGACGGGTTACGGGTCAATGCCCGCACTTGAATATTTTTTTCTGCCAAACGGCGTACCACTTCACGTCCGACATTGCCGGTAGAACCTGTGACTAAAATCATTTTGTTTCTCCTTGGTGTGTTAAAAAGTGACTAGGTCAACGCATCTGCGCAATAAAAATTAATCAATGTAATCAATACAATAAAAAACCAATGACGACAACCCGGTATATGCCGTCCTTGCGCTCTTCAATAGCGCAGCTCCGAACAAGCGACTGCCATTCCGAAATCGCGCAGAACCGGCCGAGTATTCGCCAGGAAGCATTCATAGAGGCATTAAAATCGTGCTCCATCGTTACTCTCGCAGGCCCCGGCTCCGCATAGGCATTCGTCGCTATAAAAAAACAAACAAGCATCGATACAATTATTGTTTTCAATCTTTCACCTCATAAAGTAATTTAAATAGTGAATCCACTTTTGATGGCACGTTCTGTGCTGATTTTTCAGAGGCACCCAAGTGCTTGCCCCGTAACCTGCATTCAAGCGACACGCTGTTATATTATTACAATTCAGTATGTTGGCTTATATCTGCAATAACGGTATAGCTATTCATGAAGTGACTATATAAGGTAAATTGGTGCAGATAAATAGTATAATTGTTACTATATAAAAAACTCATGGTTTCTAATATATGGACAAATTGCTTAGCATGGAAGTGTTTGTGATGGCTGTCGAGAAGGGAAGCTTTACCGCTGTGGCAGATATATTTGAGATCTCACCACCCATGGTGGGCAAGCACATACGCGCGCTTGAGGCACAATTGGGCGTGCGTCTATTGAGCAGAACTACGCGGAGGCAAAGCCTCACTGAAATCGGTCAACAATATTACGAGCGATGCAAATTCATCCTTGCCGAAGTGAATGCCGCTGAAGCAGGCACTGAATTTATGCGCGCGACACCGCGAGGCAACCTCAGAATCAACGCACCCGTCACCTTCGGTTCCATAAAACTTGCACCGGCCCTTGCGGACTATCTTGTTGAATATCCGGAAGTGAGCCTTGAGTTGACGCTGAATGATCGCGTGGTCGATCTTGTCGAGGAAGGGTTTGACGCAGCGATTCGTATTGGCGAACCAGCGGATACCAGTCTTATAGCGCGCCGATTGGCTCCCTATCAAATGATGATTTGCGCCTCACCGGAATATATTGAACGAGCTGGCATTCCCGAATCACCGGCCAATCTTGCATCCCATCAATGTTTAGGCTTCAGCCACTGGAACAAGCGGGATGGCTGGCGTTTGCAGCGCAGCGAGACCAGCGATTCGGCGCTTCCGAAAATCCGCTTTCTATCCAACAATGGGCAAGCACTGAGAACGGCGGCATTGGCTGGATTTGGTATCATCATGCAACCCAAGGTGCTGCTTAGTGAAGACGTGAAAGCTGGAAGGTTGGTTGAGGTATTGAAGGATTTTTGGCCGACACCGCTGCCCATGCATCTGGTGTATCAAAGAGACCGGCAAGCAGTGCCGAAACTGACAACATTTGTCAAATTCATACTCGCGCGATTTGGTGATTCGCATATGCCCAGTAGTAATTGAAAGGATGATCGCTCCCCGCCGCGACATCCCGGGGTGTTGCCGCAACTTTGAAATTGTCCAACTGCGCGTTACATTTTCATAGAAAACTTATAGCACCGAGAACTGCGCCTCCGTGGAATAGCCAGATTGAATTGGAACGGCAGTTGCAGCTACTTCTGAACGTCTGTTTAGAAAATAGCCCAAGGTGGTCTACCACACCAAATACAGGTTAAAGCAGCGGCAAAATCACGCGCAAATAGATCCGGTTCTCACCGCCGTAATCCAGCCCGTGCGCATAACCCAGCGTGGTAGCCAGATGCAACAGGTCATAGCCAACCAGAGCTTCAATGTTCCACTCCATGCCGATACCTGTCTTGGCCTCGATCGCTTCGCCCTGGTTCCACGCATCACCGTTATCCGCAAACAGCGAGAGCGACTCGCGGCCTATGCCCAATGGCGGAACAAACCAGCCATCGTAATGATAGCCGAGCGGGATTTTCCACTCTGCCGTGAGCAAGCGCATATTGCTGCCGGTGAGTGCTGCGAGGCCGGAAGGATACCCGCGCAGCGGAAAGTCGCGGCGTCCCAGGCCTGTTGCACCGCCGATCTGGCTCAAAGTTTCGCTCACCCCGCCCAGCACATAAGGACGGATTCCCGGATCTCCCTGCGCATACAGCATTCTAAAATGCAGCGCATGGTTGTCGCCCAATGCAAGATATTCGTTCCAGTCTATGCGGGATGTCTTTCCGCTGAAATAACTGCCACCGAGCTGGTCGTAGGATTCGCCCAATAACTGTACGCGCCTGCCTTCAACCGGGGCGACGGATAGTTTATAAAAACGGCTGTTGTCGTATTGTGCAATGGCGCCCGTGATCTTGTTGTTGTACGTCTGGTCTGTTCCCGGCCCTTGCGTCACCACTGAATTGATTTTCTCGCTTGCCACGCCGGCGGCGAGATATACGCTGGAATCCAGCGTATTAAACGAATGATGCAACAATGCTTGGTAACGCAACTCATCATCCCGGTAAGACACTGCCGGATTCGGGCTGCCCGATATAAGAAATTGGCGCTGCACGGACAGGGTGATATTGTTATAAAAGCTATAACTTGCCAATCCGCCCAACTGTTTTTGATCGTAGTAATAAAGCGGCAACGCGTTCCACTGATGGAAATTCAGCGCATCGGCACCACTCAGCAACACACCGGCATAGGATACCTGATCAGCGCTGGTGTCGAGCAGCGGGAACCAGTAGTGCGGCTTGAGGGTGCTCCACGGCGAATAATCTTTTACGTTTGTATAGGCGTAAGGCTGGAAGCCAGCCGAATTGCTGATTGCGTCGACGGTGTGTGGTGTAACATCAACGGCGGCATAACCTTCGCCAATTGATTCCACCGCTGGTTCCTGTGCAATAATCGCCGTGCCTGCGGCAGTGTATTCAACCATGCGATAGCTTTTATCCGGCATCAGCACGGCTTCTGTGATGGCTGATGCGGTATTGCTGACGGTCTCGACTTTGTCGCTGCCCAGCTTGAGACGGCGCAGGTTCCAGACTTTGCCATGATCCGACAGAAAGTAAATTTCACGGCCATCGCCGGAAAACTGCGGCCTTTGCACCAGATCACTGCCGGAAGTCAACGGCTTCCACAGACGGCTGTTTATATCCAGCAACTCCAGGTTCCAGCCGGTCTTTTTTCTTTGTATGGTCGCCACCACCGAGCCGCCATCCGGCGACCACGCGATATGCCCCAGCGTATCTCCGGCGGGCAGCTCTGCCAGCACGCTGAGCTCCTTGCCTGTCGTATCCAGCAGCATCAGCCGGCTTCTGCCATGTCCGGACTGGATTGCCGCAATCGCCTGACCATCCGGGCGCCACACCGCAAAGGTATAGCGGCCGCAACGGGTTAGCCGCTTTGCCGCAGACATGCCGGGTTTCCACTGGTAGAGGTCGGCATACACGTTGGTGTTGCCGCACACCGCAAATTTGCTCAGCAATAAGCCGACCGCATCCTGCCAGTCAATATCCTGCACCCCCATGCCGTCGACCACGGCTTCATTTGTACCATCGGCGCGTATGCGTCTGATTTGCGGGCGGGATGAAGCATCGTCGTGCAGAAAATAGAGATCGCCGCTGGATGCAGAAGCGAGTGCAGAACTGGTATAGGGAGCGTCATACACGGTATGGGTGACGAAGCGGTTTTGTTGCCTGATGGATGCCAGCTGCGGTGCAAAGCGTTGCGTTAAATAACTTTGGTATTCTGCCCAAACTTCCTGCGCCGGTTTGCCAAAAATCTGCCTGGAACGATTATCCATGCGAAATGGAACAAGGTTGCTTGCATAAACCCGAATGTAGTTTGTAACTGCATCACGGCCATATCGCGTTTCGACGAACTTGAAAAAATACGCACCATACAGATATACCTGCCCATAAGGCCAGCGGTAACCCGAGTTGAAGCTGACTTCGGTCAACGAGCGCAGGCCGCGCTGCACTTCCATACGCATCATCGCGTCATAAAAGGCGCTATTCAAACGCCCATATTGGGCGACATTGTCCGACTCGCCGTAAACCGCGATTCCTTCCGTTACCCAGCTTGGCGCAAAAAGCTGCGGAAAATCAAACAGCGTGAACAAGTCCATCGAGCGGCCAAATACATCACGCATCAGTTTCGGCACGTCATATGCCATATCAAGGTGCAGAATGTGCACATACTCATGCGTAAACACCATCTCCAGCCATGGAGTCTGATCCATAAGCTCGCCGTCTACCGGGACAGGCATATAAATCGAAATGCTGTTGTACGGCAACGGGCTTGCCCCGCCGTTTGAAAGATCAACGGTGTCCAACAGAACCACTTCAGTCCGCTGTTGCGGTTGCCATCCCAACCACGCGGAGAGTTTGGCATGCACGCGCTCGGCAATAGCTGCCAAATTTTGCGCATACTCCTTATTTGCAGCTTCGTGATGAATGCGGAAATGCGGTGTTTCCAGGGTTTTCCAGTCACCGGTGAGTTCCGGCATCAATAGATTTTTATCCGGCTGCTGCTGTGCCAGCGCGGCAGGTGTTGCGCCTGCCCAGATAATTATTCCCAACAGCAAAAGTCTGCACAGCATGTCGTTCCTTTTCAGGGATGCAAGTAAATTTGTGTAGCAATGATCAGGAAATCTACGTCCTAATGTATCTGCAGAGACTCGATAAACTCCAGTGCATTATCATCCGGGTCGCGGCAGAATAAGGCACGCCTGCCCGTCTGGCTCAAGTTGTACTTTATACCTGCCCCTTCAAGTTTTTGCATCAAAGCCGACAGATCATCCACTGCAAACGCGATATGACGGTCACGTCCGCCATTGGACGGACGTTGCAGGCCTATCTCCGGATTGGGTAATTGCATCAGATGCAATTGTTGATCGGGGCCAAGATCGTACCACACGCCGGCAAAGCTCATCTGCGGGCGGGACGGGCTGACTGTGAATCCCAGCACCTGTTCGTAAAAACTGCGCGCCCTGTCTAAATTTGCCACTAAAATCGTTGCGTGCAACAGCTTGCTGATATGCATGTTTAATAATCCTGCGCGGTTTCAATTTCTTCGCTACCCATCTTGATCGCTTTCCAGAATTCATCATTCGGCAATGCCTGCTTGCTCATGCGATTAAATTCTTTTCTCGCGGTGTCGAGCTGATTGTTCAATTGTGCTTTGGTCATTTCACGGATGCCATCCCTGACGATTTCCAGAGAATGGCCTACGAGGCTCCCTGTTCTGGCTTCAACCACCACGCTTTCGCCGTTTGGCGTGTCCAGCACATAGCCGTAAATTTCTTCGGATAACGCAACCGCCGCAGACGGAAATACTTCAACCTCGGTACACAGTGCGCGTGCCGGTGCATAACGGCTACGCTCTATCGTCCAGATAGTCAGGTTCAATGCGGCTTCGGCTTCGGCTTCGGCTTCGGCTTCGGCTTCGGCTTCGGCTTCGGCTTCGGCTTCGGCTTCGCACTCGCTTTCCGTCTCATGCCCAATCAAGCTCACTTCAGGCTTGCTCTGCCTATCCTCAGGCTGAGGCTGTTTTTCGCCGCCAAACATGCGCTTAAGCGTCGCGCGAAAATCAAGATTAAAAAAATTCTTCATCGTAATATCATCCTCCCACTCCCCACTCGCTATTTCCCGCTCACCGGCACCACCAGGCTCGCTGCCAGCTTGGCACGGCTCCTGGCCTCGCCGGTATCCTTGCCGTTTGCCAGCGCCACACCCATGCGCCGGCGTATAAATGATTCCGGTTTGCCAAACAGCCGGATATCGCTTTGCGGCACGCGCAACGCCTGATCCACACCGGCAAAGGCTATGCCCTGCTGTTCCAGCCTGCCATAGATAACCGCGCTTGCACCCGCAGCACGCATCCCAATATTTACCGGCAGGCCAAGTATCGCGCGTGCGTGCAACTCGAATTCATTCTGCACCTGGCTGCACATCGTCACCATGCCGGTATCGTGCGGGCGCGGGCTGACTTCGCTGAACCATACCTCGTCACCCTGCACAAATAATTCGACACCGAACAGACCGCGCCCGCCGAGGTTGTCGGTTACCTTTTTCGCAATATCGCGCGAGCGCTGCAATGCGAGCGGGCTCATTGCTTGCGGCTGCCAGCTTTCCACATAATCACCCTGCACCTGAACATGGCCTATCGGTTCGCAGAAATGCGTTTCAACTTCACCATTGGCGTCCAGCGCACGCACCGTGAGCAGGGTAATTTCATAATCAAAACGAATCATCCCCTCAACAATCACACGCCCCTGATTCACCCGGCTGCCGCTGGCGGCGTAGTCCCAAGCGGCGGCAACTTCGGCCGCGCTATCCACCTTGGACTGCCCCTTGCCGGACGATGACATCACCGGCTTGATGATGCAGGGATAGCCTATGCCGCCCTCTATCGCAGCCTGCATTTCTGCCCGACTGTCGGCAAACTTGTACGGCGATGTTGGCAGGCCCAATGTTTCTGCGGCCAGACGGCGTATGCCTTCGCGATTCATCGTCAGGCGGGCCGCGCGCGCAGTGGGGATGACCGTCACCAGGCCATCGCGCTCCATTTCGACCAGCATATCCGTCGCAATGGCTTCTATTTCCGGCACAATAAAATCAGGCTTTTCTTTTTCCACCAGGGCGCGCAATGCCGCACCATCCGTCATGTCGATGACATATGAGCGATGTGCCACCTGGTGTCCGGGGGCATCCGCGTAACGATCGACCGCAATGGTTTCCACTCCCAGACGCTGCAACGCGATGATGACTTCCTTGCCGAGCTCACCGCTGCCCAGCAGCATGACTTTGGTTGCGGAAGTGGAAAGCGGCGTACCGATGACGAGGTGTTTTTTCATGGTGAAATGGGGATGTATGAAATCAGGCTGGCATTAACGTGCAAATCCTAACATTTTGACCGTGATTTTCCCAGCAGCCATTTTCCCGAAAAACGACACAACAATCGTTTTTATCCTAAAAACCGCAGTTCAATCCGCAGATTTCACAGATTCACACAGATTTTGAATCACTTACAAATATTTAATGACACACTCAATTGCTTATCCGACCCATCTTGATAACTATTTGTTTAATCGCGCGTAATCGATCTAATCTGCGGACAACTGCTTTTTCTAGGTTTATTCCCTACGGCTTACTCATTCAAGAATTTTGCCGCTTTCAAAATACCGTTCCCGCCCGGTGTACGGGTCTTTAAAAGAAATGGAGCGCGCCAGCAACTGCAATGGCTGCGAAAAATCATTGCATTTTTCGGCAAGTAAATCAGGATAGAAGCTGTCATTCAAGATGGGTATGCCAAGTGCCGCAAGATGCACCCGCAGCTGATGTTTTTTGCCGGTGACCGGCCGCAATCGATAAAGCGCGACATTGCCGCGATTTTCCAGCATCTCAATATAAGTCTCCGAGTTGGGCGCACCGCTCACTTCCTGCATGCGAAAAAAGGGTTCTCCGTCCACCATGCGGCTGCGATACGTCAGCGGAAGTTGCAGCTTTGTCAGCGGCGCAGCCAGTGCCTCATAAACCTTGTGCATTTCACGCTTGTGAAACAGCGACTGATAGTCGCCACGACTGGCCGGGTTATGCGAAAACAATATCACCCCGGCAGTTTCCCGGTCCAGCCTGTGGATAGGGGTCAAATGCTCAAGCTGGAGCTTTTTCTTCAGACGCACCAGCAAAGTTTCGTGCAGATACTGGCCGGAAGGCGTGACAGGCAAGAAATGCGGCTTGTCTATAACCAGCAAATGCTCATCCTGAAACAGAACAACCTCCTCAAACGGAATAAGCTTTTCCCCCTCCACCTCACGATAGTAATAAATCTGTGCGCCCGCCCGGTAAACATGATCGGGCATGATGCGCAAACCATCTGCATCGACCACTTCCCCTTTTTGCATGCGCGCAATCCAGGTTGCCGTAGCCACCTCGGGAAAGAATTGCTGCAAGAACTCCAGCATGGAACACCAGCTTCCCTCCGGCAGATATTGTTTGCTCGGGGCTACGCCAGCGCGTACTGGTAACGGTGAATTCAAATTTACCTCGAATATTTCATATTCCATGCAATCTTTATCGAGCCTTGCCGGTTCAAAAATGAACGGCCATTAGGCACTAAATCACTTTGGTGCAAACCGGGCTAAAATTCCATGCGCTCGGGTTTTTATTCAGGCTTGCACAATTTGAAGCGAACAAATATTCAAGTGCTGCCCTGATAGATTCTCCAGTTTCAAGCAGGCGTCTCCATCTGCATTCTTCCCGATAGCAAGCTGGCTGACACAATCAGTATCGCACCAATAAGCTCCTGCATGCCCATTTTCTCGCCTGCCAAAAAATACGAAGCAACGGCCGCAAAAAGCAGTTCAAACAGCAGCAGAACAATGGCCTGATTGGCCGGCAAATAAGTCAGGCCAAACTGGACCGCGAAACTGGTAGCACACAGTACCAGGCCAACCAGCGCCAACAACCACCAGGAGTTGAGCGCTATGCCGGACAATTGTGCCGGCAAACCGCCGTTATAAAGCAGCATCAATCCGGTAAGCAATACCGTTCCCAGCCAGATTGTGGCGGATTTAAAACTGACGCTCAGGTGCTGGGTGTGGCGCACGATTACATTGGTCAGCGCGAAACTCATGCCCGCCGACAGTCCTATCCATTCGGCGCGATTCTGCGGCACCGGCAAACCCAGACTGGGTTGCCACAGCATCACCAGCGCGCCAATCAGCGAAAGTGCAATGACTGCATAGCCGTAACGATTGAGCCTTTCGCCCAGCAAGAAGTGTGCAAAGAAAACGGTCCACAGGGGTGCCAGATAGAACAGCAGCAGCACGCGCATCACCTCGCCCTCGATGATCGCCTGCACATAGCCGAAGTTGGTCCACCCCGCGCTGAATATCAGCAACGTTCCCCACCATCCCGCCACGCGCAATTCACGCCAGATTGGCCCCGAAATGGCCACGCCGATAACGAGCGCGATCAAATAGGTAAGGAACGAGGCCAGCATGCCGGAAATCCCGGCATGCTCCAGTACCCGGAACGGATACCAGACCATGCCCCATACCGCAGCGCCGCTGAGCAGCCCGGTTACTGCCGTTACCTTTTGTTTTGATGGCACTGGATAAACCTTAATAAAAAGAAAATTTTAAATTTAATCTGTTGGATTGACGGGGTAAATCCGCAAATTCCCATCCGGCTTCAGTATCGTTTTGCGCGCAGAGGGAACGCTTCATTTATAATTCGGCCTGTTACGCTTTTACCAGAATAATATGAATCCGCTGCTTGACCTGTTACAACCCTACCCTTTTCAAAAACTCGCCGCCCTGTTTAAAGGCGTACACGCAAATCCGGACTACACGCCGGTGAGCCTGCACATCGGTGAACCCAAGCATACGACGCCAAAATTTATTTGCGATGCGGTGAGCGCCAATCTCGGCGGCTTGGCGAATTATCCCACAACACTCGGCAGCGACGCGCTACGCAACAGCATTGCAGGCTGGCTGCAGCGGCGCTACAAAATACCCGCGCTGGACCCAAAAACGCAGGTGGTACCGGTTAATGGCAGCCGCGAGGCCTTGTTTTCGTTTGCTCAAGCCGTGATAGACCGCACGCGCGCGCACCCGGCGGTAGTCTGTCCCAACCCTTTTTACCAGATTTACGAAGGCGCGGCGTTGCTGGCCGGTGCGGCACCGCTTTTTTTCAACACCATGCCAGAAGATAATTTTTCCATAAAATTCAATGAATTAAGTGATAACGATTGGCAGCGCACGCAGTTGATTTATGTATGCTCGCCGGGCAATCCCAATGGGCATGTGATGCCATTATCGGAATGGAAAACCCTGTTTGAAATGTCTGACCGCTACGGCTTTGTGATTGCAGCGGACGAATGCTACTCGGAAATTTATTTCGACGCGCCGCCGCTGGGCGCTCTGCAAGCGGCACAGCAACTGGGGCGCAGCGACTATCGCAATCTGGTCATTTTCTCCAGTCTGTCCAAACGTTCCAATGTGCCCGGCATGCGCTCGGGCTTCGCCGCCGGCGATGCGAAGATTCTGGAAAAATTCACGCTGTACCGCACTTACCATGGCTGCGCGATGAACCCGGTGGTACAGGCCGCCAGTGCGGTGGCGTGGCAGGACGAGGCTCATGTGGCCGAAAATCGCCGCCTGTATGCGGAGAAATTCGGCAAAGTTGCCGCTATCCTCAAGCCGGTGCTGCCTGTCACACTGCCCGACGCAGGCTTTTACCTGTGGCTGCGCGTGCCGATTGCAGACACCACTTTCGCGCAAGCACTGCATCGCGACTATAATGTCACCGTTCTGCCCGGCAGCTTTCTCGCGCGCGAAGTGCGCGGCGTTAACCCGGGTGAAAATTATGTGCGAATCGCACTGGTAGCTTCCCTGGCAGAAACCGTGGATGCAGCGCAGCGCATCGCAGAATTCAGCAGAAAACTCAATTCTTAACCGCTTTATATTTAATCAGGAATATCCATGCCCCAACTACAGAAAATCATAGATGACGCTTTTGAACGCCGTGCCGAAATTACCCCCCGCAACGTGGATGCGCAACTCAAGGAAACCGTCAACACGGTGATGGAATATATCGACCAGGGCAAACTGCGCGTGGCTGAAAAAATCGACGGCCAGTGGGTGACCCACCAATGGCTGAAAAAAGCCGTGCTGCTGTCGTTCCGCATCGAAGACAACTCCTTTATCAAGGGCGGCTTCACCAATTACTACGACAAGGTGCCGTCGAAATTTGCCGATTACAATTCCAAGGATTTCCGTGACGGCGGCTTCCGCGTGGTACCACCGGCCGCTGTGCGCCGTGGTTCGTATATCGCAAAAAACGTGGTGCTGATGCCGTCTTACGTCAACATCGGCGCGTATGTCGACGAGGGCACGATGGTGGATACCTGGGCGACAGTCGGCTCCTGTGCGCAGATCGGCAAGAACGTGCACCTGAGCGGCGGCGTCGGCATCGGCGGTGTGCTTGAGCCGGTACAGGCCAACCCGACCATCATTGAAGACAATTGCTTTATCGGCGCGCGTTCGGAAATCGTCGAGGGTGTCATCGTTGAAGAAGGCGCGGTTATTTCGATGGGTGTCTACATCGGCCAAAGCACCAAGATTTTTGACCGCGAAACAGGCCAGGTGAGCTATGGCCGTGTGCCTGCAGGCTCTGTGGTAGTGAGCGGCAACCTGCCTTCCAAAGACGGCAGTTACAGCCTGTATTGCGCGGTTATCGTGAAGAAGGTGGATGCCAAAACGCTGGGCAAGGTGGGTATCAATGAATTATTGCGCGGTATCTGAGTATTAACCGGCCCGCAGTTTGACAACAACGTTTTCATTTTGAGGAATACACGATGATTATCACGCCGCTGTTGCAACTGGCCGCCGAAAGACAGGCCTCCGACCTGTTTCTGTCGGTGGGCGCGCCTATCAGCATCAAGATTGACGGTACCACAATGCCGGTAAACGCGCAGAAGCTGGATAGCGAGTCAACCAAACGCATCGCATACGAAATGATGACGCCCGCGCAGATCACAGAGTTCGAAAAGCATATGGAAATGAACTTTTCGTTCCGCGTGCCGCAGGTGGGCAATTTCCGCGTCAACGTGTTTCGCCAGCGCGGCAGCGTAGCCATCGTGATTCGCTACGTGCTCGGCAAGGTATTTGAAGTCGAGCAACTCAATCTGCCGGTAATATTGAAAGAGCTGGTGATGTCCAAGCGCGGGCTGGTATTGATGGTGGGCGCGACAGGTTCAGGCAAGTCGACCACGCTCGCGGCGATGCTGGAGCACCGCAATGCGACCTCTAACGGTCACATTCTGACGATTGAAGATCCTGTCGAATATCTGTTCCGCCACAACAAGTGCATAGTGAACCAGCGCGAAATCGGCGACGATACGGAGTCGTACGAAGCAGCCCTGGTCAGTGCGATGCGCGAGGCGCCCGACGTGCTGATGATAGGTGAAATCCGCGACCGCGAAACCTTGAGGCACGCGCTGATTTTCGCGCAGACCGGCCACCTGTGTTTATCCACCTTACACGCCAACAACAGCTATCACGCGCTCAACCGTATCATCAACTTCTTTCCATACGATGCGCGGCAGAGCGTCCTCTCCGACCTGGCCATGTGTTTGCGCGCGGTTATTTCGCAACGCTTGTTGCGCAGTACCACAGGCAAGCTGATACCCGCAGTGGAAATTCTGATCAACACGACGCATATTGCCGAACTGATCAAGAATGATGAAATCGACAAAATTCGCGACGCCATCGAACAGAGCGTCTCTCCCGGCTCGCAGACGTTCGAGCAGGCGCTGTACAAATTATTCAAGACCGGCCAGATCAACAAGGAGGAAGCAATGCGCAATGCCGATTCCGCCAGCAACCTGTCTGCACTGATAGATTTTTCACAGACCAGCAAAGTAAAGGCCTACGACCCCAACGCACCGCACGGCTCGACTGCCACACCGTCTACCGCAGCCGACTTTGGCAGCATCACCCTCAATCTCGATACCACTTCACGTTAATGAAGTTATACGGCATTCCCAATTGCGACACGGTCAGGAAAGCACGCAGCTGGCTTGCCAGCCATGATATTGCGGTTGAGTTTCACGACTTCAAAAAACACGGATTAACGGCAGAGCAGGCTCAGCGCTGGCTGCAACAGGCTTCGTGTGAACAACTGGTCAACCGCAAGGGCGCAACCTGGCGCGGCTTGCCGGAACAGGAAAAAGCGGCCATCAGCAGCAATGCCGCAGCACAGCAACTGATGCTGGATAAAACCAGCGTGATCAAACGCCCCTTGCTTGAACAGGACGGCAAACTGCTGCACATCGGCTTTGACGAAGCAGCCTACAGCAAACTTTTTAACCTCTAACTTCTATTCCTTTTATGTCTGATACGCTAGATCTTACGCAGCAACTCATCACCCGCCCTTCCCTTACCCCGCTGGACGAAGGCTGTCTGCAGATCATCGGCCAGCGCCTGGAGAAAATCGGTTTCAAACTGGAAATGATGCGCTGCGGCGAGGTGGACAATCTGTGGGCGCGGCGCGGCAGCAGCGGAAAACTGCTGTGTTTTGCCGGCCATACCGACGTGGTGCCAACCGGGCCGGTCGACAAATGGCATAGCGAACCGTTCACGCCCACCATCCGCAACGGCATGCTGTACGGACGCGGTGCGGCGGACATGAAAGGCTCGCTGGCCGCCTTCGTCACCGCAATCGAAAAATTCGTTGCCGAGCATCCGCAGCATGGCGGCTCCATCGCCCTGCTGCTCACCTCGGACGAGGAAGGTGTTGCGGTGGATGGCACGGTGCGCGTGGTTGAAGCGTTGCAGGCACGCGGCGAAAAGATGGATTACTGCATCGTCGGCGAACCGACTGCCGTGAGCAAGACCGGCGATACCATCAAGAATGGCCGGCGCGGTTCGCTCTCCGGCTCACTCACCGTCAAGGGCATCCAGGGCCACATCGCCTATCCGCACCTGGTGAAAAATCCCATCCATCTGGCGGCACCCGCCATTGCCGAGCTGGCTGCCACCGTCTGGGACGAAGGCAACGAGTATTTCCCGCCGACCTCCTGGCAAATCTCCAATATTCATGGCGGCACCGGCGCGACCAATGTAGTACCTGGCACCGTCGATATCGAATTCAACTTCCGCTTCTCCACCGCCAGCACAGTTGACAGCCTGAAATCCCGAGTGCACGCGATACTCGACAAGCACGGCCTGCAATATGATTTGCGCTGGGAACTTTCCGGCAAGCCCTACCTCACGCCGCGCGGCAACCTGGTGGATGCGGTGAGCGCGGCAATCAAGCAGGCAACCGGCCTGGACACCGAGCTTTCCACCTCGGGCGGCACCTCGGACGGGCGCTTCATCGCCGACATCTGCCCGCAGGTTCTCGAAATGGGGCCGGTCAATGCCACCATCCACAAACTGAATGAATGTGTGGCCGTGGCGGACCTCGACATCCTGTTCGAAGTCTATTGCCTGACGCTGGAAAAACTGCTGGTAAACCCCTGATGACTGCCCTGCACCGCTTCGCCAATACTTCTGAACTACTCACGCTGCGTGACTGGCTGCGCTATGCAGTGAGCACATTCAACGAAGCAGGCCTGACTTTCGGCCATGGCTCATCCAACGCTTATGACGAAGCGGCCTATCTGGTCTTGCATACCTTGCACCTGCCGCTGGATACGCTCGATCCCTTCCTGGATGCCCATTTGACCGCGCAGGAAAAAGTGACGCTGCTCGACGTTCTGCAACGCCGCGTCGAACAAAAAATCCCTGCCGCGTATCTGACGCATGAAACCTGGCTCGGCGAATTCAAATTTTATGTGGACGAGCGCGTCATCGTGCCGCGCTCATTTATCGCCGAGCTGTTGCGCGAACGCCTGTTTCCCTGGGTGGCTGACGCAGACGACACCACCTCGGTACTTGACTTGTGCACCGGTAGCGGCTGCCTGGCAATACTGGCCGCGCATGCCTTTCCCCATGCAACGGTGGATGCGGTAGATTTGTCCGCCGACGCGCTGCAAGTGGCACAGCGCAATATAGCCGATTACGCTTTAAGCGGCAGGGTGCAAGCGATACAGTCCGACCTGTTCAGTAAACTGGACGGCAAACAGTACGACATCATCATCAGCAACCCTCCCTATGTGGATGCGGAATCCGTGTCAGCCTTGCCTGCAGAATACCTGCACGAACCCAAGCTGGCGTTGGGCAGCGGCAAAGACGGCCTCGATGCCACCCGCGAAATTCTCAGGCAGGCTGCCGCACACCTCACGCCGCACGGCATCCTGGTCGTCGAAATCGGCCACAACCGCGACGTGCTCGAAGCCGCCTACCCCAAACTGCCGTTTACCTGGCTGGAGGTTTCTGCAGGCGACCAGTTCGTCTTCTTGATTAATCGTAACGACTTGATTTGATTGAATATTTATGCCAATCGAGCACTACGAAAATTTTCCGGTTGCCTCCATCCTGCTGCCCAAGCGTATCCGCCGCGCAGTGGAAATCATTTATTACTTCGCGCGCCAGGCGGATGACATCGCCGATGAAGGCGACCTGCCCGATGCCGAACGCCTCGCCAAACTCGACGAGTTTCACGCAGAACTGAAGCGTTTCGAAACTGGGGAAGCAGCGCAGTCCCCGTTGTTTGAAGCACTCGGAGAGATTGTAAAAAAATACGAATTGCCCGTGCAGTTGTTGCACGATCTGCTAGATGCGTTCTCGCAGGACGTGATCAAAAAGCGCTATGAAAATTTCGACGAACTGCTGGACTACTGCCGCCGCTCGGCCAACCCGGTCGGCAGATTGCTGCTGCATTTATACGGCGAAGCAACGCCGCAAAACCTGCTCTACTCCGATCAAATCTGCACCAGCCTGCAACTCATCAATTTCTGGCAAGACGTGCAAAAAGACTATGCCATCGCACGCATCTATATACCGCAGGACGAAATGGCGCGCTTCGGCGTCAGCGAGACACAAATTGCGGAAGACCGTGTGGACAGCGCGTGGCAGGAATTAATGCAATTCCAGATAGAGCGCACCCGTGCCTTGATGCAAAGCGGCGCACCGCTGGGCACCATTCTGAGCGGACGCATCGGCCTCGAGATGCGTTTGATTATCGCCGGAGGCAAGCGCATCCTGACCAAGCTGGAAAAAGCCAAATACGATATGTTCCGCCACCGCCCCGTGTTGCGTCCGCTGGACTGGCTCATCATGCTGTTCAGAAGCGCGCCATTTGGTTTTTAACGGAGTAGTTCATGGGCAATGTGAACAGGCGTAGCAGACTCAATGAGGAAAATTAATGACTATGACGACAACAAATGTCTGCTATGCAAGGGGGGATTGTCACTTCATCAACCGTTATTACAACCAATGGGGTAACGGTATCGTCTGTATCAGTTACTGCCGGCATTGAACCGTCCACAGGTAATTTGGGTTATGACAAATTATCTTGGCTCTTCTGAAAAGACTATCTTGCTACCTATTAATGAGGCGTAAATCCCTTTCGGACAAATTCTACTGGTTTGAACCTGGAATCCCAGCTTATGAAAATTCTTGCCAATAGGTAGTTTATAAACCACAATAAGCAATGATTGAAATAAAACAAACCGAGACTTTCCGAAAGTGGAGAATGCAGCTAAAGGATGAACGGGTTCGCGGCTTGGTAGCATCCCGTTTAGACCGTCTCGGTTTTGGTCATACTGGGGACGTGGAACCAGTGGGGAAAGGGATTAGCGAGTTGCGCATCCATTATGGCCCTGGATACCGCATCTACTTTCAAAAACGAAGCGACACAATTATCGTCTTGCTGTGTGGCGGCGATAAGAGTACGCAAGCAAAAGACATCAAGGCAGCAAAGCACCTGGCTGCCGAATGGGGTGAATGATATGACTAAAAAACTGACAACCTACGATCCCGCCGAAGATTTAGCTTCTGACGAAGCAATGGCAACCTTTATGGCCGAAGCATTTGAGACGAACGACGCACGTTACATCGCACACGCGCTTGGCGTGGTCGCCCGTGCGAAGGGAATGGCTCAAATTGCCGGAGAGACAGGTCTTTCCCGTGAACAGCTTTACCGTTCTTTTAGCGAGAATGGCAACCCAACCCTGAAAACCACCCTTGCCGTAATGAAGGCACTTGGCCTCGATCTGACTGCCAAGGTTCACGCTTGACTATACGCGCACTGGTAGCAGATAAGGAATTATTGGAGATTTGCCATGACCACTAAATCCGCAACATCAAAATCAAAAAGCGATGCTTTTATAGCCATTCATAGTGCGGCGAAAGGCTTGCATGCGCCACGCTCATAGACAATAAGGAACTCCGATGGTAAAGAGAAACAAAGAAATTTCTTTCGATGAATCTTGCGACTGCTCCACAGAAGTCCAAGAACAATTCAAAAAGAACGTTGATGCTTTTGAGCAAGCGAAATGGGGTCAACCATTTCAGATTTTGGTTGAGTCAGGCATATCTTTGCCACCACATGGCGAGTTGGCAGATACTGAACTAAATAGCAAATTATGGGAAGTCATTAACGCTCTTGCACTAATGGGGGTCTACTTGGAGCATACAGATCACTTGAGTGATCGTGAACTTTATATCCTGCTTTTGGGCGATGTTCTGCTAGAAGAAATGGTTTTCCAATCAGGCGATATGAACTTGACTTGTCACATTGACTTGATTGGTAGCGGAAGCGAAGATGATAACAATATTTACCTGAAATATTATGCTGGCGAAGATGACCGCACCCTTTGGGTTAAAGAGTTTCCCGACGAGTCCGTACCTGGCCGAGAGCAACTCCCGTTTGATCGTGACCGTCATCTGCCGAAGCCAGACCCGGAAGCAAAATTCGATGTGCATTAGCCCAACCCATTCCCTCAGATCGGCAGTCAAGTCATGTTCGTAGCCGCGTTGCGTAAGTCAGCTTTTCTAAACGATGACCGTCTGGTTCGTTCACACAAGGGAAAGTGCACAGCATTTATTTCAATGACCGCCGCACTTCAGGAAGCAGTCACACAAAAAATATTTTCACTAAATGGCTGTTATTCCTTCGAGGGCGGACGTAGAATTTCCCTGTTTCCATGGCAGTATTCGATAATAGCTAGCCACAAGCAGTCGTTCGATATTGCTGCTCAATTCAGGGGGCTTTATGAGTTTCTGGCATTTTAAATTCAATAACCCCTCCCTGCGCCGGTGTGCAGTTGTCTTTGCTCTAGTTTTGTCTGTCTCAGTGTACGCTCTGAACTCATCAAAATGGATCGAGGTCATCGGCGGAGCATGGAAGCCAGATGTCACAATACTTGCTGAATTTGAAACCGTCTTAAAACCAGCAGTCATTACTGCATCAAAGAATCGTGGCCGCATGCCGGACTGGGACACGTATACATTTCAGTATCAGGGGCGCAGTCCCGTACTTGGGAAACGGTATGTTTTCGTAAATGCCTTTTGTGATAAGACGCAAAACCATTCTGCCCTACAGAATAAATGGGTTGAAGTGATGGACGGAGGAGCATGTTATTTCTCTGCGAAATATGAACCAGAGTCAAAACGCCTATTTGATATTGAACTTAATGGTGTCGCATAACGGCCATAAGCCGCCGTTCGCCGATATCCTCCAATTGGGACGGATAAGGTCAATTACTTGTAAATTTTGTATCCTAAATCCGTTCCTTTTGAATGAGCCACGAACCACAAATCCACGTTTTATCCAAAACATCATGAAATCTGCTCAATCTAAAGCACGGTTGAATTCGGATGGCCGGGTAAAACTTGAATTTGAATTGGTTCCCGCAACGGCGTGGTATTCGGTAGTGTCTCAGTTTGAAATTTTATACGGTTGACTTTATAAGTGCACAAGTGCACCATTTACACCATGCCTAAACGCTCAAGCAAATTAGATTTGAACCAACTCGCCAAGCGCCTCGTTGAAGAAGCGACTGGCGAAGCCTCTATAACACCACCGCCAAAAGAAAAAAATCAAGCTGCCGTAGAACTTGGGCGGCTTGGCGGAAAGAAAGGTGGAAAAGCTAGAGCAGAAAGCCTTACGCCAGAGCAACGATCAGATATTGCAAAAAAGGCTGCTCAAAGCAGATGGAAATCTAAACAAGACGAAGATGCGAAACAGACGCAGGCGTTCCCACCCGTAAAGAAGAAGCATATAGGCGCTTGAATACATCTGTCGGCATTTTCATAACCTGAGTAGCCACATCCATGTCATTAGATAAATCTCCAATTGCCGATTGAACAATTTTTGAATAAAGCACGGGCTGTTCTTTTGAAAATGGCTGCGGTTCGTCCAGACGCATTTTCAAATTTGACATTTGAATGAACAAGCTTCGTTTGGTTTGTTCAGAAATAATCCCGAGCTGACCCATTCTCATAATCATTGCTGATACTGCGACTTTCCAATATGGTTTGAGCGCAATTAGATTACGCAAGGTTGGTTTCCCGCCGAACTGTGAAACGCTCACTTTGAACTCAGATTTTTGCATCAGGAGTTCTGACGCAAACTCGTCTGCTTCGTCCTCCATTGTTTCATGTGGCGCATCATGAAGAACTAAATGAGCCAGCTCATGTGCCAGTGTGAATCTATATCTGTCTGGCGGCAGCGCATTATTTATAAAAATAATAGGTGGAAGATTTGCCAGACGCATCCCGGTACCGGAGATTCCGCGTGTCCCGAAATCAGACTCAACAATTATGACTCCTGAACGCTCGACAAAATTAGTTAAATTCTGAATTGGGCCATCAGGAAGACTCCATGCCGCACGTACTATAGCTGCCGCCTTTCCTGGTGATCCGTCCACATCTTTTAAATCTACGCGTGGCAAAACCAAATCTGAATCAACCTCTACAGCATCCAATAGACGCTTTAGCCCCATACGGGTTAGGTTGGTAATACTGGAAATTGATTTTCTGTCAGCGGCTGTGATAGAGCTCATTTTCCTGTAATACACAGAACTTGATCCAAATCCAAGTCGCGGCTCTGGCTGATAAAAAAAGTCCACCGGAAAATCCAGCACTTTGCTGATAACTTCTATTGTTTCTGCACTTGCTGAATTCTCTATTCCGCCTTCAAGCATGGCAATTTGCGGCTGTTTTATAAATGCTGCCTCAAGTTTAGACATTCAGCCCCAATAGGACGGGAATTTTAGCACGGAAAAATATTTACAAAAATGCAAAGAAATCACTTGACACAAGGAACGGTTCGCGCGCCCGCCGCCCTGCACGCGAAGGT
>Ga0315268_10002467_pt1 | contig 20804 bp, 15 predicted proteins | sample C1_top_MG_FD_204535 | JGI IMG/M metagenome (GOLD analysis project Ga0315268, IMG submission 204535) | Sediment microbial communities from Yellowstone Lake, YNP, Wyoming, USA - C1_top | ecosystem: Environmental > Aquatic > Freshwater > Lake > Sediment | place: USA: Wyoming | collected 2017-08-01
GCGGACAGTTTTATGTAGCGAATTTTCGGCTCCTGATCATGGTAAAAATCCTTCATTCAGCGCCCTCTAAGAAGTTTCTGATGCTCGATATAAACGTTTTAAAGTCCTCTAAGCCTTTCTTTACACTCGTGTATACCTTTTCATCATCGATTATCCAGTATCTGTGTACGAGGAGGTTTCTAAGCCTTGCAGCTGAAGCTAATTTGTAGCCGAGATCCTCTGGTATCACGCCTTTCTGGCTGAGCCTTGCAAAGCATTCTGGAAAGCCCTCCGCCGTTTCATTAAAAAATCCGAGTAGGATCTGCATACATATGCTTGATGCTGCTTCAACCAGCTGAATTATTAGGTATCTAATTGAAAGCTTCTCGAAAAGGGCGAGTTGCGTGAAGTCTTTAGATGATAAATCTTCAAGCGTTTGAACCGCGTCATTAATTTCTCTGACCCTAGCTTCAATGATTTCCCTGTTAACAGACATTTTTAACCCTTTCAACTTTGGCTGCGCCGCCTGAAACGCAGCACAATTAATGCTAACCTTCAATAAAAGCTTTAGCGATGCCCGCGCGTCTTTTCCACCAGTAGAAAAGTGTCCGCAACCATAAAAATTGAGCGTGAAAAGAAGGAGAAATTTGATAGGTTATTCGCCTACCTCCTATAAGGTTTTTAAGCTGGTTAGGCGGTTAAATTTGTCTGGAGGAAAAGTTTTTGACTGTGTGCTAGCTGTTACGGCTAAGGAAAACGGCGTTGAGAAGATTTACACCGAGAATGTCGAAGACTTCGACTTCCTCCGAAACCAGCGCGCGCAACAAATGACAATAAATTGCAAGAGCACTCGTTCAACACTGAAAATCAAGGTTTATTTTAAATTTTGCCAGTTTTAAATTTTTGAAGAAAAAGAGGGGGTAGGAGGTTTTATCTGGTGTTGGCTAATGTAGCCAGTGGTGTATTAATGCGAATGGTGCTTCGTCCACTATGAAGTAGAATTCAGTGTAGAACGAGTGCTCGTAGCCTGGTTGGCTGGCCATCACCAATACTGCTGGACCTTTTTCGACTATTTTTGTGCTCTTGCAATTTATGAGTTCTGTTCCTTCTTCGGTTGCGTCATTTAGCTGTAATGGTGCTATTTTGTGTACGGTTTGGGTATCCCATTTCTGATGAATTGTCATTTGTTGTATTACGTTTACTTTGAAGTCATTTTCGACCACGCCTGTTGTTATGTACCATCCTGCGTTTGCCGTCCACCCGTTTGGTCCGCTTTCTATGTCGTCGTAGAATCCTATTTCTGGTATTTGTATGTCGTCTATGTACCATCCTTGCCATAGAGTGTATCCGTCAGTCCAGTATGTGAAGTATAGTTCGATTGTGTGGCCTGCGAATGGCGCTAGGCTCATTTGTTCTTCGTACCAGCCGCCGCTGCTTCCCGTGAAAGCGTTCCACTTTCCAGCTTCATAGTAAGTTGCTGGTTCAAATTCGTCTGGGCAGTTGGGGTTGTCTTGCGGGTTCGGTAGTGTTGTGGTTGTTCCTATTCCTGGCAGAGTGTACCATTCGTTTGTTGTTAGGTCGTGGACTTCTACGTAGCCGTAGTCCCAGTCTTCTTCGATTTCGTAGTATGTCCAAAATTTGAGGGTTGCGCCAGTAGTTGGTATTGTGAAGGTTTGTCCTAGTCGGAACCATGACCATGCTGTTCCGTCCGAATGCCATTCGTATGAGCCGCTGTGTGGGAATATTCCCGCGTAGTCGTCGCCGTTGAAGTATACTTTTAGTTCTGGTTCTCCGTCGTAGAGTTCCCAGTACCAGACGATGTATGGTAGGCGTTCTGGCAGTATCCACCCTGTTGGATATGCTTCGTCATATAGTCCCCAGTATTCTATTGAGTATGGTATGCTCCAGCCGCGTGTGGCAGCGCCGCCGAAGTCTAGGCCGTAGTAGCCGTAAATTCCTTTTGCGAAGGTTGTGTCGTCAAGGTAGTTCGCTATTGCCCATTCTTGGAAGACTTGGTCAAAGTCTTTCCCTATGCCGCGCGCTTTGAAGACGTTGTTGTAGCCGGCTATTCCGTTTGCTTGTTCGTGAACCAGGTCCCATATGAATTGTCTTCCATAATGTTCGTATATGTAGTATGTCCATAACGCGACGGCGCCATAGTTTTGTAGGCTGCCCTCCCACACCACTAGCGAAGTGTCCCAGAAGTAGACTAGGTAGTACTGAATGTGTCCCGATGGGAATCCGTAGCCGCATATTATTTGGGCTAATTCTGAGCAGCCCTCGTTAACCCACGAGTATTCGTCTGGGTCTATGTCGCGGTGGATTAGGTGCTGGAATTCGTGGGCAAATGTTCCCTCATACTCGTATGGCATGCAAGCTGATGGCGGATACGGTGGGCTTACTTTGTATGCTGGGTCGCCGCCTGTTGGGTTTGGTCCCTGCCTCCTAAACCATTGGTATGTGTCTATGTGAATTATGTTTGCATTGTATAGATTGCTCACATATGACCAGAAGTAGCCCTCAATGAAGTATGGAGAGTGAACTGGATCCCAGAACAGGCCGTCGCGGATGTTGAATATCAATATCTGTATTTTATAGTCGTTTAGTGGACCTGGGCGATCCGCGTACATGCCAAAGAATGATGTGTCCTTCTCCCAAATGTTTTCGTCAAATTCGTGCATGAGCTGTATCAGCTGGCTTCCGAAAATGTAGTCACGATAGCCTGGTCTAAGGCGTGAGGCACCCCAGAAGGCCCCGCCAAGGTAGCTCCATGGATAGGCAAAATAGAACACGTCATCGTCAATTTCCGGCGTTCCTTTAGTGTCCCATTCATCCTTGTATCCGCCAGTCCAGACGTCTGGAGCAAGACCAACCCAAATGTTGCAGTGTTCGCCACTCAAAACCAGCTGAAAGTCCAAGTAATAAAATCCGCCCCAATAATCATCTAGAACCGCCACCTTCCATGGAGAGTGTGGCGTGAGCATTGGCACTATACCAGGGGCTACTGCATTTTCTAGGAATGATGAGGCATCAAGTCCTGGAATCTCATCCGGGTCCAATGTGTGCGTTATCTTAGGGTGCGATATGCCATTAATCGGTCCATTTATCGGTGCTGTCGAAGCATATGTAGTGTTTACCGTTATTAGAGATGCTAGAAGCACTGAAACAAACACTAAAGCAAGTAGCTTCTTCATTCTCCTCTCTCCTTTGCCTTTTAGGCAATATAAAGAAGACTCAGACCATAAATATGAATTTTATGGAAACATCTTCTATGACAACATACCAAAATATAATTATCATGTGACATGATGCGATTTTCTTACCGTCTCGAAAAAGTTAAAGAAAATTTTCTGTTTTGAAATTACTTTATAAGGAACCTTTTTAAATTTTGACTTTGAAAGTGAGTGAAAGTGTTGAAACAAAAACATCGTTTAACCTTTAGTGTTCCGTTTATATGTTTGATTTTTGCAATTTCCATTATTAGTTTCGCTTTTGCAGCGTCTGCGACCTCTAGCAGAGTTATAACCGTGAATCCTGGCGGCTCAATTCAAGAGGCAATAAATAACGCTGATGAAGGGGACACTATCATCGTTAAATCTGGAACTTATCAGGAGTGGCCGATAGTTGTTAATAAGACTTTAACAATTATTGGAGAGAGTTTGGAAAACACAATAATAGACGGCAACGGCGAGGCTAATGTTTTATTTCAGGTTGTTGCGAGCAATGTTGTAATAGAAAATTTCACGTTGCAAAAAACGGATGTCAGTTTTAGTGTTCAAGGCACAGCTATTAGAATATCTAAAGCAATAAACGTTAAAGTAAGCGATGTTTACACAAAAGATACGTTCTGCGGAATTGAGCTTCTCTCCTCAAACCTCACAAAGGTTGCAGGCTGCAAAATTTCCAGCAGCATGGCTTATGGAGTTAACATTCATGATAAGAGTGTCAACAACACTTTTGTTGCCAATACTATAGCAAATAACTCTATCGGAGTCAGCATTGCCGATTCCGCATCACAATATAACACATTTTACCATAACAATTTCATAAACAACACAAGTCAAGCTTCAGTTATGAGCTTAAATTATTTTGACAACGGATATCCTTCTGGCGGAAATTTCTGGAGTGACCACATTAAAACTGATTTGAAACATGGAGTTTACCAAAACGAGAGTGGAAGCGACGGCATAGTTGATGAAAATTATTTAGGTGACAGGTATCCTTTGGCTAACCCCCTTACGAGTTTAGAAGTCTGTGTGAACGGAGAACAATTTGAGGTGGAAGTCTCAACAAATTCAAGTTTAAACTCTTACGCGTTTAACTTTGAAGAAAAATGTCTCACCCTATTCTCCGGTGGAGTGGATGGCACGGTGGGATCTTGTAGAGTTTCGATTCCTAAAAGGCTATTATCATGCGATTCACCATCTCAATGGAACATTACATTGTCTAACAGCGAACAGCTGACTTACTTAGCCTCAGAAGATGGGGAAAGAGCGTATCTTTACTTTACATATAATCAATCGTATAGTATTGAAGTTGAAATTAGGGGAACGAGTGTTGTACCAGAATTTCCATGTTTTTCAATGTTGCTTTGTTTATTAGGAATTATTTTCATATTGATTATCTTGTTTCCAGCAAGATTTTTGAGCAAGGATTTGCTTAAAGCCAGCGCTCGGATTGGAATTGCAAATTAAAATTAATAGTGTGGCCCTTTGATGTCTTCGGGTTTCAAGTAAATTGTTATATCTGAAGCCATAGCTTCTGAACATCCTATTGTTAGCTCTAAGGGAAATACGCCTTCATCATTTAAGGATGTGGTATAAGATTTGAGGAGAATATCTAAATCTTTGGATTCTCCCATGGTTAGATTTTGGATATAGGGATAATCTTCGCTTTCGGTTGAAAGATCTGTTATAATTATGTTGGTTGCGTTGCCGCCTAAGGCTGTAATTCTTAAGCCTAACTCTTTGATGTTAACTGTTTTGTTGTTGTTGTAAAATTCTCCGATGCTTCCTATATGTTCTACCTTTAAATATTCACTTGCTGGCGGCTTCGACTGAATGTTTTGGTTGTTCTGATTTTTTATTGCAGAGACGACAATAATTGTTGCCGCAGCTACTATGGCTAATAGGATTAAAGCGTTTTTCTTGCGTTTGGATCTTCTAGATCTTTTCATAATCCCTGTTCTCCATGAAAAGTTAAATCATTCCAAAATAAAAGCTAGACGGTTAAGGAGCCAAGGATATTGAGAATTGCACTTACAGCAAAAAACAGGGCTGCTAACCCTAAAATGACGTAGGTGTGCTTTTTTTCCAAGCGTCCTCCGCTGCTTCTAATGCTTATGTAAATGGCAATGTAAAAGTAGATGACCGTTAATCCGCAAAAAGCTGAAAGTAAGCCTATCAACTGTAAGATTTCGCTAATCAAACCTTATCGTCTATTAAGACGTTTTACCTAATATTTTAGAGTTATCTTCATTTTTTAAAAAAAAAAGAAAAGGTGAACTATTTTTTACGTTTCTTTAATTTTATGGCATGGGTAGCAAGCGTCACGCCTGTCGCGCCCATCGAGAAGATTATCAGCGGCAAAACAGTTGCAAATTCCGGAACTATCCATGTTCCTTTGATTTTCACTGTAACTGGGCTTCCAAAGGTAAACTCGACATATACGAATGTATGGGTTTCATTTGCGACTATTTGCGCGGTGGTAGACTCACCGTTTACATACACGGTCCATGCTGACGGGTCTGTTGCTTTGAGCAGGGATTTTGGCACGGTTACGTTTACGAGTCCCAATTGTCCGGATGTTCCTGTAATATTGAACGCTATGGCGGTTTCTTCCTTTATTGCTACAAGGGAGTTTGGTACTATCTCGCCATTGGAGATGATTGAAACATCGAAGTTTTGGCTGTCAACAGTAGCAGTTTGCGTTTGGAGAATTGTGTAGACGAAGTATGCACCTTTTGGGGTAAACCCGCCAGGTATATCCAAACCTTGGCTATTCAGCAGAAAGGTGTCAACGCCTATATTTGCGAAATTAATTTCGCTCGTAGCTGGAGCACTTGCACTTGGCATGATCTGCAGTTCTATTTGGCATAGCGTCCCTTTTGTGACGTTTACTCCTGGCGGGGTTAGTAGGGCTTGACCGTAGACGAGGTATCCAGGCGTTCCTGTGTCTATTGCCTCTACGTAGGTTTTTCCAGCGTAAACCATGTCTGAGGGTTTAACTACGCTCGAAAAGTTTAGCAGGGATGAATTCCATCTTACACCTATCTGCCACGAGAAGAGGTCCGTTACATTGTATATTGTGACGTTTATCAGGAATTTGGTTCCAGGAGCTGTTGTATTTGCGGTGAAAATATTTTTTTCTGGCAGGATTAGCAATTCTGTCCCGGATGATTGAGCGTATGTTTTTTGAGTATTGACGGCTAAGACTGGTAGTAACGCCATTAGCATTAAGAGGGTAATAGCGGTCTTTTTCATTTTTCCACCTACTCCATTGTTTTCTCATGATAGAATATTTTAATTTTGTGGTTTAAAAAATTAAATTTTGGAGGTTTTATATTTCTATTGCTTCTTCTTTTGGAGATTTTAGCTTAACGATTATGGCTATTGCTATTATGGCTATTACTATTGCTATGAGTATTATGGTTTCTGTTCCAATTCCAGATTGTTGTTGTTCGGCTGCTGCACTAACAGGTATAAGGGCTGAACATGAATTGTAGAGGCCGTCAACATCGTACACCGTCAGCGTAACATTGTAACCAGCTAGATCTTCTGAGGAAAACACGTGATCAATTAACGGACTGTCAGGTGGTTCGGGTGTTTCAATAATGTTCATATCTCCAAAATACCAAACAAAGCTTTTTATGACCGCGCCAACATCACCAAGCTGGCTTCCTGATGCGTCGAATGTCACAGTTTCCCAAGTTTTGGGGTTTGTGGGGTTGAAGGTGAAGTTTGCTTTTGGCGGGTTGCCTATTGGAACTTCTAGCGATGTTGAATTTGATAATCCATCGTTATCAACTAGTTTAAGTGCGAATTTATAAAGTCCTCTTTTTTCGTATGTGTGGTTTAGCGTACTTTCTGTTGTAGTCTGGTTGTTACCATCTCCGAAATCCCATATGTAGGAGACTATTTGACCGTCAGGATCATAACTTAAAGAAGCATTAAACATTATTTCATCGCCCGGTTTGAACGGCGGGTTTGGAAGCTCAATCATCACTATAGGCGGGTGCCCCGTCATTACAATTTGGACAAGAGAATCAGTTAAATTGTCGTTGTCGACTACTGTGAGGTTCACATTGTATACTCCTTTTTCTGTGTAAACGTGGGTTATTTCGCTCTTCTCTGTTTCGTTTGTAGATCCATCTCCGAAATCCCATATGTAGGAAACTATTTGACCGTCAGGATCATAACTTAAAGAAGCGTCGAATGTTATGGTTTCGTTGGCTTTCGGGTTTTTTGGATTCCATGTGAAAGAAGCGACAGGCGGAGCTTTAGCGCTTAAAACATTTATTGTTAAGGTGCTTTTTTGGATTTGTTCGTATTTCACAATGTCAAAACCCATATTGTTTAGGAAGAATGTGTTGTCACTATCGTAGAAGTCAATTGTATAGGTGCCTTTTTTGTTGGCGGTAAAGTTTAGCATGCATAATAATCCACCGTTTGTTGTTACGGCTTGGCTTGGATCTATGATCGCAGCTCCTATGACCACTTCACCTTTTTGAATATCACTGGCCTGCAAAAACGTTTTTCCATAGAATATGAAGTCAGTGTCCTGACTGGGTATCCATGCTCCAGTACAGTTTATTGCCTCGTAATTAAAGGTAGTTCCTACCTGAAAACTCATTAGGTTTGTCACTGATCCCTCCAGGATTATTTTAACCGTAAATGGTATGCCTTCCCTTGGAATAGGGTCTGTTTCATTCCCGAGCGTTATAGAGTTATTATTCGTTGTGGCTTCCATCATCTTTAAAGTTATTGTTTGGCATGAACCGAGATTTACCTTTAAAAACATCAAAAGCAGAAATGTCATCAGCACTAACGTTATTGCCTTGCTAATCTGTCTCATGATTGGCGCCTTCGATGTTCTGGGATGATTAAATCTATTTCTGGAATATTTATGCTTGTCGAAATTGTTTAGCAGAAAAATAAGGGGCAGGTGGGGGTTCAGCACGTCTTATTAAAGTTCAGGATTATTATTACTACGTCTCTCATGTCTATTATGTTGTTTCTGTCCAAGTCGTATTCTGGATTCCATGTTGGACGGCCTGGATATGCCCTGAATGCCAACAATACTGCGGTTACGTCGCGCATGTCAACTTTTCCATCATCGTTAACGTCGCCCATCAACCTTATTTTTATTTGTCCGTCTTCTAAATAGTTGTCGGAAGTGTTGATTTCGTATGGTACTGGCCCTGCTTGTGCCGAGATTTTATAGGAGTTGCATGGTTGGGCTGCGGTTGTGTTCCAAGTCAGTGTAATCGTTCTTTCTTCGTCGGGTTCAAGGTCGCTTACGGTTTCCTTTAAGATTTGGCTTGAGTTGGCGTAAAGCTCCACATCGAATGTTTCAGTGACATTTCCCTTGTTTTTTACGGTTACATTTATGTTGACTTGCCAGCCTTGATAAGCCATTGTCAACTCGGGTTCTATGTTTGTTATGGCTATGTCTCTTATGAGGCCTATGAATATCCCGTGAGATACTTCATGTGTTATCGCTTCGTTGTTAAGGTTGTATAGGGCTGTGTCTGTGAGGTTGATTGGGCTTACTCCAGCTGCAAGAACCTGAAACTCAATGTTCATTATGGTGGTTGATCCGTAAATGGTTATTCCATTTTTGTATGTGAGGTTAGCCCATATGTATCCTGTAGTGTCGTCTATTACTAGCTTTTTGGTTGGAGACTGACCTGACACGGGTGGAATGTTTATGTTAATCTCTTGTATCACTGACGGGTTATAGGTTAAGTTGAAGATGCATGTTTTTAGGTTTTCCACGTCGCTTAGTGTTACATTTACTTGAAATGTTGTTCCAGGGGTGTATTCTGGCCCACGCACTTCTGGGGGTTCTATGCTTAGTTTTGCGATTAAAGTGTTGCTGAAGAATCCGTTTATCGAGTTATATGGTAGCTGACTTCCTAGCGGGTTTAGCAGTTCTATTTCCGTTAGCGTTAGACTTGTTGATCCTAATCCTAGAACAGTGAAGTTTATTATGGCTAGATTGCCGCTTCCACTCACGCCAACAGCGTTCGTCAAGCTGCAGTTTACATTGAGAGCTTTGTGAGTTGCGTTGAGTGTTGCTTGTTGGAAGTTGAATGTTGTTGCACCTGAAGATTTGAGAAAGTCTCCTTCAATTGCATTGTTTACGTTTAGAATGCTTCCGTCGAAAATGATCTTGGTGCTCCATGAACGTAAGTCTGTTGCGTTTATTATGTCTAGGCTAACGTTAAATGTTTCTCCGGCTGTTAATGATGGATCAATTATTTTTTGCGGGTTGATGCGAATTGTTGATGGAGGAGGCGGGGTCCACGGTGCAGTGTAAGCGTACTGTGCGTCCACTGTTGTGTATGATATGTCTAAACCTTGACTGTTAAGTAGGAATGTGTCTGTACCTATGTTTGCGAATGCGATGTTGCATTGAAGCGTTTGTCCAGGGGATGGCGCCTTTATTATTTTAAGTTCTATTTGGCACAGTGTTCCTTTTGTGATGCTTACTCCTGGCGGGGTTAGTAGGGCTTGACCGTAGACGAGGTATCCAGGCGTTCTTGTGTCCATTGCCTCTAAATAGGTTTTTCCAGCATAAACCATGTCTGATGGCTTAACTATACTTGAAAAGTTCAGCATGGATGGGTCCCACTGTACGCCGATCTGCCAGGAGAAGAGGTCTGCTACGTTGTTTATTGTGACGTTTATCAGGAATGTGTCTCCAACGGTTTTTTGGCTTGTTGTGTAGTTGAACAGGTGGGTTCCGTCAGCTGGATTTGTAAGTTCCAATGTTGTGGTTGTGGCGGCAACATTTACCGGGTTTATCATCAGTAACGTTTGTAGAGCCAAAATGGCGATGCAGATGAATAATGGGAAAACTTTTTTCATCTCCCTTCCCTCTAAGCTAATTTGTTGTTCACATTGATATTTAAGTGTTGTTCGCGCGTTATTAGTATATTGCTGACTTTCCGAAGCTTAAGATTAGGAAGGTTACGTCGCGCATGTCAACTTTTCCAGATTTGTCTACGTCTGCGTCTGGGTTCCAGTTCGGTGAGCTTGGTGTTGTTTGGAAGAGGAGTATGCAGGCTGTTATGTCCCTCATGTTTATGATGCCGTCTTTCACAATGTCGCCTATAAGGATTACTTGGAACTGTTTGGATTCAAAGGATGTTTGAATGTAGTATTTTGCAGATGCGTAGACTGTGTAGTTTCCCAACTTTACATCTTTCCTCGGCATCGAGAATGTTAGGTTGAAGTTTTCCGGCTGATTTGGAATTTGTGGTGATGTTGACTCTATGTAGAATTTTGCCGTTTCTTCAGGGCAGTATGGAGCCCCTCCATTCGCCGGCGAGTCGTTGAATACTCCTAGGAAGATTTGGGCTTCACCTTGAGCTGCATTGCTTGGTATTGGCAGGGAAAGTAGATTCTGCATTTGTTGCCCACCTTCTATGTCGCCTTCGTATGGGTATAACGCTATCATTGGGGTGTTATCAGAGTATTGCACATACAGGGCTACTTTTATGTGATGAGTTACCACATCGATGTTCTTAAAGGTGTATTTAACGTAGGCTATTACCCCTCTGTTAAATGTGGATTGGGGGTTACCATTAGCGTCTGTTGTGTATAATTCTGTGATGTTTATCTTCCAGTATCCTCCTGAAACATCGCCTGTTTTAACGGTTCTGAGAAGGTATACGTTATTGTATGGATCTCTTATTTCAACGGCCACTAACGTTGAATAAAGATTTCCGTCTAATGTTGCATTTGTGGTTATGAGAACTGGGTCCCCAACATTGTATGTTTGTTTGTCTGTTGCAACGCTGACGTCTAGGACTTCAGGGTTTGCTTTTGCGTGATTTTGGGTTAAGCTTGTTGATAAAACCATGAATAGGAGGATGATGGTTAATGCGAGCGAATTGCAAGAAGTTTTCATTTTTATCGACTTCACAATAGTTTTAGGCTTTCGGATTAATTTAAGGTTTCTGGAATTGTTTTCTATACTTCAAAAAAATAAAAAGGGGGATGTTTGAGTAGTTTTTATGGCTTGTTTATGTAGAAGTCTATTGTGTTGGTTATTTCTGGGCAGTAAGGAACTCCTCCGTACCACGGCAGCTCGTTGTAGGCGTTGGCGAAAACCCTTGCTTTACCTACCACAGCGTTGCTTGGGGCGTGGATTATTATATCGTCAGGCCCATACGTCTTCATTTCTCCGAAGTGCCCGTATTCGAGCCATCCAACCGTTACTGTGTAGTAGTAGGATCCGATGAAGAACCCAAGCTCATCGTAAACAGTCACCGCGAGTGTCACATTTATTGGCTGCATGCTGTATGTTCCGTAGGTCAGATTGAATGTTAGATCTACACCCTTCTTTGACTGCACGTATCCCGTGCATTTTGGTTCTATGCTGAGGGCCTCCACGGGCCACCAAACCCAGAATTTGAGTGTATCGTTCTTAATTTGCTCTGCAACCTCAACTGTCGCTATGACATCCCATTCTCCGAATATTTCGTGGACAGGATCCGTGCATGGCCACGGTATCCTAAAGCTTATGTGCGCTATGCCGCTTTCGTCTGTTGTTGCTTGTCTAAGTATGTCGTATGTTTGTGTTGCACCTGTATGCTTTATCTCGAAGGCTACGAGTTTCTGCTGTACTGGGTATTCATTGTAGGTTACGAGTGCGAATAGCTCAACTTGTTGTTGTGGGCCGAACATGTCGCTAACGGCGTTAGGTCCTTGTCCGCCGTATGGGCTTGTATACTGCGTGTAAACGTCTATTGCCAGACCCAAAGTTTTTTGTGGTGCCCTGTACTGTGCTGGATCCGCCCTGTTATAGCCTATGTCCATGCCGTAAGTGTTTAGCACTAGCATGTCTTGGGATGATCCGTCTGGATACCTGTATGTTATGAACTCTATTTTAGACCACGCTTCTTCTGGTGCTAATGTTTCGTATATGGCTTTGAAGTATAGGGTTGCCAGTTTGCCGCTGCCTGATGGGAACGGCTCGTGGTATGTGTAGTTTGTGGCTGGGTCTGGTAGGAGGAGTATGCCTATTGTTGAGTAGTTGTAGTCGTCTGGGATTGGCGTCATAGGCGGAGGTCTAGAATGAGTGTTTATGTCAGCCGCGTAGAGTACTCCGTCTGAAGCGTATTGGAAGGCTTCGAAGAATGTTCCATTAGCCCAGTAGGGGGCTACTGGCTCTATTAGTGTCGTGTTCCACATTATGCTGAATTGTACGCATATTATTTCCCATGCTGGGTCAACGTCTGCGATCATAACGTCCACTGCGAATGTGTCTCCGAGTTTTGCGGGTTTAATTGTTGATGGCGAAAGGTAGAAGCGGGGCTTTAATGCTGGCACAACCCACTGGTATATGTAGTGGGCGCCTGTGGTTCCATCAATCGGTATGTCTGTGCCGCCGCTGTTAAGTAGGAACGTGTCTGTACCGATTGAAGTGAAAAGAATGTCGCATTCAACCTTCGGGTTAAGTATCGAAACTCCCTTGATTATTTTCAGCTCTATTTGGAATAGTTTACCCGTTGTTACGTCTACTCCTGGCGGGGTCATGAGAGCTTGTCCGTAAACTAAGTTTCCAGGCACTGAAGTGTCTATGGCTTCAACGATTGTTTTTCCTGCGAAAACCATGTCTGATGGCTTAACTACCTGTGAGAATTCAAGCAGGGTGGGATCCCATGTAACGTGAACTTGCCATGAGAACAAGTCTGGGGCGTTGTTTACTATGACGTTTATTAGGAATGTGTCTCCGACGGCCTTTTGGCTTGTTGTGTAGTTGAACAGGTGGGTTCCGTCAGTGGGGTTTGTGAGTTCCAATGTTGCGCCTGGTGAGGCCTTAACTGGGGCTATCACCATGAGGGCGCTTAGCATCAGCATTGTTGTCAAACTATAACCTAGCATCTTCTTTAGATTCATTCTCCCTTCTCCTTCTATATTTCTTCCGATAAATTAATTGACATTGGGAGAATTTAAGCGTTCTGGTATTATCTTCTATTCACGCTTTAAAGCAGGTTATTCCTTCTTGTTTATTGCGTAGCATGCCACATGATGGCCTCCGCCGACGTCTATAAGTGGGGGCTCTTCTCTGCCGCAGATGTCCATTGCGAACTGGCAGCGTGGGTGGAACCTGCATCCTGGGGGCGGGTTAACTGGGCTTGGGACTTCCCCGTAAAGTGGGGCTCTTCCTTTTCTTTTTGTTGGGTCAGGTACAGGTATCGAGGCGAAAAGTGCTTGTGCGTATGGGTGAAGGGGGCTTTTGTACAGTTCTGCTGTTTCTGCTAGTTCAACTATTTTTCCGAGGTACATGACTGCGACGCGTTGGCTTATGCATTCGACAACGCTTAAGTCGTGGCTTATGAACATGTAGGTTAGTCCAAGTTCTTTCTGAAGGTCTTGGAAAAGGTTGAGGAGTTGGGCTCTAACTGAAACGTCGACGGATGATGTTGGTTCATCTAAAACTATGAACTCGGGGTTTGTGATTACGGCTCTGGCTACGGCTATTCTCTGCCTTTGGCCCCCGCTGAACTCGTGTGGGTAACGGTAAAGGTGCGTTTTGCTTAAACCCACCATTTCTAAAACTTGGACGACGCGGTCCCTCACTTTGCCTCCCTTGGCTAGTCCCTGGCTTACGAGGGGTTCGGCAACTATGTCTTTAACGAGCATTCTTGGGTCCAAGGATGTTGATGGGTCTTGAAAGACTATTTGCATGTGTCTTCTAAGTTTCTTTAAGTTTCTACCTTTTACGTAGGCGATGTCGTATTCTCTTAGTAGATGCTTCAGGGCTTTGGATTTTGGGTTGTTTTTTTCAAGGTATTTTATTGCTTCCACAATTTCCTTTGGTGTCTTGTAGTAAACGTGTCCAGCGTTTGGATTAAGCAGTCTGATTATTGTTTTTCCAAGGGTTGTTTTTCCACATCCTGATTCTCCGACAACTCCGAAGCATTCACCCTTGTTTATGCTGATGTTTACGCTGTCTACCGCCTTCACTTCTGCAATTTTTCTTTTCAGAACTCCCCCGTAGATTGGAAAGTACTTTTTCAGGTTTTCTATTGTCATGAGGCTTTCCAAGTTATTTACCTCCGCTGTAAAGATGGCATGCCACGTAGTGGTCTTTTGCAACCTCGACAAGTTTGGGTTTCTGCTTCCAGCATATGTCCATGGCGTATTTGCATCTTTCGTTGAACCTGCATCCTGGGGGCGGGTTTATTAAGCCTGGGACTACGCCTGGTATGGATGTGAATGGTTTTCCTGGTCTTGGAATTGATTCAAGTAGGCCTTGAGTGTACGGGTGTAGGGGTTCTTTAAAAATGGTCATTACATCAGCTGTTTCGACGACGTTTCCGGCGTACATTATTAATACTCTGTCGCAGAGTTCAGCCACTACACCTAAGTCGTGTGTCACGTAGAGTATCGATGAGCCCAGCTTTTTCTGAAGTTCGTTAATTAGAACGAGGATTTGGGCTTGAACTGTCACGTCAAGGTTTGTTGTCGGTTCGTCGGCTATGAGCAGCATCGGCTTCGCCACCAGCGCCATTGCGATAACGCATCTTTGCGCCATTCCGCCGCTTAGCTCGTGGGGGTACATGTCTATAACTCTTTCCGGGTCTGGTATTCTGAGAAGCTTTAAAAGTTCTATTGTGCGGTTTCTAATTTCAGTTTTCATTCTGTTCTGGAATCTTTTAAGTATTGGCGTTTTGAGTGTTAGCCTCACCCTTAACGATTTTGGGTTTTTAAGCATTCTCTCGTATAGGGATAGTTGAATCTTGCATATGTGCCTCTTGAAGCCTGATGTTTTTTCAACTTCGCCTTTGAGTTGTTCTATTACGGCTTTTATTATTTCTTCTTTTCTGTGATGCTGGAAAACTTCGCCTATTTGGTATCCAACGGAGTAGACTGGGTTTAAGGCTGCTCTGGGCTCTTGGAAAATCATTGAGATGTATCTTCCCCTCACCTTGGACATTGTCGGCTCGTTTAAGTCAAGTATGTTGTAGCTTTTGCCCTTCACATTGAAAGTTACTTTTCCAACTTCTATTTTTCCCGGTGGGACAACTATTTTTAGAATTGATAGTCCTGTTACGCTTTTTCCGCAGCCCGTTTCGCCTACAACCCCTAAAATTTCGCCTCTTTTTATGTTTAGGTTTACTCCGTCAAGCGCTTTCACTATTCCCTCGTAGGTGTAGAAGTTCAGGTATAGGTCTTGAACTTCCACTATTTCGTCGCTTGCTGTTTTCTCCATGTTTATTTCCTCCTGTAGAGTGGGTCAAGCACGTCTCTTAATGCGTCTCCGAGGAGGCTCCAGCCTAAAACGAAGAGAACTATGAATACGCCTGGGTACACCCATGACCACCACCATCTCAGGCCGCCAGATACGAAGCTCATTCCATCATAGATCAATCTTCCCCAGTCAGACCAGCCTAATGGAGCGCCTAGTCCTAGAAAGCTCATGGCGGCTGTTGTCAGGACTATGCTTCCGAAGTCAAGGGACGCAACGATGATAATTGAATAAACTGCGTTGGGAAGTATGTGCCTAAGCATTATTCTTAGGTCTGACGCTCCACATGCTCTTGCGGCTTCTATGTAATCCTCGTTTTTAATTCTTAGAACTTCGCTTCGGATTAGCCTTGTATATCCAGGCCAGCCTATTAGGATTATTGATAGGAGTACTGCGTCAATTGTTTGCCAGTTCACTTGCGACAGGATCGTTACGAGAGTCATTGCTAAAATGAGGCCTGGAAAGGCCAGCATTATGTCTGTGAATCGCATTATTAGCTCGTCTATAAAGCCTCCATAGTATCCGGCAACTAAGCCTAACACTATTCCTACGGTTACTGTTGCCACTATTACTTCTAGGGCTATTTGGAAAGCCCATCTTGCTCCCCATATGCACGCGTAGTATATGTCGCGTTGAGCTGTGGTTGTTCCAAAGATGTGATTCGGAGAGGGTGGGCTTGGCTCAATCCTGAAGCCTAACGATGGATCTGATGGGATAAGGTAGGGGTTAAAACCTGGTTTTGGCGGTGCAAGTACAGGCGCAAAGACTGCGATGATAATGAAGGCTGAGACAAGAGCTATTCCAGCCAGCGACAATGGAGAATCCTTGATTCTTCTGAGGATAAATTTTATTTCTTTAATTGTCGGCTCAAGCCTTTCAGGCACTTTCATTTTTTTCATTTTCATGTTTTTCACCCTAGACGTATTCTTGGGTCGATGTAGGCGTATAATATATCGACAATAAGGTTAGATAATACAAAAACGATTGCTGAAAACATTGCGTAGGCTGCTACGACGGGTACGTCATAGTGTTGTGCTGCATCAGCAGCCCACCTTCCTATTCCTGGAAAACTAAAAACTGTTTCTGTTATTACTAGACCTGTCATCATTCCTCCAACTATTAGGCCGGAAAGGGTTACAACTGGTATGAGAGCGTTTCGCCTCGCATGCTTGTATACTACTTCTTTTTGGGATAATCCTTTCGCCTTAGCCGCTATAACGTAGGTTTTGCTGAGAGCCTCCAGCATGCTTGATCTGGCTACTCTGACGAGTGTAGCTGTGTTGATGAACACTAGAACTATGACTGGGAGGACTAGGTGTTTTAAAGCGTCGATGAAGTAGTCTATTCTACCATTGAGAAGCGCATCAACTGTTATTAGGTTTGTATAGTCATGCCACTGCCCCACTGTTCTGAGAGCTGTAAGTTGGCTGTCCATGTATAGTGATAATCTGCCTGTTCCTGTCCATTTGAGTGTTGCTATAAATATTGCTGAAAGGGCGATTCCGAAGAAGAAGGATGGCAGTGACGTGCCGAGCACGGATAGAACCCTTGAAGCGTGGTCAAAAGGCTTATCTCGCTTTACGGCAGCGTTTACTCCAGTCCATATTCCGATTAGGATTATTAGGGGGGCGCTGTATATCACTATTTCTATCGTTGCAGGCGCCCTTCTTATCAGATTGTACAACACTGGCCCTGTGTACTCTGAATATCCCAGGTTTCCATGTAGAAGCTGGTTAAGCCACGATGCAAATTGCACCCATACTGGCTGATCTAATCCGTATTGGTGTATGAACGCTTTTATAACTGTCGGGTTCAGTTCTCTTACGTTTCCACTTAAATATACCAGTACTCGGCGTTCAGGCGGAACCACTTGTAATAATGCAAATATTAGGACTACAACCCCTAACATTACGGGAATTAGCAGAATTAAGCGTCTAATTATGTATTCTCTTAAGCCCATCCTTAGCTCCCTAAATTAGAGATAAATGGGCAATTTATAACTTTGCCGATTTAAGAAAGGCTCTTACTGATGTATAAACTTTGAAATTATATAAAAAAAGGAGGGATTGTTCAGGATTTTTATGGCACGTTCCTGTGGTTGAAGTGTAGTATTGTGAATGTTATGTCTCTCATGTTGCAGATGCGGTCTCCGTAGGGGTCTACTCCACCAAAGCCGTATGTTCCAACCCACTTGGGGTCAGGCGTCTTTCCTGGCTCTGGGGCTTTTGCGTTGAAGTGTAGTAGTAGGTATGTTACGTCTCTCATGTTTGTCACGTCGTCTGGCACGCCTGGTGTTGGACCGCTGATGTTGTACCAGCATGTGTCCTCCTTGTACATGCTGTAGTAGTATTGGGCTGGGTAGAGCGCGTTGTAGTACCAGCCTTTAACCCAGTACCAGCACCATCTACGGCCAATTGGTATGTCAATTGGCAGGGACGGCGCGTCGTTGTAGTATATTTGTTGTAGTTCTTTGTATAGTGCTGCTCTTGCTGAACCGTCTGGCGTTGAGAGGGCTGTGTCTATTAGTTGGTCTTTGCGTGTTCCCCATCCGTTGGCAGCGGTGTAGTTTTGGAAGCTTGCGAAGTCTCCGTTGCTGTGCATGTATGGCCTTGCAAAGTTGTCTGCATCTGCGAAGTCTGCAAGCCAGCCTATGCTCCATATTGGAAGCTGGTAGGCTTCAAACGCGTCTAGGTAAGCATCCCAAGTTATAGAGACAACGTTCACCTCGAACTGTGAACCTAAGCTTTGGAAGAAACGCTGTATCATTTGGCATGCTATTTGCCTCTGAGTGTTCCCTTCATTGTAGGTCAGCGTTATTGTGAAGCCTGCATCCCATAGGCTTTTGCCGTCTGAAAGTTTTGCAGCTTTGAGCTCCGCTTCAGCCGCTGTCGCGTTTATTTCGTATCCTCCAGTTGTTGAGTCGTAGTAGTCTGGCACTAGACCGTAGACCAGCATGTTGTTGCGGTATATGGCTTCGTTGAACCACGCGTCATTTATGTACCCAGTGTGGTTGAAGGCGTAGCTGAAGGCTTTTCGTACATGGGTGTCGTTGAAGAAGTTTGGCAAGGCTTCGCCAGTGTCTTTTCTCTTTGGCATGTATGGAGTTGTAGGGTCTAGTGTGAACGTGTAGTGCATGGCGTCCATGCTTAGGGCTGGCTGGATCTTCTTTATTGTTTCTATGCCTGGTGTTGTTGGTTCACCTGTTGTTGGGTCTAGGAGTACGAACATTTTGGATCTTGGAACTGCGCATACGTCATAGTCACCTGATTTAAAGCTGTTTATTCTTGAGTCATCGTCTGCAATGTACAATATCACTATTTTTTCAAAGTGGTTGCGTGGGGTTGTTCCGCCTGGGAATGGGTTCCAACCCTTCCAGTAGTATGGGTTCTTTGCCAATTCAACCTTGTAGGTTACTGAGTCGAAGGTTATTACGCGGTATGGTCCTGTTCCAACGTAGCGGTAACCGTTTGAGAAGGTTACGCCTGAAGGCCTCGTTATTTGGGTTGTGGCGTCGTATGGTGAGCGGCTCTTGTGGCGCCAATATGTTACGGTTTTTGATCCATATTCAAACCAGTCTGGATAGCCGTTACCGTCTGTGTCTTCGTATAGGTTTCCGTTCCAGCATCCAATGCTTATTGAGAATTGCTTGCTCACTATGCTTGCCCATGTTTGGCTTAGGATTTGCTTAAAGGCGTTCTCTGGGAAGACCATTCCCAAATTGATTATCAAGTCGTTTCCGCTAACCTCTATGGCGTTGTCTATTAGGTGGGCCAGGTTCATGGCGTCTGCGGCAACGCCAGTGTCCCATGGGTCGCTGTTCATCTGGCCGAACATCGGCTTGTAGAACATCCACATTGGGCTTCCGTATTGGTCTTGGACTAGGCCACGCTTAAAGGAGTATTCAGCATCGCTTATGTTGAAGTCGGCAACTATGTTGCCGCCTTCATCAACAAAGTGTATCGGGTTTCCATTCGCATCTGTTGTTCTAATGTGGAATATCCATTTCTGCCTAAACAGCGTAAGAGAAACAGTTGCGCCCGTGGTCATCGATTGAACCTGCCAAGCGCGATAGGAACCGTCAGACTCATGCAGGTATACGACGTCTAGGACGCCGAAAGCCAAATTGCCATCAACGTCAGCCCAGCCGACGCACGTTGAACCGTCACTCCATGTTGAACCCGTCGGATCAGTCAAATCAACATTCGAGCTATTAGTAACGGTCTTCGTAATGTCAACAATTGTGCCGTCACTCTTGCTTGGAACATTCGTGGCTAAAACTGGAATGAAGTCCCAGTAAGCCTCCTGGTTAAAGAATATCAAAGTGTCATAAACGTTGAAGATGAGTTCGCCGCTGCCAGTATCATAAGCCCTAACAGAGTCAGCGCGTCTCGGACCCCAACCGATTGTTCCAACATACAGTGTTGTCGTGTCAACCGGAGGTTGCGCAGCATTCACCGGAACCACAGCCAAAAGCATCAAAGCAACTGCAAACACTGCTATTAAATTAAGTTTCTTCATGATTTCTCCTTCTCCCTTTTTCAGTTTTCCGTAAAAAACTATAAGGCGACTCCTATTTAAGCTTTTATAGAACAAAGTTACACCCAAAAAAGCGAAAACAAAAACTTTATACGTTCAAGCGAGGACAAAAATTTGAGGGAAAGAGGGAGACCGTAAATTGGCTAGCCTCTGGATTGAACTTAAATGTCCAGAGCATGGGCTCGAACGCTTCAAAGTTAAAGTGATAAAGAAGTACAACATAAAACCAGACGAAATAATGCCAAAATACAGAACAAGACCGAAACATGAACTGAGCGGCATAGTAATCGGAAGAAACGTAAAATACAACGAGTTAACAGACTACCTTTTAAACTACTTCAAAGAAACAGGCTTAATAGAAAGGGTTGTCAGCCTAAGGTTTCAGGTGTAAGGCAGTTCCTCTTAACCGAACTTCAATTTTCCAATTTGTTAGGCTAATCCTGTAAAATCGATTATCTTAACAACCAAACCAAAAATAAGCAAAGAAAACCCGGCCCAAAAGAACAAGCTGCAAAGCCACACGTAAGGTCTACTAGTATGCAGTATAGCCCTAGAAAAAGGCAGCACTGCACCCTTAAAAATTTCCTGAATATAACTGACTGAACTTATCTCCAAAAACTGGAAAAAAGAAACAGACAAAGCAAAGAAAATTATTGAAGCGAAAATTAAGATGCTGCCTAAACCAGCTAGAGAACGAATATCACTGAAAAGTTCAAGCTCAAAAAAGAAGCCTGAGGCAACGAGAACTATTCCAAAAAAGAAGCCGGTGGCAGACCAAACAGAGCCAAAAGTTTCAAGCAGAA
>Ga0315268_10002468_pt1 | contig 20802 bp, 17 predicted proteins | sample C1_top_MG_FD_204535 | JGI IMG/M metagenome (GOLD analysis project Ga0315268, IMG submission 204535) | Sediment microbial communities from Yellowstone Lake, YNP, Wyoming, USA - C1_top | ecosystem: Environmental > Aquatic > Freshwater > Lake > Sediment | place: USA: Wyoming | collected 2017-08-01
GAGAACGGGGGAGAAATTGGCTGAAAAGGTTGATTCACAATTGAACACAATCAGAAATAATCCGAGCTTGGTACGGTCATTCTTTGGACATCCAAGTGTCGCCTATATTTCTGACTTATGAGTAAAATCTATGGCAGAACTGAGTTGTAATTATTGCCTGGCGTCATTATGCGCATGTTTATACATAAACCACGCCTTTCGCGAGCCTACCCAAAGGAAAGATCACCGCCATCTTACTCAAGAATTATTGCAAATATTAAACTTCTTATTGGCCGCATACACCAGGCGACCGGGGCTGTGGGCCAAATCCCACCCGCGATTGAACCCTTCGTTTGCCAAGTTTCCTCAGATGAGCATTCCCTGATGCACAGGGATGACAATCGGATTGTCGCTTGTTTGAAAGATAAACAGCCCTACGAAGAAGCTGAGAACCGCGATGAAGATGCTCGCAAAGAAAGCTGTCCAGAATCCCGATACCTTGAATCCGGACACAACCGAAGACACCAGAAGCATCATCAACGCATTGATCACAAGCAGAAAGAATCCGAAGGTGAAGATCGTCAGCGGGATGGTCAGCAAGATGACGGCCGGTCTGATGATCGCATTGGCCAGGCCCAGCAGGAGTGCTGATATAAACAGCGACCGTTTATTGGAAAACGAGATGCCGTGGAATATAAAACCAGCAAGCCATAGCGATAGCGACATGATTCCCCAATGAGCAAGAAATTCAATTATGTTGTTCGTCATGTGTCTGCACGTTCTATAAAACGGCCGTTGAATTACAGATATATGGAGGACATCTCATGGCACATTTCTGCTGTTCGCCAGAGTATGCTTTTGGGCAACGAACTAGCCGATGATGTGTACGCCGTCGCGCCCGCTGTGCTTGGCGGAAAGCAATTCCTGATTGGCCAGCGCCATGAGCAGCTCTTCCGTGGTATCCCGGTCCGGCAGGCGGTGAACGCCGCCGATGCTGATGGTGACCACTCCATGCGGGGAATCGCCGTGCGGGATATTGAGTGCGCGAACTTGTTCGCAAAGTTTTTGCGCATGATGGCGCAAGGCCTCGATACCGGTGGAAAATGACACGACGGCAAATTCTTCGCCGCCATACCGCGCCACACAATCCGACTTGCGCACGAATGATTTTGTGATGCAATCGCCCACCATGCGCAAACATTCATCTCCCGCCAAGTGCCCGTAAAGCTCATTGAACAGCTTGAAGTGGTCCAGATCGATCAGCAGCACGGATATCCCGCTGTGGATGCCTTGTGCGACATGCATCAAGTCGACGAATACTTCCTCGAATTGGCGGCGGTTAGCAATACCGGTCAGCGGGTCGGTACCGGTTGAGGTTTCCGGTTGTTGTCCTGCCTGACCCCTGTCCGCCGCATCTTTCAGGATGCCGATGAAATGGGTGAGCGTGCCTTGTGCATTATGCATCGGAAAAATGCTGAGTTCGCTCCAGAACATTGAGCCATCCTTGCGGTAATTGCGTAACGTGACAACGCAACCCCCGCCTTTGGCCATAGCGTCCAGCATCAGGGCAATTTCAGGCTGGCCAGTATCGGTTGCCTGCAAGACGCGATAATTTTTGCCGATGACTTCGTCGGAAACATAGCCAGTCAATCTTTCAAAACCCTCATTGACATAGATCAGCGGGAAATCCTGCTGCCGCGCATCGATGATGGTAACGCCCTCGCGCGCTTCGCTCACGGCCTTGACGAGCGGGCCTTGGTAAATTTCGGCGCTGCAATTCATGACTTTCCCTGTTTTTTTATGGTCTCGTTCAGATGCTTTTCCAACTCTTCCTGCGGCAATAAGCCCGGGGATTGCATGCCGTTGCCAAAAATCAGATTCGGCGTGCCGTTGACGTGGAGTTTTTGACCCAAGGCCATGACTTTTGCAGTTTGGGTATCGCAAACCGCTTTCGCGGGTGCGATTTCGCTCAACATCCAATCGTCCCATGCCTTGATCGGGTTCTTGGAACAAAGCACATTGCGCACGATTTCATCCGAACCCGGAAAGATCGGGTACATGAATAAATACAGCGTGACATCGCTGACCCCGCTCAACTCCTTTTCCAGCCGTTTGCAGAAAGTGCAATTCGGGTCGGTGAAGATGGCCAATTTGCGCTTGCCGTTGCCCTTCACCTTTTTCACCGCAAGCTCGAGCGGCAACTTGTCGAAATCGATCGCGAACAAAACCTGGCGGCGCTCTTCACTCAGATTACTGCGGCTTTTTGTTTCGATAACGTTGCCCTCGAACAGATAGTCCCCTCGCGCATCGGTGTACAAAAGCTGATCGCCGATGACAATTTCATACAGTCCGGCATAAGGCGTTTTGACAATGTGCTCGATCTTGCCGATGCCGGGAAATTTGCTTTGCAACGACTTGCGAATCTCAATCTCTCCGGCGTGTGCGGCGGACAGCAGAGTGAACAAAAACAGGGCGGTTAGTATTTTCATGTGTGACTTATTCTCTCGGGTAAATTCGGGTTGTTTAATTCAGGGCGTGTTGCATCAATATTTTTTTCAACGGGATGATGCGATTGGCGGCATTCAGCCCCAAATTGCGCGCGGTGCGCAACAGCGGAACGTCATTGTTGAACAAATGCTTCAGGACATAAGTCGCCGCCTGCATCGCATAAATGTCTTCTTTGCGTTTTCGTTCATAACGGCGCAGCAATTGTACATCACCGCAGTCGTTTTGGGCACCACGCTCGGCCAGTATCTGCGCCAACTGGCGCGCATCGCGAAAGCCGGTATTCACACCCTGCCCAGCCAGCGGGTGCATGTTGTGCGCCGCATCGCCGATCAGTGCCACGCGCGGCGCGCTGATCTGCGGCAATACCAGCAGGCGCAGCGGGAAAGCGGCGGGCGGCGTGATATTCTGCAAATTGCCGAGTGTTTGCCGCGATGCGGCAGCAACCTGTGCGCTTAGCTCGTCATGCGACATCGCCTGCAATTGCGCCGACTTTTCATGGCTGACCGACCACACCATCGAGACGCGCTTGCCCGGCAGCGGCAGCAGCGCGAGGATGCCGTCGGGCCGAAACCATTGGCGGGCAATACCGCGATGCGGCAATTCGGTGCTGAAGTTGGCGACCACGCCATGCTGCCGGTAGTCAACCGGCGCGGCGCTGATGCCCGCCCGGTTGCGCACCCAGGAATCGCGCCCATCGGCGCCCACGATAAGTTTTGCGTCCAGGGTGCGGCCATCTTCCAGCGTGAGCGTGGCTGCTTCGTCGGCAAATTTGAGCGCGGTGCAGCGCGCCGGATGAAATAGGGTCAGATTTTCCTGTTGCCGCAACACCTCCCGCAAAACGTGCTGCAACGCGCGGTTTTCCAGTATGCACGCCAGTTCCGCCACGCCCATTTGATAAGCGCTGAATTCCAGTTCAGCACCTGTGTCGCCGAACACGCGCATCGCTTCGACGGGTGCGATGCGACCGGCATCCAGCAAAGACCATGCGCCGGATTGTTCGAGAAAGCTGCGGCTGCCCGGGCTGATCGCGTAAATGCGGCTATCCCAATCGTCGTCTGATAAGGGGTTTTCACGTTCGCCTCCTCCCCCGCATGCGGGGGAGGATTGAGGAGAGGGTTGCCCGGGCGGCACGGACTCCGGCATCAGCAAGGACTGACTCTCCACCAGCGCCAGCGACAGCCCGCTGTGTTTCAGTGCGGCGGCAAGACTGGCGCCCACCAATCCCCCGCCTACGATCACGACATCAAATTTCATGCGCAGAATCATAGCACGCCGCCAAGTTTCATTTATAATCTCTCCCCCTCGCGGCCCTTTATTATGGAAAACCGGCCCCTGGCGGAAAAACCCAGGTAAAAAACAAGATGCGCATCGGCCCTTATCAACTGAAAAACAATCTCATCGTTGCACCGATGGCGGGAGTGACGGATCGCCCTTTCCGCATGTTGTGCAAGCGCATGGGCGCCGGCATGGCGGTGAGCGAGATGGTGTCTTCCAATTCTCTGCTGTACGGCTCGGAAAAGACCAGGCGGCGCGCCAACCATGAAGGCGAGGTCGATCCGATCTCGGTGCAGATCGTCGGCGCCGATCCCGAAATGCTGGCACAGGCCGCGCGATACAACGTGGACAACGGCGCGCAGATCATCGACATCAACATGGGCTGTCCGGCGAAAAAAATCTGCAACGTGATGGCCGGCTCGGCGCTGTTGCAGAATGAACCGCTGGTGGCAACCTTGCTGGAAGCCGTGGTCGGCGCGGTGAACGTGCCGGTCACGCTGAAGATACGCACCGGCTGGGACAAGCAGAACCGCAACGCGATCCGCATCGCAAAAATCGCGGAATCCAGCGGCATTCAGGCGCTCGCGATACACGGGCGCACCCGCGCCTGCGCCTACACCGGCGAGGCCGAATACGACACCATCGCCGCAGTCAAGGCCAGCGTGGGCATCCCGATCATCGCCAACGGCGACATCACCACGCCGGAAAAAGCCAAATATGTGCTGGAACAAACCGGCGCGGATGCGGTAATGATAGGCCGCGCGGCACAGGGCCGTCCGTGGCTGTTCCGCGAGATTTCTCATTTCCTCAACACCGGCCAGCATCTGCCCGCCCCGCACGTCGGCGAAATCCGCCGCATTCTGGTAGCGCATGTGCATGAGCTGTATGGCTTCTACGGCGAACACACCGGTTTGCGCGTGGCGCGCAAACACATTTCCTGGTACACCAGGGGCCTGAGCGGCTCGGCGCACTTCAGGCATCACATGAATCAACTGGAAAACCCTGCCGAACAGTTGGCGGCAGTGGATGAATTTTTTGCGGAACAAGCGCAGCGCGGAGCACGGCTGCATTACGTCGAGGGACTGGCGGCATGAATGATTGCGTGGTGGACGAGAATGACATGGCGCGCTATGTGCGCAAAACGCTCAAGGAATATTTCAGGGATCTCGACGGCGAAGACCCCTGTTGCGGCATGTACGACATGGTAGTCAACTGCGTCGAAAAGCCGTTGCTCGAAATGGTGCTGGAACACGTCGGCGGCAACCAGACGCGCGCGGCGGAGATGCTGGGCATCAATCGCAACACCTTGCGCAAGAAGATGCAACTGCACGGAATTGTGTAGTCCGTCATTCCGGCGTAGGCCCATAAGCGCTAACTTAATATTTGCATTCCCGAACCAATCGGCAGATACTGATGCTATTGCATTTGCGGAGATGCGTGATGGCAGAAGTTGTTGGGCAAGAGGATTTCGATGAGAGACTGGACGAGGATTGGGAATTGGTCAAGCGCTTGCTGCCCGAGCAATGGGAACAAAAGGCGCGCGAGCTGGGAGCCTTTCGGCGCGGAAGGGGCATCACCGACCCATCGGCTTTGCTGCGCGTCATGTTGATTCATCTGGCGCAAGGCTGCGGACTGCGCGAAACCGCAGTCCGCGCCCAGCACGGAGGATTGGCCAGCGTGAGCGATGTCGCCATATTGAAGCGGCTCAAAGGCTGCGGGGCCTGGTTTGAATGGATGGCGGGCGCTTTGCGGCAAAAGTGGCTACCCGGCTTCCCGATCGGCGCGGCGTGGGCCGGACGCAGGATCCGGCTGATAGACGGCAGCATGGTCAGCGAACCCGGCGAGACAGGGTCCCAATGGCGACTGCATTACTCGATTGGATTGCCCGCGCTCAACTGCCAGGAGGTTATCGTCACCACACCCAAAGAAGGCGAGACGCTCAAGAGATTCGAAGTCCGCGAGGGCGACCTGTTCATCGGCGACCGGGGCTACGCGCATCCGGGCGGGATTGCCCACGTTGTGACAGGCAAGGCCGACGTCATCATCCGCACCAACCTGGTTACGTTGCCGCTGTACGATGCGCAAGGAATCAGACTGCAGGTGCTGTCCCGATTGCGCAGTTTGAGTGTGGGTGAATACGGTGACTGGAAGGTAGCGGTCAAGAGCGGCAAGCAATGGATAGCGGGGCGTCTGTGCGCGATCAAGAAAGGTGCGGCAGCGGCACAAAAAGCGCGGGCACGGGTAATGCGCGAAAGTCAGCGCAATGGCACGCAGGTGCAACCTGAGACGCTGGAGGCGGCAGACTACGTGTTCGCGTTTACCACGTTGACGGCAGAGTATGCCGCGTGTACCGTCATGGAGCTGTATCGGGCGCGATGGCAAATCGAACTGGCGTTCAAGCGACTAAAATCGCTGGTGCAATTGGGGCACCTGAAAAAGCATGACGAAATGGCAGCCCGAGCGTGGTTGCAGGGCAAGTTGTTGGTAGCCTTTCTGGTGGACGCCTTGCTCGTGACAGCCGAGCGGATTTCCCCCTGGGGGTACGCGAATTGGCAAAACGAGCCGCAGCCGGTGTTTGTGGCGGGAGACCTCATTCATGCTTGAACTGTTATCGCGTGCGATATTGCCGGTCTTGTCGCTGAACGATGCCATCAAAGACTGGGGCCGCATCGCCCACCAGCTTGCTGAGTCGCCGCGCCAACGAGTCCGGCAGACAGTGCGGGCGCAGGATTTGTTAAGTTAGCGCTTATGGGCGGAGGCCGGAATCCAGCGGTTTTATCCAACATGCCTTTTAGTCTCTTATCGGTTAAGTCTTCGCAATTTGTGACAAGAATATACCGTAAATCAAGCACTGGCGCGGCTTTCCAAGTGAATCTGAATCGGGTTAATGCAGGGTGGAAAAAGCGTAGCGTTTCCACCAATGGATGGTCTCGGCGGATTGGTGGATACGCGCTGCGCGCTTTATCCACCCTACATTTTTGGCTCCGGCTCGTCCGGCTTGGGTTTTGTTTCCCTCGCGCTGCGGGGGGTGATTTCTCACTAACTGGATTCCGGCCTACGCCGGAATGACGAATTATTTTTAACTTGGAATCATCATGGCACCCATCAAACAGGCACTCATCAGCGTGTCGGACAAATCCGGCGTTCTCGAATTCGCACAGGGGCTGGACCAGCTCGGCGTAAAAATCCTCTCCACCGGCGGCACCGCCAAGCTGCTCGCCGGCAACGGCATCCCGGTCACCGAAGTGGCGGATTACACCGGTTTCCCAGAGATGCTGGACGGGCGGGTGAAAACGCTGCAACCGAAAGTTCACGCCGGCATCCTGGCGCGGCGCGATCTGCCGGAGCACGTCGCCACATTGAAGAAACACGGCATTCCGACCATAGACCTGGTGGTGGTGAACCTGTATCCGTTCGCGGCAGCCATCGCCAAACCCGATTGCACGCTGGAAGACGCCATCGAGAACATCGACATCGGCGGGCCCACGATGGTGCGCGCGGCGGCGAAAAACCACGGCCATGTCGCGATCGTCACCGATCCTGAAGACTACGCCGATGTGCTGGCCGAGATGCAGACCAACAACGGCGCGGTCAGCGACGCGACGCGTTTCGACCTGGCGAAGAAGGCGTTCTCGCACACCGCCGCCTACGATTCCGCGATCGGCAACTATCTCACCGCGATCAATGCGGACGGCACGAAGAGCGCGTTCCCGGCGCAGATCAATTTCAACTTCGCCAAGGTGCAGGACTTGCGCTACGGCGAAAACCCGCATCAACAAGCGGCGTTCTACCGCGACCTTATTCCTCTGGCAGGCGGCATCTCCGGGTACACCCAGTTGCAGGGCAAAGAGTTGTCCTACAACAACATCGGCGACGCCGATGCCGCGTGGGAATGCGTCAAGACCTTCGATCGGCCGGTTTGCGTCATCGTCAAGCACGCCAATCCATGCGGCGTCGCGATTGCAGACACCGCGCTGAATGCCTACAAGCTGGCCTACGCCACCGACCCCACCTCCGCGTTCGGCGGCATCATCGCCTTCAACCGCGAACTGGATGCCGAGACCGCGACACAGATCACCGCCAACCAGTTCGTCGAACTCATCATCGCCCCCTCCGCTTCCGAGGCCGCGCTCAAGGTCACGGCGGCAAAGCAGAATGTGCGCGTGCTCTCCGTGCCGCTGTCCAGTGCGCACAACCAGTACGACTTCAAGCGCGTCAGCGGCGGCCTGCTGGTGCAGACGCCGGATGCGCTCAACGTGCAGGCCGCGCAGCTCAAGGTCGTCAGCAAAGTGCGGCCCAGCAAGGAGCAATTGCAAGACCTGCTGTTCGCCTGGCGTGTGGCGAAGTACGTGAAATCCAACGCGATTGTTTTCTGCAAAAATGGCCAGACCTTGGGCGTGGGCGCGGGCCAGATGAGCCGCGTGGACAGTACCCGCATCGCCAGCATCAAGGCGCAGAACGCAGGGTTGAGCCTGAAGGATTCCGTGGTGTCGTCGGACGCCTTCTTCCCGTTCCGCGACGGCATAGACGTGCTGGCGGCTGCGGGCGCGAAGGCGGTGATCCAGCCCGGTGGCTCGATGCGCGACGAAGAAGTGATCGCGGCGGCGGATGAGCATGGGATTGCAATGGTGTTTACGGGCTTCAGGCACTTTAGGCATTGAGCCTGTAGCTGGTAGCGTGTTGCCAGTAGCAAAAAGTCGGTAGGCTGAGGTGAAGTCATGTAGGGTGGATAAAGGCCGAAGGCCGTATCCACCGTCAAAATTGGTGGATACGCGCGTTGCGCTTTATCCACCCTACGAGGGGTTCGAAGCACGGTGGTAGGCTGGGGTGAAGCTTGCGAACCCCAGCTATTCGAGATTAAGAACGCTGGGGTTCGTGCCTCACCCCAGCCTACGCAATACTCCGCAAGAATATAAAAATGGTGGGCAACAAGTTGTCCACCCTACGTTGAGGTTGTTTATGAAAATTTTGGTCATCGGTTCCGGCGGGCGCGAGCACGCGATGGCCTGGCGGCTGGCACAGGGACCCAAGGTGCAGAAGGTGTATGTTGCGCCGGGCAATGCGGGCACGGCACTGGAAGACGGCGTGGCGAATATCGCCATCACCGCCGTTCCCGAGTTGATCGCATTCGCGCAGCGCGAGGACATCCACATGACCGTGGTCGGGCCGGAAGCGCCGCTGGCGGCGGGCATCGTGGATGATTTCCGCGCGGCTGGCCTGAAGATATTTGGCCCCACCAGGGCAGCAGCGCAACTCGAATCCTCCAAGGATTTCGCCAAGCGTTTCATGGTACGCCACAACATCCCCACTTCATTCTTCGAAACTTTCAGCGACATCAAGGCAGCACGCGCCTATGTCGAGAAGCATGGCGCGCCGATCGTCGTCAAGGCGGACGGACTCGCTGCGGGCAAGGGGGTCATGGTGGCGATGAACAAGGACGAAGCGTACGCCGCGATCGACATGATGCTTTCAGACAATAAACTGGGTGACGCGGGCGCTCGTGTGGTGGTTGAAGAGTTTTTAACAGGCGAGGAAGCCAGCTTCATCGTGATGGTGGACGGCAAGAACGTGCTGGCGATGGCGACCAGCCAGGATCACAAACGCTTGCTGGATGGCGACAACGGCCCCAATACCGGCGGCATGGGCGCGTATTCGCCCGCACCGGTCGTCACGCCGACCATCCACGCAAAAGTATTGCGCGAAGTCATCCAGCCGGTGGTGCGTGGCATGGAAAGCGAGGGCATCACCTACACCGGATTTCTGTACGCGGGCCTGATGATCTCGCCGGACGGCGGCATCAAGGTGCTGGAATTCAATTGCCGCATGGGCGACCCGGAAACCCAGCCCATCATGCTGCGCCTGAAAAGCAATTTTGCTGAAATCGTCGAGCACGCCATCAACGGCACGCTGGACAAAGTGGAAGTGGAATGGGACAGGCGCACCGCGCTCGGCGTGGTGATGGCCGCCGCCAATTATCCCGACACGCCGCGCAAGGGCGATGTCATCACCGGGCTGCCTGCGCCACGTGCAGAGGACATGGAGGACGCGCACGTGTTCCATGCCGGAACCGCGATGCGGGACGGGCAAGTGGTTACCAGCGGCGGGCGCGTGCTGTGCGTCACCGCGCTGGGCACGATGGTGAAGATGGCGCAGAAGCGCGCCTATGAGATTGCCAATGGCATCCGCTTCGAAGGATGCCAGATGCGCCATGACATCGGTTATCGCGCGATCGCAGCCAACAGAAAATAATTGTTCCGGCACAGCGCATCGTATCGCCGCATCGCCGCACACCTCAGACGCGGCGGCCTGATCGCCTATCCCACCGAATACTGCTACGGCCTGGGCTGCGATCCGGACAACCGCATCGCGGTGCAACGCCTGCTCAGACTCAAACAGCGCCCGCAGCACAAAGGGCTGATCCTGATCGCGGCGAGTTACCGGCAAGTGGCGCGCTATCTGCAACCGGTCACGCCAGACCAGCAACGGCAACTCAAAATTGCGGGAGCGCAGGCCGTCACTTATCTGATGCCTGCCCTGCCTTCCGCGCCGCGCTGGTTGCGCGGCAGTCATGACACTCTGGCTATACGTTTGACTGCACACAAACAAGCCGCGCAACTCTGCCGGGGCGTGGACTGCGCGCTGGTCTCGACCAGCGCCAACCGCAGCGGACAGCGTCCCGCCAGGACTTATGCGCAATGCCGGCGTTTGTTCGGGCGCAAGGTGCGGGTGTTGCCGGGACGCGTGGGCAAGCGCAGGAAACCTTCGACCATAAGCACGTGGGCGGATGGTAAAATCATCCGGTGATTTGGAGTGCGCGGTCTCGACCGCGCTTTGATAAGGATGCAGCGACACGTACACCCGCAAGGGGTGCGCCGTGGTTGTAAGGGGCTAACGCCCCAACAACACACGCAGGCTGCACTCCATAGGAGAAAGCATGAGCAGCTTCAATTCCGCTTCCGTCAGAGAATATCTGATCGAACTGCAAGACCTGATCGTCGAGCGCATGGAACAGGTGGACGGCAGGAAATTCCGCCGCGACAATTGGGACAGGCCGGAAGGCGTCCCTTCGACGGGGCTCAGGGCAGGCTCCGGACTAAGCTGCATCCTCGAAGAAGGCAATGTGCTGGAACGCGGAGGCGTGGCGTTTTCGCATGTGATGGGCGACAAGATGCCGCCTTCCGCCACCGCGCACCGCCCCGAACTGACGGGCCGCCGCTGGGAGGCGATGGGTGTGTCGCTGGTGTTTCATCCGCGCAACCCTCATGCGCCCACGGTGCACATGAACGTGCGCATGTTCGTGGCGATGAAGGATGGCGAAGCACCGGTGTTCTGGTTCGGCGGCGGCATGGACCTGACGCCTTACTACGGTTACGCGGAAGATGCGGTGCATTTCCACCAGGCCTGCAAGAATTCGCTCGCGCCGTTCGGTGCAGACCTGCATCCCAGGTACAAGAAATGGTGCGACGAGTATTTTTACATCAGGCATCGCAACGAGCAGCGCGGCATCGGCGGCATCTTCTTCGACGACCTGAGCGCGCCGGATTTCGACACCACATTTGCGATCCAGCAAAATGTCGGCGATCATTTTCTGTCGGCCTATGTGCCGATCCTGGAGCGCCGCAAAGACACCCCCTACGGCGAGCGCGAGCGCGATTTCCAGTTGTACCGGCGCGGCCGCTACGTCGAGTTCAATCTGGTGATCGACCGCGGCACCATCTTCGGTCTGCAAACTGACGGCCGCACCGAGTCCATCCTGCTGTCCATGCCGCCGCTGGTGAAATGGCGTTACGACTGGCATCCCGAAACTGGCTCTGCGGAAGCGAAACTGCATGAAGAATTTTTGGTGGTGAAGGATTGGGTGTAAGAGGATAGCAACATCCATTCCGCAAGCGGCGAATCGGTTGCATAATCAAAAATCCTCATCGGGCAACTGATGGGGTTTTTATTTATGGCTTGCAGCAGCCGGTGACACTCCGGCCCGGAACAAGCGGCACATATGCAATATGCTATGCTTCATGCGATATATTCGTTGATGGTTTTTGATGAGATTCATACTTTATTTTTTGTTGCTGGTCGCCCCGCCCGCGCTGGCCAACCAGGCTGCGGATTTTCTTGCTGCGCACGATGCATTTCTCGCCGGTGATGCGGTCAAGCTGGGACGTTACGCACAGCGGTTGAAAAAAACGCCGCTGGAGGTGTACGTCAGTTATTACCAGTTAAGCCTGGCCTTGGAAAACGCCGACGCCAAGCATGTCCTGAGCCCAACGACAAGGCCTTTGGCCCTGAGCCCTTCGACCCTGCCCGGGACAGGCTCAGTCGAAGAGCCGGGACAAGCTTTGCGTAGCGGAGTCGAAAGGGCGGTGAAAAACTTTCTTGCCCGCCCGGAAGACACACCGATAATCGACCAGTTGCGCGGCGAGTGGCTCAGACTGCTCGGCAAAAATCAACAATGGGACCTGTTCGATGCCGAATATCCGCGCTTGCTCAACGAGGATACCGAGCTGGCTTGCTATGCCCTGCAATCGCGCCGCCGCAGCCAGGAACTGGCTGCGCTGCGCGAGGCGCGCAAATTGTGGTTCACCGGCAAGGGCCAGCCGGATAGCTGCGGCACGCTGTTTGATGCTGCGCTGTCCGCCGGGATCATCAGCAAGCGGGATGTCGGCCGGCGGCTGCGGCTGGTTCTGGAAGCGAACAATGTGTCGCTTGCCATCAAGCTGGCCGGACAACTGGATGGCCAATACGCGGGCTTGTCTGCGATGCTGAAAAGTGCCGCCGCCGATCCGGACCGCTATCTGAAAAAGCTGATGCCGGACAACTCCAATCCTTTAATTGATTCGGACGCGGCGGCTCCACAAGCGCACATCGGCGCAGCAATCGAAACACCGGTTTCGGGCATCGAACCGCCACCCTCCCTGGAAAACGCCCAGCCATCTCCCTCTGCGATCAACCCCTCCCCATCCGCGGGATGGTTGGGAAATCTTTTGTCGCGGCTGAGTTTCGGCAAGGCCGGCAACCCTTCATCCGCCGCTGCAAATGCGGAATTGCCACCGCCGCCAGACACCCGTCCTCCAAGCGGTCTGGACGCAGCGTGCGAGGCTCCCTGTGTGGATCCGGGTGATGACTATGACGTTCCCACTATGGGCTGGCATTCGAAATTGGCCGGCAAAGGACAGCGCGCTGTTGCGCTGTTTGCCCTGGAACGGCTGGCAAAGCAATCCACCGATTTGGCCGCTGTGCGCTGGGCAAAGCTCGCCGGATATTTCCCTGTGAACGAGCAGCATTATTTTTATGGCCGGCTGGCTTATCAGGCGGCGCGCAATCTGGATGCGCGCGCGCTGCAGTGGTACAAGGCTGCGGCAGACACGCCGCTTGACGATCGTCAATCGGCATGGCGGGTGCGCGCGGCGTTACGCGCGCAGGATTGGCCCGAGGTGCTGGCAGGCGTGAATGCAATGAGCGGGCAACAGCAGCACGAGGCCGCGTGGCTATACTGGAAAGCGCGCGCGCTGCAAGCATTGGGCAAACCCGTCGAAGCAAGAAAGATATTTGCGCCATTGAGCGTTGATTTTAACTTCTATGGCCAACTGGCAAGTGCCGAACTGGCCGACTCGCCGGTATTGGGCGAGGATATACCGGTATACAAACCCGACCGGCAGGCGATCACGGAAATGTCGGCAGTCCCCGGTATACAGCGCACGCTGGCGCTGTATCGCATCGGTATGCGCAGCGAAGCGCTGGAAGAATGGCGTTGGGTGCTGCGCAACTTTAATGATCGCGAGTTGCTCACCGCAGCGGAAATCGCAAGACGCAATAAAATGTACGACCGCGCCATCGGCGCGGCGGATAAAACCGCCAACATGCATGATTTCAGTTTGCGCTATCTCGCTCCGTATCGCGCCGAATTGCATGAGCACATCCTTGAGCAGGGCCTGGACGAGGCGTGGGTGTATGGCCTGATGCGCCAGGAAAGCCGTTTTGCCGCCGGCGCACGGTCCGATACCGGCGCCTCGGGGCTGATGCAGATCATGCCCGGCACGGCGCGCTGGGTGGCGAAAAAACTGGGATTAAAGAGCTACCGTAATGCGCTGATCCACCAGCTCGACACCAACTTGCGCATCGGCACCTATTACATGAAATCGGTGCTTTCCCGGTCTGAAAACAACCCGGTGCTGGCTTCGGCGGCATACAATGCCGGACCGCTCCGGGCGCTTCAGTGGCGCGGCGACAAGCCGCTCGAGGGCGCGATTTATACCGAGACCATCCCGTTCGAAGAAACGCGCGACTATGTAAAAAAGGTAATGAGCAACACCGTATATTACGCCGATCAATTCGGCGATCCGCCGCGCTCGCTCAAACAGCGCCTGGGCATCGTCGCGGCCAAAACTGCGGATGACAAGACGGCGGATAACCGGCGAGCGGCTCCCAATGTCCCCTGAACCCAAAATTTATTGCGTGGGCGGCGCGGTGCGCGACCGCCTGCTCGGGCTGACCGTTCAGGATCACGACTGGGTGGTGGTGGGCAGCACGCCGGAAGCCATGGTGGCGCAGGGCTTCCAGCCGGTAGGCAAAGATTTCCCGGTGTTCCTGCATCCGCAGACCCATGAGGAATACGCGCTGGCGCGCACCGAGCGCAAGACCGCGCGCGGCTACCAGGGCTTCGCCGTGTATGCCGCGCCGGATGTCACGCTCGAGCAGGATCTGCTGCGCCGCGATTTCACGATCAACGCCATCGCCCAGGAAGTTGATGACAAGCCTGACGGAGGCAGGCTGATCGACCCGCACAACGGCATCGCCGATCTGCGTGCGGGCATCCTGCGCCATGTCAGCGCGGCATTCGGCGAAGACCCGGTGCGCATCCTGCGCGCGGCCCGCTTTGCGGCGCGCTTCGGTTTCACCGTCGCGCCCGAAACGATGCAGTTGATGCGCGACATGGTGAACAGCGGAGAAGTGGATGCGCTGGTGGCGGAGCGCGTCTGGCAGGAACTGGCGCGCGGCCTGATGGAGAAGAAGCCCTCGCGCTTTTTCGAGACCCTGCGCAGTTGCGGCGCGCTGGCGAAGATCATCCCCGAAGTGGACGCGCTGTTCGGCGTGCCCCAGCCGGAAAAACACCATCCAGAAATCGACTGCGGCATACACACCATGCTGGCGGTGGACGATGCCGCGCAACACGATTACACGCTGGAAGTGCGCTTCGCCGCGCTGACCCACGATCTGGGCAAGGCGACCACGCCGAAAGACATTTTGCCGCACCATACCGGACACGAGTTGCGCAGTGTGGAATTGGTGAACAACCTCTCGCGGCGCCTGCGCGCATCGAGCGAATGCCGCGACCTGGCCTTGCTGGCGGCGCGTTATCACGGCGACGTGCATCGCGCCAGGGAATTGCGCGCCGAAACCATCATCAAATTATTTCAGTCAGCGGATGCATGGCGCAGGCCGGGGCGTTTCACGCAATTGTTGCAGGCGTGCTCTTCGGATGCGCGCGGACGCACCGGTCACGAGAATGACGGCTATCCGCAGGCGGACTATTTGTTGCAGCTGTTATCCGTCGCGCGCGCGGTGGACGCGGGTGAAATTGCAAAGCAATGCACCGGCAGCAGTGCGATAGCTTCAGCCGTGCAACAGGCACGTACCAGAGCGATAGAAGAATCGGTCGAAAAAAAGCGCAGTGATTTTTCAACACCTTGCGCCAATTGCGGAACTTCGACTTGATATTCCATTTGATCGACGGCACATTGCTCCAACGAGAACGCTTTTACTACATCGTTGTCAGACCTGTGGAGAAACACATGCATAAAGGTATCCATGCGTTTTTGGCCATTGAGATCGGCGGAGAGATATTCTTCAAGCCATCGGGCGTTACGCCTCAATTTTGCACCCGCGAAGGAACGATATGCGCAATTTCATTCGATTGTATCTAATCGCCATTGCTCAAATTTTGTTGTTATGTTCTTGTGCCATAATGTCGCCTTCTGATCGTTCCAGCGGCTTGCCACAAAATGGAAATCCAGGGCAGGTAAGCAGCGATTCCAGTAATAAGCCGGCCGCAGACAAAGAATTCAACGACCGTCATGAGATTACTCCTGCCCAGAGCATTGAAAAAGATGGTTTGCTCGTCAGCTACAGTTTGTTGGCTATCCCCAATAAGGAAGGTATCCTGATTCGGCTCTCTCTGGTTTTCAGAAACCTGCAAGACCGAAGCATGATAGTCAGGCCTAAAGTATTGCTGCTGGATGCCTCGGGGAAAAAGATCAGCGCCTACACCAGAACGGGATTTATCAAATTTTCATCGCGCCTGGCAGGAAAAGTTTCAGCTGACGTCACCCGCTCGCTTATCAAGAACGACAGCAACGGGAAAAATTTTGCGGGATCGCGTGCCAAATGGGCCAATACCTATTGGTTAAAGCACAGCTATAAGATACCTTCTCAAGGAATCGCAATCGGAGAGTTGGTTTATCACTGCACTAACCTTATTTTTCCAATGAAACTGACGGTGAATTCAAACAAACAGGAATTTGTATTTACCCCGGACTCGCTGCCAATAGCCGATAAATAATAAAAATAAAAAGTACAACAGCACCATTATTAGGTTGACCGTCCGGGAACGCTCTTGACCGTATCAGGCTCGCACTTTTACCATCAGGCAGCAGGTGGTACGATGACAGCTAATGGTGCAGCAGCGGACATTATTGGCTTCCGCGACATCGAACGGGCAAAGGGCGCCAATACCGGCCATTCGAGAATGTTTCCAATGGCAGGTGCTCACTGTAAATATTTGCCCGTTTTCTTATTCCAAGTTGGACAGCGAGCGTACATAATTGCGTCAAGCAAATAATGTGCAGTCTTATCAACTATTTCTCTCCAGGTGTTTACGTGTCCGAATCGGATCAGTACAAACGAATAATCGAAGACTCTCGTGATAGCTTCTGGTTGGTCGATCTGAAGGGTAATTTGGTGGAAGCTAATCAAGCTTATGCGGACATGTCGGGGTACTCGGTCGACGAACTTGTGAATATGCATGTCACGGAACTGGATGTGCAGGATGATGAACAGCAAGTGAAAGCACGTATTGAAAAATTGCTTGCCCGGGGCTGCGACCGTTTTAAATCCCGGCACCGCCACAAGGATGGACACTTGTTTGAAGTTGATGTGTCTATCAGCATGATTCGTGAATCGAAGCAATTTTTTGCTTTTTTCCGGGGCGTCTCTGAACAGCACACATATGAACAGGCGGCGCTTGAGAGCGAGGAAAAATACCGCAGATTGTTTGAGAACGCGGGCGACCTTGCTTATGGCACCGATCTCAACGGGAATTTCACAGCAGTCAGCGAATCTTTGCTTGAAGTGACAGGGTATAGCCGCGACGAATTGACTCATGTATCCGTCAGTAAAATCCTGACGCCGAAAGATCTCGAACTGGCGCTGCGGATGACTGCTGCGAAACTCGCCGGGGAAAAACAGGTGACACGCTATGAATTGGAGATAACCGACAAGGAGGGGCGGCAGATACCGATAGAAGTAGTCAGCACCCTGATCTACAGGAATGGGGCGCCGGTCGGGGTGCAGGGTATCGGGCGCGACATCAGCGAACGCAAGCGGTTCGAGACCGACCTTCGCATCGCTGCTACCTCCTTTGAATCGCAGGAACCCATGATTATCACCGATTCCAGCAGTGTAATCCAACGGGTCAATGAAGCGTTCACAAAATCCACCGGCTATACGGCCGAAGAAGCCATCGGCCAAACTCCGCGCATACTGGAATCTGGCCGCCATGATGCGGACTTCTATCGCGCGATGTGGGAGACCATTGCTCGAACTGGAACATGGCAGGGAGAAATCTGGGATCGGCGCAAAAATGGTGAGATATATCCAAAATGGCTCACCATCTCCGCCGTCAAGGGAGATGACGGGGGCGTCACCCATTATGTTTGGGCGCACCAAGACATTACGGAGCGCAAGGCGGCAGAGGAAAAGATTCGGCAACTGGCATACCACGACCCGCTCACCCGCCTGCCCAACAGGCAGCTTCTGCTGGACCGGATGCAGCATGCATTGGCTTCCTGTGCCCGCAGCGGCCGGAAAGGCGCATTGCTGTTCATCGATTTGGACAATTTCAAGTCCCTCAACGACACCTTAGGCCACCTTTTGGGGAACTTGCTGCTGCAACAAGTTGCCGAACGGCTGGCTTCCTGCGTGCGCGAAGGCGACACTGTGGCCCGCCTCGGGGGCGATGAATTCGTGGTGATGCTGGAAGACATGAGCGAACAGACTATTGAGGCAGCGGAGCAGGCCAAGGTGATTGGCGAGAAAATCCTTGCCGCCCTGAGCCAGCCTTATCTGCTGGATATGCATGAATTTCGCAGTTCCGGCAGCATTGGCGTGACCGTGTTCGGCGGAGATCAACAAGATGCGGAGGAACTCCTGAAACAGGCGGATATTGCCATGTACCAGTCCAAGAAGGATGGTCGCAACGCCCTGCGATTCTTCGACCGCAAGATGCAGGACGCCATCAACGCCCGCGTGACCCTCGAAGGCGAGTTGCGTAAAGCGCTTGAGCAACAACAATTCCAGCTGCATTACCAAATCCAGGTGGACAGCTCGCACCGCCATATTGGAGCAGAGGCATTGATTCGCTGGATCCACCCTGAGCGCGGCATGGTATCGTCTGATCGATTCATTCCGCTTGCAGAAGAAACCGGCCTGATCCTGCCTATCGGCAAATGGGTGCTGGAGACCGCCTGCGCTCAGCTCCAGGCGTGGGCGCGGGACGAACAGACGCAGAACCTTATTCTGGCGGTCAACATCAGCGCCCGGCAATTCCATCAGGCTGATTTCGTGGCCCAGGTACGCGCTATAGTGCAACACCACGCGATCAATCCGGACCTGCTCAAGCTGGAACTGACCGAAAGCCTGTTGCTGGAAGACACTGATAACATTATTGCCACCATGAACGCCTTGAAAGCAATCGGTGTCCAGTTGTCGCTGGACGACTTCGGCACCGGCTACTCATCTTTGCAATACCTCAAGAAGCTACCGCTGGATCAAATCAAGATCGATCAATCCTTTGTGCGCGATATATCCTCTGACGCCAACGATGCCGCCATCGTGCGGACCATCATCGCGATGGCAGAGGCGTTAGGTCTGGGCGTGATCGCCGAAGGGGTTGAGACTGAGTTGCAACGTGAGTTTCTCGATTTGCGCGGCTGCCATGTTTACCAAGGGTATCTGTTTGGTAAGCCGGTGCCGATTGAGCGGTTTGAGGCGATACTGAAGCAGGGCTGATTGTGTTTGATGTGGCGGAAGACGAGTGTCGCCTTCGCGTCGATAGCCCCGGCTGGCGAACGGCAGGTTCCGGGAAGTGAAAAAAATCTGAGATCGGACAATTGGAACCACCAGCGAGCGTAGGGTGGGCAGGTTTCATCTGCCCACGCGGGGAAACGGCGGGCACAATGTCCACCCTGCGGGATAGTTGGAAGTTTCTTACAGTAAGCGCGCCAAATCTCCACGCGCGAACCCGCACAACGGGCTCACCATTTTTTTTCCCAACGCAACCACCTTGAACAGCTCGCCCATCTCCGCCGGGCTGGTGAGCTTCTGCAATTGCGCCGAGAGCGGCAGGTAGTCGCGCAGGTTTTCCGGCGAGGTGTCTTGCAGTAATTCGGTGATGCCGCAACCGATCAGGAAGAACGCCTGCGAGGTGTAGCCGATCAGTTCCAGACCCGCATCGATGCCGCATTCGGCGATGCCGGTGAAATTCACATGCGCGGTGATGTCCTGCAAGCCGGGCAGGAAGAACGGATCGTCGTGAGCATGATGGCGGTAGTGGCACATCAGCGTGCCGTTGCTGCGCTGCGGGTGGTAATACTCGCGCGCGCCGAATCCGTAATCGATGAACAGCATCGCGCCCTGCTCCAGCCGCTGAGCCAGGCTGTTGATCAGTCCGCGCGCGGCTAGGCAGACCTCACTGACATAATCATCCGGCACCTTGATTTGCTGCGCGGCATGCAACAGGTCCGCATCGCCGATGGTACGTTCCTGCCAGATGAAATTGTTATCACTCACGGCCACGCCGCGTTCGTTAATTACACGGTCACGGTTTTGTAGGTCGGGATTCATCCCGACATCGCGAGGGTGTCGGGATGAATCCCGACCTACATTCACGTCGCGCCAGTGCACCAGATGCACCGGCAATGCATCGAGCACCTCGTTGGCGACGATCGCGCCGCTGAATTTTTCCGGCAGTTCATCCAGCCAGTGCACGCGATCCAGCAGATGCGGCAAACGCTCGCGCATCAACACTTGCTGGCGCACGCGCAAGTCGGCACTCACCTCGAGGATCGCGTAACTGTCCGGCAAGCTGCCGAGTTGCTCCAGCTCGGCCAGCATGTCCGCCGCCAGCTTGCCGCTGCCCGCGCCCAGCTCGAGTATGTTCGCTGCACTTTGCGCCATGATCTCCGCCACTTGCCGCGCCACGGTGCGTCCGAACAGCGGCGAGAGTTCGGGCGCGGTGACGAAGTCGCCCGCTTCGCCAAACTTGTGCGCGCCAGCCGAGTAATAGCCCAGCCCGGGTGCATACAGTGACAGCTCCATGAAGCGCGCAAACGAAATCCAGCCACCTTGTGCGGCAATGTCGCGCCGGATAAATTCGGTCAATGATGCGCTGTGCTGCGCAGCTTCAGTGGCGGGTGCCGGTAGAGTAGCGGGCATGGTCAGGTATAATTCCCAAAGCGATCGGATTTAAGGGTGTAGCCAAGTTTAACCCGGATTGTCCATTAGGTTTGCAAAGCCAATCATTACGCCGTAGGAGCCCGATTCATCGGGCGATTGATCTTCACAACAATCACGCAGCAAGCTGCGCTCCTACAAGGTTTCCGCGTTTTAATGAAAAATCAGAATGGGCTAATGAACAATTTGGGTTTAACAGTCTGTTGAAATTCTCAATAGCTGCTGAAAAACAGTGAATTTCTGGGGTCACTTTACCCCTCCCAGTGATCTAAAAATCGATTGTAGAGCTTCCTGAGAGGTCAAAGAATTTCTACA
>Ga0315268_10002469_pt1 | contig 20802 bp, 19 predicted proteins | sample C1_top_MG_FD_204535 | JGI IMG/M metagenome (GOLD analysis project Ga0315268, IMG submission 204535) | Sediment microbial communities from Yellowstone Lake, YNP, Wyoming, USA - C1_top | ecosystem: Environmental > Aquatic > Freshwater > Lake > Sediment | place: USA: Wyoming | collected 2017-08-01
CCCAATCTGTCCCCGACATTGCAATCCCAGCCATTAATCCCACAGGAATAAAAGCCTTTCTAATAAGGGACGCGGGTTCGACTCCCGCCGCCTCCACCAATTTAAAAATTCAATAAGTTTTCTCGAGGCAGTCTGGATATCGCCATGTGCGCCTATCCAGGTTGCTTTTTTTATTTGCAGCCTCCGTTAAATAAGTCCAGACTCCCCGAGCAACCTGCCTGTCAGAGCGGGACGCGACCCCGGACGGTAATTGCCAAAAGTTTTCCGCTTGCCTGTTTTGGTCTCAGGGCGATTTCGCTTGCTTACTCCGGCGCCGTAATAGTATTTTTGAGGGAACCTAAACCGCCGCGCTTTCCCGGATTTGTTGCCCCGGCGCGGCCTCAGGAGGGACTATGTGGCGGCTGGCTCTAGTCTTGCTGTTCCCGGCGCTGATCTTGGGCTGTGGCGGCGAAAGCGCCGATAAATATGCCCAGGAAGGGGTGGCCTACTTCCAGCAGCAGAAATACGATGAGGCCATTGCCTCCTACCAAAAGGCCATCAACCTGGACCCCAAGGCCGCGGGGGTTTATAACCTGCTGGGCATGGCCTACCGCTTCAAATACAATCAGTTGGGAAACCCGGAGTTCCGGGAAAAGGAGATCACGGCCTTCCGGAGGGCCCTGGAAGTCGATCCCAACTTCTGGGTGGCCATGATAAATTTGGGCGCCACTTACTATTACATGGGGGAAAAGGCCAAGGCGGCGCCGCTGTTCAAAAAGGCTTTGGAGCTTAACCCGACCCATCCCGAGAAGGCCGAAATCGAAAAGCTGATCGTCGAGGGCGAAAACCAGTCTTGAAGCTCGGGGCCGCGATTTTGGGAGGGTTGGCCCTGCTCCTGGCCGGCGCCTCAATTCCGGCCGCCGGGGTTCAGAAGGCCCCCGCGGCGGAACTGGCCCGGCGCCTGGGATGCTTTGCCTGCCATTCGCTGCATGGCCGGGGCGGCAGCATCGCGGTCCCCCTGGATGGCGTTGGGGGCCGTCTGACTCCGGAGCAACTCCGCCTGGTCCTCGACCATCCCCGGAAGCTTCACCCCGGCGCCAAGATGCCCAGCTACGCCTACCTCCCCCCCGAAGAGCGCCAGGCCTTGGCGGAATTTTTGGGGAGTCTTAAATGAAGATTACTAAAAAGCTGATCGCCGAACCGCACCCCTGAGCGTGCCGGGGAGCTGTTTCTAAAACCGAGGCCTTAAACCTGTTCCCTTAACCCCCGGTCCCCGGGAACCCAAATACCCCCCAGAGGAGCGCCACCTGAATATGGATCAGTATAAAATTTTGCTTAGCGAAAGTGAGATGCCCCAGGAGTGGTACAACGTCATCCCGGATCTGCCGGCGCCCTTGCCGCCCTATCTCCATCCCGGCACCGGGGAGCCCATCGGCCCCCAGGATTTGGCCGCCATCTTTCCCCGGGAGCTTATCCAGCAGGAGCTGAGCCCCGAGCGCTGGATTCCCATTCCCGATGAAGTGCAGCGGATCTACCGGTTGTGGCGGCCCAGCCCCCTGCACCGGGCCCGGAACCTGGAGAAGGCGTTGGGGACGCCGGCCCGCATTTATTACAAGAACGAATCGGTCAGCCCCGCGGGCAGCCACAAGCCCAACACCGCGGTGGCCCAGGCTTACTACAACAAGGCGGCGGGCATCAAGCGCCTGGCCACGGAAACCGGGGCCGGCCAGTGGGGCAGCGCCCTGGCTCTGGCCTGCAATTTCTTCGGCCTGGAATGCACCGTCTACATGGTGAAGGTGAGCTACTACCAGAAGCCCTACCGGCGGTCTCTGATGCACATCTGGGGCGCCGACGTTTACCCCTCTCCCACCGACCGCACCCAGGCGGGCCGCGCCATTCTGGCCCGGGACCCGGACACTTCCGGCTCCCTGGGGATGGCCATCTCCGAGGCGGTGGAGGACGCCGCATCCCACGCAGACACCAACTACTCCCTGGGCAGCGTCCTCAACCACGTGATGCTGCACCAGACGGTCATCGGCCTGGAGACCAAGAAGCAGCTGGCCCTGGCCGGGGAGGAGCCCGACCTTCTCATCGGCTGCGTGGGCGGCGGCAGTAACTTCGCGGGGTTCTGCTTCCCCTTTGTGCCCGACAGGCTCTGCGGCAAAGAGATTCGCCTCATCGGGGTGGAGCCCACCGCCTGCCCCACCCTCACCCGAGGGTCCTATACCTATGACTTCGGGGACACCGCGGGCCTGACGCCCCTCATCATGATGTACACCCTGGGCCACTCCTTCGTTCCGTCGGGGATCCACGCCGGGGGCCTGCGCTACCACGGCGACGCGCCCCTGCTCTGCCTCCTGGTCCATGAGAAGGTCATCGAGGCCCGGGCCTACCCCCAGAACCCGGTGTTCCAGGCGGCCCGCCTTTTCGCCCAAACCGAGGGCATCATTCCGGCCCCGGAGACGGCCCACGCCATCAAGGCCGCGGTGGACGAAGCCCGGGTCTGCAAGGAGACCGGGAAAGAGAAGTGCATCGTGTTCAATTTTTCCGGCCACGGCCACTTCGACCTGGCGGCCTACGATGCCTTTCTGGAAGGTCAGTTGCAGGACATCGAAGTGGACCCCGGAGAGCTCATCGAGAAGGCCCTGGCCGAGCTGCCGAAAATTAAAGGGAAGTGAGCCTTTAACCCCTCATATTTCGGCAGCCGAGGCTTTAGCCTGCGTCGGCCTTTCATTTAAATTTTGCCGCCTTGACGATTCCCTGGAAATGGTTATTTTTAGAAAAAATCTAGGCAGGGCGGGAAGAACTTTGCCAAGGAAGCATCGGCCAAGGTAGCGCAGGCACCCCCCAACTACTGGATCCCGTGGCCCCCGAGGGCGGAGGGCGACTTTTAGATTTCTGCCCGCAGATCTCAGATTTCCTGCCTTGCAAAATTCAAGGCCAGGCCATGTCCCTGTCCCGGGAATACGAATTTATCATCCAATGGCACCTGACGGAAAGGTGCAACCTGAGGTGCGCCCATTGCTACCAGGAAGGCGGCCCGGTAAAGGAGATGCCGCTGGCGGCCCTCAGCCGGGTGGTGGAAGAGGCTGCGGCCATGTTCCGGGACTGGCGGGAGGCTTACGACCTCGAATTCGCCCCCAGTTTTAACGTCACCGGGGGCGAACCCTTCCTGCGGGCGGACTTCTTTGCCATCCTGGAGATCATGCGGGCCTCGGGGTTTGACTGCTACGTGCTTTCCAACGGCACTCTCATTTCCCTGGACCGGGCCCACGTCCTGGGGGAGCTGGAGGTCAAGGGGGTTCAGGTGAGCCTGGAAGGTCCGGAGTGGGTGCACGACGCCATCCGCGGCAAGGGGAGCTTCGCCGCCGCGGTGCAAGGCGTGAGGAATCTCCTGGCCGCGGGGGTGCCCGTCTCCATAAATGCCACCCTGTCCCGGCTCAATGCCCCCTACTTCATGGACCTGGTGGGGCTGGCCTCCCACCTGGGGGTTCCCAGGCTGGGCTTTTCCCGGCTGGTTCCCGCGGGCCGGGGCCTGGCCATGCTGGACCAGATGCTCCCGGCTTCCAGGTTGCGGGAGTTGTTCGAAAAAATCATTGACTTGGAGGTGGAAGGGCTGGAGATCGTCAGCGGCGACCCGATGGTTTCGCAGTTGGGGCAGCCGGAACCTTCAGACGAACCGTCGGGGGTTCCTTATGCCGGCTGCGCCGCGGGAGTGGCGGGGCTCACCATTGCCGCGGACGGGGCCGTTTCCCCCTGCCGGCGGCTCCCCATCTACCTGGGAAAAGCGGGAGAAGACTCTCTGCGGGAAATCTGGGCCGTCTCCCCGGTGCTGGAGCGGCTGCGGGACCGCTCCCAATACCAGGGGAAATGCCGGGAGTGCCGGCGTTGGGCCGAGTGCCGGGGCTGCCGGGCCATCGCCTACGCTTATGCCGCCTCCCGGGGGCGCCCGGAGTATCTGGCCGAGGACCCCCAGTGCTTCATCGCCCGGGATTGAGCAGGCCGCTCAGGTGAGCAGGGGCAGGAAAGTGCCCCGCGGCCGCTGCTCCCAGGCCCGCTGGATGACCCGGGCGGTGAAGGTGGGCAGGTTGAATGAGGGAAGGTCTTTAAGCGCTACGAATTCAGCCGCGGTGATGTCCGAGCCCGGCGTCAACTCCCCTCCGGCATATTCGCAGAGAAAATCCACCAGCACGTAATGATAGGAGACCGCGCCGGCGTCGTCGGGAAAGATGCGCTCCAGCACCGCGGTCACCCCCAGGATGGCCACCTTCAGGCCGGTTTCTTCAACCAGCTCCCGCCTAAGGGCTGCCTCCAGGGTCTCCCCCAGCTCCACCAGGCCGCCGGGCAGACTCCAGGACCCCCGGGCCGGCTCCTGGCCTCGCCGCACCAGCAGCACCTCCTCCCCCCGGAAGACCACCGCACCTACGCCCACCAGGGGCTGGTCGGGATAGCGACGTTTGATAACTACCTCTGACCCCCCCTCCCCAAATCAAATTTCCACTCTCAAAGACCGCTTCACCCGCACCGCCGCGGCGCCGCCCACGGGGCAGACGTGCTCGCAGTGGCCGCAGCCGATGCAGCGGTCGGCGTTGACCACCGGCAGCTTCACCGGCAGGCGCTCCCCCTGGTGGTTCACCGCCTCCTGTTCCACAAAGGTGATGGCCTTGGGGGAAACCGGGCAGTGCTCTTCGCACACCAGGCAGTCGGTGCCTTCGGTGTAGGGGATGCAGCGGGCCCGGTTGATGAAGGCGGTGCCCAGGTTGGTGGCCTGTTTCAGATTAAGGGGCAGACTGGGGATGGCCCCGGTGGGGCAGACCTGGCCGCACAGGTTGCAGGAATATGAGCAGTAGCCCATCCGGGGCACCAGCCGGGGCGTGTAGAGGCCTTCCAGGCCCGCTTCCCACAGCACCGGCTGGATGCCGTTGGTGATGCAGACCTTCATGCACTGGCCGCAGCGCACGCAGCGGGACAAAACCTCGCCTTCGTTCTGGGCCCCCGGAGGGCGGATCAGGAATTCATCCGGCCGCCGGGCCAGGGACCCCAGGCGCAGCAGGGGTACGGCCACCACTCCTGCGGCCACCGCGGTCATGAGCTGGCGCCGGCCCAGGTCCAGGGGGGCCCGGGGCGCCTTGGACCGCCAGGAGAAGGTCACCCGGTCTTCCTTCTCGCAGGTCTCCAGGCAGCGGAGGCAAAGCTGGCACTCGGAGGTGAGGTGACGCGAGGGTTTGCCCGGGGCAAAGGCCGCCATCTTGCAAATTTCGGTGCAGTCGCCGCAGTCGGGGCAGAGTGCGGTGGGCCGCCGCCGCAGCAGGGAAAACCGAGCCAATAGGCCGTACAGCGCTCCCAGGGGACACAGGGCCCGGCACCAGAAGCGCCGGTCCAGCCGTTCCGCGGCCACCACCAGGGCAAAGAGCAGCAGCGTCAAAAACGGCAGCAGGTAGGCCAGGGGCCGGAAGGGCAGCAGGGTGGCCTTGAGGAACTGGTACACCGGCTCGCTCAGGTAGGTGACCGGCGGGCCCAGGCGGTAAAGGACCAGGCCCGCCTTTTCCACCCCGTAGCCGAAGGCGGGATAGAAGACGATGGCCAGGGTCCGGTAGAGCAGGGAAAGAGGGTCGAAGAGGCCCACCAGATTCAGGGAAAGGGCCGCGCCGGCCACCAAAGCGAGGAGCAGGTAATATTTTCCCCGGCGCCAGCGGGCGGCCGCGCCGGAATCGGGCCGGGTGCGGAAAAGCAGCCGGCGCAGCCCGTCCAGCGCCGTCCCCAGGGGGCAGACCCAGCCGCAGAAAAACCGGCCCAAGACCAGGGTCAGGGCCACAAAGGTGAGGGACCACAGGAGCGCGGTCACCAGGGGGCTCAAAGTGATCAGATGGGCCGCCAGGACCAGGGGGTCGAAACGGAAGAACAGGTCCGCCGGCCACCCCAGGGTGTCCTGGCCGGCGTATTCGGTCTTCAAGAAAAGTAAGATGAACAGAAGGAAAAACAGGATTTGGGACCCGCGGCGCAGGCGCACCCAGGTGCGGTTGGCCATATTCGGTGATCTGGCATTCATAAAAGTGTTGGCAGGAATCGGGGGATTTGATCAGGCTCTGAAATGGTGGCCTCAATTATGGTAGGGGCGGGTTAAAAACCCGCCCCAAATTCATTAAATTATCTCATATTAACTTTATTTTGTTTAGATAAATATTGCACCCCTTCTCCGGCAGGTTCTGCCGCATCAGGCTGTCAGTAACTTGATCTTGCCCAGGTCCATCTCCCCCCGTCCGGCCTGGTGGGCTTTGGCGATGTAGCCGATATCCCCGGGCTTGAGCCCGAACAGGGTGGTGCCCAGAGCGTCCAGGGCCACGGGGTCGGCGCCGGCGAAGACCAGATTTTTCACCTCCACATCCTCCAGTTTGCCGCCCTTGGGGCCGTTGCGCACCAGGATGCGGGTGGCGTCCAGGACGTGCAGGTCCGGCCGCAGGAGCAGGTTCATGTCGGCGATATTCTGGTGCAGGCCCACGTGGATGCGGCCCCGCCAGCCGCCGATGGCCCCCATCATGTTCTTCAGGCACATGGTGAGGCGGGCCTCGGAGTGCTGCTTGGCCACCGGGATGTTGATGAAACGGTCGGCCTCCAGGATGTCCTTGTAAAAGGACCACTTTTTCAGGGCCTTGGCTTTCTCCACCGCCACTTCCACGAAGCGCCGCTCATCCACGTACTCCACCACGGCCCGGGGGTCCTTGATGGCCTCCACCGCAGTCTTGATGCCGGAACTGGCGTAGGCCCGGCGGGCGTCGTCGCAGGTGTAGTCCAGGACCTTCACCTGTTTGGCCCCGGCTTCCAGGCACAGCTCCACTACCTTGCGCACCACCACCGGGTGGGCGTTGGCGGCCATTTCCGGGGGCCGGTCCCAGGCCATGTTAGGTTTGACCACCACCACCTCCCCGGAATTGACGAATTTCTTCATGCCGCCCAGGGTCTGGACCGCGTCCCCCACCAGGTGGGCGTAATTGGTGCCCTGGACCTTGGCCACGATGGGCTGTGGGGTCTCCTTGGGGGCCATGGCCCACAGTTCCTCGGGGAGCACCAGGAAGCGTCCGGCCCCGGCCACCAGCCCCAGGGCCGCCACCCGCTTAATAAAATCCCGGCGGTGCATGGTCACCTCCGCAGTTTTCCTTGGATATTTTCTAGTCTAAACAGGGGGTCCCGGGTTTGCAAGTTTTTCTTGACAAGCGGTCGAAATCCTATTATTGACTTAATAGTCATTTTAATGACCCAAGAGTCATTATGAAAGCTTCCTCCAGGCTCGCCAAAAAAAAGATGGTGACCGCCTTCCGCACCCAGGAAATCCTGGCTGCGGCCCGGGAGGTCCTGGGCCGCCGCGGCTTCGCCGAGATGACCATGGAGGAGATCGCCGGGGCCGCCGGGGTGGCCAAGGGCACCCTCTATCTCTACTTCCAGAGCAAGGATGAACTGATCCAGGCCCTCATCACCCAGGTGGGGGAACTCATGCTCCAGGACATCGAGGCCATCGTGGAGGCCTCCGACCCCCCGCCGGAAAAGATTCGCCGGGTGGCTTCGCTCCTTCTGGATTACCTGGTGCGGGAGCGGCCCCTGTTTCCCGCCTATGCCCGGGACTTGCTGCGGGAAGGGCGGGGCGCGGCCAAAGGCTACTGGAACCGCCTCCAGGAGATGGAAGAGAAATTTGTGGAACTGGTCACCCGGGTGTTTGCCGAGGGTATTGCACAGGGGCTCTTCATCCCGGCCAACCCCCGCCTGTTGACCTTTTTGCTCCGGGGCCTGGTGCGGGCCGTTGGCTATTACCAGATGTCCGAGGGGCAGGGAGCTGCAGTCAAAGAGGCCTTGCCCGTGTTGTTGACCCTGATTTCCGTGGGGCTGACGCCGCCGGCCAAAGACCTTGAAGAGGTGGCCATCGTATGAGTTTCGGAAACTCCTGGCGCCTTTTGCTGGTGGGGGTGTTAACCTGGGGCCTGGCCGCGGCCCCCGCGGCGGCGGCCGAAGCCCCTGCCACCCTGGATCTGAAAGAAGCCTTGCGCCTGGCCTGGAAGGCCAACCCCACCCTCCAGGTGAGCCGGCTGCAGTCCCTCATCGCCGGCGAGGAAGTGGTGCGGGCCCGGTCGGGGCTGCTGCCCCAGGTCAACTCCCAGGTGAGCCAGACCATTTATGACGATCCCCTGAAGTTCCGGATCGGGGCGGGAGGCAATACTCCCCCGGGCTTTCCCAGCGGCCTCTCCTTCCCCCAGACCAACCGCAATTTCTGGAGCAGCCAAACCTCGGTGAACCAGTTGCTCTTCGACTTCTGGGGCACGCCCTCCCGGTACCAGGCCGCGGTGCTGGGAAAATCGGCTAGCCTCTTGGACACGGCCCAGACCCGGGACAACATCTTCCTGACGGTGGCCCAGGGGTACTTCCGGACCCTCCGGGCCCAAAAGCTGGTGACCGTGGCGGAGCAGGAGGTCGTGGACCTGAAGGCCCACCTCAAGATCGCCCGGGACCAATACGAATTCGGGGTGGTCACTTACAACGACGTGCTCCAGGCCGAGGTTTCCCTGGCCGACGCCGAGCAAAGGCTCATTGTGGCCAGAACCGATTTCATCGACATCCGTTCGGCGTTGAACAAGGTCCTGTTGCTGCCCATCTCCCAGCCCACCGTTCTCAAGGACGAAAAGCTGGTGATCCGGGACTGGGGCCTGGAGGACGCCACCGAAGTGGCCCTGAAACAGCGGAGCGACCTCAAGGCCTCCGCCGACCGCATCGCCCAGCAGCAGAAGGTGGTGACTCAGACCCGGGCCGGGTATTTCCCGAAATTCACCGCCCAGGCCGGCCACACCTTCCAGAAAAACGACGTGTTGGTGCATGACAACCAGTGGTTCGCCATCTTCGGCATGAGCTGGAACATCTTTTCCGGCCTGGACACCAAGGCCCAGGTCTCCCAGGCCAAACTGAAAGTGGACCAGCTTCGGGAGCAGCACAAGGACCTGAACGAACAGGTGCGCCTGGACGTGCAAAATGCCTATCTCAGAGTGAAGGAGACCGCGGACCGCATCCGGGCCACCGAAAAGGCGGTGACCCAGGGGGAGGAGAACCTGCGGCTCAACGAGGAGCGCTACAAGGAAAGCGTGGGCACCGCCACCGACGTCATCGATGCCGAAACCCTGCTCACCCGGACCCGGGTGAACTATTACACCGCCCTCTACGACCACCAGATGGCCAAGGCCGAATTGACCTGGGCCGTGGGGGGCATCAACGAACTGCTGCCCCAGGAGAAGCCCGGCCATGTTCCGTAAGACCTCGGTGCGCCTGGGCCTGGTCCTGCTGGTCTTTCTTGTCGTGGGGGCCGGCGTCGCCTACTGGCACTACCTCCACATCTTCGTCAGCACCGACGACGCCTATGTTTACGGCTACGTGGGGATGGTTTCCGCCCGGGTGCCGGGCCGGGTGGCCCAGGTGCTGGTGGAGGACAACCAGCGGGTCACTCCGGGCCAGGTTCTGGTAACCCTGGAGCCCCAGGACTACGAAGCCGCCTTGGCCCAGGCCCAGGGCAACCTGGGGCGGCTGCGCCAGGACCTGGGACAGGCTTATGTCAAGGTCTCCACCGCCCGGGCCAAGCTGGCGGAAGCCGAGGCCAATTTTAAACTCGCGAGCACAGACAAGGCCCGCTACACCGCGCTCTACGAGCGCCGCACCATCCCCAAGCAGACCCTGGACAACGTGGACACCCGCTACCGGGTGAACCAGGCCCTGGTCACCAGATACCAACAGGAGATCCGGGAGGCCCTGGCGGCCATCGGTGGCTCCACCGAGATTCCCCTGGAGGAGCAGCCGGCCATCAAGGAGGCCAGGGCGAAACTGGAGCAGGCCCGTCTCAACCTGGCCTACACCAAGATACCCGCCAAAATCAACGGCTTCATCACCAAGCGGGTCGTGGAGGTGGGCAACTGGGTGCAGCCGGGCCAGCCGCTGATGATGCTGGTGCCCCTGGACTTTTCCCAGATCTGGGTCCAGGCCAACTACAAGGAGACCCAGCTCAACGAGGTCTACATCGGCCAGCCGGCCACCGTCACGGTGGACACTTATCCGGGGGTCAAATTCAAGGGCCGGGTGGACTCCATCATGGCCGGCACCGGTTCGGCCTTTTCCCTGCTGCCGCCGGAGAACGCCACCGGCAACTGGGTGAAGGTGGTGCAGCGCATCCCGGTGAAGATTGAGCTCTTGCCGCCCTTCCCGGAGGATAAGCCCCTGCGCCTGGGGATGTCCACCGAGGTCACCATCGACACCCGGAAGAAAACCGGCAAGAGGCTGCTTTCTCCCCAGGAAGGGGCCTACCTGCGGCAGTGGCCGGAGGGGGCGGACGGGGCGGAGGGGGCGGCGGCCCGGGGGGAGCCTAACAAGAAACCGCGCGGACCGTCACCCAAGCGGTGAGAGCCTTATCTAAACCCAAAACCCAGAAATGACCTCCGCTAACAACCAGGAGCCCGTGGAAGTCAACAAGTGGCTCATCACCATCGCAGTGATGGCCGGGACTTTCATGGAGATCGTGGACACCACGGTGGTGAATGTGGCCCTGCCCCACGTGGCCGGGTCTCTGGCGTCCTCGGTGGATGAGACCACCTGGATTCTCACCGCTTACCTGGTCTCCAACGCCATCGTCCTGCCCATCACCGGCTGGCTCTCCGCCCTCTTCGGCCGCAAACGGTTCCTGATGCTCTGCCTGGCCCTGTTCACCGTCAGCTCCATGGCCTGCGGCGCGGCCACCAACCTGGGGATGCTCATCGTGTTCCGCATCTTCCAGGGTGTGGGCGGCGGGGCTCTGCAGCCCATTTCCCAGGCCATTTTGCTGGAGACCTTTCCGGTGCAGGAACGGGGCATGGCCATGGCCCTCTGGGGCATCGGGGTGGTCATCGCCCCCATCATCGGGCCGGTGCTGGGGGGCTGGATCACCGACAACCTCACCTGGCGCTGGGCCTTTTACATCAATCTCCCCATCGGCTTCTTTTCTCTCATCCTCACCTGGATGCTCATCTTTGACCCGCCTTACATCCGGGCCCAGCGGGCCGGCCGCATCGATTACTGGGGCCTGGGCCTCCTGGCCCTGGGCCTGGGGGCCCTGCAGGTGGTCCTGGACAAGGGTGAGCGGGAAGACTGGTTCTCTTCGGCTTTTATCACCCGGCTGGCCATCGTTTCCGCGGTGGCCCTGGTCCTGCTGATCTACCGGGAATTAAAAATAAAAGAACCCGTGGTGGATCTGCGCCTCTTCAAGGAGCGCAACTATGCCTCCGGGACCACCATCATGTTTTTCTTCGGGTTTGTCCTCTACGGCAGCATCATGCTCCTGCCGTTGTTCCTCCAGGTCCTGCTGGGCTATGACGCCACAACCGCGGGCTGGGCCCTGGCTTATGGCGGCGTCGGGTCGCTGTTGATCATGCCGGTGGTGGGGCGCCTCACCACGGTCATCGACAGCCGCATTCTGGTCTTCGTGGGTCTGTGCATCAATGCCTACGCCGTCTACCTGATGAGCCTTTACACCCCCCAGATCGACTATGCCTGGGCCTGGTGGCCCCGGTTCGTCCAGGGCTTCGGGCTGGGCACCACCTTCGTATCCCTCACCACCCTCACCATGAGCCGCATTTCCCAGGAAAAGATGGGCAACGCCACCGGCATCTTCAACCTGATGCGCAACCTGGGAGGGTCTTTCGGCATCGCCACCGCCACCACCCTGCTGTCCCGGCGGGGCCAGTTCCACCAGAGCCGCCTGGTGGAGCACCTGACCCCGTTTTCCCAGCCCTTCAACGAGTGGCGCCAGCGGATGTCGGAAGTCTTCCCGGACCTGGGAGCCGACTGGCATCTGTGGAACGCCCCCCAGGCGCTGGCCGGGCTCTACCACGAGGCCCAGAGACAGGCGCAGATGCTGGCCTTCGGCGACGACTACTGGTTCTTTACCCTGGTCTTCCTGGCCCTCCTGCCCCTGGTCTTTCTCATGCGCCGCAGCCCCAAACACGAAGAGGAGCCGGGCGTCGAGACCCTTCCCTGATCCATTTCCATCTGATATCATGCCGCGAATGACTCGATTGCGGCGTCTTAACCTGATTCTCCTGGCCATCGCCCTCGTTTTCATCTTCTGGCTGCTCAATGAAGTGGGATGGGACACCCTGGGAGAATATCTGCGGAAAGTTGGTTGGTACTGGCCCTTGCTCCTGGTGCCTTACGGCCTGACCAACTTGCTGGACGCCCTTTCCTGGAAGTACATGATCCTGGGCCTGCCCCCCGAGGTCTCCCTTAATCGCCTGTTCTGGGTGCGTTTGGGCGGAGAGGCCCTGAACCAGCTTACCCCCACCGCCTCCCTGGGAGGCGAACCCTTCCGGGTCTCCCGCCTGCAGGCCGCGGGGGTGCCTCTGGAGGCCGCCACTGCCTCGGTGGTCATCCACAAGGGCATCCTGGTCCTGAGCCTGATCCTCTATATTTCCCTGGGCCTGGCCCTGGCCCCCTGGTTCCTGCCGGCAGCCCTGGCCCAATTGAAGCCCCTGAGCCTGGGGGCCCTGGTCCTGGCTGCCGGGGGCATCACCTTCGTGGCCCTGCAGCGCCAGAACCCTTGCGGCTCCGGGATTCGCGTCCTGGACCGGCTGGGCTGGTGTCCGGCCATTGTCAAGGAGAAAGAGGCCTTCCTCCACGAACTGGATACCAGCCTGTCAAGTTATTATCGGGAATATCCCCGCCGGGCCGTCCTGGCCTTCGTCCTGTTTTTCCTGAGCTGGGTGCTCCACGCCGCGGAGGTTTACGTGATGTTCTGGCTCCTGGGCCACCCCGTCAGCGTGGGTCTGGCCGTCTGCCTGGACGCCCTGACCATGCTGTTCACCGCCCTGGGATTCTTCATCCCCGCCTCCGCGGGGGTGCAGGAAGGCGGCAACATCCTGCTGGCCCTGGGCTTCGATTTGGGAGTCGCCCTGGGAGTGGCCTTCAGTGTCCTGCGGCGCCTGCGGGAAGCCTTCTGGATGGGCCTGGGGCTGGTCGCGGTGTGGTGGGAAAAGTGAGCAGTGAGCAGTTGGGGTCAGAGGTCAGAGGTCAGGAAATGCAGCGCCGCCGCCCCCGGCGGCGGAAAGATGGCAGCCGACGGCCCTTTTAAAAACCTGCGCAGTTCGGCACAGGCTGGAAAAACCTGAGCCGCCGATTTTTAGGAATTTCAAGAGGAAAACCGAAAACCTTCTTCACCCAAACAATTGCACTTCTACCTTCTCGCCTTTGAACAATCCTTCCACTCCCAGTGGGATCATCACCAGGCCGTCGCTTTTCACCAGGGGCGACAGGAGCCCCGAGGGCCCCAGGACGGGGTCGGCCCAGAGGGTGTCGCCTTCCTGCCGCAGCCGCACCCGGACGAAATCCTCCCGGCCGCTGGCCCCGGCCAGGTTGCGGGAGAGCGCCGCGGTCACCGTCCGGCCCCAGGGGGCCGGTTCTTTCGGGCCGCCGAGATGACTCAGCAGCGGCCTTCCCAGCACCTCCATGACCACCGCGGCGGAGGCCGGATGCCCCGGCAGCCCCAGGAGGGGCTTTGGTGAGGGTTCTCCCAGAGAAGCCAAAATGGTGGGCTTGCCGGGCCGGATGGCCACTCCGTGCACCAGGATCTCGGCGCCGGGAAGGGCTTTGATGGCCGTGAGCGTCAGGTCCCGGGCCCCCACGGAGGAGCCGCCGGAGACCAGGACCAGGTCTGAGGCCGCCTGGGCCTCGGTCAGGGCCGCCTTGAGAACGGCAAAGTCGTCGGGGACGATGCCCTGGAGGAGGGGGATGCCGCCCCAGTCCGCCACCTGGGCCGCGGCCAGGTGGGCGTTGGAATCCCGCACCTGGCCGGGGGCGGGTTCGTGAGAAATAGGGACGATTTCGTCCCCGGAGGAAAGTATGGCCACCCGGGGTTTTTGGTAAGCCCTCAGCTGAGTTATTCCCAAGGCCGCCAGCAAGCCGATATCCTGGGGGCGCAGACGGATCCCGGCCGGGAAGAGGGGCTCTCCCTGGCGGACGTCTTCCCCGGGGGCGAGCACGTTTTCCCCCGGAGCCACGGGCCGGCGCACTTCCAGAGTGCCGCCGGGATGCTCCGCGGCGTACTCCAGCATCACCACCGCGTCGGCTCCGGGGGGCAGCATGGCGCCGGTGGGCACCCGGAGAGTCTCGCCGGGACCGACGCTCCGCGCCGGGGCAGCGCCCATGGCCACCTCGCCCTTGAGCTCCAGGTATTGAGGCGCGGCCACGCTGGCCCCGAAGGTGTCCCGGGCCGCCACCGCGTAGCCGTCCATGGAGGCCCGGAGGAAGCCCGGCACGTCTTCGGGCGCCGCGATGTCAGCCGCCAGCACCCGGCCCAGGGCCTGGGCCAGTTCGACGTCCTCCGCCCCCACCGCCGGAAAACGGTCATAAAGGGCCAGAACCTCTTCGCGGGTTTGCAGGCGGAAGAATTCTAAGGGTTTCACATCTTGCATATGCGGGACGCCTGTGCCACCAAGTTCTTATGGGCCGGGGAAGGTGGGGCCATTAGGCCCCATTCCCCGGCCATCTTACCCGGGTTGGGAGGGGGTTTGGCTGGCCCTGCCCTCCCCCAAACCTGGTGCGCAAAGCGCACCTACATTTTCTGCCTAGAGGCACGGCACGCCGTGCCTCTACATCAAATGCGCGAGAATATCCGCACGTCCACCGCGAACAAGCCCTTTTCGTAGAGCAGCAGCGGGTTCAGCTCGATCTGGTCCAGTTCCGGGTGTTTCTCGGCGAAGCGGGCCAGGGCCTGCATGGCGGCCAGCAGGGCCTCGGTATCCCGGGGAGGCTGGCCCCGGTAGCCGGTGAGCAGGGGATAGCCTTTCAGCCGCCGCATGAGGTCTCTCAGCTCCTCCTCGTCCGCGGGCAGCACGCAGAAGGCCACGTCCTGGTAAAGTTCGGTGTTGACGCCACCCAGGCCCAGCATCAGGGTGGGGCCGTACTGGGGATCGGTGATGCTCCCCAGGATGATTTCCAGGCCCCCGGGTTTGGCCATGGGGGAGACGGTGATGCCCTCTACCTTCACGGCCCGGTCAAAGAGCTTGCTGGCCCCCATGATATCCTCAAAGCCCTGGCGCACCTCCTCGTCGTCCTTCAGCCACAGGAGCACCCCGCCCACGTCGGTCTTGTGGGCGATGTCCGGGGAGGCGATCTTCAGGGCCACGGGGTAGCCGAACTGCCGGGCCAGGGAGACGGCTTCGTCGGCGTCTTTAGCCAGGGGCGCGGCGGCCGCGGGGATGCCGGCCTGGGCCAGCAGGGCCGCGGCTTCCCCCGCAGGCAGGAGCCGCAAGGGCTCGGCCACCGCGACCTGGGGAAGGCCAGGGGCGGCAAGGGGCGAGGGCTCAAACCGGAAGAACTGGGCCAGGGCCTTAACCCCCCGCTCCGGCGTGGAGAAGACGGGGACGCCTTTGGCGTACAGCTTTTGCCGCTCTTCCCGCTCCACTTCGGCGCCGCCCAGGAATATGACCAGCTCCGAGGCCCCCGGGGTCACCTGCTCCGCGGCCCTGGGAATGGGGTCCCCGAAGATCACCACCTGGGTGTCGTAGTCGTCCCGGGTCTTGTCCATCACCTGCCGGTAGAGCTGGGGGGAACTGATGGCGTCGCCGGTGAGGTCCACCGGGTTGCCCACCGCGCAGTGGGCCGGCAGCATTTCCCGGAGCCTTTCTTTCAGGATGGGGTTGGGCTCCGGGACCTCCAGGCCGCGCTTTTCCGCTTCGTCGATGGCCAGGATGGCGGCGCCGCCCGAGGAGGTGGTGATCATCAGCCGGCGTCCCTTTGGCTGGGGCAGATAAGCCAGGGCCTTGGCGAAATCGAAGAGCTCTTCCAGGGTGTCAGCCCGGTACACCCGATATTTGCGAAACAGGGCGTCGTAGACCGCGTCCGCGCCGGCCATGGACTTGGTGTGGGACTCCGCGGCCCGGCTGCCTTGGGCGGTGCGCCCGGCCTTGAGGATGACCACGGGCTTTTCGGCCTCCCTTAGGGCGTCCAGGAAATACGTGGCCCGCTTCACCCCTTCCAGGTACAGGGCGATGACCTGGGAGTGGGGATCCTGGTTGAAGTAGCTGATGACTTCGGCCTCGTCCACGTCCACCCGGTTGCCCAGGGACACGAAGCCGCTGACCCCCAGCCCCTCGGCCGCGGCCAGGTCCAGGAAGGCCGCACCCACGGTGCCGGACTGGGAGGCGAAGGCGATCCTGCCCTTGGTGGTAATGAGGGGCCAGGAGGCGCACATGTGCTCGTGGGGCATATTCACGCCCTGGCAGTTGGGCCCCACCACCCTGAGGCCGGTGCGCCGCACCACCTGGGCCAGCTCCTCCTGGAGCCTCTCCCCGTCTGGTCCGGCTTCGGCGAAGCCGCCGGTGATGACGATGGCGGCCTTGACCCCGGCGGCGGCGCACTGCTCCAGGGTTCCCGCCACGATTTTCGCCGGGATCACCACCACCGCCAGCTCCGCCGGGGCCGGGGTTTCGGTGATGGACTTATAAACCTTGAGGCTCAGAATCTCCTCGGCCTTGGGGTTGATGGGGTAGAGGGGTCCGGGAAAGCCGCCGTTTTTTAGATTTGCCAGGATGTCGTGGCCCAGCTTGCCGGGGGCCGTGGAGGCGCCGATGACCGCGACGCTTTTAGGGCGGAAGATGGCTTGCAGGCTGGCTAAGGATTCCATGGGGCCTCCTGAAGAAGTGGTGGTAGATGATATCACAAGATGGGTGGGTGGAGCCAGGGTCGGCGGGCGGCAAAATAATTCCGGTCCAAGGTTAGTCTGGTACTGATAGCAACGTTGGAATGAACTGGATGAGACGAAAACGATTGACATCCCAGGTCTGAAACTTTGAAATAGATTTCGATGGCTGCCAGGTTTTACCGATTGTCTCCCCATTTGGCGCTATGCGAACCTGGGGACCGCTCCGGGGCCGAGCCGGCTGAGCAGTTTCTGTGCCTCGCAGGCGGCGAGGCCTTCAACCCCACCCATTCCACCACCCGTCTCTGCCTGGAATTGATAGGGGAAGCCCTGGCCGGGGCCTCGGTGCGGAGTTTCCTGGACGTGGGCTGCGGCAGCGGGGTCCTGGGCCTGGCCGCCGCGGCCCTGGGGGTCCCCCGGGTGGTGGCGGTGGACCTGGCCCGGGAAGCGGCCCGGGTTACCCGGGAAAACGCCCGGCACAACGGTCTGGCTGCCAGAGTGCTGGCGGTGCAGGGCTCCACCGAGTGCCTCAAGGGCCCCTTCGACCTGGTGGCGGCCAACCTCCACTGGGAGGTGCAACTGGGGAAGGTGGCGGAGTTCCACCGCCTGGCCGCGGCCGGGGGCGGGCTCATCCTTTCGGGGTTCCGGGATCATCAGGAACCCCGTTTACTTCCGGCCTACCGCAGGCTGGGGTGGCGCCTCCAACGCCGCCGGGTCAAAGGATTTTCTCACCCGGAACTGCCCCGGGGGATGAGCTTCAACTGGACTGCCTGGCTGCTGACCAGGCCAAAAGGCGAAGCAGGATGATGAGAGGCACATCAGAGGCGAGCACAGGGGAGCCAGGCCCGGCTGATGCGGAATCCCTGAGCCTGAAAGGGGTTAGCGTAAAAGCAAAATAGGGGACTTCCTGATTGAAATATTGGCAATTTGTTGTAACATGCGGAGAAATCGATGAATTCTGGAACAGACCAACTGACCTGCCACGGATAAATCCCCGGCTCAGGTCAAAGGAGCGCCATATGAGGATCTTGCGAGTCGCCGCCTGGTTGGTGGCCCTGGGCTGCTTCCTGACGGTAACGGCATGGGCAGCCGACCTGGACTACTCGGGGGTGCCGGGAAAATGGAAGCGGGGCGCCAAAGGCAAGGCCGCGGAATCGGGGTCAAAAACCCCGGCAAAGGAAGTTAAGAAGGAAGCCCCGCAGGAAAGGACCATAACCATCACCATGCCCGAAGACCAGATGAAGCCGAAAAAAATAAGAAAAGAGCCATAAGCTTCGGAGTGACCTGGGGAGGGCCGACTTCCGATTGAGCGGCTCTCCTCCGGTCGCAGGCCAGAGCCGGCGCCTCATCGAGGGAGGTGAACCCATGGGCCAGCGGTCATCTCGAGTATTCTTGGCGGGGGGCTCCTTCTGGGGCTCTGGTTGGGGAGCGCAGAGGCCCTGGCCCAGAGCGCCATCGGCCAGCTGGAGAGCCTGACGGGGCAGAAGATCAATCGCTTCCAGTATCATGGAATGCCTAAAACAGCGCCCGGTGCCGCGACAGGGCGGGGAGCGCCGGTGGTGCGGGGTCGCCCCGGGCCTCGGTGGCCGCGGCCAATCTCAACAATATGATGACCCTGGGCAGCCCTGGGGAGCCTCCTGGGGGAACTCATCGCCAGGGGCATCACCCAGGCGGCCCTCCAGCAGCAGGAGGCCAGGGCCAAAACGGAAATGGCGGCCTGGACCCAGGCCGAGCAGGAACACCTGAACCAACTGGTGGCGGAACAACGGGCCCGCCGCGGGGAGGTGAGAGTTGAATCCCGGAGACCTGGCCCGGGAAGACAGTGGGATTCCCTTAACCTAAAGATAGTTGAACGTTATGCAGGGGCGGTTGACGCACCGCCCCTGCAAATCTAGCCCTTCGTCAAATGAAGGCTGTTCTGCCCGGAGGCGCCGGCTGCCTTGCAGCTAAACCTTAGCCGAAATACGTCAGTCTTGGATATTTATTGATCACCACTCCGTTATAAAATTGTACTTGCAGATAATCATACCGGGTTCCGTTGAATAGCCACCTCTTCCCATAGGCGTATTCATAAACGATGATGCCGTTATCTAGTCTTTGGGTCGATGACGGCGGTCCTAACATCGAAACGACCTCACTTTCGGTGGTTTTGCCGATTTCGATATTATTGATGCCGCCAAGGTTAAACTGATGCCCGAAGGTGGTGCACCCCATAAACATAACTACAAGTGCTAAGCATAGCAGGTTCTTCCGCATGGTCTCCTCCTCCCTGGCCGGGGAAATTTTTCAGGGGCTCCCGGAGGCCTTCCCCCGGAACCATTAGTTAATCACTCCCGGAGAAAAAACAAGGGGTTAGCCCAAAGAGGGCCGCAGGTGAGCTCACGTGCACCCTTTGTGGTTCAAAGACAGGCACGGGGCGGCGGTGCTGGGATGGTTGGGGATAAATGGGCGGGCCAGGTGATTGCCGAGGGAAAAATCAGGGTTTTCCCGATGGCGGCGGGGCCCGGCCTGTGCCTAAATGGTTTCTACTCCGGGATGGGGCGTTCCCTGCCGCCGGTCCGGGGGCCGGGGTGGCGGCGGGACCCTGGAGGGATTTTGGGGAGGATGGCCATTATGAGTAAACTGCTGAACGCAGCCTTGACCGTTGTAATCCTGTCCCTGATCCCCGGGGACCCGGTTCCGGCTGCCACCGCCACGGAATACGGCGGGGTGGCCTCCCAAAACAAGGTAGGCAGCCGGGCGAACAGCGGGAGCGGGTCGGTGGCGAAAGCCCAGAAAAGGCCCAAGAAGAAAAAAGCGAAGTTCTGACGCCGCCGCAAGAGCAAGCGGGCCGGGAGCCCGCGGCAGAAGTAGTCAGTAGTCAGTAGTCAGTAGTCAGACCTGGACCGGAACGCCCTTGAGGAAGGCTGAAAGTCATACCCGGCGGCAGGGCAGCACTTACAGCAGCCGGGGATCAATATTGCCGGGGCCGCCGCACTCCGGGGCGTAGCAGGTGACGTCGACGAAGGGACAGGTGGCGCTGCACCCGGGACAGAGCTCCGGCGGCCTGGGCGCAGTGATGAGCAAACGGCACTGCTTGCATTTCCAGTAACTCTCCAGTCCGGGACAGATATCCCCCACAAAGCGACCGGAAGCCGTAACGCCGCACTGGTCCGGGGCCTTATACTTCGGTTTAGCGCTCATGTCCTCTTCCCCTTTAATTATACTAATAGGGTATATATATAAATGCTAATTTTAATTTGTCAAGCTAAATATGGAAGATATTTTGAACAGAGGTGGGTGGAGGGATCTGGGGGCGCACGCACGGGTCCGTCCCTACCAGGGATGGCGGGCGGGGGGACCCCTCCCCTACGGTTTCCCAAGCTGGAAGCCTGTATCACTAAAAACTAAAAACTCGAAACTGGAAACTGGCCACTGGCAAGGCGGGCGGGGACACCCAAGCGTTACGATTTATTTAGTGGTCAGCACCACCCTACGTTTCTGGCTTCTGACCCTGGCTACTGACTACTGACCACTGGCCACTTTTCGGCGCGGGGGGTTGACTTTATGGGATAAGTGGTTATATTAAATACAAAAATGGAAAAGAGGACCTGGTTGGTGCCCCTGGAGAAAAAAAGTTGGGAGGGGGGTTGACAGGGGATCGGGAATCGGTTAAAAACTCACTTGCCGCTGCGGGAAGTCCTGGGGTTTGTGAAAAAATGGCCTCTTGACAGCGGCAAAAAAGTGTCTATAATCTTAATTGTCGAAAATTGCTCTTTGAAAACTAAATAGCGAGCCCGAGTGCGGGAAAGACTCCAAGTTCAACTGGAGAGTTTGATCCTGGCTCAGAATTAACGCTGGCGGCATGCCTAACACATGCAAGTCGCACGAGAAAGCCCCCTTCGGGGGGCGAGTAAAGTGGCGCACGGGTGCGTAACGCGTGGGTAATCTACCTCCGTCTGGGGGATAACACACCGAAAGGTGTGCTAATACCGCATAATCCGCCGGACCTTCGGGTCTTTCGGTAAAGGTGGCCTCTACATGTAAGCTACCGGGTGGAGATGAGCCCGCGTCCCATTAGCTAGTTGGTGAGGTAAAGGCTCACCAAGGCGACGATGGGTAGCTGGTCTGAGAGGACGATCAGCCACACTGGAACT
>Ga0315268_10002470_pt1 | contig 20800 bp, 22 predicted proteins | sample C1_top_MG_FD_204535 | JGI IMG/M metagenome (GOLD analysis project Ga0315268, IMG submission 204535) | Sediment microbial communities from Yellowstone Lake, YNP, Wyoming, USA - C1_top | ecosystem: Environmental > Aquatic > Freshwater > Lake > Sediment | place: USA: Wyoming | collected 2017-08-01
GTTGAATTCTTCGATCAGGAATGTAGGAGCTGTTATGTCGAGGGTTGGTAAAAAACCGATAGAAATGCCGTCCGGAGTAGAGGCAAAGCTTGAAACCGGAAAAATCACGGTCAAAGGTCCGCTGGGCGAGATCAGCCAGGTTGTGCATCCGAAACTGATCATAAAAAAGGATAGCAACAATCTTGTTGTTGAACGTCCGTCTGACCAAAAGATTTACCGTGAGTTGCACGGTTTGACGAGGAATCTGATCGCCAATATGGTCGTTGGTGTGAGTAAGGGGTATGAAAAGACCCTTGAAATCTCCGGCGTCGGATTTAAGGCAGCTGCGCAGGGGACAAATCTGATGCTGAGTCTCGGATTTTCTCATCCGATTGTTTATCCGATGCCGAAGGGGATCAAGGCCACAGTGGACCCCAAGCAGACCCAGATCACACTTAAGGGCGTTGATAAACAGCTGGTTGGCCAGATTGCAGCGAACATAAGAAGTTTGAAGGCACCTGAGCCGTATAAAGGTAAGGGCATCAAGTACAGCAATGAGGTTATACAGCGCAAGGAAGGCAAGGCTGGCAAGGGCGGCAAGTAGAAAGTCGATTTTGGATCGCGGATTGCAGATGTAAAACATCAATTCGCATCCGTTATGATGGAGAGTGAACGTGGCACAAAGCAAATTAAAAGCCAGACAGAGACGGCATGCGAGGGTACGGAAAACCGTACATGGCACAGCAGCGAAGCCGCGATTGAGCGTCTACAAGAGCTTGAGTCATATTTATGCTCAACTCATTGATGATACGACCGGGAAAACGATTATTGCTGCATCATCGACGGAAAAATCGGTTCACGATGGGTTGAAACACGGCGGCAATGTTGAAACCGCGAAGAAGGTCGGCGCCAGCATTGCGGAACGCGCTTTAGGGAAGAACATTAAGAATGTCGTATTCGATCGCGGCGGCTATCAGTACCATGGTTGCGTTAAGGCGCTGGCAGATGCTGCACGTGAAAAAGGTCTCAGTTTTTAGGAAACAGTAGGAAACGGTATTCATTGCGGAGGCGGCATTGGCAGAGCGATATAATAAAGAAGCAGAGGCAAGTGATGGCCTGAAGGATAAATTGGTTTACCTGAACAGGGTTGCCAAGGTGGTCAAGGGCGGGAAACGGTTCAACTTCAGCGCGCTCGTCGTTGTGGGCGACGGGAATGGCAAGGTAGGCGTGGGTAAGGGTAAGGCCGCAGAGGCTCCCGTAGCCATAAAGAAGGCCGTGGAGCGTGCAAAAAAGAGCATGATTCAGGTATCACTCAAAGGTCACACGATTCCCCACGAAGTGCTTGGGCATTATGGTGCAGGCAAAGTGTTGCTCAAGCCGGCTTCCGAAGGTACTGGATTGATCGCGGGTGGGGCCAGCAGGTCCGTGCTTGAGGTCGTAGGCGTACGGAATGTTCTCTGCAAGTCGCTTGGATCAAGCAACCCGCACAATGTGGTGAGCGCTACGATCAACGGATTGATCAGACTCCGGAGCGCAGCGCAGGTTGCTGCACTTCGAGGGAAAACAGTAGAGGAGCTTGCATAAGTCATGGCTAAACCTGACGTAAAAAAAATCAAGATCACACTCGTAAAGAGCGGTATAGCACGGCCGGGGAAGCATAAGGTGGTTCTCGTCGGGCTTGGTCTCAGAAAACTGAACCACTCGGTTATACGACTGGACACTCCGCAAATTCGGGGGATGGTCAACAAGGTCTCCCATCTGCTTAAGGTTGAAAACGCATAGAATACGGTTGTTCGAGAATATACTCTAAAAATAAATCATATTGGTGACGGTTGCGAGTAAACTATGAGATTAGAAGAACTGAAGCCCGCAGCAGGGGCAACAAAAAAAGCAAAGCGGGTTGGTAGAGGCCCTGGTTCGGGATCCGGCAAGACCGCTGGGAAAGGCCATAAAGGCCAGAAGGCGCGCTCCGGCGGTGTGAAGGGCGCAGGCTTTGAAGGCGGTCAGATGCCTCTTCAAAGAAGAATCCCGAAGCGAGGATTTACCAACATTTTCCGGAAAGAATATGCCGTTGTGAACCTTGCAGACTTTGCGACGTTGTCCGAGTCAGATACCGTGACTCCGGAACTGCTCAAGAAAAAGGGTCTTGTCAACGACATGAAGGATGGCGTGAAAGTGCTCGGCACAGGCACGCTGAAAACGAAACTGACGGTCCGTGCCCATAAGTTCAGCAAGAGTGCGATAGAAAAAATCCAGGCCGCTGGTGGCAAGGCTGAGGTGATCTAACCCTTGTTCACCGGATTAAAGAATATATTCAATATCCCCGAGCTCAGGAAGCGGATAATATTTACGCTCCTGCTGCTTGCCGTTTACCGGATCGGTGCGCATATTCCCACTCCGGGAGTGAAGGGTGAGGCGCTGAGTCAATATCTCCATCAGGCTGCTGGCGGGTTGATGGGATTTTTTGACATGTTCTCCGGCGGAGCCCTGTCGAGGGTCACGATCTTTGCGCTCGGGATTATGCCGTATATCACCGCGTCGATTGTGCTCCAACTCCTCACGGTGGTTATTCCTCGGCTTCAGGCGCTTGCCAAAGAGGGCGAGGCGGGCCGAAAAAAGATTACGGAATATACGCGTTATGGAACGGTACTGATCGCAGGATTCCAGTCATTCTGGATGGCTGTCGGCATTGAGAAGATGGGTGATGGTGCATTTGTGGACTCTACCGGCTGGTCATTTCGTATTCTCACGATGATCACGCTTACAGCAGGCACAACGTTCATCATGTGGCTTGGTGAACAGATAACCGAGCGTGGAATCGGGAATGGAATCTCCCTCGTTATTTTTGCAGGTATCGTAGCAGGGTTCCCCAGGGCGGTCCAGAACACGATCGAACTTGTTCGCTCGGGAGAAATCGCTTATTTCATGGTTTTCATTATTATTGCATTAATCATTAGTGTTATTGCCGCTATCATCATTATGGAGCGGGGGCAGAGAAAAATATCCATACAATATGCACAGCGCATGGTCGGGAGAAAGATTTATAAAGGGCAGAGCACGCATTTGCCGCTCAAGATAAATTCAGCCGGTGTGATTCCTCCGATCTTTGCATCTTCCATACTATTGTTCCCGGCGACCATCGCTGGTTTTGCCCAAATGGGATGGATCCAATCGATAGCACAGCAGCTTTCTCCCGGGAAGCCTCTTTACACGACAGTGTATGTGCTTATGATCATTTTCTTCTCATATTTTTATACAGCGATAGTCTTTAATCCGGTGGATATTGCTGATAACCTGAAAAAGTACGGCGGTTTCATTCCCGGGATCAGGCCTGGAAAGAAAACATCAGATTACCTGTATCGCGTATTAACGAGGATCACGCTCGGTGGTTCGTTGTATCTGGCGGCGGTCTGCGTACTGCCTGACATATTTTATAAGTTCTTTAATGTGCCGTTCTATTTCGGCGGTACGTCTCTCTTGATTGTGATCGGTGTTGCACTTGATACGGTTTCGCAGATAGAGTCACACTTAATCCAGAGGCACTATGGAGGCTTTCTCAAGGGCGTTTCGATCAAGGGGCGACGTTAACTCATCGGGAAGGCGCCATGATCATTCTCAAGTCCCTCCAGGAGATTGAAAAGATACGGAAGGCTTGTTTAATTGTCGCAGATGTCCTGGAAGAAATGAAATTGCTGGTGAGGCCGGGAGTAAGCACCCTGGCACTTGACGATGTTGCAGAGAAGTTCATCAGAGCTGCAGGCGCAGTACCGGCATTCAAAGGATATCGTGGTTACCCGAAAACATTGTGTACGTCAGTAAACACTGAAATCATCCACGGAATACCTACCAAAGATGTGGTGCTGAAATCGGGGGATATTGTCAGCATAGATGTTGGAGCCATTGTCGATGGTTTTTACGGTGATGCAGCAATAACAGTGCCGGTTGGCAAGATAGATCCTGAAGCGGAACGACTGATACGAGTAACTGAAGAATCGCTGTACAGGGGAATCGCCCAAGCAACGGTACATAATAGGCTCTACGACATATCTTATGCAGTGCAGGGATATGTTGAAACAAATGGTTACTCGGTTGTTCGTGAATTTGTTGGACATGGAATTGGAAGAAGTTTGCACGAGGATCCACAGGTGCCGAATTTTGGAGCACCGGGACAGGGACCACGTCTCAAATCTGGAATGGTTCTGGCCATAGAACCTATGGTCAATGTGGGTGGAAGTGCAACGGTCGTTCAGGAGGACAACTGGACAGCGGTTACTGCCGATGGCAGCCTCTCGGCGCATTTCGAACATACCATTGCAGTGATGCCTGATGGGCCGTGGATTTTGACAAAAAAGTAACATGGGGATATGGCAAAAGAAGACTCTATAGAAGTACAAGGCACTGTATTGGAAACGCTCCCGAACGCAATGTTCCGCGTTGAGATGGAGAATGGACACAAAATACTTGCCCATATATCCGGTAAGATGCGAATGCATTTTATTAAGATTCTGCCGGGAGATAAAGTAACGGTGGAGCTTACTCCCTACGATCTGACGAGGGGCAGAATCACCTATAGGTTCAAATAATAACCCGCTGAGGAATCGTCGGGAAAAACACTTATTGTGAGAATGGAAGTATTGTGATATGAAAGTTCGTTCATCAGTAAGAAAAATTTGTCCGAAATGCTCGATCATCCGTCGCAAAGGGATTGTTCGGGTGATCTGCGAGAACGCGCGTCATAAACAGCGTCAGGGATAATAGTGTGTTCTCGAGCGCGTTTTGATGCGCCGAAATGCTGTACGAGAGCGTCTGATGTCCCTGTGGCTTAATTATTGTAAATTGCATATTGTGCTGCTTGCCAAGCAGTGCGAGGAGGAATCGTGGCACGAATTGCCGGCGTAGATTTACCTAAGGACAAAAAGATCGAGATCGGGCTTACCTATATTTATGGCATAGGCCCGTCATCAGCGAAGAAGATTCTTGCCGAATCAGGCATCGATCCGACCACAAAGTGCGGCAATATTACAGAGTCGGATATCGTTAAGATACGTACAATCCTGGACCGAGAATATACCGTAGAGGGCGATCTCCGGAGAGATGTGACGATGCACATCAAGAGATTGATGGACACCGGCAGCTATCGTGGACTTCGTCATCGCAGAGGGTTGCCCGCGCGAGGACAGCGAACAAAGACAAATGCAAGAACGCGCAAAGGTCCTAAAAAGTCGGCTATGTCCGGCAGAGGAAAGAAGAAGAGCTTAGCAAAGAAGTAATGCTGTTTTTTGTTACGAGGATGCGGCAGGACTGGCCTGCATCGGTCCCGTATCTTAGTGAGGAGGAGAGATGGCCAAGAAGGGCAAAGAACGAAAGAATGTGGCCAATGGTATTGCACATATTCATGCCTCGTTCAATAATACAATTGTGACGATCACGGATACTGCTGGTAATGTTATAACGTGGTCGAGCTCAGGCAGCAAAGGATTTAAGGGTTCAAGGAAGAGTACACCGTTTGCATCTCAGCTGGCGGCCGAGGCAGCTGCTAAGAAGGCAATGGAAAACGGCATGCGGCAAGTTGAAGTCTATGTCAAGGGGCCCGGCACGGGTAGAGAATCTGCCATAAGGTCAATTCAGGCAGCAGGGCTCGAGATCGTGGCGATCAAGGATGTTACGCCGATTCCGCACAATGGGTGCAGGCCGCCGAAGCGGCGAAGGGTCTAGACCTGAACAGATTATTTCAGGTGAATTGAATACGTTATCTTGATAAAAAGCTTGTCAGGATTTTCATTTTACTTTTTGTTAAAGCGAGTAATGGAGGAAACACGTGGCACGGTATATTGGATCAGTCTGTAAGCTCTGCAGGAGAGAAGGCGTAAAGCTCTTTCTGAAGGCCGAGCGCTGCTACACGGATAAGTGCGGAATCACCAGGAGGAGCTATCCACCGGGACAGCACGGGCAGGCTCGCATCAAACAGTCTGAATACAGTTTGCAGCTGAGGGAAAAGCAAAAGATCAGGCGAGTGTACGGTGTGCTAGAGCGTCAGTTCCGCGGCTATTTTGAAAAGGCAGAGCGGATGAAAGGTGTCACCGGAGATAATCTCCTGCAGCTCCTTGAGAGACGGCTTGATAATATCGTTCAACGGATGGGGTTCTCCGGATCCAAGAAGGAAGCGCGTCAGCTTGTGCGGCACGGTCATCTGCTGGTAAATGGTAAAAAAGTGAATATCCCTTCCTACCTGCTTAAAGCAGGGGATGTGGTGGAGTTGCGGGAAAAAAGCAAAGGCATCACGCAGATCCAGCAAACCCTTGCATCGGTGGAAAAAAGAGGGTTTCCCACATGGCTTGAGATTGACAAAGCGCTGTTCAGAGGAAAAGTTCTGGCGTTGCCAGGAAGAGATGAAACAACGATGCCTACGGTGAAGGAACAGCTCGTGGTTGAGTTGTATTCGAAGTAATATTTGCATCTGTAGTATGATGACCGAAGGAAAAAAATTTGAGGACTGTTGGGAGTTGCAATCCTGCAACTCCATGATATGTACACAGTCTTTTAACAAGTTTTTTCACTCCGTTCTGGAGGGGTAATGCTCAAAAAAGCCAAAGATTTTCAAATGCCGAAAAAGCTTCAGTACGACCCTAAAAAAATTACGGATACCTATGGAAAATTTACTGCTGAGCCGCTTGAACGCGGATTCGGGACAACGTTAGGGAATTCACTCAGGCGCGTTCTTCTTTCTTCACTCGAAGGCTCGGCGATCACGTCATTAAAAATCAGCGGAGTGCAGCATGAGTTTTCAAGCATTCCGGGGGTCATTGAGGACACGACGGACCTGATCTTGAACCTTAAAGAGATTCGCCTTAAACTCCACACGGATAAGCCCAAAGCACTGGTACTCAAGGCAAAGGGGCCCGGGCAGGTAACGGCAAAGGACATAGAAGCGGATGCAGAAGTCGAAATCCTGAACCCGGACCTGCACATTGCTACCATTGACAAGAGCGGTAAACTGGAACTTGAGATGCGAGCTCGTCGTGGCCGGGGATACGTATCATCAGAGAAGAATAAAGAGCCTGGTCAGGCTATCGGAGTGGTTCCTATTGACGCTATATTCTCACCGATCCGTAAAGTCAATTTCAAGGTCGAGAATGCGCGAGTTGGTCAGGAAACGGACTACGACAAGCTTGTTCTCGAGGTCTGGACCGATGGCAGCATTCGACCCGATGATGCAGTAGCGCATGCTTCTAAGTTGCTGAAAGACCACTTATCGATATTCATTCATCTGCCGGAGGAAGAGGAAGAGATGCCCGCGGCGGAAGAGGAAATAAAAAAAGTACCGTCATTTAATGAGAACCTACTGCGCAGCGTGAATGAATTGGAACTTTCGGTACGTGCTGCGAATTGCCTGAAAAATGCCGGCATCGAAACAATCGCTGAAATGGTTCAAAAAACCGAGAGCGAAATGCTTAAAACCAAAAACTTCGGGAGAAAGTCTTTGAACGAGATCAAGGAAATTCTCGCCGAAATGGGACTTGGGCTCGGACTGAAGGTCGACGACAAAATCGTAGCTGAAGCCAGAAGGCTTCTCGCCGAGAAACCGACGGAATCGTAATAAAATCTCTAGTTGTGGCAAGGATAGCGAAATGAGACACGGATGTGCACACAGACAGTTTGGGAGAGACTCCTCGCACCGCAAAGCGCTCTTGAGAATGCTAGTTACCGCATTGCTCAAGAACGAGAAAATCGAAACAACGTCGGCAAAGGCGAAGGAAATTCGTCCGCTGGCTGAGCAAATGATTACGCTCGCAAAACGGGGTGATCTGCATGCACGGCGGCAGGCACTTAGTTTTATTCATGATGAATCCGTTGTGGCCTCCTTGTTTACACAGATCGCGCCGCGCTTTACTTCACGGAATGGCGGTTATACGAGGATCACGCTGACACGAACCCGCCCTGGTGATGCCGCTCCCATGGCAGTTATTGAACTGGTTGAGCGTGCAAAAGCAGAACGCGGAGCTGAAAAAGCCGCAGGGAAGACCGCTGCATCATAAGTGAACGCATAGCACAGGATGCATAGAGAACGACTGCCGGATGCTGTGAACCTGAAAATGACAACATTATGGAACTGTAACAAGGCAAGGGGAAAAACCCTTTGCCTTTTTTTATTGCATTTACACTAGGCTGCTTTTATGTTAATATCAACGCGCAAGAAATACTAGTGGCCTATGGCTGAAGTCAAAAGTATAATCTCATCGATTATTGTACAATTGCGTCAAGGTACCTTTTGGTGGTGGGGCGGGATTGGATGCAGGGTCTCATTCTTCATGACCGTTGCTCTGATCCTGGTCGCTGGATTGGTAGGTGCGTTCTTTTACTGGGAAGGCAAAAAAACCCTTGATGACGAGATAAAGGCACGCGCTCTCTATGTCGCGAGAGAACTGTCTGTTTTAGCTGCAGATGACATCGTTACAGGAAATCGGTACGAAATCTATAAGAAACTATCCGCCCCGTTCACTGCAAACGAGGATTCTCTTTCTCGAAGTTCCCTCCTTTACCTGATGGTATACAACCATAATTGCGATCTGCTCATCGGGAGCACCGCAACCGAGGTCTTTTTTAACAGCGATTCGTATTTTTACACGCTTCCAGACCGTAAGAACACCGTGCGGGATGATGTGGTGCTTACTTGCGAACCAAGACAAGGCAATGAACCAACCTTCACGATAAAGAAAAACGGGGTGTATGATCTTATCTTGCCGGTTCTGATGGGGAATGATCAGGTTGGATTCATCCGCGCAGGCATTTCCGGTGAGCGCTACGAGCGGAGATTTATCGGTCTTGCGAAAAAAGGGGCTGTGGCCCTGCTGGGGATACTTTTGGTTGGAATGGCCTTCAGTCAGATCATTGCTATTGGAATCACCAGGCCCATTCTGCGATTGAGCGAGGCAGCTGAAAAACTCAGCCAGCAGAACTGGGATACCTCCCTTCCGGTAGAGGGCGTAGATGAGCTCAGCAAGCTCGGCCACACGTTTAACCAGATGGCACTGACGCTGAAACAGCGGGAGGCCAGCCTCTCACGCGGGAATAAAGACCTATTTATACTGCATACGACCGGACTCGACCTCATGGAGAGTCTCGATCTTGTAGCACTCTGCGCCAAGATTGCAGCGCGTGCAGAAGATCTGGTGCGGTCTGATACCACTGCGATCTCAGTAGTAGACAACACGGACCGAACACTGAAATATCTCGGAGTATATGGTGATAAATCGAAAGTGATACAGTCGCAGGCGCTGCCGATCGAGGCGGGTGGAATCTATAACTGGCTGGTCAGTTATGGCACCCCATTGTTGATCACGGATGCCCAATCGGATTTCAGGCTGGAGAGTGGCGTGATGAATGCGCTTGGTATCAAGAGCATTATGACGGTCCCTCTGTGGTCGTCGAACACGATGACCGGTCTGCTTACTGCATTTAATAAGAAGGGCGCAACGAGCTTTGATAAACATGATCTGCGTCTGTTTACGGTTTTTTCAAGTCTTGCTGCTGCTGCACTGCAGAATGCATCGCTGTACAATGATCTGAAAGGAAAGATGAATGAGTTGAGGACGGCTCAAGAGCAGCTTGTGCATTCGACAAAAATGGCCGCCATAGGAGAGCTTTCGGCAAATGTGGCGCACGAGATCAACAATCCGCTTACCAGCGTGCTTGGCTATACAACGCATCTGTTAAAAACACTTGACCTTCCGGAGTCTCCCCGACGCATTCTTGGGATGATGGAACAGGAAACATTGAGGGTGAGGAAGATCATCCGCAACTTGCTCGACTTTGCGCGGCAGAAACCATCCTGGATGCGGCCTGCTGATATTACACTGCCCCTTCGCGAAACCGTTGCATTGTTGCAGGGTAGTGCCGACAAGGCGTCCATAGTCATCCACGAAGATTATCCGGCATCTCCGGTTATCGTGAATATGGACCACAATGAGATGAAGCAGGTCTTCATCAATATTATCAACAATGCGATCCACGCGATGCCGCAGGGAGGAGATCTGTGGATACGCTTAAGCTGTCTTAATGGACAGGAGATGGTTGTCGAATTCGTCGATACCGGTGTTGGCATCGCAACAGAACACCTGGGTAAGATATTCGAGCCATTTTTTTCCACGAAAGAGACTGGAGACGGTACCGGGCTGGGACTTTCTATAAGTTATCGGATCGTTCGCAATCACAAGGGCAGGATCGAAGCAAAGAGCGAGGCTGGGAAAGGGACCACATTCAAAGTGTTCCTTCCGGTGCAACAGGCATCCACGGTAGTTCAGAACGTTCAGTACTAGACAGCGAGAGGATCATGGCGAGGCATCGAACAACAATTCTGGTTCTTATCAGCGCGGCATTTTTGTTGTGCAGTGCCTGTGATAAGGCGAAGCATGCATCCGCACCTCCAAAAACTGGCGGCCAACAGGAACTGCTGATCGGACTCATCCCCGAACAGAATGTGTTCCGTCAGCGGGAGCGCTACATGGTGCTTAGAAAGTACCTGTCGGAGCGCCTCGGCATAACCGTCACATTTACCAGCTTGAGCCGCTATGGCAATGTCATTGAACGGTTTTCCGCGGAGAAGATGGACGGCGCGTTCTTTGGCAGTTTTACGTATGCTCTGGCTCACAGTCAGCTCGGGGTTGAGGCGATCGTCAGACCGATCAATCTCGATGGGACTTCGACCTACCACGGATATCTCTTCGCACGCAAGGACAGCGGTATCCGTACCGCAGCAGATATGCGGGGAAAGCGATTTGCGTTCGTAGAACATGCGACCATGGCCGGCTATCTGTTTCCGTTGGCCTATTTTCGAGAGAACGGGATCGCAGATCCGCACTCCTATCTAGGTGAAACCTTTTTTACGGGAAGCCACGACGCGGCCGTTATGGCGGTACTGCACAGCGAGTCTGACCTGGGCGCGGCCAAGAATACGATCTATGATCAACTTGTTTCCGAGAACCCTCGTATTGAGAAAGAGCTGGTGGTCCTCGCGGTATCGGGCGTTGTGCCGCAGAATTGTCTGGCAGTACGGAAGGATCTCGACCCTGAACTGAAGAATGCGCTCAGAAAATGCCTGCTGGAGATGGGCAAAAATGCCGAAGGTGCAGAAGCGCTCAGGATGTTCGGTGCCCGGGGTTTTATGGAGACGACGACAAAGGACTACAACTATCTCTATCAGCTGGCAGATCGTGTAGGGATCGATTTTAAGAGCTACCGTTACAAGAACAAGTAACCGAGACGAGATTATGAAAAAGAAAATTCTCTGGAGCTTTGGATCGCTGCTCATAATCTTTTTAGCGGGCAGCACGATCGCCTGGTTCTATATCACGCGGACGACGGAGCGCATGGATAAGCTGATCATGCTGCATCAGGTCGAGATTCTTCGGGAGGACCTGATCATTCGTGTACAGCAGGTACAGTCCCATATATACCGAAGCAAGATACGAAGCGGCGGTGATGTGGATGTCCTGATCGCACAGGTCCAGGAGATGGATCGCGTGATGGATTCCTGCGTTGGATGTCACCACTCCCCTGAACTCGCCCAGGGGCTCCTGGGTATGCGCGATATGGCGAACGACTATAAAACGGCGATCAGCAATTTGGTCACTGCGTCGGCGAATCCGCCGCGCCTGGCGGACCTTGAGCGAAGAGCACAGGACCTCGGTCAGGAACTTATTGCCATGACCCAGGGGATGGCATTTACTGCTAATGTTCGCTTGCAACAGAAGACCCAGGAAACCATGACGACGATCCGCGAGGTCAGGAATGTCCTGATCGTCACGCTTCTCATTGGTGTTTTTCTTGCTTCGTTGACCGCATACCTCCTCGCAAAGAGCCTGGACCAGCGGCTCCGGAGATTTTTGGATGCCACCCGTCGCATTTCCCATGGAGAGCTGACGCACCGGGTGGATATCAGCGACGCACAAGGGAGTGAGTTCAAGGAACTGGGAGAAGCATTCAACGCCATGACCCAGAATCTCCACCTTTCCCAACGTCAGCTGGTACAAAGTGCCAAGCTGGCAGCGATCGGGGAGCTGGCGACGAACATCGCATACGAAGTAAACAATCCTCTCACCGGAGTGCTCGGCTATGCCGGTCTGTTGATCAAAGCAGAGGATATCCCTGAAGACAAAAAAGAACACCTGCGGACCATCGAAAGGGAGACGCTCAAAGCCCGGGAAATTCTTAAGAACCTGCTGGATTTCTCCCGCCGCAAACCGCCACGTCTCATCAAGACAGACATCGTCGGGATCATTCAGGACACCATTCCGCTCGTAAAAGGTCAGGCGCGGATGAGCAATGTGGAGATCGTCGCGGAGTGCCCGGAAGGTCTTCCGCCGGTGGCCATGGATGCCGATGAAATGAGACAGGTATTCGTGAATCTGATCAATAATGCGTTTTCCTCCATGTCGAAGGGAGGAACGTTGACGATCCGCTGCAGGCCGGATACCGATATTTCCGGTAAGAAGATCGTGGTTGTGGATCTTATCGACACCGGACAAGGCATCCCGGAAGAACACCTGGACAAGATCTTTGACCCCTTTTTTTCAGCACTTCCCGACGGAGGGGGGACTGGATTGGGATTGTCGATCAGCTACATGATCGTCCAGAACCATGGCGGCAGGATAGAGGTGGCGAGTACGGTCGGCACAGGATCGACCTTCACCGTTATTCTTCCGGTATAAGGACCGTTGCTTGCTGGTTTTCAAGTCGTGATGCGTAAGGCATGAAGGAGTTACACTATGGCGGGTGAAAGGATCCTCGTTGTTGATGATGAGGACATGATTCGCGATCTTTGTTACCATATCCTGTCCGCAGAGGGATATCAGGTAAGCACGGTCTCGAACGCAACGGCAGCACTGGAAGAGCTGAACCGGTCGGTCGCGGACCTGCTGATCACCGATATTAAAATGCCGGGCATGGACGGGCTCGAACTTTTTGAACGGGTCAAAGAACAGAACCATGACCTGGTGACTGTATTCATTACCGGTCACGGTACGCTTGATACGGCCATTGAGTCCCTGATGCGCGGCGTGGACGCATTTGTGCTGAAGCCCTTTACGCAGGAAGAGCTGCTGGGCGCTGTCGACCGGGCGATCAATCGCAGCCGGCTGAAAAAAGAGAATATCAGACTCAAGGCGCTCATCCCGCTGTTCGAGATCAGCAAGCTCCTCGTGACCGAGATCGACCTTGCGCACCTGTTCAAGATCATCACCGAGGTCCTGGTCCAGGAGTTTTCGGTGGACCGGGTCTCCCTGATGCTGATCGATGAGGCCAGCGAGACCCTGCTGATCCGCGCCTCGCACGGTCTTTCCACCGATGTGGCTTTGAAGGCCCGCCGCAAGATCGGCGAAGGCGTTGCCGGCCTTGTGCTCAAATATCGAAAGCCGCTCATCATCTCAGCGGGCAAACATCCTGACCCGGAGGTCATGGCCGTCATCAACCAGGAGAACATGCCTGCATCGTCCATGTCGGTCCCGCTCATCGGCAAGAACAAGCTGTTCGGCGTGTTGAACGTGAGCAAATTATCCGGCCCGCCCTTTACCGCCAGCGACCTGCAGATCGTGCTGATCCTGTCCAGCCAGGTCGTAACGGCGATGGAGAACGCGGCACTCTATGAAGATCTCCGGGAGAACTACTTCCGCACGGTGCAGGCGCTCGTTGCGGCGGTCGAAGCAAAGGACCCCTATACCCGCTGGCATTCCACGAACGTGGCAAAGTATGCCGTTGCGATCGCACGGGACATCGGGATGAGCCCGTCGCAGCTCGAGGAGATCCATATCGCGGCGATTCTCCACGATGTCGGCAAGATCGGCATCAGCGAACTGATCATCAGCAAACCGGAGCGCCTGAGCCGGGAAGAGTTCGATATTATGAAAGACCATCCGGCGCACGGTATGCGGATCCTGGAGCCGATCGGTTTCCCTGCAGCAATTACCGCGGCCATCTATCAACACCACGAACGGTATGACGGAAAAGGCTACCCCCAGGGACTGGCCGGCGAGGAGATCGCACTTGCGGCGAGGATCCTGAACGTTGCGGATACGATCGATGCCATGGTATCGGAAAGGCCGTACCGCGGCACGATCTCGACACAGGAGGTCCTCGTTGAACTGGACCGGGAATCCGGCGGCCAGTTCGATCCCCGGATGACGCAGTCCGCTAAACGGTTGATCGAAAAAGGCCTGCTCAAGCTCGGCATGCATGCGTATTACCAGTATTCCGCGGGAGCGGAAAAAACGGATAAACATGTCAAAGAAAACCCACATTCCTAGATCGGGGACCGACGTGGTGCGGAGCATGAAACAGACCGCGTCAGGGGGCATGCATTCGATCGGGAACGGGCTCAAGCGATTGACCCGGTCTCTCAAGAACGCCGATGTCAGGGACCGGTGGAGCGACGATCTGCTGCGCCACCTTGGCAGTCTCGTGGACAGTGTGACCACGGGAATCATTTCCCTTGATGGTGAAGGCAGGATCAGGGTCTTTAACGCTGCAGCGGCCAAACTGTTCGGACTGCCGACCGCCATGGTCATAGGAAGGCACATGAACGAGATCGGCAAGATCATGGGCTTCGATGATCATACCCAGCGCGCCCTATGGGAACGCCTGTCCGATGCGGTATGGGCGGCGGGAGCGGCGCTCGACCTCGAGCACGACGTGGTTCCGAAGAGCGGGCCGCGCCGGGTGATCAGCTACAGCGTCTATCCTCTCGGCCGCATGGCGTGGTCGATCGGCAACGGCGTCGTGATCATGCTTGAGGACGTCACGCGAAAGAAAGAGATGGAAGACCAGGTGTCCGATGCACGGAAGCGGCTTCTGGCCGTATTCGACGGGATCACCGACGGCATTCAGGTCATTGACCAGGATTTCCGGATCACCGCCGTGAACAAGTCCATGACCGCTTTGCTCACGCGGAACGTCAAGCTCGGCGAGCATTGCTATGAAGCATGCGCGTTCGACAGCAAGATCTGCACGGACTGCCCTGCAGAGGAGACCTTCCGCACGGGCCAGCCTTCATCGATCACGAAGAAGCTGCTGCATACGCGGAGCGGTCCGGATGCGCGTGACCGTTCGGTGGAGATCAGCACGTTTCCGCTGCTCGACCGCGGGAACCGTGTGGTCCAGGTGGTCGAGTATATCAAGGATGTTACCGAAAAAGTAAAATTGGCAGAGGGTCTGGAGCAGTCGCGCAGGCTGGCTGAGCTGGGCGAGATGGCTGCGCGGGTGGCGCATGAAGTGCGGAATCCGCTGAATGCCATCACGGGCGCTGCTCACTATCTTTCGACCGAATATGAAAATGACGAGACCCTGCAGAAGTTCACTACGCTGATCAAGCGGCAGGCGATCAGGGTGAACCAGGTCGCTTCGGACCTCCTTGCCGTTGCCAAGCCCCTGCGTACGCAGCTCACTCCCGTGAACGTGAACGCCGTGCTCGACCAATCGCTGGAGCCGTTGTGCGAACAGCTGCGGGACCAGCACATCACGGTCGTGAAGGAATTCGGTCCCGCGCTCCCGCTCATACAGGCCGATGAACTGCAGATCGAGCAGGCAGTGCACAATATTCTGCGCAATGCAGTGGAGGCCATGCCCGACGGCGGGGTCCTCAGGGCTGCGACGGCCATGCACAAGGACGCATGGGTGGAGATCAGCATACAAGACTCGGGGCACGGCATCCCGGAGCAGGACCAGGAGCGCATCTTTCAGTCCTTCTTCACCACCAAGATCAAGGGCACGGGCCTGGGGCTCACGATCGTGCAGCGGGTGCTCAAGAACCATGGCGGTGAGATCGTCCTGGAGCGGCCGGAAAAAGGCGGCGCTCGGGTGCTGATACGGCTGCCGATCCAGAACGAACGTGATGCCCGCGGTGGTGCTGCTGGTGCGGGCCACGTCATCTATTCCTCATCTTGCGCGCCGGGTGTTCCGAGCAAGCCACGATGAAAGGCTCCCTCCTCATAGTCGACGACGAACCCGACATTCTGCTCGTCATGTCCGCGAACCTCCAAAAAGAAGGGTATCACGTCGAGACCGCAGGAGACGGGGTCGAGGCGCTGAAGAAGCTCGAAAGCCGCGACTACGACACGATCATTGTGGATCACCAGATGCCGCGGCTCACGGGCATGGAATTTCTTGAGCGATTGCGCGGCGAGAATTCGAGGGGTGAGGGCAGGTATGCCGATATCCCCGTTATCGTGGTGACCGCGTACGGAACCATCGAGATGGCGGTCAAGGCCATGAAGGACGGGGCCTACAGCTATCTGACCAAGCCGCTGCAGTACGAGGACCTGAGCGTCCAGGTAAAGAACGCGATCGAACGGCGGCGTTTGTCGCGCGAGATCGATAACCTGCGCCACGAGGTCGAGGAGCGCTACCAGTTCGGCAACATCCTCGGCAGGAATCCCCAGGTCCAGGAGATATTCCAGCTCATTCGCACGGTCGCGGAGACCGACGCCACGGTCCTGATCCAGGGGGAGAGCGGCACGGGCAAGGAACTGATCGCGCGCGCTATCCACTACAACAGCCGCAGAAAAGACCGACCGTTCGTGGTCGTGAGCTGCTCCGCGCTGCCCGAGACCTTGCTCGAGAGCGAGCTGTTCGGCCACGAGAAGGGCGCATTTACCGGCGCAATCCGTCAGCGGATCGGCAGGTTCGAAATGGCTGACGGCGGCACCGTGTTCCTCGACGAGATCGGCGAGATGTCCATGCCGGTCCAGATGAAGCTGCTCCGCGTGCTCCAGGAGCGGGAGGTCGAGCGCGTGGGCGGGGACCAGGCAGTGAAAGTGGACGTGCGGGTCATTGCTGCCACGCATAAGGACCTGCACAGGGCCATGCAGGAGCGGCTGTTCCGGGAGGACTTGTTCTACCGCCTGAACGTTGTTCCCATAAAACTTCCTCCGCTCCGCGAACGGCTCGACGATGTACCGCTGCTTGCAGCCCATTTCCTGCGCAAATACTGCGAAAAGAACCAGAAGCTGATCACGTCGATCTCACCGGAAGCACTTTCCTCGCTGATCCGTTATTCCTATCCCGGCAATGTGCGTGAGTTGGAGAACATCATTGAGCGTTCAGTGATCATGGAAAAGAGTGACTCCCTCAGCAGGATCGATCTGAAACGCACGGGCACCGCTGCCAAGTACGACCTGCCGCAGCACTCGGGCAGCGATATCCAGCCGTTCCGGAAAACAAAGACAGAGGTTGTGGAGCGGTTCGAGACGGACTATTTCACCCAACTGCTCAAACTATACAACGGGAATATGAGCAAAGCCGCACAGCATGCGGGCATCAATATAAAGAATTTCCACGAGAAGATGGCGCGGTATGGGTTGAAGAAGGAGAGTTTTAAGTGAGGCAGAGGATGGTTACTGGTATTTCCAAAAAGTTTATAGTCTTGCCCCTGTCCTCTTAATTTTATTGGCTATTTTTGGCACAGACGACGTCGTTAGATTGGGAGAACTGATAAAATGTTCTTTAAATGGTTTATAATTAACATTCATTTGGTGCCGTCTCTCGCATCCTTTGTTGCAGGGCTTGTGTTCTTAATGTTGGCTCCACTGAAATATATGACAAGAACTGACAAGGATATTATTTTAAATCCATTTGCAATAATTGCGGAATATAATAAAACTGAAACAAGACTATTCTTTATGGGTATGGTGCTTTTAATCGTAGGCCTAGTGTCCTTGACCGTAATCACTTCTAAATTTGGCTACTATTATTTTAATGGGAGTGTTCCCACCTTAACAAATTAACAAAATGAAGTAGAATCATTACGCCGCGTTGATCCTAAATAGGAAGAAAGAACGACTGGCTGAAAATATAAACGGCGACCGCCTTCGCAGCGGCCGCCGTAAGCTTTAAAAGCTTTTACTCCGCTTTCCTCTGCTGTCTTGACTGCATCCTCGCTTTGCACTGCGGCGACAGCTCGTTCTCGTGCTCCTTCAGGCATTGCATCATCCTGCCTTCTCCGGGCTTCACATTGCCGCACAACCGATCAGCGTCGGCTTTGCATTCCCCCTGGCCTTCGTGACGCCTGTTTCCCATCCTGGCCTGATGTTCCTTGCAGGCAGGGGACAGTTCGTTCTCATGTTCCTTCAAACATTTCATGATATTGCCCTGGCCCGGTGGGACATCCTTGCAGAACTTAGCTACGTCTTCCCTGCATGCACCTCTTTCCGCGAATGCCTGCGGAACAGACAAAAATCCTATACCGACTGCCACTGCGATGAAAACGATCAACGAGATGCGGACAACTGATTGCTGCTTCATGGTAAGGCTCCTTTCTTGATGCAAATTGAATTGTTCGCTAATGTAGACACGAGAAGAGCAAAAAGGTTGAATGGTACGGCATGGGTTGAATAATAAAGTCAAATGAGGGTTTGAAGGTCAGGAACAGGGTGCAATACGTTCGGGGAAGATCCGGGTGTACTTCGTTATGCTTTTGCCGAGGGCGGAGTTCCGCATACATTTGTCGAACATTTCGACAGAAGCTTCTGCTTCAGCTTTTTCCCTGTCAGGGAGAGCAGCAGCAGGAACACTGCTGAGAAACCCACGGAATTAAAGATGTGGTTCTCTTTCCCGATCAAGTTCGCGAGGACCATGATCGGAAAGCCGAGCAGCATGAGCAGCCAGCCTTCGCGATACCCGAAACAGTACGCTTCCTTGCCCACCATGCCCCCTGCGCCAGCACACACAAGCCCGATCCCGTTAATGATGACCAATCCTGCATGCTGCTCCGGAACGAACTGTCCTGCCACCTGAAGCGCGATGCCCAGGAGCACTGAACCGAGAATAAACTTCTTGATTACTGACATCCAGACAAGGAGATAGATCGCGGAGAGCAGAACGCCAACCTCAAAGAGCATAATGCCTATGGTATAGAACGGGCTTTCGAGCGGATAGAGGATTGCAAGCAGTGCAGCGCCCAGGACCTGGATCACGAGGCCGGTCCGGTACGTGATATCGTGCCGTCTGTTGTACGTGAGGCCGGCTGTGGAGATCTGTTCTTCGAGCGTGGGCATGGTTGACATGGATGCTTTTATAGCATGAGGTATTGATTATTGCAAGGAGAAAGCTGATAGAAGAAGAAACGTTTGACACGGAAGAAGATAATGGCTTTGATAACAGCGGATATATCAGATTGTTGCCACAGAGATCACAGAGGTCACAGAGAAGGTTTCAACACCTAAAGCTTTTCTCGGCGTCCTCTATGACCTCTGTGGCAGAGGATTTAAAGACGTATCGTTGTTTGTTACTTGGCCACGGGCTTATGCCACACCAGGAACGGGCAAAGCTTGCACATATTGAATCCCGGATAGGTCTCGCCCGTGCGCGGGAAGGATGCGCCGCTGTCCCTCACCGTGCGTTCGAGCAGCCGCCGTACCGTGGGTTCCAGCTGCTCTCCCGGCCAGATCCAGTTGAGCTCGCCCTGCTCGGTCTTGCCTGCGGTGTAGCTTCCGCTGCACATGGGCGTGATGTTCGGCTTCTTATTGAGGAACACTGATACTACGCCATGGCAGGCCGAGCTGTTCGTGTTCATGGTCATCTCGAACGGGAAGATGTTCATGGCTGACTGCCAGTCGTTCCCGAGGTGGTAGGACTGCAGCACGTCGCTCATGCCGTGGATCACGTCAGGCTTAAAAGGCGTCTTGTGGAGCGGCGCCGTGGCAATGGCGAGCAGCTTGTCAGGAAGCCGCTTCTTCTGTTTTACGATCGTCTCTGCCTGGGCCATGTCTTTGGCATATTTCAGATGGCTCTTGATCTCTCCCTCATCCATGCCTTTCCAGCCGAAGACATAATGGGCATTCGTGCAGCCCAGGCCTTTGGCGTCCATCAGCAGGACATCTCCCCGCTGGCGCGAGGCTGCCAGAAAGTGGCAGAACGTGAAGGGGTGGGCGGATACCTTATAATCAACATTCTTCTTGAACGCCTCGAGCTCGTCCTCGGAATAGAAGAACTTTACCGCGACCGGATAATATTTCATCCGGAGCAGGTTCCTGAGCGACAGCACGAGGTCCGCATTGCTGAGTTCCTTTTTCTTGAGCATGGCCTTGGCAAAGGCCACATCGTCGAGCATTTCCATTGAGTCGATCATAGGTGGTCTCCTTTTAATACAGTCCCAGCAGGTTCAGGGCAAGGATGACCAGTCCCGCGACCGCAATGCGCTTTACCGTCACCGGGCTTACCCGTTTTGCGATCTTCGGCGCGATGTACCCGCCAAGGATGGCGGCCGGGAACATGATGACGAAGAACAGCCAGTCGAAATTCCCGAACTGGTAGTGCCGCATGGTGCCCATCATGGTGTTAAAAAAGATGGCGAGCAGCGAGCTCCCGACGACCACGTACATGGGCAGTCCCAGCGCGATCGTCATGAGCGGGACCATGAACGGCCCTCCGCCGAACCCGAACATGGAAGAAACAATGGCGATTAAAAATCCGCCGATGCAACCGACAACGATATTGACCTTGAATTCGTGACCCCAGAATGTAACGATCATAGTATTCCTCCTATATATTAGGTAAAAAAGGCATCTAACCTCAGATTAACACAGATAAACACGGATGAATCATCGTAATTAGGTAAAACACGAATCATTGTTCTGTGGTTCTAAACCGTGTTCATCCGTGGTTAAAGAAGCCGGTTGCCGGTTACATTATAGTTTCTTTTTTTGTGCCTCGGCTTCTGCCTTTTTCTTGAACTCGTTCAGGATGGCCTGTTCCTTCTTGTTCTTCTCAAGATACCCCGGCGTGGTCTGCCTGAACATCAGTGCCGCAAGGACCAGGAGGATCCAGCCGAACACGA
>Ga0315268_10002471_pt1 | contig 20795 bp, 15 predicted proteins | sample C1_top_MG_FD_204535 | JGI IMG/M metagenome (GOLD analysis project Ga0315268, IMG submission 204535) | Sediment microbial communities from Yellowstone Lake, YNP, Wyoming, USA - C1_top | ecosystem: Environmental > Aquatic > Freshwater > Lake > Sediment | place: USA: Wyoming | collected 2017-08-01
TTGGACATAACCTTCCTTCCTTTCGATCAGGGTTTCTACCCGGCAACACGTATCCTGTTTCCTCCGGAAAGGCTCAGCGCTCCCGGGCAGGAACGTCAAGGCTGAAATGGGCGTTTTGGAGGTCTTGGGGAACAGTCTTTGGGTTGTCTCGCGAATCGGCGTGCCAATCGAAGTGCGGCGCAGGCAGGCGGCAGATGCCCCGACCAACGTGCCTAGCCGTCAGGTGTTTGAGATTCACGACTGTCAGGCTGGGCGGCGGCGGCGGACTTGCGATAGTCAACCAACTCGAAAAGCAGCATGGCAAGGGAGCCGAGCGAGCACATGGCGAAGACGATGAGCATGGGCCCAAAAGGAAAGACGACGCCGGCGCCGATAGCACAGCCGGTCAGCGAGTACAAGCAGAGGCGTAGGAAAGGCGGGTGCGGCAAACGGCGCAAGCGGCAGTAGAGAACCGCTCCGGCGAAGAAGCCTGAGGCAGTGACAATCGGTGCCAGGATCCAGAGCAGACCACGGAAAAGCGGGGAATGATACGGTGAAGAAACAAGAAAAAAGGCCATCCAAACGACATAGAAAACGGCCCCAAACAACACCGAAGTCACAAACCTGGGAGCACACACCCGGCATCGCATCCTGACGGGCGTGCCCAATCCTGGGACTCCAATGCTGTTCGTTACCGCCGTCAAAGGGACGAGCCTCAGATTCTCGGCAGCCAGCAAGTCAAGCTTCGTGTCCGTGCTGCCGCACTTGGGACACCGCGCCCAGAAGAACCTGAACTTTGGCGGACGCTTCCTTTTCATGTGCGCCGCAGAGGTGAGAATGCGCGCCTTTAGGTCGCTCAGTGGCAGTTGCACATGGAGTTTGGCCGTGGGATTGGGGACAGCCAACTCACTTGGCCGTATGGGCCACCACTTCTTCGAGGGCGCTGCGGGTAGCCGTCAGCAGCGCTTCCGGTCCCACGGGCGCGCCGGCGGCTTGCTGCATCCAAAGGTCAGGTGTGACGTTGCCCGTTCGGGCCATGCGCTCGAACTCGACCCCCAGGTTGCCCGCGCGTTTGATGCGCTCCTCGATCTGGGCCGAGATCAGGTGGCCGATCGGGTAGTCCGGCAGGTAGAGGAAGTTCTGGATCAGGTGCGAATAGACGGGCAGCAGGACCACGTCGCGCCGCTGGAAGAGGCGCGCGTAGTGCTGGTTCCACACGTCCTTGCCGATCTGGAGCGTGGCGGCCTTCAACTCCGCCGGGGTGGCGTTGGGACGGTCGTACATCCAGTGCCACACCGCCATGTCCACCAGGCCAACCCCGGCGATCTCGCACGTGGCCCAGAAATCGTTGAGAGTCTTGAGGGCTTCGGCCTGAGCGCTCGGTTTGGCCAAGCCCAGCAACTCGCGGTCCCTGGCCTGAAAGACAAACGCCAGCGCCTCCGTGAAGGCGTTGTTGGGCACGCCGGCCAGCGAGTAATAATCAATCAAGTTCAGCGAGCAGACCTGCTCCACGTTGTGGCCGTTCTCGTGCACGGCGATGTTGAACCCTTTGTAGTTCATGCCGCCTTTTTCGACGCGCGTGCGCAGGTGGGCCTTCTCGGCGCGCATCGCCGCCCCCCAGGCGTGGCCGGAGCCGCGCGAGGCATCCACTTGGATGTGCTCGGCCAGGAATTTGGCGCGCTCGCTGCTGAAGCCCAGCCGGCGCAGCAGGTTCGGCATGTCTTTCTCGTAAGCCTCCGCGGCGGGGTATTTTCTGCGAACGACTTCGTCCAACTGCGCCTCGGTGTACTGGCCTGGGGAGACAAAGCCGTTGTACCAGATGTCGAACGGCTCCAGGGGCCGGCCGAGGCGCTGCTCGATCAGCTTGGCAATCTGCGCCCGCAGCGGCGAAGCCAGCACCTGCTCGAGCATTTCCTTGACGCGGCGTTCCGGGATTTGGCGGTCTTCTTCAAAGCGCCGCGCAATCATCGTGGGAGTCAGCGGCGAGTAAGGGTCCATGGCCTTGGCGGCGAGGAAGCAGTTCAGGAGCTTCTGATACCGGGTGTCGGGTTCGGGGGCATCGCTGATGGACAGGTTCGCCGGCGCGGGGCCCTCGGCGTCCACGGACGCGGCGGGTTTGACCGTGTTGGCCACTGGGTCCCAGTCAACGTGCGGATTGTTGATGACGACGGCGGGGATCGTTTGCGTGACGATGCGCTCCATGACCTGCTGGATCAGGCGCTGCTTGGCCAAGCCGTCCTTTGGGTTCGCGTAGTTGGCCTTGAGTTCGTCGCGCAGGTTCCAGTGGGAAATCAGGCGCAGCTTCGGCGGGAAAAGCCGCTGGCCTTGCGCGTCCACCAAATGATGCATCCAGATGTTGTATTCGGCGATATACTGATCGGCTTCGGCGCCCGCCCGCGCAATGGCCAGGTTGACCTCCGCCGGCACCCGCTTGGAGAAACGCTGCGCCAGGCGCACTTCGGCCCATTGCCGCCGGCTCCACTTCCCGCCTGCCGCCAGGCACTCATCCAGGGTCTTGAGCGGAAAATTCAAAAGCACGACGAAGGCCAGCCCATTGTCGAAGAAATCGGCGGTGACGTGGGCCGCCGGGTCGTAGCCGGCGAAGATTTCGTCGAAGGGCAGGATGGGGCCGCGGTCCAACTCGGCCTGGGCCTTGAGCTCAAGGCTGACCTTGTTCAAATGGCCGAACAACTGCTCAAAGTTGCTTTCCAGGCGGTTGAACAAGGTGTCGAGGGCGGCTTGGTCGCCAGCAAAATGGCGGCGGACGAACGCTTCAAACGCGGCGGCATCGCCGTCGCTCTGGCGCCAGAACCGAGCGACTTGGCGCAGGCCGCGCACGAGGCGCGCGCGGCCATTGGCGTCCAAAGCCGCGCCGATTTGCCCTTCGAGCTTGGCGGTGGTTTCCGGCAGCCAGCCCGGCGCAGCCGGTTGACAGTGGCCAGCGGGAGTCTGAGCGGTCAGCAACATGGTCAGAGCCAGGGGAAAAGTTGTATGCCAGCAACGAATACGCATAGCGGGTATGTAGCCGCCGCCGGGCGGAGGGGCAACTGCAAAATGGGAGCATTTCGCGGCTGCTCCCGTCTAACAAGAGGATGAGAGAGTCGTCTAAAGAGTATATGAAACGCGCCCTGTTGCTTTCCCTGGTTTGGTGGTTGTCGGCGATCAGTGGGTGGGCCGACGGCCTGATCATCGTGCATGACCCCTCGGTTCTGCCCTTTCCCCATCCCCGCCCGCCGCGTCCGCCCATTCCCTGGCCCCCGCCCCACTACGCCTTTGCGCCGCTGGAGGTGGTGTTCCACCGCGTGGAGGCGCGCATCCGCGACCGGGTGGCCGTGACATCGGTGGACCAGGAGTTCCACAATCCCAACGACCGGCAACTGGAAGGCACCTACATCTTCCCCGTGCCCAAGGGCGCGCAACTGGACAAGTTCAGCATGGACATCGGCGGCAAGCAGGTCCAAGCCGAGCTGCTCCCCGCCGACAAGGCCCGCCAGATTTACGAGGACATCGTGCGCAAGTTCCGCGACCCGGCCCTCCTCGAATACGCCGGGCGAGACGTGTTCAAAGTGCGGATTTTCCCCATCGAACCGCGCAGCCGCAAGCGGATCAAGCTCTCTTACACCCAACTGCTCAAGGCCGACAGCGGCTTGGTGAGCTACCTCTATCCGCTGAACACCGAGAAGTTTTCCGCCAAGCCGATTGAATCGGTCAGCCTCAAGATTGACCTGGAAACCAAGCGCCCGCTCAAGTCCATTTATTCACCCAGCCACAACATCGAAATCAGCCGCCATGGAGACAATCAGGCCACCGTGGGCTTCGAGGCCAAGGCCGTGAAGCCGGACACCGATTTCCAGCTCTTCTATTCGAGCGAGACCGAGGCCATCGCCGGCAACCTGATGGCCTACCGCAGCGGCGGCGAAGACGGCTACTTCCTGCTGCTGGCCGCGCCGGGCTTCGAGACCAAGCCAAAACAGCTTGTCGCCAAAGACGTCGCCTTCGTGTTGGACACCTCTGGCTCGATGGCGGGCAAGAAACTGGAGCAGGCCAAGAAAGCCCTGCTGTTCTGCGTCGAGAATCTCAACGAGGGCGATCGGTTCGAGATCACCCGTTTCGCCACCGAGACCGAGCCGCTGTTCAACCAATTGACCGAGGCCACCCGCGCCAATCGCGACCGCGCCACCGCTTTCATCAACGATTTGAAACCCATCGGCGGCACGGCCATCTACGACGCGCTGCGCAAGGTCCTTTCGGCTCGGCCCGACAAAACCGACCGGCCCTACCTCATCGTATTCCTGACCGATGGCCAGCCGACCGTCGGCGAGACCGACCCGGACAAGATCGTGGCGGCGGTCGGCCAGGCCGGCGGCAGCAACACGCGGGTCTTTTGCTTCGGCATCGGCCACGACGTGAACACGCACTTGCTGGACCGCATCACTGAAACCACCCACGCCACCAGCGCCTACGTGTTGCCGGAGGAAGACCTCGAGGTGAAGGTGTCCAACTTCTTCGCGAAGATCAAGGAGCCGGTGCTGGCCAACGTGAAACTCACCTTCCCGGACGGCGCGCGGGTCAGCAAACTCTATCCCTCAGCCCTGCCCGACCTTTTCAAAGGCGAGGAGCTGGTGCTGGTGGGGCGCTACTCCGGCAAGGCCGCGGGCAAGCTTGGCCTGGAGGGCACCGTCAACGGCGTGCCGCAGAAGTTCTCCTATGACGCGCAATTCCCTGAATCCGCCAGCGAACACGAGTTCATCCCGCGGCTGTGGGCCACGCGGCGCATCGGCTTCTTGTTGGATGAAATTCGCCTGCGCGGCGAGAACATCGAACTGCGCGATGAAGTCACTGAACTGGCCCGCAAATACGGCATCGTCACGCCTTACACTGCTTATCTGATTCACGAGGACGAAGTCCGCCGCCAAGTGCCGCTGGCGATGCAGTCGCTGCCAGAATTCGGGAATGACCGAGTTGCCTTGGAGGCCGCGCAGGACGCTTACATGAGCTTGCGCACAACGGCCGCCGGCGGCGCGGCCGTGGCGGGAGCGCGATACAACCTTGCCCAGAAATCGGCCAACCAGGTCGGCACGGCCCTCACCGCTGCCAACACCGAAGGCGAGCGGGCGCTGCGCTACATGATGACGGCCCGTTACGGGAGCGTGCCCGCCGCCAGGGCGCCGACGACGGCAGCCGGGATTGTGGTCGCCAGGCCGGCGGGTGCCGGGGCGGCCGGCGACGCCGCGACTCAGGTCACCCAGTACATGCAGCAAACCCGCTTCGTCAATGGCCGCAACTTCTTCCAGAACGGCAACCAATGGATTGACACGCGGGTCCAAAAGCTGCCGCAGGCCAAGAAGGTCCGCATCCAATTCAACTCCCAGGAGTACTTCGACCTGCTGGCCAAGGAGCCGCAGGTCCGTCCGTGGCTGGCGCTGGGGCAAAACGTCCAGTTTGCCCTCGGCGAGAAGGTGTACGAAGTCTATGAGTGAGGCGTGCTTGACGTGCCCCATCGTTCAAGCCAGCAAGGATCAGGCGCACAACCGCGCCGCGGATTTCTGAGAATTTGGCCGCCGCCAGTTCTCCAACCCGCCCGGCGATCAGACTGGTGTGCGCGGCGAACAATTTGCCTGGGCGGGCGTAGCTGGCGACTCGAAGTGAACCGCCAGAAAAGTCAGTGTCCTCAATCCGGACGGCGCGTGCGTCGGCGTAAGGTTTGCTGCTGACCTGGCAGAGCACCCAGTCGTTGAGCCCCACACCGGCCAACACTACGGCGGGCCGGAGCTTCGAGCGCGTCAAGTCCGAGAAAGGGAAGTGGACTAGGACGACCTGTCCGGCTGCAAATGGGCCCATGCTTCGTCCTCTTCCGGTCTGTTCCAATCCTCCGCCAAGGCGTCCTCGCTCAGTAGCGCAGGCTCAATCGCGCTGGGCGAATCTTCCAAGATCGTGACCAAAGCGCGTCTGGAGGCGCCCGCGGGCATTGGCTCAAGGAGCCGCACGAGGCCGTTATCCTCAATGACCGCCTTCAACGTCTGCATCATGTCCCTACATTGCGCTGATGCCGGGGCCAGGTGAAGTGCAAGAGTAAGAACAAGCTGCGGCACTCCAATGCTTCGCCCGGCACCCAGCGCCCGAGCCGCTCGCGTGGCGTTTGCCTCGGTGGTGGTTGCTTCCGGCCAGGCACGCAGGTATAGACAAGGGCATGAGCGATCGGTATGGAGAGTAGCGGCCATAGCCCGCAAAACCAGCCGCCCAACCCCAACGGGCTGGGCGCGACTTTGTCCCGGCGTGAATTTCTCCGGCGGGCGGGCGGCGGGGCTTTGCTGTCGGCGGCATCGGCCTGCCAGCCAAGACCAAAGGCGGGCCAGGAGGCTCGGCCCGAACACCCGTTTGCCGCCTTCGACCGCGAAATGGAACAGTTCATGGCGCCGCGGAAAGTGCCCGGCGGGGCTTTGGCGGTGGTCAAGGACCGCCGGCTGGTCTATGCGCGGGGCTATGGGTGGGCCGACCGCGAAGCGCAGGAACCGGTTCGAGCGGGGTCATTATTCCGCATCGCCAGCGTCTCGAAACCAATCACCGCTGTCGCCGCGCTGCAACTGGTGGAGCAAGGCCGGCTGGGCTTGGACCAGACCGCCTTGGACTTGCTCCCAATTGAACCGTTCCTGCCAGCGGGCCAGACGCCGGACGCGCGCCTCCGCCGCATCACCGTCCGCCATCTGTTGCAGCACACTGGCGGCTGGGACCGCTACCAAAGCTTAGACCCGATGTTTCGCGCGGTGGAAATTGCCAAGGCGCTGGACGTGCCGCGGCCCGCGAAGCCGCGAGACGTGATTCGTTACATATTGGGACGACGATTGGACTTCGAGCCGGGCACCCGCTACGCTTACTCGAACTTTGGCTACTGTGTGCTGGGGCGGATCATTGAGCGGGTCAGCGGCCTGACCTATGAGCAGCAGGTGCGCGCCCAAGTGTTGGCGCCGATTGGGATACAGGACATGCGCATCGGCGCCTCGCTGGCGAGCGGCCGCGCTCCTGGCGAAGTCCGCTATTACACTGCCAAAGGCGAGTCTGGGCCTAACGTGTTTCCTGACCCGCCGAAGAAGGTTCCCGCGCCTTACGGCACGTTTCACCTGGAGGCGATGGACGCCCACGGCGGCTGGCTGGCCTCGGCGGTTGACCTGGCCCGATTTGCGGCGGCCCTCGATGACCCCACCCACAACCCGTTGCTGAAGCCCGACACTTTTGCGACGATGTACGCGCCGCCGCCACCGCCACCGTGGCGGACGGCCGACGGCAAGTTGCAGGACCATTACTACGGCTGCGGTTGGTTAGTGCGGCCAGTGGGCAAGGAGGGGCGGGCCAACTACTGGCATGGGGGGAGCCTGCCGGGCACTTTCGGGTGGCTGGTGCGGCGCTGGGACGGCGTTAGTTGGGTGGTGCTGTTCAACCAACGCTCCGAGCAGAGCAAGCTGCCCGACGAGGCCATTGATGCGGCGCTTCACCGCGCCGCCGACGCCGTGAAGGAGTGGCCCACTGGCCGGGAACTCTAGTTGGTGGCTGGAGCGCATGCCTACGCCCGATGCCACAAAGAACGAAGCGCGGTTGCGTCGCGGTATCTCCTCTCCCCCACCGGGTGAGAGGATTAAGGTGAGGGAGCGATGAAACCACTGATTCATTCTCTCGCCCGATGGGGAGGTGGCTCGCCCCCTCACCCCGGCCCTCTCCCCCGATGGGGGAGAGGGTGTGAAGCGCGCGCGGCTGCGTCGCCGAGTCTCCTCTCCCCCGATGGGGGAGAGGGGGCGGTTGGCGCGGCAACTATGACCGTAGTCAAGTTGACGGCGGCCCTCGTTTCGCTCTTGGCTGGCCTTCAGGCAGCCGAGGTCGAAGCTTTACGCCTCTACCAGAACGAGCTTAGCCCGGAGTCAGAGACTCACCGCGCGGCGCGGCATCAACGCGTCGCTCAACGGCGGGCTGGGCCGGTCATCATGGTCCATCGCGGCGCCAGCGCGTTTGCGCCGGAGAATTCGCTGCAGGCATACGCGGCGGCGATGGACTTCGGGGCGGACGGTTGCGAGGTGGACATCCGCCGGACGCGCGACGGCGTGCTGGTGCTTTTCCACGACGAGGCGCTGGACCGCGTGACCGACGGCTTCGGCGCCGTGAGTCAACTGGCCTACCGCGAGCTGTGCACCTTGCACCCGCGCACGGCCTTTGGGCGGCCGGCCTCGGCCACGCCGCCGACCTTTCCCGCGTTGCTCGACTTGGCCCGCCAGCGCGCAATGCTCCTGCATCTGGATGTCAAGGAGCCCGGCCTGGAAGAAGAAATAACGCGTCTCCTGGATGAAGCGGATGCCTGGGATCAGGTCGTGGCCGTCAATGCCGCCAATGCCACCAATCTGTTGCAGAACCCCAACTTGAAGCTGCTGACCTACAAGGCCCCGGGGCTTTACGATGGGCGGCTCGACGTTGACCCCGTGGCCGTTCAGGGGGCCTTGGCCAGACCAGGAAACATGATCCTGGTGGATGACCCGCGCGTCGCCGTGCGCGTGCTGAGCCGCGCGCCCTATCAGCCCGTTCCTTTGCAGTACAGTTACCGGCTGATCTTGCGGCGGGCTCAAGCCGCGGTGTTTGCGCCCGCAAACGGTTTCACGCCCATGCCGCACGTCCAGGCCCTGTCCAGGCGCTTGGACCCATCGTCAGTCGAACAACTGCTGAAGGTGCTGGCGGCGGACCCTGCCGCAAGGGCGACCGCCACGGGGCCGGCCAGCGACGCGGCGAGCGCAGCCAGGATCATCGAGCGCGCCTGGGCGGCCCAGCGGTTGGGCGAGCTTGGCCGGAAGTCCGCGCCTGTGGTAAGGGCGCTCGAAAGGCTGGTGCAGCAGCCGGGCCGTCACCCAGAGCGCCTCTACGACGGGCTGGACGGGGCGATGGCGGCGCGGGCGCTCGGGCGGTTGGGCAGCGCCAAGTCAGCGAAGGCGCTCGTTGCGGTTCTTCGGCCCACTGAGCGCGCCAGCGCGGGCCTCGGCTCGCCGCCAGGTGAACAATCGCCGGCCTGGGCTGAGGGTCGCCTTCAGACGCACCTGATGCCGGCGCTGGCCCAGTTGCGCTGCCGGGCGGCGCGGAAGTTCCTGCGGCAGTACGTGGCGATGGATGAGGCTCAGGCGCGCGCGCGCGGCCCGCCGCAGTTCGAGGAGGCCACCCGGGCGCTATTGTGCCAGCGGCTGGCTTGGGACCAAATCGCCGCTCTGTTGCGCAGCCCCAACCCCGCGGTGCGCGGCACGGCGATCCTCGAATGCGTGGATCATCCGACTGATGAGCGCCGAGCGGCGCTGAAGGCCGCCGCGCCCTGGGCGCTCAAACTGCCCCACCAGCCCAGGGTACTGCCCTTCCGGCAGGCGCCGGCCGCCAAGCGCCCTCACCCGCCGCGGTAGGGCGCCGCTGCTGCGCCGCCGCGATTCTTGGGCCAAGCGGCACATCGGCCCTGCCAAGTTCCCGCCCGGTGGGCTGCCAGTGACGAAGTTGCTGACCAGTCGCTTCAAGCGGGCCCAGCTTCTCCACCCGACTCGCCCATTTCCCGCCAGTAGGTCACGTGTTCTTCCCGGTCCTGGCAGGCAGCCGGGTCGAAGACCGCGTGGCGGATTTCCCGGCGCTGCGACGTGAGAATCTCGAAGTCGCGCGGGGTGTCCGGTTCGAAGACCGGGGCCGGTTTGTCATAGACGATCGTAGCGCCGGGGAACTTGTCGTGGCCCGCCTTTTTCCAATCCCAGTACTGCGAGAGGCCGGCGACCCGGTCGCCCACGTAGATGGCTTCGTTGATTTCGTGGGTGACGATGACGAGGGTGTGCGGCGGCAGTTGGCCGCGCTGCCAGGCCCGTGTGTTCTCGGCATAGAGCGTCAGGAGCATTCGCTGCAACTCCTCGCGCATGGCCTCGTCCAGCGCGCCGAACGGCTCGTCCAGCAGGATGATTTCCGGCGCCATGATGAGCGCCTGGGCGATGGCGACCCGTTGGCACATGCCCCCGGACATCTGGTGCGGGTAGAGCCGCATGGCATCACCCAGTTTGAGCCGCTCCAAAAACTCGGCGGCCTGCCGCAAATGGGCCTTGCGCAACTGCCGCCATTTGAAATAGCGGAAACAACGGAATGGCAGGCTCGTTTGGTCAAGCATCAGGCCGACGGCGACATTCTGTTGCGCCGTCAGAAATGGAAAAAGCGAGTATTGCTGATAGACAATCCCCCGGTCCCGCCCCGGGCCGGCGACGACCATGCCTTCGCCACCCGCGCCGCGACGATAGACCACAACCTGGCCCTCGCAGGGCAGGTGCGTGCCGACGATGGCGCGGAGCAAGGTGGATTTGCCGCACCCGCTGGGTCCGACCAGGCCCAGGAACTGCCCGCGGCGCACCTTGAGGGTGATGTCCGCCAGCACCCGCTTCGGGCCAAACCAATGGTTGAGGCCCCGGCATTCCAGGGCCATGTCTGCCCGCGGCGGCTTCATCCGCGGAATTTCTCAAACCACGGGCAAAGCACCCGCTGGAGCCAGCGCAGGGCGTAATCCATGCCGAACCCAAAGGCGGCCAGCAGCGCGATGTAAGGATAAACCACCGCCATGTTGACGCGGTGGGATTGGAGGCGAATGCGGTAGCCAAAGCCCACTTCGCCGACGACCATCTCCGCCGCAATCAGATAGACCAGGGCCGGGCCGATCACCAAACGCACGGCATCCAGCAGCTTGGGCAGCACGTAGCTGAAGATGATCGGAAAGATGATCTCCCCGTGCGAGGCGCCCAGCGTAGCGGCCTTGTACTGGAGTTCCTCCGGGAATTCCTTCACGGCCAGACAGACCGTGAGGGTCAAGGTGGGCAGGACCCCGAAAGCGATCATGGCCACGTACATGTTGGTGCCCGTGCCGGCCATGACGAAGAATACGGCCAGGGCGGCCGTGGCGGGGACCTTTGCCAGCAGCGACAGCGGCGGGTAAAAGAACGCCTCCAGCGGCGTGAAACATCCCATGAGCATCCCCAGCAGGACGGAGCCGGCCAGGCCCAAACCCAGCCCCAGGAAGAACCGCAGCCCGCTGGCCTTGGCGTCCTCGACCAGCCAGCGCTCGCCGCGCCGGTCGGCCCGCCAGATCGAAACCACGCCCTGTTTGAGCTGGCTCCAATTGGGGATGGTCGTGTCGTTGGGATTTGTGGCGTGCTGCCGGTGGGAAAGCCACGCATAGCCGCTGAGCAGCAGCAACACCGACAGAATGCCAAGGCACAGCGCCGTGACGGGCTGGATGGGCCGGCGGATCATCTTTTCCCGGCAGTGACTAGGTCAATCTACGTGGTAGGGCGGCGCGGCTGCGCCGCCGCCTGCATGATCACTTCTTCCTGGCGGTGACCAAGTTAATGTAGGTGGGGTCGAAGCGCAGGTCCGCCCCCTTGGCGGCAGCCTTGGCCCCATAGCCCACCTTGGGCGCCTTCGTGGTGATCTCGTGCTTCACGCAGAAGTCCACCACCTTGGTCATGATCGTGCGCAACTCCGGGCCGGTCAGGACCGCCAAGCCCTCCTTGGGCGTGCTGTAAAACTTGGTTTGCTGCACCACTTTCTTCATCGCCGCCAGGTCCAAATGGGAAAACTTCTCGCCCAACGCCACCAGCGTCTCGTCGCGGGTGGCGGGATTGGCGATGCGTTCGTTGAGCGCGTAGTAGGTGTCAATGACCGCGCAGGCGAATTCTTTGCCGCGCGGTTTGTCCAGCGAAGCCTGGGCCACGGCCACGCTGTCAATGATCTCGTTGGGGATCGTAGTGGAGTCGAAGAGGACCTTCACGTCGCTGCGCCGGTTGAGGGTCTCCATCACGAACGGGTTCCAGACGATGATCGCGTCGAAGCCCTCCTGTTTTTGCTGCATGGCGACCGCCGCCGCGCTGGGGTCCATGTTCGTGAACCGGTAATCGGACTCCTTTTCGCCCAGCAACTCAAGGTTGCGCACAAAACAGTACTCCGAAACCGACTTCTGCAAGCCATAGACCTTCTTGCCCCGGAGCTGCTTGATGTCGGTAATCGTGTTGGCCACGATGAGCGCGTCGGCCCCAAAGCTCGTCGAGGTCGGCAGAATCACCACCGAAGGCCGGCCCAGGGCCGGGTTGAGCACGTCCATGTCGGTGATGCACACGGCGTCACACTGCCCGCTGGCGTACATGGTCATGCACGGGTCGTAGTCCGCCTCCTTGAGCACGATGTCCACGCCCCATTTCTCCTCGATGGGGCCAAGTTTGCCTTCCCGCCCGTCAATGAGCTTATCAACGTGCGCCACCCCAAAGACGCTCCAGGATGGATACTCGCTCCAGGCCAGTGAAAAGGCCGGCGCGGCGGCTTGCACCGTCGCCACGGCTGCCGCGGCCCAGAGCAACAAGGCCGAGGCCAAGGTGGGGATGTTGATTCGCTTCATATTCATTCTGAGCTACGGACTAACACGGACTGACACGGACTAACACGGACGAAGCCTCTGCCCAGAGAATCGTCCTCGTTCTCGCTTTCGTCCTCCTTCTCGGTTCTCATTCTCTGTGCCGCCGGCGGCGCGTGCCCTGGCCGGCTATTCCGGCAGCGCCGTGGTTTTCTCCGCCGCCGCCACGGGTGGCGCGGCAGCTTTCTCCGCCAGGCCGACCAGGGAATCGAACTCCGCCGAAGCCGAGGACTTGCGGGCGTATTCGAGGAACTCGGCCTCTTGCGCCTTGGTATCGGTGCCGGCCATTTCCTTGGAGATGCGCGCCTCGGCGCGGACTTCCTGGCGCAACTGCCGCAGCCGCTGCAGCTCCTCGGCGCTGCCGTCTTTGGCAATGCCCGACAGAGTGTCGGCCAGGTCGCGTTCCTGTTTGGCCGTGATGATGTCGGCCACCGCGTCGGCGGCCTCCGTCTTGACCTTTTCGAGGTCGCGGAGCAGTTGCTGCAGTTGGACCTTGTGGTCGGCGATGGTCTTGCGGTAGTTCTCGATGTCTTTTTCGTTCTCAGCGATGCGGGCCTGTTTTTCGGCGAGGGTGGAGGAGAAGTCGTTGAAAGCCGCGAGGCATCTCTTGTATTCCTCGCTGGCTTGGATTTCTTCCTTGGTTTTGCCGGCGGTTTGGAGGCGGTCAACGACTTGTTTGGCCTTGGCGAGCGCGCCCGCCTTGAGCCGCTCCAATTGCTGGACGTCGTCGGTGAGCCGCTGGACGGTGGCGATCTTGTTTTCCTGCTGGGCAATCAGCCCCGCGACCGCCTGTTTGTACATTTGGATTTGGGTGATTTTCTCCCGGATGATCTGGTCGTACTTGGCCCGCACCACGTGCGGGCTGGTGTCAATGACCCGCCGGGCGGAGTCAATCTGGCCGGTCAACAGATAGCCAATGGCTTTGAACCAGCGCATGATGGCGGCGAACATAAGCTTATCCTTTCGCTTCTGGTTTGCTGGCGAGCAACTGTTGTTGGTCGCTTGCCGGCGATTCGTTTAGCATGGCTTGCACCTTTTCTTCAACTGTTTTCGCAACCGCCAGGCTTTGGTCGAGTTCTTCGCGCAAACGGCCCAGCTCCGCCGAAGGCCCCTGGCGGCTGCCCAGCGATTGGAGCCCGACCAGCGTTTCGCTCAGTTGTTTGACGGTGGCCTGCACTTCGGCGATGATCTTCTCCCGCTGGGCCAACAGCGGCCTGCGCGCCGCCGGGCTGTTGAGTCGCTGGGCGGTGCTCCAGAGCTTGTTGGTTTGCCCCAGCGAGTGCACGCACTGGTCGAATAGTTCCTCCACCCGCGCGCGGATTTCCACCACGGCCGGCAACCGCTCGGCGCTGGCGGCGGATTCGGCCTCTCCGAAGGCCGTGACCAACGCCCGCAGGTCGCGCAGCGCGGTTTCCGGCCGCGGGTCATCGTCGGCCGTGCTCAGTTGGTGGTCCAAGGCGTCCAGCGACTTCTGGTGGCGGGCGGCCTCTTCACCGGTAAGCTCGTCCGTAACTCGGCGGGCCAGTTTCTCCCCGCCGAAGAGCAGTTTGGTAACAAAAGCGCCGGCCGCGCCGAGCAGCCCGACCAAGGCGGCGAACAATCCCAAGCCCGGCCGCCCGCCCAGCGCCCACGTGGCGGTCAGCGCCGTCATGCCCAGCATGAACGGGCCGACCACCAGCGGGCTGCCCAGCGTGCGGAGCAGCACCCGCTTCCTGATTTGGTTTGCGTCGGGCATGGTGGCGCGCGCAACGGTTGCGGCAAAGCGTGACCCGGGCTTTGCGGAATTGACAGCTTTTTCGGCGCGATTCGGCGCGATTGGGCAGCGACTCGCAGCTCCCGTGGCACCAGAAATGATGGAAATGAGACGGGGGCGGTCGGCTGGCGCGAAGCGTCTTGGAGTGCGCCAGTCCTCTGGCGCTTTCCCCGCGGCCAGGTCGCAAAAGCGGCAGGGGACTGCCGCAGTCCAAGACGCTTCGCGCACGTGCACCCAACCGTCATTCTCTGGTCAGTGGACATCGCCGTTGCTGGGGGTTCGCACCTGCCGGCTCAATAGGGCAGTTGGCCAACGATGAACGAGACGGCCTGGCCTTCGCCGCTTTCGGCCGTGGCCGGCACCGCCTCGGTCTTGATCCGCTGGCCGCTGACGCCTTGGGCCTGGAGGAACTGGGCCGCCGCATCGGCCCTGGCTTGAGCCAGCGCGCGGTTGGCCTCAGGGTCGCCCTCGGCGCGGGTGTGCCCCAGGACGCGCAAGTAGAACCTGGGGAAGGATTGCAGCCGTTTGGCTAACGCCTGCAAGTCGCGCTCGCTTTGCACACTGATGCTGGCTGACGCCCGCCCGAAGACGATGGGCTCGACCCGCAGCTCGCCCACTGGTTGCAGCCGGCCCCACTGCTCTGGCGTCAGGCCCTTGGCTTCGCTGTCCGCCCGCACCTGTTCGGACTCCGCCACGCTCGGACCGAGGCCCTGAATCAGGTTCAGGCCCTTGCCTGGATGGAAGTTGGCGGCGCGCATCTCGGCTAGAATCTGCTGGTAGAAAAGCGTGTTGTATTTGCCGGCCAGCGGGTCCGCTGCCAGGGCCTTGGTCTTCACCAGCACCTCCACGATGTTGCCAATGATGTCTTCGAGATGTTGCAGGCCGCCCTCCGCCGCCGGGGGCGCCAGGCCGAAATGGGCGTAGTTTTCCAGGGTGTTTTTCCAGCGGATGCCTTGCACGACTTGTTTGGCTTGGGCCTCGTCCAGGCTTTCAGCGCCAGTTTGCCGGGCGTCTTCGCGCACCAACTTGGCCAAACCCTCAGGCTGCTGGGCGTAAGCGAAGCCGGCCCGGCAATAAGCCTCGACCACCGCCTTGACCTTGTCCGGGTGGTCACGGAGGAATTCCCGCTGCGCCACCAGCACGTCCACGATGTAGCCCTTCAACTTGGAGCTGTCCAAGAGCACCTGCACGCCCTTTTGTTCGAGGGCCTTGGACACATAAGGCTCCCACAAGACAAAGGCCCGGCGCTCCCCTGGCTTGGCCGCGCGCAACGCCTGGTAAACCGCGTTCGCCCCATCGGCCTCCACCCACCATTTGTCGGGCAGATTGGGCAGGTTGAAATGGGCGATGACCACCCGGGCGAGGAATTCGCTCGGCGAGTTGGGCGTAAGCACGATCCGCGCGTCGCGATGGTTCAAGTCCTGGAGGCTGGCCACGGCGTTCTTGGGGGCCACCATGGCATCGCTGCCTTTGGTCTCGTCAATCACCAGCACGATCGTAGCCGGAAAGTCGCCAAGCCGGGCGCTGCTCACGATCAGAGAGTCAATGGTGAAGACCGCCAACTGCGCCTTGCCTTCCTGGAGCGCCTTGATCCGCGCCCCATAATCGGCCTTGTCATCTTGCACCGTGAGCCGGATCTGCCGGCTCTTGAGCTGCTGGCTGACCGCCGCCGACCGCAGAATCGCGTAACCCGAAAACGAGTCGGCGGCTACCACTATCTCCTCTTTGTATTGGCTGGCAGAGCCGGTCTTGCCTTGCAGCTTGTCGCGCAAGTAGGGATGGACCAGGAACTTGTAGGCCACCCCCAACACCGCCAGGATGACACACCAGACCACCGCGGCGATGAGGCATCCTTTTGACCGTGCCTCGCTCATCGGCGTCCCCCTCTGGACAGGCTCCGCAAGACGCCAATCACGATAATCACCGCCACGATCACCAACCAGCCGGAGATTTTATGGGCGGGCGGTGGCGGTGGCGGTGAAGGCGGCGACGCCGGCATAGCTGAGGGCGGTGGCGGTGCCGCAGCTCGCGTAGGAGCGGCCGGCGGCGCTGCGGCCTCCCTCTTGGGACGCTCCCCGATGGGTTGATTGCCCGAGGTGGAGAGCGCCTGGATGGCCGCCGCCGCTGCTTCCGCTGGCAAGGGCGCCAGCAGCGCGAAGGCCTCGATGCCGGCAGCGTCGGTCCGCGCCTGCGACACTTCGCCGAGGATTTCCGCCAGCGCGCGGCTCAGGGCCGCCGGGTCGTTGGCCCGCCGGTAGGAATGCACTTTGGTGGCCAGGGTGTGGGCTTGGCGCATGTTCACGCCGATCACGTCCACCGTGATGCCGCGCGCGATGATTTCCGGCGTGTAAGCCTCCACCAAGTACGGGTCCTGCGCCTCGCCATCGGTGACGACCAGCAACCGGTACGTGCCGTAGCCAAACTGTTTGGCTCGCTCCTGAAGCAACCGGTCGGCGCCGCGCTTGAGGTAATGGCCCAGCGGCGTCCCATTGTATGCTTCGGGCAGGTCAATCGCCCGCATCAATTCCTCGTCTTTGCGCGGTCCCAGCGGATAGACCCACTCGTCGGTGAGATTCTTCGAGCTGAACACCAGCAGGCCGATGTGGGTGGACTCAGGCACGGTCTTGAGCACCGTTTTGAGGGCCGCCTTGGCCGCCGTGATCTTGTCCACGTTGCTCCCCCAGACCTTTTCCTTCATCGAGCCGGAGGCATCGAGGATAATCACCACGTTGTCGTGGTATTGTTGTGCCCGAACCGCCGGGCTGGCCGCGAGAAAAGCCAGGATGGCCAAGCCGCAGAACAGCGCCGAGGGCTTGGTCGTGGGGCAGACCTCCGGTCTGCCGGTTCCCGGAGCCTCCGGCTCCGCCGTCCCACCGCGCCATGTGGGGCAGACCTCCGGTCTGCCAGTTCCGGAGCCGCCGGCTCCGAGTCCGACTTGCCGCGGCAACGGGAGGGTTCCAGGCTGCGACTCTCCTCGCCTCCAGAGGAGGCCAGCACCGGCAGACCAGAGGTCTGCTCCACGGGCGCACGCCGGATCACCCGGCAGGCCCGGGCCCTCCTGACACTTGCTGACCACAATACAATTCGCTTTCATAGGCGGTGGCCTCGTTAAAAGTCAAAGTCCGACGGTTTGGTCGCCTCCGCCGGCACCCGCACGACGCGGAACTCGACCCGCATATTCTTCCTGGCCTCATCTGCGTTCGAGGGCTTGGCGACAAACGGTTCGCGGATGCCCACCCCAACGGGCTGAATCTGGGTCTTGTCAAGGTTCAGTCCTTTCCCCTTGGCGTACTCGACGATGGAACTGAGCACCGCTTCGGCACGGTTGCGCGAGAGGTTCAGGGCCGCCTGCATCGTCTCGCGCGGGTTGCTTTCGGCGACGCCGTCGAAGGCCCCGCCTTCAATGAGCTTGACCAGTCGGGCCGTCGCCCCCAGGTCCAAGGGGGCGCCGTCAAGCGAGTAGGAATAGTTGCCCGGAGTGCCCACGCGCTTGAGGATGCCCTTTTGCATCCCCGCCTTCACCAAATCGAGCAACGTCTTGGTCGGGTCGGCGTGGCCGCGAATCGCGATCACGGCGTTGCCGAACTTGGCCCCCGTTTCCACCACGCGCTGGAATTCCGCCGTGTACTGCAGGGCGCTGAACTCGGTCTGGTTTGGCTCGAAGCTGATCGTGAAAGAGAGGATGGTCTTGTCGTCCAGCCCGCCCCCGGCGCTGAGCATTTCGATTTCGCTGCGGACCGCCTCCGCCCGGAACCGCTCGCCTCGCTCCAAAGCCGTTTTGGTCAGATAGCTCAGGAACAGCGGCGACTGGTAGTCCAACCCGGAGGGGAACAGGCCCATGCGCTCCTTGGCGTAGCCACGGCTGACGGCCAGCTCCAGTGCCGCCTGCTGGAGGGCCTCAAAGCCGATCAAGTTGCCCGGCTGGGTGAAAAACGCCACGTTGCCGGGATACCCCACAAACGTGCAGTCCACCAGCAATCCGTGCGCGTCGTCCAGGACGGGGATGGTCTTCTTGCCGTAGATGTCCTGGGTCAGTTGCAGCAGGCTCTTATAGGCGGCCGAGCCCGCCGCTTCGTATTGCTTTCTCAACTCAATCACCTCCTCGCAGGCCTTCAGGTAGCCCGCGACGAACTTGGTGACCAGCTCCTTGTTGGCGTCGTAGAAGTCCTTGCGGCACACATACACGTCGGCGATCGACCGCGACAGTTGGGCGGTGGACACCAACACCCGCGAGCCTTTTACGGTGCCTTCGGCGCCGGAGCCGACGTTGGTCAGCCCCCCGCACACGCTCACCATGTCGGGCGTGATGGCAAAGCAGGCGTCAATGTCGTTGCGCTTCTTGAACTGCTCGGCCGGGCAGTCCGCCGAGCCGGTCAGGTCTTTGGTCCACAGCACCTTGATGTCGTTCCAACTCAGGCGGGCGCTGCGGAGCACGTCATCCAACATGCCCACGTGGGGGCCGCATTCCTGCAAGGCAACCGTCTTGCCCTTGAGGTCGCCAAGGGTCCTGACGCGTTCCCGCGCCACCATGTGGTCGCCGGCCGACCAGGTCAGTTGGAGGATGACGACGCCTTTGGTGCGCGGGTCGGAGCCGATGACTTCGGAGGCCAGCCCGATCATGTGGAAGGTGCCGCGCAGGAACGGCGTTTTGCCCGCGCGGTAATCGCGGACTTGTTGGATGAAATCATCCGCGGGCACCAACCGCAGGTTCAGCCCCTGCTTCTGGAAGATTGAACCCGCCTTAGTGGTCAAGCCGCCGTTGGCGTAGAAGGTGGCCATGTCACCGCCCCAAGTGATGAAGGGCACTTGGAGGGGCGCCACCTGGGTCACTGGCCCCACGGCCCCGGGGCCCACCAACTCAAGGAACCGCTTTTCTTGGGCCTGAACGGCGGCCAAGAGGCACGCCGCGGCCAAGCCGATGAGGGTCGTGGTTATGGGTGGTTTTCGACTAGTCATAGCGTCTCCTTTCCCTGCGTAGTCATCTCCCAATGGTTTTGGGCTGTGGCCAACATTCCGTGTGCTCGGGCCTCGGCTTGCGCCTGGGCCCGGGCTCGCCGGCTTCGGGCCTCGCTCCAAACTCTGAATCCAGCTTCAAGTCGCCCGAAACCTAATCAAGCCTCGCCCGCCAAGCGAGTATATTCTGCGGCCCGATTTGTAAGCGGGCGCAGCCCGGCCTTTGCGGGCCGCGGCGTTCATTCCGCCTAGAGTTCTTTAGCGCGCGGAAATCCTGTGAACCAAAGCGCCGGCGGGCTGGCCAGCCCGCCGATCCGGTTCGCCAACTTCCGCCTTCCCCTCACCCCGGCCCTCTCCCCAAAGGGAGAGGGGGAAACACCGTCTGTCAGTCCTTCCCAGCGGACGCCCGTTGCCTCGTGGCTGCACGGGATGTGGTTCTCTCTCTCCTTGAGGAGAGGGCTGGGGTGAGGGGTAACAAGCGGTCCGGAAACGCTGAAGCCAAATTCTGCTCCTAAGACGCGCGCAACGCGCAATGCTCGCGCTCCGCCCCTACCACCTCTCGCCGAGACTGAGCCTCCACGCCCGGAAATCGTCCAGCTCTTCTTTCCAGTCACTCATCACCCGGCTGACCACGCGGAGGTCATCGGCATAGCCGCCGGCTTGCGTGTCCGGAATTTCATCCCTTACGCGCACCACGTAGTCCAGCGCCACCAGGATGTGGGCAAAGGCCAGCAGTGAGAGTCGCGTATAGCGGCGCGCCAAGGTCTCCCGGACCAGCTCGGCCAAAAAGACGACCTGCTTGGCCAACTGCTCCTCGCAGAACCGCGACAGATCCAAATCGCTCACCTTCTCCGCGACGACTTCCAAGATGGGAGCGCCAGCAAACAGCGCGTGAGCGGGAAGCTCGGCAAAGCCCTCCCGGCCTATCAACTCGTTCAACAGCTTTCGGGGCGCGTTCATCAAGGCCTTTTTTGCACCCCTTCTCGGACAAGTCAATCACCAAGCGAATCGGCGGATGGCCTGGAGCGCACGACAGAACGGTCCGCGCAGGAGCGTCGCGGAAAAACTGCCGCGCATCAGACCCTCTCAAGCGACCATAACCAAGGAGAAACTCGCCAGGAAGAATGAAGATCGCGGGCGGCGGCGATTTGTGTGAGATTATGCGCCATGAGCGCTGGAGAATTGCCCATTGTCGTTGACCGCGAACGAATCGCCGAGTTCTGCCGGGCGCGCGGCATACGCAAGCTGAGCCTCTTTGGCTCGGTGCTGCGGCCTGATTTCGACCCAGTGCGCAGCGACGTGGACGTGTTGGCCGAGTTTGAGCCGGGCGTGTTGAAGAAGGCCGGCTTTCAATACTTCGGCTACGGCGAGGAGCGCGCGGCCCTGCTCCACTGCAAGGTTGATTTTTGCTCGCGGTTGCATCCCCTGATTCTGGAGCGGGTCAAGGACAACTTGTGGCCCCTGTATGAGCGCGCATGATCCGGCCTTGACGTTGCGCCAAATCGCCGAGCTTTGCGATAAGGCCATCGCCTTGGGGGCACCCCTTGAATCATAAGACGGCAGCGGCTTGGCCCATCGCGCGACCAACACCGCGGATGGCGCGGATGGCGCGGAGGCAATAATCCGCGGAATCCGCGGAATCCGCGGAATCCGCGGTTTTTCGTGGGCATC
>Ga0315268_10002472_pt1 | contig 20785 bp, 20 predicted proteins | sample C1_top_MG_FD_204535 | JGI IMG/M metagenome (GOLD analysis project Ga0315268, IMG submission 204535) | Sediment microbial communities from Yellowstone Lake, YNP, Wyoming, USA - C1_top | ecosystem: Environmental > Aquatic > Freshwater > Lake > Sediment | place: USA: Wyoming | collected 2017-08-01
CTTGATTGTTTATGATACTGTTTCTTCTATGAGGTGCACGGAGAAAGTTGCAGAAACAATCAGCGGAACATTAAAGGAAATGGGAGTTGAAGTTGACTTGCTATTTGTCAAGGATGTTGGTGCAACTGTTCTTGAGAATTACGATTGTTTGATTGCTGGTGCACCCACAATGGCGTTTAGGGCTTCGACTGATATGAGGAAGTTTCTGGAGAATTTGCCAAAAGATTTTTCTGGAAAATTGGCAGCGGCTTTTGACACACAGGTGCAATCAAGAATCAGTGGAAGCGCAGTGAAGGGTATAGAAGACAAACTTAAGAAAATAGGTTTCAAATTAATCACTACACCATTGGTTGCTTATGTTGAAGGCAAAATGAACGCGTATCACTTGAAAGAGGGAGAGTTGGAAAAAGCCAAAAAGTGGGCAAGGACTGTTGCTGAAACGCTTCAATCTCAATCTTCATAAATTAGGCTGCCCAGAACGATGTCTTTTTTCTCATTAAATTATTGTACTCGTTTAGTGCGTCTTGCTCCTCTGCAGTTAATTTATCCAAGAAATTTGTTAATAATGCTTTCACATCGGATTCTGGCACTTTCACATATAATATGTCCTTTTCAAATATGTGCCTACCAACCATAGGCTTGTCTAATGATATTGCCACTTGCATGCCCTGTTGGGCTTCTGACAAAGCCTTCCCCTTCTCTTGAACCTGCTGTATTTCACCAACTTCCTCGCCATCATCAGCCCTTACAAGAACAAGTTTGGGTCTTATTTTCCCAGCCAAAATTTCAACGCCGACAATTGCTGGTTTTGCTCTTCGAAAAACATAACCTTCCATTATGCGGATTTTTGCAGGCTTGATTAATTTTTCAAATTCCTGCTCAGTTTTCGCTTCCCTTTGAGATTTAAGCCATGACAAGTAATTGTCTATTAAATGATAGATTATTTTTTCACTAAACATTTGAACGCCAGTAGCTTTCGCTTCTTCTTCAGCGTCTGGCAAAATTTTTGCGTTAAAAGTTAAAATAACACCATAAAATGGTTCGTTCTCCTTCACAACAGCAGCTTCAGTAACATCACGCTTCGAAACGTCGCCAACATCGGCAAGTCTAATCGGCACACCATTTTGCTTTAAAATATCAGCAATAGCCTCTAACGAGCCAAGAGTATCAGCCTTCAAAACAACACCGGTCACATCAGTAGCAATCCTAATTTTGCCAATCTCTTCAGAAACCAGCTTAACATATTCCGCCGCATCTTCACTCTCGGGAACAACATACAAAGGCGCACCAGCTAAAGCACCCTCCAAATCAGGCGCAACAATTTTAACCCCAGCAGCAGCAGAAACAGAAGCCACAGAAGAAAACTTGTCCCGTGGATCTCTAATTTCATCCAATGGTTTAGGAACAAGAATGGCTCTTATCCGTGTAATAATAGGCTTCTCTTTTCCACCCACAATTATCAAATCATCCTTCCTTAAAACCCCATCATAAATTATAGTGTTAAGCGTAAGCCCCAAACCTGGCTCTTCTTTAACCTCCAAAACAGTGCCTTTCGCTGCGCCTTCAGTAGTCTGCAACTGTTTTTGCAAGTACTGCTGCGTTAAACCAACAAGAACCATAAGAAGCTCTGTTATGCCCTCACCAGTTTTTGCGCTAGTGGGCACAATTGCCACTGTTTTAGTGAAATCTTTAATATTGTCAAAGCGGTCAGCCCTAAAGCCTTGACGAGAAAAAACACCAATAATGTCATATATTCTATTATCCAAATCCTGCTTAACATAAGGATCTTGCTTTTGATAAGCCTTCAAGAAAGGCGTGTCAGGAAAAGAATTCCATCCAGGTATGCGATCTATCTTGTTTGCGGCTACCAGAAAAGGTGTTTTACGCGATTTGAGAATTTCTATGCATTCATAAGTTTGGGCTTCGAAACCACGTAATACATCAATTACAAGTATGGCTATATCAGCAACGCTGCCTCCTCGCCTTCGCAGATTTGTAAATGCTTCATGTCCAGGTGTGTCGATGATGAGCAAGCCTGGAATTTCGATTTCTCCTTTAATCATAGAAAGCAGTGGTCCAACCAGTTGCTTCAATGTGTCAACTGGGAAGAAGCTTGCTCCAATGTGTTGTGTTATTCCACCGGTTTCGCGGGCTTGAACTGTTGTTTTGCGGATTTTATCAAGGAGAAGAGTCTTGCCAGTGTCCACATGACCGAGAACGCAAACGATTGGTTGGCGGATAGGCATTTGTCCATGCCTCCATCGAAATTGTTAATAAGCCAGCTATCCAATGATGCAACTAAAATTAATAACTATTGCCTAATAAACACTCAACCTTTTTAAGGGCTAAACAGATTTTATTTGCGCTGGTGAAATAGTTGCCTTATTGCCCCAAATGTGGAGCAGAATTGAGAGAAGAGGATAAATTCTGTTATGCTTGCGGTGCTCCGGTTGGCAAAATAGTAAAAGAAGAGTTCTCAGTTTCCGCTGACAATCTTATTGAGAGAGTAAGAGAGTTGCTTCATGAAGGAAATGTGACGAGAATAATTGTTAAAGATGAGAAGGGAAAAGTGTTGCTTGAAATTCCTGCTACGGTGGGAGTTGTCGGCGCCGTTATTGCTCCTTGGCTAGCAGCACTAGGCGTAATAGCTGCATTAGCCACTAACTGCAAGATAATTGTTGAAAGAAGAGAATAACCTCATAAGATTCTATTCTATTTTTGCGGTTATCATAACTATTCCTAACACCAATAGAATAAGGCTGAGGAAACCGAAAAATCCTGTAAATGCTCCTAAGGCATCACTACTGGTTAAAGTATAATAGGTAGCTAAAGCACCGATTATCGTAAGTAATAAACCGAAGAACCTTTCAGCTAATGCTATTCCGAAACCACCTTCTTGACTCATATCCAGCCCTTTCACTTTTCAATGTGCTTTACATCATAAAACATGAACACTTATTTTAAATTTCCCCCACCTCATCTTGTCTCTTCAAGCTTTTCTGGCAAATACTCATCCACAATGTATGTTAAACCGTATCTACTGAATGCCTCTTGCTCCGCCTTCTTCCTAATTTTCATAAATGTCTTAATCTCTCTCTGCCACAAAGGGTCTTTATAGCGTGGGTCTCTTTGCAGCTCGTAAAGCCTCTTCATATCCACATCATCTAATGGGTCGGTGGGCAATTTATAATTGACAATGTCTGTCGCCCAAACGCCACTCCATTTCGCATCAGGCGTGTTCAATTCTCTCAGATGCGCAGCATTTGCAGAACCAGAAATTATCACCATGGCGATGTGCATTCCCCAAGGATCACCATCCGTGAAAATGTAAACTGGAAGGTTCAGTTCTCTATTTAATCTTCTAACGAAATGCCTCGTAGCTCTTGGCGCCTGTCCAGCAGTCAAAACAAGCAACGAATTAAACTTCTTGTGCACATTTTCCTCAATAAACCGCGTGAACAAACCACCCTTTTCTATTGCTATAACCTTGTCAGCAGTGGTTTTAACAAATTCAGCAGAAGTCAAGGCAGGCCCAATTAAAACGCCGTCAGGATGAGACGTCAAGTTCAAGGTTTTTCCCTCATAGCCTGGCACAGTATACTCTATTGTTAAATCACCGAAAACTGCAGAGCGCTCTTCAGGAAATATGCTAAAATCTTCACGCGAGAATCCCAAAACTGTTTCCAAATCTGTTATGATGTTGTTTGATTCCTGCTGGTCTGTAAAAGTCATTTCATACGCTTGTGCAGAATAGTAAACGTCCCTTAAAGTTGATGTTTTTCGTTGAGAAGCAAGCTCGTGGGAAAAGCGGGCAGCCCAGATAAGCTGTGTGAAAGGTTTGACATGGCGAATGTTGCGTGCGCTTCTGCGAACAGTTCTATCGCCTAAGATGAACTGCCTAAACTGTGGATCATAACGGATGTTTTCTATTGATCTGCTTGGCATTTCTATGGAAGGGAAATATCCACTGTCAAGCTGTTCGTAGGTTTTTATGCCGAGATTTTCTAACCCTTCTATTACTTCTTTTCTTCTTTCCATAATGCTGCTTTTATATTTCTTCTTCTCCAAATTTCCTCACACTCTTCAAAAGTTTCTCTATATCTGGAAGCTTCTTCTTACCAGCCAGTTCAGTTGAAAACTGGGCTATTTTGGGCAAATATTTGCCGAATACTCCGAGGCGTTTTCTTTCTCTGTCCACATGCTCTCTTCTGGTTAAAAAGTGCTGAAGCTGACGGGCAACTTCGCGCATTCCATTAGCTACTTCTCTTCTGACTTCTGGTCTATCAGCGATAAACTCCTTTCCAACACTCTTGTATGGAACCTTAGTGCTGCAGATATGCACCAAAATAGCGATTGGCAAGTCAGGCGTAATCTTGTATCTCCGCAAGTTCATAGAGTTTATTACTCTAACTGAGACATCACTCGCCTCGTCATAAAGCAATGGAATCCTATTTGCAAAACGATAAATCAGGAAGTTTCCCTTCTTTGGAATTTCTCCTCCATAGGCGATTCCCATTTCGATAATGAACGGATGACCAGCATAGGTTGCTGGTTTACGTTGGTGAACAGCAACAAACTCAGGCTTTAGCTCTTTTAGAATCCCAGCCTTTAACAGGTCTTCGCCTAATGGCGAAAGGCAACTTGCATCTGGAGGCAGGAAATCCTTGAATTTTTTAAGCATATGCATTAGCCGTACAATTTCCTCATGCGACAGTTTCTTTGGATTCTTGGATGGACTTATGTTGCTGAATTGCAGAAACTTGTTTGCAGTTGTTTCCCCAACTCTGTGGAAATGGTTTCTCAAAAAATCAAGCATATTCTTATGCGACGTTATCTGTATAAGACGTTGAAGAAGCTCCACATCAACACCATAAGGATGCGGTTTAGTCTCCTTCGGCGGTTCAGGCATTTCCTTCGTAGCACGTGTAAACTTGTACAATCTGCCTTTAGGATCTACGAAAGTCAAATTTGCATAAGGATTCATCATAGCCGTCTGCTTGAGATATTCCAAAATTTTGGGCATCGCCCTAAAATAATCGCCTTCCAAACAGAATTCAACTATTGTTCCACGCCATTGCTCCTTGTTTAAAAGAACTTTTCTATCAACTATTATTGGACGGTTTTTTTGTATATCAATCATAAGTTTGTACATGTAAACTTTTATCGTGCCAGTGCTTGAAATTATGCAGGCAGGCTGATGCGTCGTAATTTGTCCGTACAAAATTGCCATTTTCCCGCCTAAGCCGAAAGTGCCTCTCTGCTGTTTCAGTTTGTATTTTGAACCAAAAAGCACTTGTCCAAAAGCTGACGGTATATGCCTAGGCTGGATTCCTATGCCATTATCTTCTACTCTTAATCTGTAAATTTGAGTTTCCTTGCTTGCTTCCCCTTCATATGAAAGTCTTATGTAGATGTCTGGCGGTATTTTGAGGCTTTCTGCGGCGTCCAGCGAGTTTTCTACGAGTTCTCTTACGGCTGCGAAAATGGCTCTGGACGGATTTGTGAAGCCAGCGATATCTCTGTTTCGGTAAAAGAAGTCTGATGCGCTTATTTCTTCGAAGGTTGTTTGAACCACTTTAAGCTTCCACCAGCATCCTTAGTGATAACATATCTCTTCTACGCTATACTTTGCTCATTCTTTAATTTAACTACACTTTAAGGCAAAAATTATTCATTTTCTAAAAGGAAAAGGCAACAATTCCTCAAGGGTCTTTACTTCAACGGTCTCAAACAAGATTCTGCCCTTCTCCGCTTTTGCCATAACAATTTTAATTTTGGCATTTTCTGCAAAATCGCTAATATACTGTAAACATGCTCCACAGGGTTTAGGCTCATTATGGCTGTTGGCATCCATGACAACGGCGATTTCCTTGATTCTCTGATTACCATGTAAGACGGCGTGATTTATTGCGCATCTTTCGGCGCAGGTTCCAAGTCCAGAAACCCAGCTTTCAACATTGCAGCCTTCGTAAATTTGTCCATCATTTGCAAGCACTGCAGCGCCCACTTTAAAACCCCAAAGCACATAAGCCTCATTCATAGCCTTTGAAGCAGCATTCAACAATTTCTTTTCTAAAGTGCCAATTTTAACCATGAATAGTTCATACCAGCCTTTTATTGCACTGAGCGCACGTAATAGTATTCTCCTATTTGTTTTTGAAATTTATCTAATCTAGAATTTTCCTTATTAACCCTAGGTCTCTTAGTGAGCGGGTCTCTTCGGAAAGTAACCTCCATCTGCTTCAGAAACACGTTCATCCCATCTCTCAAGGTTGTAGGCTTATTCGCAATGCCTTTTGCTCCAGGTTCGCCAGTGAAAATCATAAGGCGGTCTGCAAGAAAATCTTGGGCAACAACATCATGCTCCACAACAAAAGCAGTTACATTATGAGCTTCAACAACTCTTCGCACAGCCCGCGCCATGTTCAGTCTTTCTTCAACATCCAAATAAGCGCTTGGTTCATCGAGTAGATAAAGTTCAGCCTTTTGAGAAAGACAAGCTGCAATGGCGACTTTTTGCAGTTCGCCACCGCTGAGTTCCGCCACATTTCTGTCCAAAAGTGAATCTACTCCTAAGGGTTGGAGAATTTCCGTCTTATACCAGCTTGAAGAAAAATTCTCTTTTGCTACATTCAGCAAAAGCTCTTGAACTGTGCCGGAATATTCTGCTGAAATATACTGTGGCTTATAGCTTACTTTCAATTCGCCGAACTGCTGTTCGCTATCTGCTTTCTCAATTCCAGCTAGAATTTTTATAAAAGTCGTTTTACCTATGCCGTTTGGTCCCAAAATGCCGATGATTTCTCCACGCTTTATTTCTCCCTCATTAGCAACGAGTTTAAAGCCTTCATATTTTTTCTCTATCTGCTCCCACTTCAGCAGCGTCTGACCAGCGCCAACACTAACCGTAGGCGGCTTCTCATGGAAAACTATTGCTTCTTTCCTAAACCGAACATTCTCGTCTGGAATATAACCCTGCAAATAAATGTTTATGCCTGTTCTAACGCTGTGAACGTTAGAAACTATGCCATAAGCGCCAGGTTCTCCGTAAAAAACGCAGATTTGGTCAGACAAATAATCTATTATTGCAAGGTCATGTTCGGCCACGATTACTGTTTTTCCATCCTTTCTCAAGCTTCTTATAACTTTAGCCACTTCAAGCCTTTGTTTCACATCTAAATAGCTTGCAGGCTCATCGAAAAGGTACACATCAGCTTCGCGACAGATGGCAGCGGCTGCTGATACACGTTGTAATTCGCCTCCGCTTAAAACTTCAAGGGAACGATTCCAAAGAGGCTTGAGCTCAAGCTGCTCAGCGATTTCGTCGAGCTTTTTTCTTTCATCTACCTTTTCAAGGAGGTCTCCAACGTTTCCTGAAACAACTTTGGGAATCTTATCCACATACTGCGGTTTATGGGAAACTTTAAGTTTTCCTTCAGCCATCTTTTGAAAATACTCCTGAAGCGTTGAGCCTCTAAAATGCTTGACTATCTCTTCCCAATCAGGCGGATTCTGATAGTTTCCAAGATTCAGCTTAGTTTCGCCGGAAAGTATTTTAAGCGTAGTTGTTTTGCCTATCCCATTTTGTCCAAGCAAGCCTAAAACCATTCCAGGCGAAGGTATTGGAAGCCTATAGAGTTTGAATGTGTTCTCTCCAAAGCGATGGCTACAATCTTTTTCTAACTCGTCTGGAAGGTTAACTATGAAAATGGCTTTGAAGGGGCACTTTTTAACGCATATTCCACAGCCAGTGCAAAGAGATTCGACAATTACAGGCTTATCGTTTTCAAATCGAATAGCTTCTATGTGGCTTCGCACAATTGGACAAAAACGATGGCATAATCTACCGCAACGTTTTGGTTTGCACTTATCCATGTCTAATACAGCAACTCTTGTCATGATCAGCAGCCCGATTAATGATGGTCATTTATGGTGAGTTATAAATATGCAGTTTAAAAAAGATATAAAACATTGCTTAAAACGGTTTCTTAAAGAGAAAAATCGCAAAAAATGCTGACGCCTTTATTTAGGCTTTTACCATTCTTCTTCTTCCCATTCCTCTTCCTCTTCTTCCTCTTCCCATTCCTCTTCTTCACGCATCTTTTTTCACCTCCAACACAGTTTTAGTGCTTAATGAGAACAACTAGGCGTTCTTTAAGCATTTTTGTTCGTCAGTTGTCGAGAATAAAAGCCGAAATGCATATTTCCCAGCATCTTTCTCAATGCGTTATTTCACAATTTTCGCCGTCAAAGAAGCAATAGGCTCTTGCATTTCTGAAGTAAGTTGAGCCCAACACATATTTGGCGAATTATGCGCAGCGCCAACTCTTCCATGAAGATCGACGGCGATTAGCCCCATATGATTATACACATCTGAAATTCTCGTATTAACAAGCCGTATTGCTTGTTCAACAGCTTCTTGCGCTGTTTTCCCACTCTCCATATAATTACAAACAGTCTTCGACAATGCAAGCCTTATCGCTACTTCGCCGACACCTGTTGCGGAGCAAGCGCCTGCCTGATTATCCGCGTAAGTGCCACATCCAATCAACGGAGAATCCCCAATTCTTCCTGGAAGTTTTAATGGAAAGCCCCCAGTGGAAGTTGCAGCGGCAACGTTTCCTTCCTTATCGAGAGCAACTGAACCCACTGTTTCCAATTTAAACAAGTCAGGATGCGCTTTAGCCAAGTTTGCTAATTTTGGCAGTTCAAATTTTCCTTCAAGCAAGGCTTTCTTCTGATCTGCGTAATACTTTAACCTAAGCTCTGATATTGGATTCCTTCTTTCAAGATTGAAGGCTTTAGCAAGTTTTTCTGCGCCTTCGCCGACCACAAAAACATGGTCTGTTTCTTCCATGACTATTCTTGCCAAACGAACTGGATTCTTAATATCTTTTAAAAGCCCAGTAGCACCAGCTTGCAACGTTTTTCCATTCATAATTGAAGCTTCCATTTCGACGTTTTTCTCTATGTTTAAACTTGAACCGTAACCAGCATTGAATGCGCCATCATCCTCCATAACTGCAACAGCTTCCATAACGGCGTCAACAGCATTTCCCCCATTGTTTAAAATTTCAAAACCTTTCTTGGCAGCTCTCTTAACCCCTTCGAAGCCAGCTTGACTACGTTCTGGATGCCATCTTCCAGCTCCACCATGAACAACTATGACAGGTTTTCGTAGCTTAGCCAAACATGCCCTCCTCCTTTCGAAGGAATACTACACTTGTGTGGCTCAAATTTAAGTTTAATGTTCCAGAAAAATCAAAATGGATAAATCTCTCTAATACTTTGTTAATTGTGGGATGATGTGAGGCGACGGCTCAGAGCCATAAGCTGTGAAAAAGCCAAATATTTCACTGACCTAAATTCATTTATTGTTTATACCATTTTTTCAAATAGATTATTCCAATTGCTAATAGAATGGCAAAGGTAATTGTTCCAAAAATCGAAAAGTAAAATACTAAACGGAATTCTTCAGTTGGAGGAGACTGCTCACCTCTGAACAAAGCGATGCCTATAAGAGATAAAATAAGACAAAATGTGAGTAGAATAAAGAAAAACAGATGGCGCTTCTTGATTCTGCTGGTAATCATTTTTCATTCACACCACTAAGCTATCCACTGCTTTCTGCTTAACTTTTTCCATTTTCGCATAAGCACAAATACTCTTCAAAACATTAAATTTAACTGAATGATAACGAAACTGCATATTATAGAAGGGATGAATCATGCTTCGAGATTTTAATCTTTTAGCCACAACCTCACGCGGTATGGAGCAATACGCTTGCTCTGAATTGTGGTATCTTCTCGAAGAAGCAGGCGATTCAGCGCCAAATGTGGATAAAACTGGCGTTTCAGGTTTGGTTGCAATAAAAACAGTTCTTAATCCTTTTGAAACTATAGAGAAGCTTCGCAAAATCTTACACGAACGTCCTTATGAGTTTCGTTATACGCTGAGAATAATTCCTATTGAAAAAGTTGTGCGCACAGATTTGGGCGAAATTGAGCGTGTAGCCACGGAGCTTAGCGGCAAAATAGGTGAAAACGAAACTTTTCGCGTTACCCTTGAGAAACGATTTACAAGCATGCCTACAAGGGACATTATTGAGGCTGCAGCCGCAAACATCGAAAGAGAAGTTGACTTAAATAATCCGAGCAAGATTCTTTTGATCGAAGTTATCGGCGGATTAACTGGAATTTCTGTGATAAAGCCAGATGAAATCTTGGCTGTTATGAAAGAGAAAGTGCTATAATGTTAACGCTGAACTGCTGATAATGCCATGCGCTCAATGACAAGATTAGTTAAGGCATTTTTTTCCTTAACAGTTTTAAGCTCCAAATCAGAAACCCCAAACCTCTCTCGAATCACTCTTTCCTTTTCCTTAGTAAGCTTAAGCACAGTCTCATCTAACTGCATCTTAGTACTTGCCGAGATTTTTGATAAAGCTGATTTTAAGCTTACAGAATTATCTCCAATTATTACTAGCGCTATTTCTGATGTCTCAGGTTTAATTCCAAGATTTTTCATAGCCCTTTGAATTTGACGTTGCGCAGAAGCATAAATCATTGTTTCCATCGCAAGGCTCTTTGAAATATTTTCTTTGCTTTCAAAAGCTGTCAGAGCATTTAAAACTGCGAAGTAAAGATGCTCCCATGTAGCCACAAATCTTGCATCAAAAAATTGAAACTCCACATTTAACGGCATATCTTTACGCGTCTTTTTCAGGAATTCCTCTTGGTTCTTTATTTTCACATTCCTAAAACCAGTTATCAAGACATACTTTCCAAATTCTTCAATGTACTTCAGCAATTTTCTTCCTCAAGAATTTCCTTCAAAAATCTTTGAGTAAGATTAGGAGATATGCCTGCCTTAACAAGCTTAGCGACTTCCGCTTCAATAGATTTCCCATTTTCCTTGCATTTCTTGACAATTTTTCTGACAGTTTCCTTTATCTCCCATGGAAAAACTATCCAGCAGCTTGTTTCCTTCTCGTAATAGTCTGGCTTGATGATGCTCCAAGGCTTGTAATAAACTGTAGCTATTCTGACTTCAACAGCACCATTTTCAAGAATGTGTTCTCTAACCAATTCCAAGCTTCTGCCAGTATCAGCAACCTCATCTACAACAAGCACCCTTTTGCCTACAACAGACATGGACACAGGCTGGGTTAGAACAGCCTTCTCTTTTGTTTCAGCAACCCCCAAATAGAATTCAGCTCTCACATTTGCAAGATTAGCATTATCCATCAAATCAGATAGCACACGAGCCGGCGGCCACCCTCCCCGAGAAACGCCCACTATGATGTCAGGTTTAAACCCGTTTTTCCTTATTTTTTCGGCTAAATTCATGAGCATAAAATATATTTGATTCCATGTTGGAACTTCAAACTCAAGCTTGGAGTTCACAGTTTTTCCTCTCTTTAATAAGGAATCTGCTGTGACCTTATAAGTTTAAAAAAGAATGGCAATAGGATTTAACTTTGCGCACGCTTGTCAAATACATATAAATCTTGGTTTTGATAGTAAAAGCTGACAGCAAATTTATACGCTAACGGAAGAGAGGGAAATGAGAGAAATAATCGAGTGCGTACCCAATTTTAGCACTTCAAACCCAAAAGTTGTAAAGTTGATTCTGGAAAAAATAAAGACAACAAAGAACGCTTTCCTTTTGGACTATACTTTTGACGATTACTACAACCGTCTGGTTGTCTCTTTTGTTGGCGATAAGGAATCTGTAATCAAGGCAGCCTTAAACGCAGCCTGCAAAGCCATAGAACTGATTGACATGCGAGAACATAAGGGGCAACACCCACGTATAGGCGCCGTTGATGTTGTTCCCTTTATCCCAATTAAAAACGTCAAAATGGAAGATTGCATTACGATTGCAAGAAAATTTGGAAAAACGTTAGCGGAAAAATACGGCGTGCCCGTTTATCTCTATGACGAAGCAGCTACAAAGTCTGAACGGCGAGATTTGGATTGGATACGTGAAGGCGAGTATGAAAAATTAGCTGAAATGATTACTAAGCCTGAACGGAAACCAGATTTTGGTCCAGTCAAGCCACATTCAACTGCTGGAGCTACTGTGACTGGTGCACGAAAGGTTATGGCTGGTTTTAACGTGAATCTGAGCACTGCTGATTTGACAATTGCCAAGAAGATTGCGAAGGCTTTGCATGCTAAAAAAGGCGGATTTTCAAATGTTAAGGCTATGGCAGCACTTATTCCAGAGGAGAACATTACGCAGATAGGTATGAGCATAAGCGATTTTGAAAAGACGCCGCTTTACCGCGTTTTTGAATTGTTAAAGGTCGAATGCGCTCGCTATAATGTGCAGATAGTGGGTTCTGAATTCTGCGGTATGGCTCCTTTAAAGGCTCTCACTGACATAGCTGCTTATTACTTGAAAATTGACAATTTAACCGAAGACCGCGTGTTAGAAATAGCAATACAGAATGCGATGGAGAAAGTGCGGTACATTTGAGTAAAACCGTGAAACGCAGAGCAAGAGAAACAGTGGACTTGCTCATTGTAAATGCTAAAGAACTTTTGACGCTTGCTGGAAATAGCCAAAAGCCTAGCACTGGAAAGCAAATGCGGGAGCTTGGAATACTACATGACTGCGGCATGGCCATAAAAGATGGCAGAATATTAGCTATTGGAAAAACAGCAGATATTACAAAGATTTTCAAGAGCGATAATATTATTGATGCTAATGGAAAAACTGTCTTGCCGGGGTTTGTTGACCCACATACCCATCTTATTTTTGCTGGTTCACGAGAAGACGAGTTTCAGATGCGGATTGAAGGCGCCTCTTACATGGAGATTCTCGGTGCAGGAGGTGGAATATTAAAAACTGTTAGAGAAACACGCAAAGCAAGTGTGGAAAAGCTTGTGGATGCTGGACTTAAAACGCTTGATGCAATGTTAGAGTGTGGCACAACCACTGTGGAGGCTAAAAGCGGTTATGGTTTAACAACAAAAGACGAATTGAAGATTTTAGAAGTTTTTAAACGCGTAAATCAGTTACATTGCATAGATATTATCCCAACTTTTATGGGAGCGCACGCAATTCCACCAGAATATAAGGGCAATACCCAAGGATATGTTGGTTTAGTTGCCGAGGAAATGATTCCAAAGGTTGTTGAGAAAGGACTTGCAGAATTTTGTGACGTTTTCTGTGAAAGAGGCGTTTTCAGTTTAGAGCAAAGTAGACGCATTTTGGCAGCTGGCAAAAATCATGGTTTGAAGCCAAAGATTCATGCGGATGAAATGAGCATGACGGGCGGCACCGAACTTGCATCGGACATTGAGGCTATTTCTGCGGAACATCTTCTCTTTTCGTCACAAGAAGGCATCAAAGCCATGGCTGCAAAGGGTGTAATTGCAGTCTTGCTTCCTGCGGCTGCCTTCAGCTTGATGATTGGACGATATGCTGATGCTAGATTAATGATAGATTTAGGCGTTCCAGTAGCATTAGGCAGTGATTTTAACCCTAGTTGCTGGGTTGAGAATATGCAGTTAGTTATTGCGTTTGCTTGTCATTTTATGAGATTAACAGCTTCTGAAGCCATAACGGCTGCAACCATAAATGCTGCGCATGCAATAGGACGAGCAAATGAAGTTGGCAGTTTAGAAGTTGGGAAAAAAGCAGATGTCATAGTTCTGAATGTTCCGAATCACAAGTTTCTTGGCTATCGTTTGGGCGTGAATCTTGCGGATAAGGTTGTTAAGAATGGACGGTTAGTTGTTGACAGAGAAAAAGAAAGTGAAACTGTATTTCTCCGCGAGCCTGATTGAGAACCATTTTCTTCATGTTTTTGGCTTCATTGTTCTTCTTGCGAATGTGAAGATTAACCATATTATTACGCCGTAGATTATTCCATTGAAAATCGCTGAAAGCAAAGTTCTCAATAGGACCCCGTTCCATACTAGGTCTGAAGCTACGCCCATCGCGTCGCTAATCATGTTGCCAAGAGGCAGTTCGGTATAAGCAACGGTTATGGCCAGAAAGATTAGAAAGGCTATTATGAATACTATTGCCCCTTCTCCTTTCATGCTTTTTTCTCCTTATTAACCCAGCCTATGAGCATTACCTCTTAATAAATCTGTGGAAAGGTAAAGAATTATAACGTGTTTTTACTATTTTTGGTTTACAGTGACCAAAGTTGAAAATTGAGAAACCTATTAAGTGTTTAACTGGTTCTGAATTGCATTGTAAGAATTGGCAGATTGAAGGCATTTTACGCATGCTTTTCAACGTTGTTGACCCAGAAGTGGCTAAAAACCCTGAAAAGCTCATTGTTTACGGTGGAACAGGCAAAGCTGCACGAAATTGGGAATGCTTTAAGCGTATTGTTGATACATTGACGGAGCTTGAACCAGATGAAACCATGCTCATTCAAAGCGGCAAGCCGGTTGCTGTTTTTAAAACACATACTTGGGCGCCTAGAGCCCTAATTGTCAATGCTATGCTTGTTCCCAGATGGGCTACTTGGGATTACTTTTACGAGTTAGAACAGAAAGGCTTAATCATGTTTGGGCAGATGACAGCAGGCTCATGGGCTTACATAGGCACGCAAGGCATATTGCAAGGCACGTATGAAACTTTGGCTGCTGTTGCAAAGGAACATTTTGGCGGAACATTACGCGGAAGACTTGTTTTGAGTGCTGGCTTAGGCGAGATGGGAGGTGCTCAACCTTTAGCTGTTACTATGAATGATGGCGTTGCGCTGGTTGTTGAAATTGATAAGCGGGCTATCGAGCGTAGGCTTAAGCATGGTTACTTGGAAACTTGGACCGATGATTTGGATGAAGCGGTGGATATGGCTCTTGAAGCCAAACAGAAAGGCGTTCCTAGAAGCATTGGCTTGTTAGGTAACGCAGCAGAAGTGCATCCTGAGCTTTTGCGAAGAAACATAATTCCAGACGTTTTAACAGACCAGACTTCAGCTCATGACCCTTTGAATGGGTATTATCCAGCAGGTTTATCTAAGGAAGTTGCAGACTCGCTTAGGGAAAGCAACCCAGAAGAATACCTTAAACGTGCCAACCAGAGCATGCGTGTTCAAGTGGAAACTATGGTTAAGATGATGCGAAAAGGCGCTGTAACATTTGAGTATGGCAACAACTTGCGCCAACAAGCCTACGACGCTGGATTTAAAGAAGCATTTGCTTATCCAGGTTTTGTGCAACGTTATGTTAGACCAATGTTTTGCGAGGGACGTGGACCTTTCCGTTGGACTTCGCTTGTAGGTAGTACTGAGGACATTTACACGCTTGACGACGTTATCCTGAAAGAGTTCGCCTACAACAAGGAATTATGCCGCTGGATAGAAAAGGCAAAAGAACAAGTGAAGTTTCAAGGTTTGCCAGCACGGGTTTGCTGGCTTGGCTTCGGCGAAAGAGCACGCTTCGGAAAAATAATGAATGACATGGTTGCAAACGGCAAGCTTTCTGGCCCGATATGGATTGGACGCGATCACTTAGACGGTGGAAGTGTTGCCTCGCCTAACAGAGAAACTGAAGGCATGAAAGATGGAAGCGACGCAATAGCCGACTGGCCAGTATTAAATGCGTTGTTGAATGCTGTTGCAGGTGCAACATGGGTTAGTGTCCATCACGGCGGCGGCGTTGGCATAGGCTATAGCATACATGCTGGCATGTGCTTAGTGGCTGATGGCACAAGAGAAGCAGAAAAAAGAGTAGTAGCTGTGCTGACAACAGACCCAGGCACAGCAATAGTGCGCCATGCAGACGCAGGATACGAAAGAGCACAAAAGATAGCAAGAGAGAAAGGCATCAAAATGCCAATGCTCAAATAGGACCATTTGAGCGAAAAACTTGATTTAATAACTTTATAACAACCAATTTTAAACAGAATAATACATTTAAAAAATGGGCCCGTAGCCCAGTATGGATTAAGGCGCCGAATCCACAATGATGCGCAAGCCTCCGGACGCTTAAAAATGGAAGAAAGCCGGAGAACCGGGGTTCAAATCCCCGCGGGCCCGCCACATTGTTAAGAACTAGCCAGTTTGTTCAGAACGTCTTTCTCAATGTTGTCTTCGTCTATTTTGAAGGTTTCAGGTTCCTCTATCTTTAATATAGCCTTTAAGGATTCAGAGTCAAGTTCACGCACAAGTCTCAAAATTTCTCTTTTAGCCGATTCCAAATGTTTTTTCAAGATTTTGTCTTTCTTATATATTACTCCTGCCAAAGCGCAGATTTTCTCAGTCTTCAAGTGCCATTCAATTTTTCGGTTGGGTATGTTTATGTCAAAGGTTATGGGTCCAGCAACACATGTTTCTGGCTTCACTGGATGAATTTGACATTTTCTCGTTTTTTTGTTGTAAAATATGCAATAGTCTTCCGCGTCTTCTCTTGGAAAAGCATATTTTGCTTGAACGAAAGGATTGACGATGTGAAGTTTCTGCTGTTTCAAATATGCCTCTATAATTTGTCTGCGCTTAGCGGTTAATGGTGGTCTAGCGCCTTGACAGCAACTTCCGCAATGACTGCAAACATTGAAGAAGTTGTTCTGCCTTTCTCCTTCTTCTCGCATAAGAATCCCATGCACTTTTAGAAGTATGGCTGATTATTCTCAAGATTCTTTATAAGTGTTGAGTAGACGCTGATTATTGCTTCTCTAAAATCTGTGCTTTGTGCTTTCTTATGAATTCTATCTCTTATGACTTCTGATAGGCTGCCGTGCTCTATCCTTTTCTGAATTATCGGTAGATACTTTTTCTCCCCGTCTGATGCATTTTCCCAAGCAATCCGGAAAAAGCGCTGACAAATCTGGCGAGCAGTTGATCCATCAGTATGTAAAATTTTGGCATTTAATCCATCTTTTATAATCGAGTTATAGTTTTTTACTAAGGTCTCGTGCGGTAGAAGCTCAGTTTTCTCATGCATTAATCCTCTCAACAAAGCTCTGATGAAGCAGCTTAATGCCACATCAGATTTTACGCATTCTTGTTCATCCATAACTCTTATTTCCAAAGCCTTCCTATCAAAGCGAAAGATAACACCACGAGAATTAACCCAATCTTGATGTAGAAGATGCTTCTTTACGCCACTCTTAGCTAAATCTAGCGTGTATCTTTCAATAATCTCCCTTTTATACTGCTCAAAAGAAGATGCGTATTCTGGAATAACGTCTCCAGTTATTGACGGCACCTCCTTTTGGTTCAGCATATAAAAATGCAGCCTATTATCGACATTTTCTCCAAGTTTTCCCTCATAAATCGGTGATGAAGCTGAGATTGCAGGTAAGAAAGCACACGCGTTAGCAATCAAATTATGTAGCAAAACGCCATCTTTCTCCCTCGAATATGGAAGATTAAGCTGAAAACTTTGAATGTTAAGCCATCCATGCCGTTTAAGATTGAAAACTCTGCGATACTCCTCATAAATCTGCCGATGCCGATGATGCCACACTCCAGTCTCCTCAAGCCTTAATAATGGATGCATACCTGTTCCAAGCAAAAACGCATTGTATTTGCTCTTTAAGAAATCGAGAAGCGATAAAACTGCTTCATGCATAGTTTCGTCAAATTCTTCTGGAGATTTGAAGGGAGCATTAGGCTTAACTTCCATCACATGCATCTGCAGCTCTTTTCCAAAGGTAAAGTTTGTCTGCTCCACGAAGTTTACAATTCGCCCGTGAAAATCTTTTATAACCTTATCCACGACAGGCAAGGCTTTCAATTCTTCATTAACTAGCGAAAATTCATGCTCCGGACCTAAAACTTCTAGAGGTTTGTACGTTTTAGTTCCTCTTTCATTTCTATTCAGTTATTAGTTTTGAATATAAAAATGATAGTTAATTTTAAATATTACCGTTGCAATATCGAGCATTCAATTATCTGGTGCTAAATGCGTGTTGGTCGTCTCAAACATCGACCTGACAACAAATTTGCCTTTAATGAATCCACCGACCTTCTTCGACTCGTCAATAAAAGGTTTTACTCTCAACATCAATAATGATTATCGATATCTCAAAACGGGTTATTACGTGTCATTGCACGCGGAGATTCTGGGCAATTCAGTAGTCCCATCTAGCGAGAACATTATTGACGCCTACAGAATACCTATTCTGCTACTTCGAGCTTCAAAAGCCGGAATCCCCACTGTGCCCTATCTGGTAACGAGTTCTGTGAAGCAAATGATTTCTGAGGTTGGTTTTCCAATGGTTGTTTTTGCTGTGAATCCATTCTCGCATGAAGGCTTTAAGACAGCAAAAAATAGGAGCGCACTTTATAGAGCTGTTAAAAGTTTGGGCATGAACTACAAGTTTGCTGTTTGTGTACAGCCGCTTAGAGGTGAAATGCTATCTTTTAACTCATATTTTGGAAAATGTGACATGGGAAAGGATGTACAAGAAATCTCTGAAAAAGTTTACGAAGTGTTCAACATTCCAATTTGCAAGTTGCATGTTCAGCGCATTGAAGAGTGCGTCTATCTCAGCGGTCTTCAACCTTTAAAGAAGGAAGAGATTTCGCCTTTAGGCTTGAAAATGATTTCGGAAGGAATTTGTCAAATTTCCAAAAATGGTGAACACCTCATTGGCTAATATCGCCTGCTTTGTTGAAAGGTACAATTTTACAGACCCCAAAGAAGCCTTGGCATTGCAGAACTTCAAGATGACAGCGGAAAAAATGAATTGCAGATTTGATTTCATGTTCAGAGAAAGCCTTCTGGAAATTCCGAAGTATGACGCCGTTTTTATTAGAGCTACGACGGACCCGCTTTTCACCGCTTACATAGTTTCTAAAACAGCATGGGAAATGGGTTTAAAAGTGGTTGATGATCCAAAGTCGATACAGATTTGCGGAAACAAAATTCACCAATATGAACTTTTCAAAAAATATAACATTCCTCATATTCCAACAGTATTTCTAAACAAAGAGGAACTTCATCACAAACGAATTTTAGACATTTTCAGAGCGTTTGGAAGACCAGTCGTGATAAAAGCGCCATACACAAGCTTTTCAAAATACGTGGAGAAAGTAGCTTGCGAAACAAGCTTTCGAGAAGTCGCCAAAAGATTCTTTAGAAAATCTGACGTTTTAGCAGTGCAAAAATTTGTGCCCACAGCCTTTGACTGGAGAGTAGGCGTATTAAACGGTAAAGTCTTGTATGTATGCAAATATATGGTGCCTAAGGGCAGATGGAAACACGGTGCCAAACGTAGAGGCAAGCCAAGTTTTGTTTGGGGCAGAACAATATCGCTGAAAAGAGAAAACGCCCCGATGAAGTTGAAGGAAACTGCTTTGAAAGCATGCGAAGTTGTTGGACACGGGCTTTATGGAGTGGACATCAAAGAGGTCAATGGCAATTATATAGTGGTTGAAGTGAATGATAATCCAAGCATTTACGCTGGCCATGAAGACCTTAGAGATAAGGATGTCTACAGCAAAATTATAGAATTTCTGATTGAATAGTTATGCGCAAGTATTTTAACCATCCTAAAATGGTATATTCTCTAAGGCTGTAAGGCGTGAAACTGGAATGAAAGCTGTTCTAATTATTGCAGATGGAATGGCAGACAGACCAATAAAGGAACTAAACTGGAAGACGCCTTTAGAAGCAGCTCACAAGCCTTCACTGAACAAAGTGGCGAAGACTGGTATTTGCGGCATAATGGATTTGATATCGCCTGGAATTCCGCCTGGTAGCGATGCGGCAACACTTGCATTGCTTGGGTATGATGCTGTAAAGGTTTATTCTGGAAGAGGGGCGTTAGAAGCGATTGGTTCCGGCTTAGAAGTTTTAGCTGGTGATGTTGCATTTAGATGCAATTTTGCAACAGTAGATGAAAAGCTTGTTGTTCTGGATAGGCGTGCTGGAAGAATAGCAAATGAAGATGCGACAAAATTGACTAAAAGTCTTCAGAAGGTTAAACTGGAAAAATCGCAAGTCAAATTTATTTTCAACAGCACTATTCAACATCGCGCTGTTCTTGTCCTTCGCGGACTAAAACTTTCAACCGCAGTAAGCGACTCAGACCCTGAAAAAGTTGGAGTAAAGGTTTCTGAGATAAAGCCGTTGGATAAAAGCCCAGAAGCAAAGCGAACAGCGCAGATTCTGAACGAGCTTACCGATAAGTTTCACAAGGTTTTGGAGGTGCATCCAGTTAATAAGGAAAGAATCAGGCGTAGATTGCTGGAGGCAAACTTCATTTTATGCAGAGGCGCAGGGACAGTTCCAAATATTAAACCTCTTTCTGAAGAATATGGCATTAAGGGAGTATGTGTAGCTGCTGCAGCGCTAGTTAAAGGTGCGTGCAAGGCTGCTGGGATGAAACTGATAAATGTCAAGGGCGCCACTGGCACTCCTCAGACTAGTTTTATGGCTAAAGCCGAGGCTACAGTTCAAGCGTTAGGAGCGAATGATTTTGTTTTTTTGCATGTGAAAGCAACAGATGCTGTGAGCCATGATGGTGACTTTGAACAGAAGATTAGAATGATTGAGAAATTTGACGGAATGGTTGGATATATACTTGATAACGTTGACTTAGGCTCAGCGTATCTGGCTGTAACCACAGATCATACAACTTCATGCATAACACGGAACCATGAAGGCGACCCAGTTCCAGTAGCGATAACTGGTCCACAGGTTCGTCGTGATGATGTGGGAGAGTTTGATGAGAGAACATGCTCTAAAGGTGGACTAAATAGGATAAGAGGTATGGATTTAATGCCTATCCTCATGAATCTGATTGGTAAAACAAAGAAGTTTGGTGCCTAAGCATTATTAATGTACTGGCATGAGCCGCCATT
>Ga0315268_10002473_pt1 | contig 20783 bp, 23 predicted proteins | sample C1_top_MG_FD_204535 | JGI IMG/M metagenome (GOLD analysis project Ga0315268, IMG submission 204535) | Sediment microbial communities from Yellowstone Lake, YNP, Wyoming, USA - C1_top | ecosystem: Environmental > Aquatic > Freshwater > Lake > Sediment | place: USA: Wyoming | collected 2017-08-01
CGGCCCGGGACTCCAACCACAATTGCTCCGGGAGGGACAGACCCCACCACAACGGAGTTAGCGCCAATGCGGGCTCCATCTCCCACCGTGATAGGGCCGAGCAATATTGCTGCCGTGCCGATAACCACATTGTTGCCGATAGTAGGATGGCGCTTCTTCTTCTGTAGGGTTGTCCCACCGAGAACAACGCCCTGATATATCAGCACATCATTCCCGATCTCTGCCGTCTCTCCGATGACTACTCCCATGCCGTGGTCAATGAAAAAGCGACGGCCTATTTTCGCTCCGGGATGAATTTCGATCCCTGTTAGGAAACGGGCGCAGTGAGAGAGCACACGCGCAACAAAACGGAGCCTGTGCTTCCAGAGCCAATGCGCCAGGCGATGACACCACAGGGCATGCAGTCCAGGATATAAAAAAACAACTTCCAGTATATTCCTGGCCGCCGGATCCTCGGCGAAAACCGTCCTGATGTCCTCTCTCAAGGTCTTGAACAAGACAACCACCTCCCCATAGTTGCCTATTCCTTGAACAGCCAAGTAGACAAATAGCGCTCGCCGGTGTCAGGCAGAATAACTACAATGAGCTTCCCCTTGTTTTTGTCCCTCTTTGCCACTTCTATAGCCGCCCATGTAGCTGCCCCAGAGGATATCCCTGCCAATATACCTTCCTCTTTGGCCAGCCTCCTCGCCATTATACCAGCATTCTCGTTAGTAACCTTGATAATCTCGTCAACCACATCCATCCTCAGCACCTGCGGCACGAAACCAGCGCCAATGCCCTGTATCTTGTGAGGGCCGGGCTTGCCGCCGGAAAGTACGGGGGAATCAGCAGGTTCCACCGCTATGGCTCTGAATCCAGGCTTTCTTTTCTTGATCACCTCTGCTACACCGGTAATTGTTCCTCCTGTCCCCACACCGGAGACTAGAATGTCAACCTTACCGTCCGTATCCCTCCATATCTCCTCCGCCGTGGTCTCCCTATGAATCTGAGGATTAGCAGGATTCTTGAATTGCTGAGGCATAAAAGAATTTGGGGTTTCGGCTGCCAACTCCTGCGCCCTTCTCACCGCCCCCGACATACCCTCCCCGCCCGGCGTCAAGACCAGTTCCGCCCCGAAGGCAGCCAGGAGTTGCCTGCGCTCCATTGACATAGTGTCAGGCATGGTAAGGATAAGCTTATACCCCTTGGCAGCACAGACAAAGGCTAGAGCGATTCCGGTATTGCCACTGGTAGGCTCGATGATAACCGTATCCTTGTTGACTAGCCCCTTCTGCTCTGCGTCCCGGACCATGGAGACACCGATCCTATCCTTCACGCTGCTGCAGGGGTTGAAGGACTCCAGCTTGGCCATAACCTCCGCCTTCGCTCCTTTGGTTATCTTGTTCAACCTGACCAGGGGCGTGTTTCCAATCAGCTCAGTAATAGAGTTAGCGATTTTAGCCATATAGCCAGCCTCCTAGGAGTGTAGGGGCATCCGCCAGTGACAGACGCCCCCTATACCCATAATCCAATCAGGGCGAGGCAGTCGCACCACCAGCCTTCTTTTTGCGTATCGCTGCCCAAACTGCCATCAGGGCGATCCCCACCAGAATCATGAACACACCGATGACGGTAACCACCTGAGTGAAATTAAGGGCGAAAACCCCCATGTACAGGTAGTTCTCCATGTTCAGGGCCTGCGTGTATTCCAACATAGCCTCACCAATAGTTATGTTTGGATTTGGCGGGTATGGGTTGGGATTTGTTGGGTCATAGCGCCCGCCTGTACCGTAGGAAGTCAAATTGCCATAACTCGGTGCAATGTTGTGACGATGTTGTTTTATCCTGTCAGCAGCTGCTTGAGCCTCTGCCGCGTTATCGATATACCCGCCCGTCGTAGCGTTACCTCCATAGACAGAAACCGACACCTTCTCAGACGCCATTTGATCCTGGATCCAATTGGCCTTACTTACTCCCATGGCAACGAACACAATGCCTATTACCAGGGCTGCCACAGCCATAATCATCACTATCCTCGACAGCGGCATAATTTTGCTTAACATGCTTTATGTTTCCTCCATTTCTTTCTATTGCAGATAACCTTCACTGCTTAGCCTGTTGATACGTCTCTACATACCCTCCGCCACCCTCCTTTCCCAGTTATCAGCTACCTAACAGTCATCAGTACACGACTTGTTGGCTGATGAGCTCCTTACCCCGAGCAACCAGATCAGCCAACGTAATGCTCTCCAGAGATTCCAGCAGGTTCCGCTGCGTCTTAACCCAGACCTCGTGTATAGGACATATGCTCTCCCTGGGACATTCACTCGGCAATATTAGACAGGTATTCAAAGCTATAGGGCCATCCATAGCTTCAATAATCTGCCTCATATTAATCTGGTCAGGGGGCCGAGATAGAGCGATGCCGCCGGCCGGGCCTCGATGAGCGCGCAACAGTCCCGCCTGCACAAGCCGCTGAACAATTTTGGGCAGGAAGACCTTGGGGATGCCCTGATGTTCGGCGACCTCCTTCGTCGTTTCTTGGGCCCTGCCTTCAGCCGCGGCTACATCCAGCATGGCCCTGATAGCATACTCAGCGCCTCTACTTATAAATGGCATACTACACCCTTCTGAATAATTAAGACCTACTTAGTCATATATATACAATATCCAGCCTTTTTTGTCAAGAGAACCTTTCTGGGGCGTTTCTTTTTACCCCAAGCGTGGAGGACACAGCGGCCTCCCCCAAACCTTGCTTGATATGTTCAGCCTCAAGCTGTATTATTTCAGGGCATCCAAAGCAATGGCCCTGAACCATCTCTTGGCGAAATTGGAAAGCTACCCAAGGAGGAGTTGAATGAGCTGGGTTTATTTGATTCTCGCTATAATCATGGAGATCACAGGCACCACAAATATGAAGCTGTCTCAGGGTTTCACCAAAACCCTTCCTTCCATACTGGTATTTGTTTTTTATATAATTAGCTTCGCTTTTCTGACCCTGGCCTTGAAGAAGCTCGATATTAGTATTACCTACGCAATATGGTCCGGCGTAGGCACAGCCCTCATTGCTGCGATAGGCGTCTTATACTTTAAGGAGCCCGTGACGGCGATAAAGATAGGCTCACTAGCTTTGATTGTGATAGGAGTGGTGGGATTGGCCTTAGTAGAGCAACACACCAGCCCCACATCATGAAAAATTATAGGGGCAATTCATAAATTGCCCCTACATTCGAATGCACTCCCCTGAACTAAATACCCAACTTCTTTCGATTAGACTCGATATGCGCCAATATGCCGTCAACTGCTTTGACTGCGTCCGTCTCCACATTCAACAAGCCACCGGTCACATTTTTGCAGTCCTGGGTCAGCAGTTTTACCAGATTGGGTGCTCCGGTGACCGTGGGCACAGGGTTGACATAGGTATATAGACCCAGAGCCAGGGCGAATACGGCATCAATGGTGGCCTTCTGCTCCATATATTCAGGCGCTACAGCGGCCACAGGCAGGTCCGGCATAGCTACGCCCCCCAGAGCAGCAGAGACCGCCGCTAACAGGTCAGCCAGACGTCCTGTGTCAGTACATGTCCCGTAGCTAAGCACAGGGGGGATATTCAGCTTTTCGCAAATCTGCCTCAAACCCGGCCCAGCGAACTCCTTAGCCTCAGGACTACACAGCCCGGCCACCTGCATGGCTCCGTTGCCACATCCCATGGAAAGCACCAGGATATCTCTCTTAATTAATTCCCTGGCTACTCGTACGCTGTGAACATCCTGGCCGTGGTCTCTCAGCGTGGTGCATGAGACCAGGCCTGCCACACCGCGTAGAGTGCCATTCCTTATGGCCACTAAAAGCGGGGCGAGACTGCCACCAAGTGCCTTGATAATGCTTTCAGTAGAGAAGCCAACCACAGCCTCCCTCATAGGCAACTGGGTTATCGGCTCGATGGATGTCCTGCGCACCTTGAAGTTATCTATCGCCATCTGCAACAGCTGCGCCGCCTGCTCCTCAGCTTTCTCAGGCTCATAATTGATGCGGTCGGTTATACCTTCGAAAGCCACCAGCTCGCTCACCGGTATGAGCTTGAACTTGTATCTCTGAGCGTATACGGGGTCGATGGGCATAGAGCAGTTCATGTCGCAGGCAAAGAGGTCAACACAGCCGCTGGCCAGGACAGCCTCCTGCATAATCCAGTTCCCCGTGAAACCATAGAACGTGCTGTCCATCTCCCACCTTTGAATCATCTCCTGGCCCGTCTCGATGTTGGCGATAACCCGCAGCCCCTTGGCACCCACAGCCTTCGCCTTATTCTGCCATTCAGGCTGTCGCGCCAGTTGCACCATGGCGAAGCCCAGGAAAGGCTCGTGCCCGTTGGGCAACACATTCACATAGTCGGGGTCCAGCACCCCCAGGTCTACGCGCATCTTATGAGGCCTGGGTATTCCGTAGAGCACATCCTGGCAGTACTCGTTGACAATCTGGCTCTGATATGCCATGGCCACGCCAAGGCGCATCGCTTTCAGAGCCAGGCTTTGATAATAGCCATCTACGTTAGTGAGACAGGAACTCGTGGCGAACAATATCTCGCCATGGATGCCGCCGGGGAAGATGTCCAGCTTCCTCCAGAGCCCCTTTCTTTCTTTTGGAGCCAGGGCTTCAACTATTCTGCTGGGCTCGTCGAGCTTCCTGTTGAAATCGGCGTCCGCAAAATCGCAGAGACTAATTGCAACCTTATCCACCGACCCCGCCGTGCTCACGCCGAGCCGCTCGGCGAAGTCCTTCAATTTCCCGGGCTCTTTAATTTGAAACGGCGTTTTCTTCTCAGCTGTGGCTCGCAGGGTCTTGATGGTCTGCTCCGTATGATAATGGTAGGTGGAAGCGCCCATGACGTTCCTGAGCAACATCATGCGCATGGCCATGCCATCGGCCTTGATGCCGCACACACCTTTCTTATCCTTGGCTGCATCCGCGCGGCATGGCCCATTGGAGCACAAATCGCAGCGCACGCCCGCCTGGCAGAAAGGACAGCGTTTATCTGGCGCCCCCAACCCCTGCGCCTCGTAGCGGTCCCAGATATTGTCCATGCCATCTTTCTTAATCCGTTCGTACACCTTGCGCACCGACTCATGCTGAGAGATTCTGTCACCTTCCATTGCAACCTCCACTCGGAAATTCTAAATACTAGTTTCTAAGCGACAATAATATCGGATTGAACATGGAGAAATCATAAAATAGAGGGGGAAATGATTAAAAAGTTATCACATTTCTGATAATCCTTGCTAACGGGCAGAAGGAGGCACTACTTCAAAGTGAGAAGTATCATTGAGTGTCACCAAGCGTTTCGAACTGTCCGTAACCCAGACCACGCTCAACGATGCATTATCCACCTTAAGCCTGCGATAGATGCTGTAAGTCACACCTAGAACATAAGCCACCACTATTCTCACCACAACATCGTGAGTCACCATCACCGTGTGTTTACCCCGGTTAGCAGCTATTATCGCCTCAAAGGCCCGAACAGCCCTCTCCGCCATCTGGCTGAAGCTCTCGCCGTTGGGCATGGTAAGCACGGATGGGTCAATTTCTGATTGCTTCCACATCTCCGGCCACCGTCTCGCGATCTCGCCTTCATGCAGCCCCTGCCAATCGCCCAGCTTGATCTCTATCAAATCTTCAAGTGGCTTCACCTTGAGCCTATGAGGCTCCGCGATAAGAGATGCAGTAGTATAAGCCCTTTTTAGAGGACTGGTATAGATTGAAGCAATGGGCAAGTCAGCCAGCCTGGAAGCCAGCTTGCGCGCCTGAATGTACCCCACGTCATTAAGGTCTTCCTCAGACCAGCCCATATAATAGCCAGCTACATTCGACCTGGTCTGCCCGTGGCGTATTAGAAGTACAGTCGTGGTCATTCACATCTCCAAGGAATTGCCTCTCAGCCCTAAAATATCACCTTTCCCTCTACCAGCCTGTTGTATTCTTCGTCGGATACGCTCAGCAGCCCTTTGAAGACATATTCGTTATCTCCACCCAGCAGTGGTCCGCTGGTGCGGACATTGCCCGGGGTATCGCTCAACTTCCAGGGAACGCCGTAAAGCACCTCGGGCCCGCTCTTGGGATGGGTGACATTCACAAACGTGCCCCGCGCCTGGAAATGCGGGTCGTGATACTGGTCCTTAGAAATCATAAACGGCGCAGCCGCTACGCCCGCCTCCTGTAGAATCTCTGTCGCTTCATAAGGTGTGTAGTTTTTGGTCCACTTGCCTACCAGCTTGTCCAGCGCATCCTGGTTCCTTAACCTGTGGTTCAAATCACTGAACATCGCCTCCTTGCTCCAAGGCGGATTCCCTATAGCCTTGCAGAATCTGCGCCACTCCTCCTCGGTCTTGACTGCGATAGAAACCCATTGATAATCTCCCTTACAGGGATAAAAGCCATGAGGCGCCATATCGGGTACGCGATTGCCCCGAGGCTTTTGCACACGCTTGTTCATGATGTAATCCATCAGCGGCTCGCCCAGCAGCGATGTCGTCGCCTCCCACTCCGAGATATCTATGTACTGGCCCTTCCCTGTGCGGTTGCGGTAAACCAGGGCAGCCAGCATGGCGTAAGCCCCATAGGTCGCAGACACATGGTCGCCGTAGGCGAACCTTAAGGCACAAGGATTGACCTCATCGTGATAGCCCACCAAGCTGTCTGTCCCACCCAGGGCGGTGATGATAGGGGCATAACCTCTGGTACCCTTCAGGGGGCCGGTGTGTCCCGCAAAGCAAAGCGATACCACTATGATCTCAGGCTTGAGTCTGGACAAGGCCTCGTAGCCCAGACCATATTTATCCAGCACGCCCGGCGTGAAGTTATCGGCGACGATGTCGCTCTTCTTACACAGCTCCCTGAGCAGCTCGGCGCCCCTGGGCTTGGTGAAGTCCACAGTTATAGCGCGCTTGTCCCGGTTCATGATATGGAATACCGGGCTGGTCTCCAACTGGTCAGGGTCGAATGACGCCAGGTCAGCCGGTGTCTTCACAGAGACGCCCTTAGGCACAGCCACCTTGGCTACCCTTCCGTAATCCACACGCAAATGTGACTCCACCTTGATAACCTCAGCACCCATATCCGCTGCTATGTGCGTCATCTGCGGCACAGCCCAGGCGGAACCAAAATCTATCACTCTATATCCTTCTAACGGAAGCTGTGCCATATATGAAAACCTCCTGCCTGTTCTCTCCATAGATAGGTGGGCTAGATAATCCCTGCCCTCTTCAGCGCTGCCAGGTCTTCTCTGGTATAACCCAGTCGCTTGCAGTATATCTCCTCGTCGTGCTCTCCCAGCAGGGGCGCAGGACGTTTCAAGGCCCACGGGGCATCATGTAACTTATAAGGCGCGCCCGGGTATTCCAGTTTGCCCGCCTCCTTATGGTCTACCGTGACGAAGAACTCACGCGCTTTGAGATGAGGGTCATTGACCTCGTCCGCCATGTTGAACATCGGCGCGAACGGTATGGCATTCTTCTCACAAATTTCGAATATTTCCTTCTTGGTGCGCTCCAGAAACCACGGCGTCAGCAGAGCATCGACCTCCTCGGGATAGTCGTCCTGCATGGCATGGCGGTCTCTGTACCGAGGGTCTTTAGTCCAATCAGGAGTGCCCATAAGCTCCAGAAACTTCAACCACTGCTTGAGCTGGGGCGCTACCAGGGCGATATACCCATCCTTGCAGGGAATGAGCCTCCCCGCAGGATATGTCATACCGCCGCCTAAATAGCCCTTAGTCAAGCCGTCCCCAGCGCCTCCGGTGTACTTAGTCACCCCGAATCCCACATGGTAAGTGGCCCACACCTCCGCTTCCGAGATGTCGACCTGCTGCCCGTGTCCGATAATATCCCTTGCGAGGAGAGCAACCATGGTAGCGCCTGCGGCGGCTATCGCAGCCTGATAATGCCCCAGCGCCACCGGCATCGTTAACGGCTCCCTCCAATAGTGGCCCGTGATCTGGCTCACGCCTCCTGCGGCGCAGCAGTTAATGGCATAAGCCTTGTAGTCCTTGTAGGGGCCTGTCTGGCCGTAGGGCGTTATCGAGGTCATAATGAGGCGCGGGTTTATCTTCTTAAGCCTGGCGTAATCAAGCCCCCATTTCTTCATCAGCTTCGGGGGATTGTTCTCCACGAAAACGTCGGCATCCTTGAGCAGTTCCTTGAGTATTTTCTGCCCGGTTGCAGTTTTTATGTTAAGTGTGATGCCGAGCTTGTTGGCGTTCAGATAGAGGAAGAGCCCGCTTCGTTCGGGGTGGGGGATGTCATCCGGGAAAGGGCCGTACTCCCTGGACTCATCTCCTGTGCCAGGATCCTCGACCTTGACCACTTCGGCACCGAGGTCAGCCATCATCTTGGCGCAGTGTGCAGCCGAGATGAAGTTCCCGCACTCCACCACCTTCAATCCCGAAAGCAGTTGCTCTGCCATGCAATGCTACCTCCGTTTCAAATCAAAGCGGTTCTCTGTTTCATCCACATTTAGTAAGAAGTCTACCCTATTACACTCTCCGTTTCAACCATTTCGCGAAAAACTCTACCATGGAAAAGCCATTTGCTTGACGTCTTTTGTTGCTCACAGCATTGTGATACAATGCCCCTAAGTTCTTGACCATCAGGAATAAGCTATGACTTTGAGACAAAAGACCAAGATAGTCTGCACCATAGGCCCTGCCAGCGGCTCAGCCTCCGTCATAGAGGAACTCATACGTGCAGGGATGAATGTGGCGCGCCTCAATTTCTCCCACGGAACTCTCGAAGAGCACGCAGGCTATATCCGAAACATACGTAAGGCAGCAGCGAAACTGAAGACCCCGGTAGCCATCCTCCAGGACCTCGCCGGACCCAAGATTAGAACCGGTAAGCTCAGAAAGAAAGAGGTCCAGCTCAAGGAAGATACTGTCTTCACCCTCACCACAGCCAAAGTGCCCGGCGATGAGCATTCGGTGACCGTGAACCTGCCCGAACTCGCCGAAAACGTGAAGCGGGGCGATGTCATCTTTCTTAACGATGGGGCAATCAAGCTTGAGGTGGTCAACACGACCCCTGACTCTGTGAGATGCCGGGTCATCATGGGAGGTGTCCTGGGATGGGAGAAGGGCGTCAACGTGCCGGGAGTGAATCTGAAAATTCCCTCTTGCACGGAAAAGGACTTCCATGACCTACTCTTCGGCATAGAGCATGAGGTAGATTTCGTGGCCCTTTCCTTCGTCAGGGAAGCCAGAGATATGCTCCGCGTGAGGAACTTTCTCAAAAAGAGACGGGCAGACATTCCCCTCATCGCCAAGATAGAGAAGTGGGAGGCTTTGGAGAATCTGGATAAGATACTGGCTGCATCCGACGGGCTGATGGTAGCCCGCGGCGATTTGGGCATAGAGATCCCGCTTGAAAGAGTGCCCCTAGCTCAAAAGGAGATAATCGGGAAATGCAACCACGCCGGAAAGCCCGTGATCACTGCCACCCAGATGCTGGAGTCCATGATAGACGCTTCACATCCCACCAGGGCCGAGGTCACCGACATAGCCAACTCTATCTTCGATGGCACCGATGCCATAATGCTCTCGGGGGAGACTGCCATTGGCCACTACCCGGTAGAGGCGGTACAGGTTATGATGAAGATTGCCCTGACCACGGAGGCTGCCCTACCCTACGGCAAGATGCTTCTGGAAAAGGGAGCAGACCTTGAGCCTCAGACAGACGACGCCATAAGCTATGCTGCCTGCCATACTGCCCATCAACTCGGGGCAGCAGCCATCGTGGCCTTCACCTCATCGGGGAGCACTGCCAGACGGGTGGCTAAGTACCGCCCCGGTATACCCATCATCTCCGCCACCCCAAGCTCCAGGCAGAGGAGAAGGCTCCTCATTTCCTGGGGAGTCTATCCCTACGAGATAGCTGAACCATCCAGCATAGCCAACCTTCTAGCTCAGGGAAGCAGGCTGAGCCAGGAAACCGGGGTGGCGCGGAAGGGTGACCTCATAGTTATCACAGCAGGTATCCCCATTGGCGTAGCGGGCACGACAAACCTGCTCAAAGTGGAAAGAGTGTGAAAGGAGGAGCAAATTATGGCGTGGTACGATTATCTGGCCTATATCTTCGCTGGCTTTTTCCTCGCTAACGGTGTGCCCCACTTCGTGCAGGGCATATCAGGGAAAAAGTTCCCCAGCCCTTTCGCCTCGCCCGCAGTCCGGGGTCTATCCCCTCCACTGGTGAATGCTCTCTGGGGCCTGGCAAACTTCTTCATCGGGTACACTATCATCTTCAAGGTGGGAGACTTCCATTTTGGCATGACCCGCGACGTCCTCATGGTAGGTCTGGGCGCCTTTCTCGCAGCGGTCATCCTATCCATTATTTTCGGGCGTGAACGCAATCAATAATCGCCTTTTGATATTGCTTCCAGCTTAGAAATTTGGATTCCCAAGGGGGTTGATATGAACTTGAAAGACAAAATAGCCATCGTCACCGGCGCAGCCAGCGGTATCGGCAAAGAGACCTCTATCGAACTGGCAAAACACGGCTGTACCCCTGTATTGGTGGATATCAACGAAGCGAAGCTGGGAGAGACGCTGATAGCGGTGCTCAATCACGCCCCTGATGCCACCGCAGAACTCTGCGACATCAGCAACGATGCACAGATTAAGCAACTGGTTCAGAAAGCAAACGAACGCTACGGCAGAATAGACATCCTTATCAACAACGCCGGCATAATGATAGTGAAATTCTTCGAGGAAACCTCACAAGAAGAGTTTGACAGGCAGATGGCTGTCAACTTCTACGGCGGAGTGAACCTGATACGCGCTGTCCTGCCCATCATGGAGAAACAGGGCAAGGGAGTCATCATCAACGTAGCCTCGGTCGGCGGAAGGCTGGTTGTGCCCGGCACTGCCGTCTATGCCGCCAGCAAGGCTGCCTTTCAGGGCTTCTCAGAGTCACTGTATTTCGAGCTGAAGGACAAAGGAATCCACGTGGGCATAATCCTGCCCGGAGGCACACGCACCGGCATCTTCGACTCTGCCACCACCAAACTGGGGAAATACTATCAAAGCCAGTCCAAGACAGCGCCGACAATAGCCGCTAAAGCGATCAGACAAGCCATAGAGAAAGAGCGCTTCGTGACGATTACCCCATCAAGCTACAAGTTGCTCATCGAGGCGCACGACTTCTTCCCCGGCTTGTTCAGCAAGCAGCTACTCAGCAGACTGCGCTCGTATTTTAAATAGCGTGCGCTACCCTGGCCTGGACGAAGGCGATGAACTCGCCAAGCAGGCGCGAGACTACCCTTTCCTTGCGGTAAACGCAGTAGAAGTCGCGTCCCAACTCCAGCCCCTCCACGGCCACCTGTTTGACCAGCCCCAGCGCCAGGCTCTTCTTAATCGCCAGGTCAGACACGAAGGCGATGCCCACCTTGGCCTCTACCGCCGAGACCACCGCCTGGCTTGTGCCCAGCACCAGGTTCGTGGAGAGCTTCTCCAGATCAACTCCGGCCTTGGCCAGGAGCGATTTGAGGCTGCGCTGCGTGCCTGAAGTATCCTCACGGAAGATAAGCGGCTCACCTTCCAGTTCCATCAGGGATATCTTCTTCCTTCTGGCGAAGGGATGCTCAGGGAACACGATGAGCACTATCTCGTCATCGGCCACCTTGAAATAGTCCAGCTCTTTGCCCTGCGGTGCCGTGCCGCAGAAACCCAGGTCATAACCGCCGTTTTGAACCCCGGAGATAACGGTAAGCGAATCCGAGATGTCGACTCGCGCCCCCACAACAGGATGCAGCGCTTTGAACTCGCCGAGAATAGGAGGAAGCAGAATCTCGCCGGGGATGGTGCTGGCGGCAATGATAATATCGCCGGTAACCTCTTCGCGCAGCCGGTCGAGGTCGCGTGTCAAACGTGTCTGCTCTTTCTCCACAGCCTCAGCGAATCTCAGCACGCGCCTCCCGGCATCGGTCAGAGTTATCGTTTTCTGCCCCCGGTCTACCAAACGCACACCGAGGTCGCGCTCCAGCTTCTGAATCTGAAAGGATACGGCAGGCTGGCTGATGGACAGCTTCTTGGCTACATCCGAGAAGCTCCCCAACCTCACCACCTCCAGGTAAGTCTTCAAGTACTCGAGGTTCATAATCACCTCCTGCTATCATAAGCAAATTTTATATTGCATCAAAATATTTCTTATGATAAAATCAACTGGGGACATTCTATAACATAGACACGGCTTAGGCAACACCTTGCTGACGGAAAGGAGGAAACCCGGGAAAGATATTGCGGTAAGTCAATCACTCAAGTGTGAATTTGAAAGGAGAGTAAAGTCTTGAGCAGATTGTGGAAACCGAAAATCTCAATCATCGCTGCCGGGCTAATTTTCGGAGCCCTGGCCGCTTACCTGGTGAAATGGGGCAACCCCCCGAATATGGGGTTCTGCACCGCCTGCTTTCTTCGCGATATCGCAGGTTCGCTCGGCCTTCAGAGTAAGGGGCCGCAGTACATCCGGCCTGAGATACTGGGCCTGGTGCTGGGAGCATTCGTCGCCGCCTTCTCCTTCCGCGAGTTCAAGTCAAGGGGCGGCTCTTCGCCACTGCTGCGCTTCCTGCTGGGCGCTTTCATGATGGTGGGGGCGCTGGTGTTCCTGGGTTGCACGGTGCGCGCGCCGCTACGCCTCGCCGGTGGCGACCTCGACGCTATCCCTGCTATCGCCGGCATCATAGTGGGCGTGATTGTGGGCATTTTCTTCCTCCGCAGAGGATTTACTCTGGGTCGTGCCGCCAAAATGCCCGCCGTAGCAGGCTGGGTAATGCCTGTCGTGATGATATGTCTATTGCTCCTAGCCATTTTCGTACCTATGTTCATCTTCAAGAGCACAAGCGGACCGGGAGCGCTGCATGCAGCTTTGTGGATATCTATCGTGGTAGGCCTGGTCATCGGCGTGCTGGCCCAGAGAACCAGGATGTGCTTCGCCGGCGGCTGGCGAGACCTCATCATGGTCCGGGACACCTACCTCTTCAGCAGCATCGCTGCTTTCTTCGTTGCAGCCTTGATTACAAACTACGCCCTGGGCTATGTCCACTGGGGCTTCATCCAGGCGGGGACGCCGGAAGCGACACAGTATATTGCCCAAGACAATCACCTGTGGAACTTCTTCAGCATGGTGGTGGTCGGCCTGGCGGCTACCCTGCTCGGCGGCTGTCCCCTGCGCCAGACCATTCTGTCAGGCGAGGGTGATACCGACGCCGGTGTAACAGTGCTGGGCATGCTGGTCGGCGCTGCCTTTGCCCACAATTTCCTCACTGCTTCGAGCGGCAAAGGTATCGGCGTTAACAGCGAGGCGGCCGTTATTATAGGTCTGGTCTTCTGTTTGATACTCGGTTTTATGATGAGGGAGAAAACAGCATAGCGATAGGAGATTTGCATGTCCTTGTTTAAGAAAAAGCCTTCCTTCGAAGGCGGAGGCCTGGTGTTGTTTATGGACGTCCATGACGCTATGGCCGCCGAGAAGGTGCTCAAAGAGTCAGAGTACACTGTCAAGCTGGTCGCACCGCCTCCAGAATTGCGCAAAGGCTGCGACCTGGCGCTGGAGATAAACCTGGTGGAGCAGCCCGGCATAGAGCGCCTGCTTCAGGAGAAAGAGGCCGGCTACGTCAGCGTCTTACCCATGAAACCCGGCACCTCCGGGCTGCTGGAGATTGTGAAAGTAACCGACTTCGGCGACTGGACGATGGTCAAGGCGGCAAATATGAAGCTATCCTTCGATAAGAAGAGCGGCATCATCGTGAACACATCGGGAGGCGGCTGCCCGGACATCCCCTACCTCCACGCCGAGATGATAGGCAAGAAGCTCGATAAAGCGCCACGACCCAGAGACCTCGGTTTCACTCTCTGCGCTTTGATGCTGGACAGGGCTCTGGAGGAATCCCTGGCTCTGTGGCAGGGAGGCAAAAAGATATGATGCTCATCGCGGGCACTCTCCCCCTCAAAGGCCTGCCGCTGACCATAGGTGCAGCCAGTGCGGAAGGGGATTACCTGGTAGTCAACCACCAGCGCATCCCCTGCACGCAGGGCACCGCCGCTATGATTACCGCTGCCCTGACCACGACTGAGTACCTCAAGATTGAGGCTCCTCAGGCTCTGGTTGTAGGTGACACCGGACAGGGCAAGGGCAGCCGCGAGATGTACGAGTACCTTATCCAGAATGTCGCCAAGCTCTCGCCTGAGGTACTTGCTCTGCACTACTGCCTGCCCGACATGGCGCTGACCCGCAGGCTCTGCGAAGCCGTTAAAAGCTGTTCCAAGAGGCCGCTGATGATTGCCGACGCCGCTTCGATGTACGCCGCCAAGGCAGCAGGTCTGGCGACATCGTTCGATATCTTCACGCCCGATGCCACAGAGATGGCTTTCCTGGCCGACCCCGACGCCACCCATCCCGCCTACATCGCCAGGCACCTTTTCGATACCGACGTGACCCAGACTCCAAAGCTGGTCGCTGCCGCCTACGCGAAAAAGAACGCAGCCAAGCTGTTACTGGTCAAAGGGGCAACCGATTATGTAGTTCGCAACGGCGAAATACTGGCAACTATCTCCGAGCCCGATGTTCCGACTCTGGAGCCCATCGGCGGCACCGGCGACACCATCACCGGCATGCTCTCCGCCTTCGTTTACGCCGGCCTGGAGCCGCACGAAGCGACCATAGTCGCCGCCAGGGCCAACCGTATGGCCGGGAAATTAGCTAATGCGACACCGGCCACAAAAGTCCGCCAGATTATCAGCCAATTCCCCGCCGTATTCCAACAATATCTCTGCCAGTGGAGCGAAGTGTGTTATAAACCGTAGGAGTGAGGCCACCTCGCCCAATTCCTTTATCCGCTAAGGAGGTAAATAATAATGATTGAAGTAGATGTTCGGGGTTACTCCTGTCCCATCCCAGTGGTCAGGACGAAAAAGGCTATCGAGGAAAATCCCGGTCAACCGGTGACCGTGTTTGTGGAAACTGCTACTTCAAAAGAGAATGTCTCACGGCTCGCACAGAGCAAGGGATATTCGGTTAAGGTGGAACAAGTCCCTGATGGATATAAACTCCAGATAAGCCCTCCGGCAAAGTAGAAGAAACCCACGAAGAAAAGTGGGGGCGATGGAACCGGGTTCCCCCCGGTCTGCAAAACCGGGCGCGGCTCTGACCAAGATGCTGTGGTTGGTTCGACTCCAATTCGCCCCCTCCAGGTAATGTGTAGCAGCAAGGACTGCAACCTGCCCAGATTATGTAGTATACTGATAGCACACGCGTAGGGGCAGACCCACGTGTCTGCCCTAGCCCATACATTTCACAAATACGAAGGGTGGTGAATCAGATGGCCGATGCCAAGAGGCCCCGTCTCACCGAGACCGTACACGGCGCGGGCTGAGCCTGCAAGATAGGTCCGGGTGACCTAGCGAAGGCTTTGGAGGGGCTGCCTCTTATCTCAGACCCCAATCTAATCGTGGGCATGGAGCATGACGAGGACGCCGGCGTGTACAAGCTGCGCGACGACCTGGCCATAATCCAGACCGTGGACTTCTTCACTCCCATAGTGGACGACCCTTATACCTTCGGCCAGATCGCCGCCGTCAATGCCCTGAGCGATGTCTACGCTAAGGGCGGCAGGCCGCTCACTGCCCTGAACATCGTCTGCTTCCCCGTAAAGACCATGGACATCTCCATATTGCGCGAGATACTGACCGGCGGACTGGACAAGATGCGTGAGGCGGGCGTGGCACTGGTGGGAGGGCACAGCGTCGAAGATAACGAGCTGAAGTACGGCCTCTCTGTCACCGGCGTCATCCACCCCGACAGGGTGATCATGAACCAGGGCGCAAAAGCTGGCGATAAGGTCATCCTGACCAAGCCGCTGGGCACAGGCATCATCAGCACTGCCCTCAAAGGCGGCGAGGCGAGCGAGCAGGCTGTGGCAAAGTCCGTGAGCAGCATGGCCACCCTCAACAAAAAGGCATCAGAGCTGATGCTGACCGTAGATGTCCATGCCTGCACCGACGTAACGGGCTTCGGCTTGCTGGGCCATGCCTGCGAGATGATAGAGGGCACCGACGTGGGCATGATAATTCACGTGGATGCGGTGCCCTATTTCCCCGAGGCCAAAGAGTACGCCGAGGTGGGCATGGTGCCCGGTGGCACCATGCGCAACAGAGATTTCCGCACCAAGATGGTCGATATAGACAAGAACGTTTCCAGGGTTATGGTGGACATCCTCTTCGACCCCCAGACCTCCGGCGGCCTGCTCATATCAGTGCCTGCCGCAGACGCTGAACCCCTGCTGAAAAAAATGCGCCGTTTGGGCGTCAAATCCGCTGCCATCATCGGCGAGGTGGTGGCCAAGCCCAAGGGCAGGATAGAAGTAAAATAAGTCACGCTTTTGAAAGGCGTAGGGGCAATTCATGAATTGCCCCTACCATGGGGAAAAATCTACGGGACGTTGAAAACAGGCTTTCGTTTCTCCACGAAGGCGCGTATCCCCTCCTGGCCGTCGCGAAGGCCTACACAAGTGCGAATGCCTTCCCGCTCGCGCTCAATGTGTGTCTCGAACGAGGTATTGAATGAATCTGTAAGTAGCTGCTTCGACCAGCCGAAGGAACTCAGCGAACGGTCTGCAAGCTCCCGGGCCATGCTCACTGCCTCCTCGAGCGCTTGGCCATCCTCTACAACCTTTGTTACCAGTCCCCAGGCCAGAGCCTGCTCGGGAAAAATCGGCTGGTCAAACGCTGCAATCTCCATGGCGCGGGCTAAACCCACAATTCGAGGGAGGTTGAATGTGCCTCCGCCATCGACGCAGAGCCCGCTCGAAGGATACCCCAACTGCATAGCCGCGGAACGGGCCATGACCCGGAAATCGCAGGCCAGCGCCATCGTGAATCCGGCGCCCGCTGCTATCCCGTTGATGGCAGCAATAACAGGTTTCCTCATGCGGCGAATCTCCAGGATTACCTGGTGAAGACGGGCCGCTCCCTCGTGAAATATGGGCGGAAGCCCCTGCGTGGCGCCCAGTGCCATCTTCAAATCTGCGCCGGAACAGAAGGCTCTGCCCTTGCCTGACAGGACCACACCTCGTACATCATCATCCGTTGCCGACGACATCATACAGGTCAATAACTCCTTGAGCATATCCAAATCGAATGCGTTCAATACTCTCGGCCTGTTCATCAATACGATTGCTATTTGCCCGTCCCTGGTAATCTCTACGGACTTGGACATCCTGGCCACCTCCATTTGTAGATACTAATTTCGTAACGGTATCCGGGAGTAGAATTCTTGCGCCAGTATACTCTTAGAAATCGAATGTCGCAATCGGTTGGCATACGTTCGGCTGTTTGAGACTAAAGTCACATACAATATGAAACAGCGAGATTACCATATGATGAAAGGTAAGGGGGAAACCCCAAAGGAGTTACAAGATGTTTGAGAGATACGCGCTGATTCGAAGAGAACCGTTTACCGAGATAGTTCCCTTCGAGACCGAGGTAGATAGATTCCTCGGTAACGCCCTGAGCATCTTTGACTCACCGGTTTACGTGCCCGGAACTTTCATTCTGGAGCGCTCACTTCTGGCTCCCATGGAGGTCTTCGATAGCAACGGTAATACGGTAGTCAGACTCGAGCTGCCAGGCATGACCATGGAAGATATCGGCATCTCAGTGAAGGATGGCCTGCTCACCATCAAGGGAGAGAAGAAGGCAGAGAAAGAGGTCAAGGAGGAAGGCCGCTATTGCTCCGAGAGGGTCTATGGTAGCTTCCGCCGGACGCTTTCAGTCTCCAAAGGCTTGGATGAGAGCAACATTCATGCCACCTACGAAAATGGCGTACTCGAAGTAGTGCTGCCCAAGATCGAGGAGAAGAAGGGACCAAGGTAAAGGTTCAAGCCAGAAAAGCCAAGGGGTAGGATAGCCCTGAAGCTTATTGAGCGGCCGTCCGGGGACTGCCCCCTCGGACGGCCGCTTCGTTGTACGTGAGCAAGGATGCCGATACGCTGGATGAGAAGGACTATATAAACCTCATCTATTGACTTCATAATATACTATATAGTCGTGGGGAGATCTGCACGGCAGAGATAACAGAATTCCCTCAGTAATATGAATCGGAATAGAGTTCCTGATTGGCTGGTCAAGGGCATCTGCCTTGTAGTATTGCTCCTGCTATTCTACGTTTATTTTCCCCTGAACAGCCTCAGGGAGCCGGTTCACTCGCTGGAATTGACAGTAGACGATCACATTCCTCTGGTGTCAGCGTTTGTTTTTCCCTATCTCTCGCTCTATCTGCTGCTGGTCGTCTCACTGGGGCGTTTTCTCAAAGCCGAGACAAAAGTATTCAGCATACTGGCGTTAGCTATCAGCCTCGACCTAGTGATAAGCTATCTGGTTTTCCTCTTTTACCAGACCCAGGTTGAGCGCCCCGCCATACTCGGCTCCGATGTCTCATCCAGCATCCTGAGATGGGTCTATTCAAATGACCAGCCGTTCAATGCCTTCCCCAGTTTGCATACCTCTCTCTCCGCGCTGATGGCGCTGCTCTGGGGCAGGGTGGGTTCTCGCTTTCAGCCAGTCATAGCATTATGGGCATTGTTGATAATCGCCTCCACCCTGTTCACCAAGCAACATTATATGGCGGATGTTTTAGGAGGAATAGCTGTCGCCCTGGTGAGCTACTACGCCGCAGTCAGACTCGGCTCCTGTGCACCAGGTGGAGCAAACGAACGCCATGTATTTTGGAGAAGGCGCCACCGGTAGCTTTCTCCGTGCTGCTGTGTTCTACCATACTGGCCCTTCCCTCCAATTGCAGTACCTTTTTCTCATTCGTATCCCCTGAGATACCTATTGCGAACGAAATGGGCTAGTGCTAGCATTCTACTAGGCTGTTCTAATACGAGTATTTCAAAACGAATATTTTCCCAGGGTGGATACTGAGGAGGAGCTAACATGAAGAAAGTGCAAGACATCATGGCGAACGATGTTGTGACCGCAAATCCTGAGATGAATGTAGTTGATGCTGCCAAACTGATGCTTAAAGAAGACGTGGGGTGCCTTGTGATAATGGAGGGAAACGAAATAAAGGGAATAGTCACCGACCGGGACCTGATGTCTTGTGACGTAAAGGGTCATAACATCCAAGAATGCCGTATTTCGAACCACATGACCAGCCCTGTCATAACCGCGCAGCCCGATGTGCTGCTTATCCACCTGGCCAAGTTGATGGCCGCAAAGCGAATCAAGCGAGTCCCTATCACCAAAGGGAGAGCACTTGTCGGAATCATTTCCTTCTCCGATATTGCCCAAGATATGGATGAACAGGTTGCAGGCATGTGGTCGGAATGGCTCGAGCTAATAGCTGTCACAAAGACTTCCGCTCAGCATCGGAGAGGGAGAGGGGTCAAAAAAGAGACTTCCGCTGAGTCTCGCCCCGGCAAGCGATTGGGAGAACTCATTCAAAGCTAAGGCGAAGTAGCCCCGTCCATCACTGGACACGCTCAGTTTCTCTTCGTCCTGTATATGACCCAGGTTCCCAGAGCTTTGGCAATAAGCTGACCTCCGCTCTTTATTTCCGACTCCAGCACGGCGCTATTGCTGCTCCTCTTAACAACGGTGGTATCGCAGGTAAGCGTGCCGGATGTTATCGCCTTCAAATACACTATGCTGACCTCAATACTGGCACATTGCTCCCCTTCCTCTAAGGTTGGAACGAGTGCAAAACCCATGCCCGAGTCCGCCATAGTGAAAAGAGCTCCTCCGTGCACGGTCCCGTAGGGGTTCAGCAGCGTATCATTTACTTTTAGCACGCACCGGCTGTAACCTTTCTCCCACGTGGTATAGGTCAAACCTGCGTGCTTACCAAACCGGTCAAGGCCTTCCAACTTTGAAGTAATCTTCCTCGGCATTCCGGAGCCCCCTATTTCTTGCCATATCTCTGAGATACAGCCTGAATACTTCTTGCGGTAGTATAAATATAGCAGTAGAATACCGCAAGTGGGACAAAGCCTGTCAGTGTCGAGGCTATCTATGTTTGTGACCAAAAATGTCTATCAACTGAGCGGCTTTGGCCCCTCGGGTTCAAATGTATTTCTGCTGGTCGATGATGGTCTCACGCTGGTCGATACCGGGCTCCGAGGCAGGTCTGCAAACATTCTGAATCAGGTAAAGCGGCTGGGCTACAAACCATCTGATATCGCCTACATTATCCTCACACATCACCACTCTGACCACGCTGGCAGCTTAGCCAAGCTAAAGAATGTCACCGGGGCCAAGGTCATGGCGCATCACGTCGATGCCCCATACATAGACGGGACTTTGCCTCATCCGGGTCCAGTCAGGCCCAAATGGCTAAGTAAAATGCTATCTCCTTTTGGCAGGATGTGGGCTACTGTGCCGGTAGAGGTAGATAAACTACTAAATGACGGCGACGAGCTTCCTTTGCTGGGCGGCATCAAGATATTACACACCCCGGGCCACACGCCCGGTAGCATCTCCCTATTCATACCCCAAGAAAAATTGGTTATCGTGGGTGATTTGCTCAGCCACAGGCTTCGGTTGAGATTACCCTCTCGTCTATTCACGGTTGACATGGAGCAAGAATTAGACTCGATTAAAAGGTTGGCAGGTCTTGACTTCGATACCATAGCCTTTGGTCACGGTCGGCCTATTTTGCGTGAAGCTCGTGATGCAGTCACCGGTTTTGCACAGAAACTTGAGACCAAGCATAAAGTATAAAGCAAGCCTCCCAATGTAGTGCTTCATGCTGCCTGTTAGCTTGACGCTG
>Ga0315268_10002474_pt1 | contig 20782 bp, 18 predicted proteins | sample C1_top_MG_FD_204535 | JGI IMG/M metagenome (GOLD analysis project Ga0315268, IMG submission 204535) | Sediment microbial communities from Yellowstone Lake, YNP, Wyoming, USA - C1_top | ecosystem: Environmental > Aquatic > Freshwater > Lake > Sediment | place: USA: Wyoming | collected 2017-08-01
AATCTCTACGAGAACAATCTCTTTCTGGAAAACCTCTTCGGCTACCTGGCCCTGGAACCGGCCATGCCGGTCTCGGCCAATGGTCGGCGGGCCCCGTCGCCCATCCGGGAGGGCATCGAGTTCCGGGGTGTCTCCTTTCGCTACCCCGGCAGCGAGACCTGGGTACTGCGGGACGTGACCCTGCGCATCCGGCCCGGTGAGCGGATCGCGCTGGTGGGTCCCAACGGTGCCGGCAAGACCACGCTGGTCAAGCTCCTCACCCGCCTTTACGATCCGACCGAGGGGCAGATCCTGCTGGATGGGGTGGACTTGCGCGAGTACGATCTGACCAGCCTGCGGCAGCGCATCGGCGTGATCTTTCAGGACTTCGTCCAGTACCACTTGACAGCCCGGGAGAACATCGGCTTCGGCCAGGTGGAGGCGCTGGAAGACAGGGGACAGGTGGTGGTGGCGGCGCAGAAAGGGGGCGCCCATCCGATCATCGAAAGACTGCCTGAGGGCTACGAGGCATGGCTGGGGCGCCGATGGGAGAACGGGCACGAGCTCTCCGGCGGCGAGTGGCAGAAAGTGGCCCTTAGCCGGGCTTTCATGCGCGACGCCGAGGTGCTGGCGTTGGATGAGCCCACTGCCAGCCTGGACGCCGAGGCAGAGTATCAGGTCTTCCAACGCTTTGGGGAACTGACGGCGGGCAAGATCGCCGTGCTGATCTCCCACCGCTTTTCCACCGTGCGCATGGCTACCCGCATCGTGGTGATCGAAGGGGGTCGCATCACTGAGGTGGGCAGCCACGAAGAGCTGCTGGCCCGGAGCGGCACCTACGCCCGGTTATTCAGCCTGCAGGCAGAGGGGTATCGTTAATCGCTGACCGCCGCCATCGCTTCGGTCTTTCCCTAACTCGTGACCGCTCCCTTCGACGCGCTGCCGACGAGCCGGGTGTATTTCCCAAGGACGCCTCGTGGATAGTTCGGCTCCGGTGCGTTCCACCGGGCAAGACGGTCCGCGATTTCCGCGTCGCCCGCGTCGAGGGAAATCGACCGTTCTTCGGGGTGGATGGTGACCCGGTCGCCTTCACGGACGACGGCGATCGCTCCCCCCGCCTGTGCCTCCGGGGCGACGTGCCCGACCATGATCCCGTGCGTGCCGCCGGAAAACCTCCCGTCGGTGACCAGCGCGACGTCTTTCCCCAGCCCGGCACCCATCAGCGCGGCCGAAGGGGAAAGCATCTCCCGCATCCCCGGGCCGCCTTTCGGCCCCTCGTACCGGATCACGATCACGTCTCCCTTCCGGATCTTCCCGCCCAGGATCGCGTCCAGCGCGTCCTCTTCCCGGTCGAAGACCCGCGCCGGCCCGGCATGGCGGGTAAGTTCCTTCCCGCTCAGTTTCAGGACGGCCCCTTCCGGGGCGAGGTTCCCGCGAAGAACCGAGATGTGCCGCCCGGGCGGCGCGTACGGGCGGTCCGGCGATGCGAAGACGTCCTGTCCGCGGGGGCAGGGCGATACGTTCGCGAGGTTTTCCGTCACCGTGTTCCCCGTGACGGTCGTGCAATCCCCGTGGAGAAGCCCGGCGTCGAGCAGCGTCTTCATCACCATGGGGATGCCGCCGATCCGGTCCAGGTCCGCCATGACGTACTTCCCGAACGGCTTGAAGTTGCCCAGCATCGGGACCTTCCGGCCGATCTCGTGGAAATCGTCCAGCTCCAGCGGAATCCGCGCCTCGTGGGCCAGCGCGAGGATGTGGAGGACGCCGTTCGTCGAGCCCCCGAGGGCCATCATCGCGGCGATGCCGTTCTCGAACGCCTCCCGGGTTGCGATGTCGCGCGACCGGATCCCGCGTCGAAGAAGCAGGAGCAGCGCCTGGACGGAATCGAAGCAATCTCTCCGCTTCTCCCGCGAAATCCGGTTCCCCCGGTCCACCGCCGCGTGGGAGGCGGAACCCGGGACGCTCAGCCCCATCGCCTCGATCACCGACGCCATCGTGTTGGCCGTGTACATCCCCCCGCACGAGCCCGCGCCGGGGCAGGAGCGGCACTCCACCTGGCGCAGTTCCTCGTCCGTCATCCTTCCCGCCGCGTGGGCCCCGATCGCCTCGAACGCGCTCACGATGGTGAGATCCTCCCCCTTGTACCGGCCCGGAAGGATCGTCCCCCCGTACAGCGTCAACCCGATGCCGTTGTTCCGAAGGATGGGCATGAGCGCGCCCGGAATGCTTTTGTCGCAGCCGGAAAGCGTGACGATCCCGTCCGCCGCGTACCCTTCGTGCATGGTTTCGATGCAGTCCGCGATGAGGTCGCGCGACATCAGGGAGTACTTCATCCCTTCCATCCCCATCGTCTCCCCGTCGCTGATGACGGGCGTGCCGAACAGGAACGGCTTGCCGCCGCCCGCGACGATCTCCCGGGAAAGGATGTCGCCCAGTTTCCTTATGTGGTCGTTGCAGGGGGTCGCGTTCGTGAAGGGGCACGCCACCGTGACGATCGGCTTGGAGAAGTCGTCCTCCGAAAAATCGACGGCGCGAAGCATGGCCCGGGCGGCCGCTCTCCTGGGCCAGTCCGCCCCCCCCGGTGTGCCGGTAAGCAGATTGCTTCGGTGCTTCAACGGGTTATTCGTCATGGGCCTCTCCGAAGGGACCTTCCGTCCCCTTCCGGTCACTGCTCTCAGGTGAGATGAAAGGGATCTTCCTCCCGATTCCCTTTGCGGGGCGAAGAGGAGGAACGATCTTCCGGATTCGCCGGCTCCCCGAATGGAACCGTAGTGGATTGGAATTTCCTGTCAGCGGTCCCGCCATCCGCCCCCGAGCGCCTGCAGCAACGCGGCGGTATCGGCATACCGGTCGGCCTGGGCCTGCACCCTGTCGAACTCCGATTGCAGAAGTTGACGCTGGGCATCGAGCAGAGCCAGGTGACTGACGCCGCCGAGCAGGTATTGTTGCCGGGCGATTCCGTAACCGACCCGGGCATGCTCGGCGGCATCGGCCCGTGCCTGAAGCGTCCGGGCATCCATGTCGAGGGCGGACAAGGTGTCGGCGACCTCCTGCAACCCCTGCAACACGATCTGCCGATACACGGCGGCCGCTTCGTCATACGCCGCGACGGCCGAGCGTTTCCGCGCCCGCAATTCGCCGCCCCGGAAGATCGGCTGCATGAGATTTCCGGCGATGCTCCAGACATTCACTCCGTTCGGAAGATCTCCGGAGCCGGTTCTTTGCGAACCGAGGCTCCCGCTTACCGTGATCTTGGGGAAGAGATCGGCGGTTGCGACGCCAACGTTGGCGCATGCCTGATGCCAGAGGGCTTCCGCCGCGCGGATATCCGGCCTCTTCCGCGCCAGTGACGAGGGGAGGCTGAGCGGCACCTCCTCCGGAAGATGGAGGCCGTCCAGGTCGAACTCGTCGATCGTCGCCTCGGAAGGTTCGCGGCCCAGGTAAACCGCCAATTGATGGGTGACCTGGGCGAGCCGCCTTTCCAGCGGCGGCAGCAAAGCCCGCGTCTGATCCAACAGCATGTTCTGGTTCCGGACGTCCAGTTGGGATACCCCCCCCGCCTTGTACCGCTCTTCGGTGATGGCGAACTGCCGGCCCTGTGCCTCCAGGAGATCCCGCACTTTGGCGATTTGCGCGCGCAGCAACGCCTGCCGGATGGCCGCGTTCACGACGTTCGCGGCGACGGTCCGCCTCGCCGCCTCCAGTTCGAAATGTCGATAATCAACCTTGGCCCCGAGGCCCTCGAGTGCGCGGCGGTTCCCACCGAACAGGTCGAGATCGTACGTAACGGAAATCGACGCGTTGTACAGGGTGAACGGGCCGGGTTCGGGGACGTTCGACACTCCCAGCGAAGCCAGGTTCAATTTCTGGCGTTTGGCCGATATCCCGGCATCCACCGCGGGATATTGCGTGGCACCGGCCCGGGCATGGAACTCCTCCCGTGCCTGCGTAAGTCTTGCCCGGGCTTGCGCCAGCGTCGGGTTCTCACCCAGCGCGATGCGGACCAGCCGGTCGAGGGACTCGGACCGGAACAGCGACCACCACTCCGACGGGATATCCGCTCCGGTATCGAAACGTTGCTTCGTTCCGCCAGGGCCTTTTGCAGCGACGGTCCCCGAAGGTTGAGCGCCCGCCGTATAGGTCGAAGACGCGGGCGGTTCCGGCCGCCGAAAATCCGGTCCGACGGCGCAACCCGCCAGCATTCCGACGATGGCGGCCGGGACGAGCATCCGGAGCGTTCCGCTTACGGCGGATTTCACCATGGGTTCTCCCTCAATCAAGGGTCCGGCGATAGAACGTCACCGCAATCGCCATGACGACAACGGTGAAAACCATCAAGGGCCATAGGTTCGGCCAGAGATCCCACCAGCTGTTTCCTTTGAGGAAAATGCCGCGGGTCAACCGGTTGAAATAGGTCAAGGGCAGCAGGTTGCCGATGAACCGCGCCCAGGCCGGCATCCCTTGAAACGGAAACATGAATCCGGAAAGCATGATGTTCGGGAGGAAGTAGAAAAAGGTCATCTGCATGGCCTGCAGCTGGTTCTGCGCCAGGGAGGACATGGTGATCCCCACCGTCAGGTTGGCAGCCACGAATAGCAGCACGGCCACATACAACGTCACGACGCTCCCCGCGAAGGGAACCCGGAAGGCAACGCGGGCCGCCAGGATGATGATCGTCGACTGGATCAGGCCGATGGCGATGTAGGGGACGATCTTCCCGGTCATGACCTCGAACGGCTTCACCGGCATGGCGAGCAGGTTTTCCATCGTACCGCGCTCGAGCTCCCGGGTAATGGCCAGACCGGTCATCAAGACCATCGTCATGGTCAGGATGACGCCCATGAGGCCGGGGATGATGTTGTATTGGGTGATGCCTTCGGGATTGTACAGGCGATGGACCCGGACTTCGAACGGCGCCTGGCCGCCCGCAAGGAAGGCGAGGGGACCGGTCAGATCCTTCGCGGCCACCGACCGGGCGAGCCGTTCGACCGAAGCCAGCGCCATTCCGGTCGCCATCGGGTCCGTGGCGTCCGCCTCGACCAGCAGGGCAGGGCGTTCCCCGCGCAGCACGCTGCGGGTGAACCCGGCGGGAATGTTCAGAACGAACTGCACCTCGCCGCGCGCCAGCGCTGCCCGACCCGCCTCCTCGTCCGGCAGCTCCCCGACGATGTCGAAGTATCCGGATGTCTTCATCGCGGCGATCATCGTGCGGGTCATTTCGCCGTGGTCCGCGCCGATGATCGCCGTGGGCATGTGCTTGGGGTCGGTGTTGATGGCGTATCCGAACAGCGCCAATTGCACGATGGGTATGCCGACGATCATGGCGAAGGTGAGGCGGTCCCGCCGGAGCTGGAGAAATTCCTTGAGGATAATGCTCCACCACCGCGAAAGGGAAAAAACGTCCAAAGGGCTCATGTCCCGGGCACGGATCGGTCGGCGGACTGTTTCATCTTGTAGATGAAAACATCCTCGAGGCCCGTATCCACCTTTCCCATGCGGAAGACGGTGCCGGCGGCGGCCGCACGGAGCGTTTTTTCCAGCAGATCCCCGTCTCTCCCGCTCACGTGAAGCATCGCGCCGAAAAGGACGGTCTGTTCCACCCCGGGCAGCTTCTGCAGCGTCCCGGACAGGCCCGCGAGGTCCCCGTCGTAGATCGCCCACGTGATCAACCCCTGGGACGCGATCACCTCCACCGACGTGCCTTGCGCCAGCAATCTGCCGTAGGCGATATACGCCAGCTTATGACATCGCTCCGCCTCGTCCATGTAATGGGTGCTCACCAGCACGGAAATACCGGCGGCGGAAAGCCGTTGGAGTTCTTCCCAGAAATCCCGCCGCGCCCCCGGGTCGACCCCCGCCGTCGGCTCGTCCAGCAGCAGCAGTTCCGGATCGTGCAGCAGGCAGGCGGACAGGGCCAGCCGCTGTTTCCAGCCGCCGGAAAGCGTTCCGGTCAACTGGTTCGCCCTCTCCGTCAAGCCGAGCCCCTCCAGAGTCCGATCCACCGCCTCGCGACGATCGGGCATGCCGTACATGCGGGCCACAAAATCCAGATTCTCGCGGATGGTCAGATCGTCCCAGTATGAAAACTTCTGGGTCATATAGCCGACACGGCGCTTGATTTGCGCGCTGTCGCGCCGGATGTCGTAGCCCAGGCAGGTTCCACTGCCTGCGTCGGGCTTGAGCAGGCCGCACATCATGCGGATGGTGGTGGTTTTCCCGCTGCCGTTCGGGCCGAGGAACCCGAGGATTTCTCCGCGCCGGACCTGCAGGGAAACATCCTTCACGACGTGCTTGTCGCCGAAGTGTTTGTTCAGCCCCTTGACGTCTATGGCGTATTCGTCGCTCAACGCATCCTTACCTCGACGGGCTGGCCGGGGTGAAGGTCGGGGGCTTTGTCCGCGGAGGGACGGGCCTCGACCATGTACACCAGCTTGGACCGGGTCTCGTTGCTGTAGATGATCGGGGGGGTGTATTCCGATTCCGTCGAGATATAGGTCACCTTCGCCGGTATCGCCGCCGGGCAGCCGTCGCAATGGAGGACGACGTCTTTCCCTATGGGCAGTGAGCCGACGACGGTTTCAGGCACGAAGAAACGCACTTTCATGTTTTCCGGCGGCAGAAGGCGCACCACCGGACTGCCCGCCTGCACCCATTCGCCTTCCCGGTACAGGATATCGAATACCAGCCCGGAACCGGAGGCGGCGACCGCCTTCTGGTTCAGTTTCCACTCGGCCTGTTCCAGGGCGGCGCGGGCCGCGGCCGCATTGGCGGTCTGGACGTTGATCTGCTCCTCCCGGGCCGACAGGCCAGCGACATCGAGCTGGCTCCTGAGCTCACGGATCCGCGCCGCATTTGATTCGGCCCTGGCGCGCGTCTCGTCCAGCCGGGCGCCGGAAATGCCCCCTGCCTTGTATTGGGCTTCATCCCTGACCAGATCGGCGGCGGATTTCTTTTCTTCGGCGACCGCCTGCGCAAGTTGCGCCCGGATCACGTCAAGCTCCTGCGGGCGTTTGCCCGTACGAAGATCCTTGAGCTGGGCTTCGGCAGCGGAAAGCTGTTGCCGTGCCTGGCGCTGCGCGGCGGCTTCGTTGATCGATTCGAGGGCGAACAGCGGCGTACCGGCCGGAATCCGTTGTCCCCGGGTCACCAGCAAACGATCCAGACGTCCCGCCACGGAGGACGACACATGGACGAACTCCCCCTCGACATACCCCTGATAGCCGGGGGACTGCTTTCCCGAGCAGCCTGTCATCGCCAATAACGCCGCCAGGAAGGGCAGGTACCTGTTTCCAATCCAGGACCAGGGACCGGGATGCGCCAAGGTTTCCTCCGGAGGGGTCAGCTTTTTGGGGTTAAATGAAGCGCATGATCCTTTCTTCGACGATCGCATCCAGCAATGGATCGCGGGTCTTGAAACAGTAATGGATCATCGCCGACTAATTCGTTAATTTCAAGTGCACCGGGTTAATCCTTTGACCGTCCGAAGCGGGAATCTGAATCCTCCGGACGCGTATCTTACGGATATATGGGTTCCTTTGTAAAATCGGACGGATCGATTGGACATGGTCCTGACGGCGGAGAAGCCGTGAACTACAGCGACGACAGCAACACCACCGACCCGAAACAGACCACGGACCCGCGACAGGACCCGACGGAGAGCGCCGGCCCCACCGGGTGGCTGGACGCGTTGAATTCGTTTCTGGAACGCGCATTCCTCAAGGCGGATGTGGATACCGGATGTTGACCCCCATGAACCGGGCGGGCGGTCTGCCCGCCAATCTCGAATTCCGGATGGCGGATCGCGAGGCCAAGTTCCCTTTTGGTTTGCGATGGTGCCGAAGGGCGAAGTTGTCCGCGACCTGCGCCCAATTGACGGTGTTCCACCACGCCTCGATGTACTCGGCGCGCCGGTTCTGATATTTCAACCGGATCGTTACCGGCGTCATCTTTCCATTTCGATGCAGCGGGCACACGGTATCGTTTTCCGGCGCGAGTTATTTTGTCCACCGCAAGCCGTGGGATCGTTCGAGCCGGTGGATCAGCGGATCCGCGGGAGATGGAAAAGGGCCGCCCGCGGTATTCCGCAAGCGGCCCTGAAGTTGTCATGGCTCCCTGGGCAGGACTCGAACCTGCAACCTAGTGGTTAACAGCCACCCGCTCTGCCGGTTGAGCTACCAGGGAACGCGATGCGGCAGACCAGAAAATATAGTCCCGGCCCCGGGTTCCGTCAAGCGGAACTGTTTGGAGCGAGCGCATCCTCCGGAGAGACTCCATTTTTTCGCAGGCGGACCTCCTCCGACTTGGGCTGCGTGGGAAGGTTCCGCCGGATCCATTCGTCGAACCCGCCGTGGAGCACTCCCACCCGGTCGTACCCCCGCTTGATGAGGATCCGCGCCAGACTGGCGCTGGTGGCCTCGCCCGGTCAGGTGCAGTAGAACACCAGGTCGCGGTCCCGCGGAAGGTGCATGGCGTGGCGGTGGAACGACGCGGGCCGCAACCGCGCCGCCCCGGCGATCATCCGGTCCGAGGCGGCGAAATCGTCGTCGCGTCGCAGGTCGATGACGAGGAGATCCTCCCCTTCACGCATCCGCCGGTGCACCTCGTCCGGGTCGACCCGGTTGCCGCCGTACCGCTTCACCAGCCAGAACCGGTAGCCGATCCTCCACGCCAACGTGGCCGTAAGCCCCGACAGGAGCAGCCATCCCATCGTCCCCTGCACGCCGCGCGCCGTCTCCGCGATCCGCTCCCCGAAGGCGAACCCCAGGGCGACCCCCGCTCCGGCCCACAGCAGTGCCCCGGCGAGATCCAGAAGAAGGAACGCGGAAAACGGCATCGCCGCGACGCCGGCCAGCGGCGGCATGATCGTGTTCACGCCGGGAAGGAACTTCGCGAAGAGGATCGTTGCCGCCATCCGGCGATGAAAGCCGTCGACGGCCCGCTCCAGGCAGGCGTCCGGGTTGAACGAAATCCGGCAAAGGCGGTCGAGCACCCGCTTCCCGCGCCATCGGCCGACGAAATACCAGATCCCGTCCGCCAGAAGCGCCCCCGCCACCGCCGCGCAAACCATCCATGGAAGAACGGCGTGACGGGTGGACGCGTACGCCCCGGCGAGCATCAGCACGGGAAACACCGGGATCGGGAGCCCGATGTTCTCCAGGAAGGTGAAGAGAAAGACCGCCGCGAGGCCGTACCGGGCGACGAGGACCGCAAAATCGTCCATCGCCTACCTCCCTTCCGCCTTTTCCCCCCGCAGCACCGAAAAAGGATTCGCCGAGAACTTGTGATGCTGCCGGGGAAAGAGAAGATGCCGGGCGATCACCACCAGCGCCACATGGCGATGACCAGCAGCACGGCGAACACAAGGAACAGGCTGAAGAAGGTCATGAAGTAGAACGCCTTCAGGTGCGGCGGCGTTCCCCCGGGTGCCCCCTCCCCCACGAGCTTCCCGACAACGGGGAGCTGCTGGACCCGGTCCTCGCCGTGAGGGGCAAGCTTGAGCATCTCGGTCAAATCGAACCCCGCCTGGTGCTTCCCCAGATGGCTTCCCTTCCTCCAGAGCTTGCTCCCCGTCGCGTCGTAGATCATCCCCCGGTAGGCGAAGTAGGCGGGTGCGCCATCCTTTCCCGTGAACGAGGAGAGCTCCGCCGGGGTGAGATCCCGTTTGCGCGGATCCACATCGGCGTGGCGGGCCTTCAGGCGGGGACCGACGATGAAGGTCACGATGAAGGCGGTCGCCGTCATGACGAGGAAGACGGCGATCTTGATCGTCAGGAGGATCCCGAAGCGGGTATGGAAGAGGGCGTCCCACGTGGGGATCCGGTACACCGTAAGGACCGTCCCCGTGACCGCCATCACGATGATGGAGCCCCACCCGACCAGCAGCTCCCCCCGGGGGAGCCCGCGGGCGGCGTACGCGGGCTTCAGCAGCAGGTGCACGTAGAGGATGGTGCCGAACCACATCACCGCCGTGATAAGGTGGAGGAATCCGGCGGCGAAACGAACAGCGCGGCGCGACGGGGAGGCGGGGACGCTCTTCCCCGCAGGCGGAATCGAGGCGAGGAATGCTTTTCCGGCAACGGTGAGCTCCCCGCCGCCGGACGGGTCGACGTGGCAGGCGACGCACTCTTTCCCGGTACGCCGGGAGAACTCCTCGGTGCAGTTCCCCGGCGACGGCAGGAACAGCAGCCAGAGAAGCAGGGCGGCCCCGGCGACGGACGCCCGTCCCCGGGAGGGGACCGCGCGCCCTGATGCGAAGGTCACTTCCTCGCCCGGTCCAGCAGGGAAAACCCGAAGAGGGCCCAGAAGTAGTTTTCCTGTTCGCTGCCGAACCGCCGGTTTCCCCCCGCCATGTTCTCTCCCGCCAGCTGCCCCTGCTTGATGGCGCTGCGCCAGCCGAAGTTGATGCGGCCGACCTTCTTCGGCTTGTCGGCGAACTCCGCGCAGTCTCCCGCCGCGTAGACGTTCGGGGCGCTCGTCCGCAGAAAATCGTCCACGAGGACCCCCATCCCCACCATCACGCCGCTCCCCGCGAGGAACCCCACGGAAGGAACCCGCTCCGTGGCGATGACGACCAGCGAGCAGGGGATCTCCACCCCGCCGCGCGTGAGGACGACGCTCGTGTCGGGATCCTTCTCCCACACGCGGACGATATCGTCCCCGTCCATGATCCGGGCGCCCCGGTTGCGGACGTCGTCCAGAATGCTCGCCTCCAGCTCCCCGGCGATCGGGTAGCCGTATTTCGGCAGGTCCGGCTTGATCCAGACGACTTCCTTCTTCGTCCCCCGCAACGCCCGGCACGCCTCGATCGCCAGGTATCCGGGTCCGTAGACCACCGCGGCTCCCGGACGGGCCGCCCGCTCCCTGATGGCGAGCGCGTCCTTCCGGGAGTCGAAGACCCGGATCGCCGGAAGCTCTTTCTTCAGTTCCGCCGGGACCTCCGGTTTCCCGCCGGTTGCGATCAGGAGGAGGTCGTACCCTTCCCGCGTCCCGTCCGAAAAGTCCACCTTCCGGTCCCCCAAGTCCAGCCGGACGGCACGGCGCCCGGTCAGGAACCGCACGCCCTTCTCCACGAGGTCCCTGCCTTGCGGGTCCAGGATCGTCTCGTCCCGGGCCTCCCCCAGGATCAGGTCGGGCAGCAGCGGACGTAGGTACGGGGCCTCCGTTTCATCCGTCGCGATGACGATCCCCGCGTCGGACTTCCCTTTCCGGATCGCCTTCGCCGCTGCGATCCCCGCGGGACCGCCCCCCAGGATCAGGTACTGCATCGCGCACCTCCGTGCCTCTGGAGTTTAGTGTTTGTGCTCCGCTGCCGTCCCCGGTTTCATGCGCGCATCATGCGTTCCCTCTTCCCCTCCGTGCATGACCGGCGTGCTCGCATCGAGATAGAGACGCTCCACGAAGTGCAGGTACGGCACATACGCATTGACGTAGGCGCGCCCCGCCTCCACGCTCTCTCCCGCGTGCGCCTTCTTCTCCTTCGCTTCCATGTAATACCTGTGGATCCCTTCGTGGATCTTCTCGTCGATCAACTTCAGCAGCGGGCCGGGGTTGCCGGACTCCAGCGCCTTGTCCGCGGCGGGGATGGCCGGCCCGAGATCGAGGCCGGCCGGCTTCAGGCCGGTGTACGGTGCCCCCTCTCCCTCCCGATGGACCCGGACCAGTGTCTCGAAGAAGTACATGTCGGCCAGTTCCTTCTCCTTCTCCCCCTTCCCCCGGACCGCCATCGTCAGGTCGAACGCCTTCTTGATCTCCGCCTCCTTGTCCGCCGCGACCCAAGGCAGGATGATCTTGACGTCCCCTTTGGCGAGCGCCTGCCGGGCGAGGTTCACGACCGGCCCGTCCAGCGTGTCGCAATGCGCCAGGGCCCCTCCCGCCGCCAGCGTAAGGAGGACGATCGCCGCCGCTACGCTTTCGAGGATTCCGCCGAGTTTCATCGTTCCCTCCGTCCCCGGTTTTCGGGTGATCGGCCCGTGGGGGTGTCCTGGTGCCAGTATCCTCCGCCGCGCCCGCTTTCCCTTGACCTTCATCAATATATATAAATATACCGCGGCCGCCTCCGCCCGGGTCAGATCCACCGCTTCCGGCGGAAGAAGTAGAGCATTCCGCCCGCGACGGTCGCCATCAGGAGAAGCAGGGCGGGGTAGCCGTACGCCCAGGTCAGCTCCGGCATGTTGTACGGCGACGCCTTCGTGTCGAAGTTCATCCCGTAGAGCCCGACGATGAAGGTCAGGGGGATGAAGATGGTCGCCATGACCGTGAGCACCTTCATGATCTCGTTCATCCGGTTCGACACGGCCGACATGTATTCGTCCACCAGCCCCGACGCCATCTCCCGGAACGTCTCCACCATGTCCATCAGCTGGATCGTGTGGTCGTAGCAGTCGCGCAGGAAGACCTTGGTCCCGGGGCGGATCAGGGGGTGCTCCTCGATCAGCAGCAGGTTCAGCGCGTCCCGGGAGGGCCACACGGCGTGGCGCACCTCCAGCAGTTCCCGCTTCAGGTGCCGGATGGCGAGGAACGTTTCCGGCACGGGAGAGACGAGCACCCGCTCCTCCATCTCCTCCACCTCGTCGCCCAGCCGCTCCAGCGTCGGGAAGAAGGCGTCCAGCACCGAGTCGCACAGGGAGTACAGGAGGTAATCGGCCCCCTCGGCGCGTATCCGTCCCTTCCCTTTCCGAAGGCGCTCCCTGACCGGCTCGAACGCGTCGCCCGGGCGTTCCTGGAAGGAGACGACCACCCGGTCCGCGAGTAAAAACGCCATCTGTTCGGGAAGTTCCGGGTACCGGATCTCGCGCAGCACGACCAGGAGGTGGTCGCCGAACCACTCCACCTTTGGGCGCTGCGGAACGTTCAGCACGTCCTCGAGCGCAAGGGAGTGGATCCGGAAGCGGTCGCCGATCGCCTGGACCACGGAAGGGTCGGACAGGCCGCAGACGTCGAGCCACAGCACCCCTCCCTCCGGCGGGGACAGGGAAGGGATCTCGGAGAGGGCTACGGTCCGCTCCTCGCACCGGTTCGCGTCGTACACGAACGATGCGATCCGGACCGGCGCGTCTCCCGCCTCGGCGTGGGCCGCGAGGGTCCCGGGCAGCGTCCCCGGCGGGTGGTACCGCTTCCTGCGCTTTCTCGCCATCGGTCGCCTCCCGGTGTCCGGCGGGTTATAATACGCATTCACGGCTTCTGGAAAGGATACACCTTGGCCAAGGAAGAGTTCATCCCGAAGTGGATCGCCTGGGAAGTGACCGGCCGATGCAACCTGAACTGCATCCACTGCCGCGCCTCTTCCTCGATGACCTCCCACGACTCGGATTTTTCGCTCGCGGAGGCGAAACAGTTGATCGACGACATCGCGGAGATCTCCAAGCCGGTCCTGGTTCTCTCGGGCGGGGAGCCGCTTCTGCGGAAGGACCTCTTCGAGATCGCGAAGTACGGAACGGAGAAGGGGTTCCGGATGTGCATCGCCACCAACGGCATACTCGTCACGGACGAGGTCGTGGGAAGGATGAAGGAGTCGGGGATCCGGATCTGCTCCCTGTCGCTGGACGGCTCCACTGCGGCGGTTCACGACGACTTCCGCAAGCAGCCGGGGGCGTTCGAGGCGACGCTGCGGGCGGCGGAGATCTTCAACCGCAACGGGATGCAGTTCATCGTCAACTCCTCCTTCACCAGGAGGAACCAGAGCGACATCGCGGCCACCTGCAAGCTGGCGAAGTCGATCGGCGGCCACGCGTGGTACATGTTCATGATCGTTCCCACGGGCCGGGGCGAGGCGATCATGAGCGAGCTGATCAGCAAGGAGGATTACGAGGAGATCCTCGAGTGGCACTACCGGATGGAGAAGCAGGAGACCGAGATGCTCGTGCGCCCCACCTGCGCGCCGCATTATTACCGGGTGCGCCTGCAGAAGATGAAGGAGGAGGGGGAGAAATTCCAGCCCCGGTCCCTCACGTTCTCCACCGGCGGCGGCAAGGGGTGCATCTGCGCCCAGTCGATCTGCTTCATCGACTCGAAGGGGAACGTCCAGCCGTGCTCGTATTTCCCCGTGGTGGCGGGGAACGTGAAGCGGCAGAAGTTCGGGGAGATCTGGCACAAATCGGAGTTGTTCGAGTCGCTGCGCGCCTTCGAGAAGTACAAGGGACGGTGCGGCGAGTGCGAATACATCAACGTCTGCGGCGGTTGCCGGGCGCGGGCCGACGCGGTCCTCGAGGATTATCTCGAGGAGGAGCCGTTCTGCAACTACGTTCCCATCAAGACCCGCAAGCGCCTGGCTGACGCGGTCCAGGCGGTAAAATCCACGAAATAACCGATCCCGAGGTCGACATGACGGAGTACCGATTCCTGAAGGCGTGCCGGCGCGAGCCGGTCGACGTCACTCCCGTGTGGATCATGCGGCAGGCGGGCCGCTACCTTCCCGACTACCAGAAGATCCGCGGGAACAATTCGTTCCTGACGATGTGCAAGACCCCGGAGCTGGCCGTGCAGGTCACGCTGATGCCCGTCGAGCGGCTGGGCGTGGACGCGGCGATCCTCTTCTCCGACATCCTCATCCCCGTCGAGGCGATGGGGGTGCCGCTCGAGTTCCACGACGGGAAGGGACCGCTTCTGGGGAAGGCGATCCGGGGACAGAGAGATGTCGACTCCCTCGCCGTGCCCGACCCCGCGGAGAAGGTCCCCTTCGTGTTGGAGGCGATCCGCATCCTGCGCAAGGCGCTCGACGGGAAGGTGCCGCTGATCGGCTTCTCTGGCGCCCCGTTCACGCTCGCCTCCTACATCGTGGAGGGCGGGACCTCGAAGAACTTCATCCAGCTGAAGAAGCTGATGTACCAGGCGCCGGAGGTGTACCGGTCCCTGATGAACAAGATCGCGAAGACGGTGATCCTGTACCTCAACGCCCAGATCGCCGCGGGCGCGCAGGCGGTGCAGATCTTCGACACGTGGGCGGGGGTGCTGACCCCGGGGGACTACGAGGAGTACGCCCTCCCGTACACCCGCCAGGTCGTCGCGGGCCTGAACAGGAAGGGGGTCCCCGTGATCCACTTCGCGAACGATTGCGCCACGCTGCTCACGGCGATCAAGACGCTGCCGATCGACGTCGTGGCCGTGGACTGGCGGATCCCGCTCGACGTGGCGGCGATGGTCATCGGCCCGGACAAGGCGCTGCAGGGGAACATGGACCCGACGATGCTCTTCCACTCGCCGGAAAAGATCGACGAGTGCGTGCGGGACGTCCTGCGGCGCGGCGGGAAGGCGTCCTCCCACATCTTCAACCTCGGGCACGGGATCCTTCCGCCCACCGACCCGGAGCACGCGATCGCGATGGTGGAGGCGGTCCACCGTCTCGGCCGGAAGGTGTGAGCGGCGCTTCCGGGAAAGGACCGCGCGTGCCTGCCGAAGGACCTCTCACGGGCGTCGTCCTCCTCAACATGGGGGGTCCCGACTCCCTGAACGCCGTCCGCCCGTTCCTCGCGAGGCTCTTCTCCGACAAGGAGTTGATCCGCCTGCCGGGAGCAAAGGTCACGCAGCCGCTCTTCGCCTGGATCGTGTCGGGAGTGCGCGCCCGGAAGGTCCGCCGGTATTACGAGGAGATCGGCGGAGGGTCGCCCATCGCCGCGATCACGGAGCGCCAGCGGTTCGCCCTCGAGGAAGCGCTGCGCGCGACGGGGGGGCGCTTCAAGGTGTACACGGGGATGCGGTACTGGTTTCCCCTCGCGAAACACGCGGCGCTGGAGATGAAGGAGGACGGCGTCGCGCGGGCGATCGCCCTCCCCTTGTACCCGCACTTCTGCGCCGCCACCACGGGATCGAGTTTTTCCGACCTGCGCCGCTGGATGAAGTGGGCGGGGTGCTCCTGCCCGTTGACGGAGATCCGCTCCTACCCGGAACACCGGAAGTACGTCGCCGCCCTCGCCGAGACGGTCACGAGCGCTCTCCGGGGCGCGGACCGGGACGGGATCTTCCTCCTCTTCAGCGCCCACGGGGTTCCGCAGGCGTTGATCGACGGGGGGGACCCGTACCGGTCGGAGACGGAGCGCACCGTCGCGGCGGTGATGCGCTCCTTTCCCGGCCTGCCGCACGGGATCTCGTACCAGAGCAAGGTGGGTCCGACGGCGTGGCTCCCCCCCGACACGGTCTCCGAGGTGACGCGACTCGCGCGGGAGGGGGTGAAGACGCTGGTCGTCGTCCCGGTGAGCTTCGTGTCGGAGCACATCGAAACGCTCCACGAGCTGGACGTGCGCCTGGCCGCCCACGCGCGGCAAGCGGGTATACAATCGTTCCTGCGGGCGCCCGCGCTGAACGACGCGCCGCTGTTCATCTCCGCGTTGAGGGACCTCGTGCTGGGCGAGGGAGGCACATGAGAAAAACACGATGCCCCGGATAGTGATCATCGGGGCCGGCCTGTCGGGGCTGGCGACGGCCCACTATCTCGTGAAGTCCCTCTCCGACGCGGGGAAAGAGGCCGAGATCCTGCTCCTGGAGGCCGACGCGGTCCCAGGCGGGAAGATGCGCACGATCCGCCAGGACGGCTTCGCCATGGAGTGGGGGCCGAACGGCTTCCTCACGAACAAGCCGCACGGTATGGAACTGGTGAAGGAGCTCGGCATCGGGAATCGCCTCTCCCGCTCCTCCGATCTCGCCCGCAAGCGGTTCATCCTCTCCGGCGGGAAGCTGCACCGCCTCCCCGAGACACCGCCGGCGTTCTTCAAGTCGCAGCTGCTCTCCCTTCCCGGCCGTCTGCGGATCCTGTGGGAGCCGTTCGCCTCGGGCCCGCCCGCGGACGTCGATGAATCGCTGGGGGAGTTCGCAAGGCGGCGGCTTGGTCCCGAGGCGCTGGAGAAGCTGATCGACCCGATGGTCACCGGAATCTTCGCCGGCGACCCGGACACGATGTCGCTGCGCTCCTGCTTCCCCGTGATCCACGACCTGGAGCGGAAGTACGGCGGGCTGGTGCGCGGGATGCTCGGCGTTCGGAGGGAGCGGGCGAGACAGGGCGTGAAGGGGGAGATGTCCGCGGGGCCGGGCGGCGTGCTGATGTCGTTCGACCACGGGGTGCAGGCGCTGACCGACACCCTCGCCGGGCGGCTTTCGGAGGGGTTGCACCTGAACGTGGCAGTGGACCGGATCGAGCGGCGCGGAGAGGCGTACGTCCTTTCGATGTCCGCCGATGGCAAGCGGGAGGAGATGGCGGCGAACGTGGTGGTGATCGCCGCGCCGGCGTACGCGGCCGCCGGGATGGTTTCCCCGCTGGACGAAGGACTATCGGACCTCCTCGCCGGGATCCCCTATTCGCCGATCACCGTGGCCGCGCTGGGGTACCGGAAATCCACGATGGGCAACCCCCTCGACGGGTTCGGCTTCCTCATCCCGCGCGGGGAGAAGCGGAAGATTCTGGGGGCGCTGTGGGACTCGAGCGTCTTCCCGAACCGGGCGCCGGAGGGAAAGGCCCTGTTGCGCGTTATGGTGGGGGGGGTGCGTGCGCCGGAGCTCGCGGCCCTCCCCGAGGCGGAACTGCTCATCATTGCCCGGAAGGAGTTGCAGGAGATCATGGGGATCTCCGCCGAGCCGGTCCTCGCGAAAACGTTCTTCCACGACCGGGGGATCCCGCAATATCTCGTGGGCCACGGGAAGCGGCTGGAGCTTCTCAACGGGCGGCTCGGTGGGCTTCCCGGCCTGCACCTCAACAGCAACGCCTACCGGGGTATCGCGCTCAACGACTGCGTCCGGGAGTCGCGCGCCGCCGCGGAGCGGATCGCCAGAACGCTCTAGGGCGCCGCCGCCTACTTCCCCGTGTACGATTTCGCGTCGATGAACGGCATCGCCCCGCCGGTCACCTGGGGGAGCACGCCGTTCCACTTACGGATCGCCTCCTGCATCGCCTCGATCCGTCGGAGTTCCACCAGATCCGAGGTGATGTTCTGCCGTTGCAGCCGCAGCGACTCGGCCTCCGCCTGCGCCGCGGCGATCTTCTGCTGCGCCTCGATCTTGATCCGGTCGAGGTCCCGGCTCGCCTTGAGCGCCATCTGCTCGGCAGTCTGCTTGTTCTCGATCGCCTGGGTGAACTGCGCGCTGAACTTGAAGTTGACGATGGAGACGTCCACCACGGCGATGTGGTAGTCCAGCAGCCGCGCCTTCAGCGTGTCCTTGATCTCCGCTCGGATCTTTTCCCGGTTCGTGATCAACTCGATGGCGGTGTACCGCGCCGTGACCGCCTTCACGACCTCCTGGGTGACCGGGTCGATGACGCGCTCGTTGTACCCGCGCCCGATGTGCTGGAAGACCCACCCCGCCTTGTCCGGGATGATATTGAAGTTGACCGCGATCGTGGAGTGGGTGTCCTGCAGGTCCTTGGAGGCCGCCGCCGCCTCCGTCTGCTCCTTCTGGACCCGCACGTCCATCTTCTCGACCCTCTGGTAGAGGGGGATCTTGAAATGGAGCCCCTCGTCCCACACCTGGGGGGAAACCGCGCCGAAGTTGATGACGACCCCGCGCTGACCGGGCCCGATGATGACGAGCGAGCCGGAGAAAATCAGGAAAACGACGATCGCGATCGCGGCGAACTTGATCAGGCCGGGCTTCGGAGCCATGGACCCACCTCCTGGGACGGTCTTGCCTTGGGAAGATTGCGCCTGTCCTAGCGCTTCCCTGTAACGGCGAAGGAGTTCGGAGAAATCGAGGCCGGCCACGCGGGACCTCCCTTCCGCGACGCCGACCGGTCCATCGGACCGCCGGCGACGCCGTTCCCAGAAACTGTACCGTAACGCCCCTGTGCTGTCTATCGGGGCATCTGCTATCCTGTGGGGGCCGGAACGGGGCCATCGCATCCCGGGGAACGCAACGGTTTCCGGCAGGGGGGTACCGTGGGACACATCCGCAACGGGAACGGGGTATACGGACGACTGCAGAAGCGGCTGGACCGGTTCCCCATCGGCGCGCCGCCCGCATCGGCGCTCTACGAGATCCTGAAACGCCTCTACACCGAGGAGGAGGCGGAGATCGCCGCCCGCATGCCGATCGCCCCGATCGGCCTGGACGGGATCGCCCGACGTACGAAGAAATCCCCTGACGAATTGCGGCTGCTACTGGACAGGATGGCGGACAAGGGGCTGGTGATGGATTTCGTGCGGCACGGGAAGACTTCCTACATGCTCTCGCCGACCCTTCTCGGCTTCTTCGAGTTCGCCTTCATGCGGGTGCGGGACGATATCCCCCAGAAGGAGATCGCCCGCCACATGGTCGCGTACGCCCACGACGACCCCGAGTACGCCCGTTCCGTCTTCGCGGGGAAGACGCAGAGCGGGCGGACGCTGGTCCACGAGGCCGCGCTCGATCCGGAAGACATGACGCGGGTACTCGACTACGAGCGGGCCACCCACCTCGTCCGGGAGGCGAAGGCGTGGGCGGTTTCCCTGTGCTACTGCCGGCACGTCATGGAGCACGAGGGGAAAGCTTGTTCGAAGTCGATGGAGGTGTGCACCACGCTGAATTCCTCGGCCGAGTACGTCGCCCGGCATGGTCTCGGAAGGAAGATCTCCCGGGAGGAGGCGCTCGACATCTTCGCGCGGACGCGCGAGGAAGGGCTGGTGCACATCGCCGACAACGTCCGGAAGCGCCCGGCGTTCGTCTGCCACTGCTGCGGCTGCTGCTGCGCCATGCTCTCCGCCATCAACCGGTTCAAGATGTTCGACGCGGTCGCGACATCGTCCTTCGAGGCGGCGTTCGACCCGCAAAAGTGCATCGGTTGCGGGCTGTGCGCGAAACGGTGCCCCGTGTCGGCCATCCGGATCGAGGGAGAGGGGAAGGAAAAGGGGAAGAAGGCGGCCCTTTCCCCCGAGGTGTGCCTTGGGTGCGGGGTCTGCAAACCGGCCTGCGATCACGGGGCGCTCGCCATGTCCCCGCGGAAGGAGCGGATCGTTGTTCCGGAGAAGGCATGGCATCGCTGGGTGGTGATGGCCATCGAGCGAGGGAAGTTCCAGAACCTGCTGTTCGACGACTTCGACCGGCTCGACCACGCCGCCCTGCGCGCGGTGACGCGGATCGTCGTCGGCCTCCCCCCGGTAAAAAAAGCGCTGCTATCGCAGCAGGTGCAGTCGCGCTTCTTCCGGGCCATCGCGGGCGGCTGAAGAGGCACCGCCGGATAGCATGGGCTTTCAAGGATCAAACAGGAGGAACGATGAAGATGGACGAGTTCGGCAGCGGGGAAACGTGGCGCGTCTTCCGGATCATGAGCGAATTCGTGGATGGGTTCGAGACGCTCAAGGACCTGGGGCCGGCCATCTCGATCTTCGGCAGCGCCCGGACGAAGAGGGACGAGGGATCGTACAAGACCACCCTCAAAGTTTCGGAAATGTTGGCACGACGAGGGTTTGCCATCATCTCCGGCGGCGGCCAGGGAATCATGGAGGCGGCCAACCGGGGGGCGCAGATGGGGAAGGGCGTCTCCGTGGGGCTCAACATCCAGCTCCCCGCGGAACAGAAACCGAACCGGTATCAGGACAAGTCGCTCACTTTCCGGCACTTCTTCGCCCGCAAGGTGATGTTCGTGAAATACGCCTCCGGGTACATCATCATGCCGGGGGGGTTCGGGACGCTGGACGAGTTCTTCGAGTCGCTGACCCTCATACAGACGGGAAAGATCCGGCGATTCCCGGTCGTGCTGATGGGGCGGAAATATTGGGAGGGCCTGATCCGCTGGATGGAGCACACGCTGGTCGAAGAGGGGACGATCTCCCCGGACGACCTGAACCTGTTCTACCTGACGGATCGCCCCGAAGATGCGGTGGAGTACATCGTCAAGTTCCACCGCGAC
>Ga0315268_10002475_pt1 | contig 20780 bp, 19 predicted proteins | sample C1_top_MG_FD_204535 | JGI IMG/M metagenome (GOLD analysis project Ga0315268, IMG submission 204535) | Sediment microbial communities from Yellowstone Lake, YNP, Wyoming, USA - C1_top | ecosystem: Environmental > Aquatic > Freshwater > Lake > Sediment | place: USA: Wyoming | collected 2017-08-01
TGTAAGAGGATTATGCTGACTCAACAAGTAGCTGCGTGGGACATTACTTTAGGATGGGAAAAAACTGAAAGGTCTTGTCGCAAGGCTTGACGAGAGAGATCTACCGCGTAGCGGTTTAGTTCTGCTTCCTCATTTTTAAATCTCGCCCTACAATAAAACATTTCAGACGTAAATCAATAAAATAAAGAGACGGAGTATCTTATAATTATGATACTTTAGTTTTAAACATACTAAAATGTTATTAAAGAAATAAACCTGTTTGTGGATTGACAACTTTATAATTCTTACGGAATCAGAGAATCATCAAAAACTGTATAAGGTATGTGTTGGTAAATTCAGCAATGAGGATAAAGCCGATGCTCTCGCTGAAAGAATTAGAAGTAGCGAAGGACTACAGATATTTGTAACCTCAAGGTAAGGGTAGTTTTATTATTATAGTAATCTCTTGTCATGCAAATCTTTAACAATAGTTGTAATCAATGGCTTTAGGACATCTTCCGAATACCTTTCAAACATAGTCTCGGATAATGCTTCCCATATCAATTCGTCGAATCGCTCTTTAAAAATCCTTGCTTGGAGAACAAGATTATACCCTGACGACACAGCTTGAGAAGGATTTGTATTATAACTGTAAAAACTCTCCTTTGTGTCACCCAGCCATACCACAAGAACGGCATCCATTTCCAGTTCATTGATTTTTGATACAATCATTTCCTTATCCAGCATTTTTTCTTGAGGTAGAAAGATGTAACTTGGAACTACATCAGTTTTTTTTGATTTCAGCTGTCGAGCGAACTCATCTTCAAGAAATCTTCTTACTGTCTGCTGTTGGTCAACTCCGATAATGAGCACCTTTTTCAGGGTTCCTCCCTGATATGTATTGTCCTTCCATGTATATCTCAAAGTTGTACGGGCACATGAATTTAAGGCAACCAAGAAAATTATCGCAAGGGCAGACCGGAAAATAATTTTTTTCTTCATATTTTCCTCCTTGAAATCGCCAGGGATAGAAAACATTTTCTATCAGGCGAATAGAGTATCAGGCCCCTTTTTTAAAAATCGTTAAGTATCGAACAGACATCAGCTACAGAGATACCAAACTCCTTAGATATCTTTTCTGTTTCTTGCCCTTTAAGCAATGAACAAATCAGGTTATAATTGATTATATCAATTTAGGCTTTTTCGTATCCAAGATTTTCTTGGCCTGTTCAATGTCATTTCTAATCTGAGTTTCAAGACTTAAGGCATCAAAGAAGAATCTCTGGTTCCTGATCCAGTCTATGAAATATATTCTTAAATTTTCTCCAAGAAGGTCGCCTGAGAAATTAAATAAATGAACCTCGTAACTTGGGATAGAATCACCAAATGTCGGCTTTTTACCGATATTTGCAACCCCATCAAAAAACTTACCCTTCAAACCTGCTCTTACAGCATATACACCTTCCTTTGGAACAAGCTCATTTGGCGTAGTTATATTTGCAGTAGGTACATGTAAAAGTTTTTCACCTCTACCCGAACCCCTTATTATATTTCCTTCTATTGAATAAGCCCTTCCAAAAAATGTTGATGCCTCAAAGACCGCTCCTTTCAAAAGTAAGCTTCTTATTTTGCTGCTGCTAACAATTTCTCCTTTAACCTTTGCATGTCTTACTACCTTAACACTGAATCCATATTTCTTTCCTCTCCTTCTCAGAAGCTCTGTTGTACCTTTCCTGTCTTTGCCAAAGGCATAGTTCTGTCCGACGATCACCGCCTTAGCCCGTATTTTTTTCACAAGCACATCTTCAATAAAATCATCAGGCTGGAGCATTGAAAATTCTTTGTTGAAATTTATGCAGAGCAGAACCTTTATCCCTATTGCATCCAATAATCTCTCTCTCTCTTTGGGTGTTGTGAGGAGTTTTACCTCCCGTTCAGGAGCAAGAACCTTCATGGGGTGAGGATCGAAAGTGACAACCATTGAAGTCCCTTTTATTTCTTCAGCTTTCTTTATTGCCGTGAGGAGTATTTTTTGATGGCCAAGATGGAGACCGTCAAAATTACCTATTGTGATCACTGTATTAGGATAGCTTTCTCTTAGTGTCTCAAGTCCTCTGATTATTTCCATCTTTTGCCTCAGTTAGAAGTTTCTTATAGATCATTTCAACCTTTGCCATTGTCTCTTCAGTAGTTCCATTGTTGTCTATGATAAAATCAGCCTTACTCATCTTCTCTTCTATAGGAAGTTGGGCTTTTAACCTGAGGAGCACCTCCTCCCTCGAAATTCCACTCTTTTTTAGGCGATTCAATGCGACATCCTCTCTTGTATAAACAACAATTGTTCTGTTAAACCTCTCTTCATATCCCCTCTCAAAAATTAGGGGTGCAGCAACAATCAAGATCTTATCACTTGTATCCATCTTGTTTGAAAAGTCTTTTATTTTTTCGAATACGAGGGGGTGAAGGATATTCTCGAGAGAATGCCTTAAAGAATTATTTTTAAAGACTATATCTGCAACCTTTTTCTTGTTCAAACTACCATTTTTATTGAATATATTGAATACCTTATCGCCTAAAAGCTGTTTTATCTTCTTAAGGATTTCCTCTTTTTTTAATAAAGAATCAACAATCCCATCTGCATCAATGGTTTCAGCGCCTAATTTGGCAAACATGGAAAGAACTGTACTCTTCCCCATGCCATAATTACCTGTCAAAGCTATAAGAGGCATAAAAAATATTATACACCAATTTTTATGTTGTGATGCCTGATAGCGGGATTTTACTTATGGAAGCATCTAAAATTCGGGCTTATGAAGGTTTTGAGGAGATGTCTTTTCACTTCCCAAACAAAAATTCTCAGCTTAATGTAACCTTTACCTTTTTGCCAACATGTATGTCAAAAACTGATGAAGCATTACCTCTATATACAAAAAGCTCAAGATAACCGAAACTGTTAATTAATGAATAAAGTTCAGCGTCTTCAGCCTCTGAATAGTGATTCTTAAGAGGTGCTTCTTTTTCTTTGATAAAGACCTTGAGAATTCCTGCGGGGTTACTGGTACAGAGGTCGTTAATTTCTTTATTTTTTAAATTAGTTGTCGCATTCCCAAAGCGGTCTATATAGATGATTTCACCTTCGAGCACATGTTTTTCTGATATGAATGGAACCGGTACTGATATAGCTACATAACCAGTTATAGGTTCTCCGAATTTTGATGGATCTATACCTCTCGAGAGCCATGCAGCTACAGGGGCAAATATGTCCCTTCCATGGAAGGTAGAACTTCTCTGGGGCAAAAAATAATGTTCTGAGGTAATGTGTATAACTGATAAGGTCTCATGTTTTAATTTATAAATCTGGGAAAATACACCGTTATCGGGCCCTATAAAATAATGGCGGTCAGTCATTACAAGAATAGGTCTACGAGTAGAACCAACATCTGGGTCAACAACGACTACATGGATTGTATTATAAGGGAAAGATTCAAAGCTCATTTCGATTGAAAGAGCTGCTTCCAAGATGTTCTGAGGACTTATATCATGTGTAATATCAACTATTTTGACAAAGGGATTTATATCGAATATAATCCCCTTCATAATCCCTACAAAGGGGTCCTTATAGCCAAAGTCAGTTGTTAAGGTTATCAAAGGATTGTGCTGCATTCAAGCCTCCGATAATTTCTCTCACATCCTTTATGCCTTTTCTATTCAAGTACTCCACGATCCCTTCAATAATATTGAACGTTGACTTGGGGTTCAAAAAATTGGCAGTACCGATTGCTACGGCAGTTGCACCCGCAAGCAGAAACTCTATTGCATCTTCAACATTCATAATGCCACCCATACCAATTATTGGAATCTTCACTGCATTATAGCTCTCCCATACCATCCTTACTGCGATCGGTTTAATTGCCGGGCCTGACAGACCCCCTGTGATATTTGCAAGTTTTGGCCTCCTTGTTTCAATGTCAACAGCCATTCCAGGAATAGTGTTAATAAGCGAGATAGCATCACTGCCGGAATCCTCGGCTATCTTCGAGAACTCCTGGATATTAGATACATTTGGAGATAATTTTGTGATCAGGACAGCATTTTTTATAGATTGCCTAACCTTTGATATAAGTCTTGCTAACGTCTTTTTATCAGTACCGAAACTGATTCCCCCCTTTTTTACATTCGGACAAGAGACATTGAGTTCTACTCCTTCCACACCTGAATCATCGAGGGCCTCTGAAAGATGCACATAACCCTGAATGGTATGGGCAAGAATATTGACTATTACAGGAGTATTAAATCTTCTCAGATAAGGTAGCTTTTCTTTCAGAAATTTCCTCAGTCCGACATTCTGGAGGCCGATCGAATTCAGCATACCACTTGGTGTTTCACATATCCTCGGAGGAGGATTACCCTCCAGCGGCTTTAGTGATATCCCTTTTACAACAATAGCACCGAGCCTATTAAGGTCAACAAATTCAGAATATTCCTCTCCATACCCAAAAGTCCCAGAGGCTGTCATCACAGGGTTTTTGAGTTTAAGATGGCCTATGTTTACAGTTAGATCCATAATGATAAAAAGATGAGGGATTGCCCTTGAGCGGATTCTTTTGCCGATATTCCAATCCACCCCCCTTCATCCCCCCTTACCAAGAGGGGATATGAGGGGGGTAGAGGCAAAAGCCTCGGAGTCCAGATCTTATCGGGGCGAGAATGAGCGAAAGGGTAATCCCTCATCTTGTCTTCAGTTAATCCAAATAATGGAGACATTGTTCAAAAATTTATTTAACTCAATAATTTATTGGGAATATCTTTATTGGTTATGTCTATAAAAATATTCCAATAACCATCAGTTAAAGGTACACTATGGTATCGAAAAATAAATTTTTTCACAACATCTGCATTATGTAGATACATTTTTTTGGGCTAAAAAATATTTATCTACCACCACACAATCTCCTCTATTGGTAATACAGGTCCATCCTTACAGACCATTTTGTAAATTGAGGCAGATTTCAAATTTTTATATCTTTTGACTTTTGACTCTTGACTCTTAACCTTTATCGCACATCCAAGGCATGCACCAACTCCACAAGCCATGTTTTCTTCAGCAGACATAAAACCTTTTATTCTCTTCTCAATAGCAATTTTAGCGACGGCCTGAAGCATAGGTTTAGGACCACAAGCATAAATCAAGTAAGAAGTAAGAAGTGAAGAGTGAGAAGTGAGAAAATCGTTTAAGACATCAACAACTGTTCCTTTTTCACCCATTGAGCCATCATCAGTGCTTATAAATAGCTTATCCGATAATCCTTTCAGTTCATTGAACACAAGAAGTCCTTCTTTATCTCTTGCACCATAAAAAATATATGCCCCTTTTGCGAATTTCTCTATGAGAGGAAAGATAGATGCGATACCTGTACCACCTGCGATAAGTAGTGGTATTCTATTAGCTTCTGGTTCGGGATAGCCTTTTCCGAGAGGGCCAAGGACACTTATGACCTCACCACCCTTGAAACCTTTCATTAATGCAGTACCCCTACCTCTTACCTCGTATAGAAACTGGATTCCCTCAGGCGTTTTTTTAAAAAAGCTAAATGGTCTTTTAAGAAGAGGATCATGGGAATCACTTACTTCTATCATATAGAACTGCCCTGGCTTGGGGCTGAGGACTGGTTCTAAAGGCTTTAGATGAAGGAGACCATTTTTGTTGTTCAAGGAAAAATTGTTTATTATTTCTGCCTTGAAGAATCTACTCAAAATTGATCTCTAATATCTCGTACTCCACGGTTTTGGCAGGCGCTTTAATTACCACTGTATCTCCGACTTCTTTAGCGAGTAATGCCCTGCCGACAGGTGAGCTTATGGATATCTTTCCATTTCTTACATCTGCCTCATCAGGGCCTACAAGAGTAAAGACAGATTCCTCATTTGTATTTATGTCTAAAACTTTGACTTTGGCACCGAAGGCAGCTTTTGACTGATTTATTTTTGACGTGTCAATAACATTGGCCAGAGCAAGTTTTGCCTGAAGTTCCTGTATTCTTCCCTCTATAAAAGACTGCCTTTCCTTTGCAGCATGGTACTCTGCATTCTCCGAAAGGTCTCCATGTGCTCTTGCCTCAGCGATCTCTTTTATATTTTTGGGCCTGTCCACTTTCAAAAGTTTTTCGAGTTCTTCCTTTAGCTTCTGATATCCCTCGGGTGTTATAGGTACTCTCTGCATAAATTAATAGACCTCCTGAATAAATTAATCTAACACTTTTTTAATAAATTTTTCTATATTAGATAATCTATGCGGTTCTCCAAAATGTTTATAGCAACCTTAAAAGAAGTTCCGGCTGATGCAGAGGCCATAAGCCATATATTAATGCTAAGGGCAGGATACATCAGGCAGCTTGCAGCAGGTCTGTATATTCATCTACCTCTTGGTCTTAGGGTTATTAAGAAAATAAATAGAATCCTTCGCGAAGAAATGAATGCTATAGGGGCACAGGAAATCACTATGCCCGCATTACATCCTTCAGAAGTGTGGCAGGAGACAGGAAGATGGGATGAGATAGGAGAGGAGATGTTCAGGCTGAAAGATAGAGGTGGCAGGGACATGTGCCTCGGGATGACGCATGAGGAGATCATAGCGTGGCTCGCAGCAAGAGAAATCCGTTCCTATAGAGACCTGCCACAGATATGGTATCAGATTCAGGTAAAGCTTAGAGATGAAGCTAGGCCCAAAAGTGGGATTTTGAGGACAAGGGAATTCTTAATGAAGGATAGCTACAGTCTTGATGCAGATGAAAGTGGCCTCGAAAGAAGCTATGAGCTCCATGCCGAGGCTTATCATAAAATTTTTTCAAGGTGCGGACTCAAGTTTTACATGGTTGAATCAGACCCGGGAATGATGGGCGGCGCAAAGGCTCATGAGTTCATGGCACTAAGCTCCGCTGGAGAAGATGAGGTCGCATTGTGTAACAATTGTGGGTATGCTGCGAACGTTGAACTTGCACGCTCTATACCTAAAAAGGTTGAAGAAAAAAAATGGGACTTTGAAGAAGTATCTACTCCTGATAAAAGAACAGTTCAGGAAGTATCTGATTTTCTAAAAATCGATCCAGAATATTTCATAAAGAGCATCCTTCTAATCAGTGAAAAGAATCCTGTACTTGCACTTGTGAGGGGAGATCAGGAGATACATGAAAAAAAGCTTGCCAAAATCATAGGTAAACATAGGCCAGCACATAAAGAAGAAGTGCAAGAGATACTCGGTGTTGAAGCAGGATTTATCGGACCCATGAACCATGAAATTAGAATGATTGCTGATCTATCCCTCAAAGAGGGTATTTATGTAAGTGGTGCAAACAAACCGCATTATCATGCCAAGGGGTTAAAACCCGAAAGGGATTTTAAAGCAGAATGGCATGACATCCATGTTGTTAAGGAAGGGGATTTCTGCCCAAAGTGTAACCTGCCTCTCAGGGTCGAAAAAGCTATTGAAGTAGGAAATATCTTCATGCTCGGCACAAAATACTCCCTTCCCCTAAGGTCTTTGTATCTTGATAAAAATGGTCAAGAAAAACCGATCATCATGGGAAGTTATGGTATTGGTCCTGCAAGGATTGCGGCAGCAGCTATAGAACAGAACAATGACAAGGACGGAATCATCTGGCCCAGAAGCATAGCTCCTTTCGATGTAGAGATATTACCTTTGAATATGAAGGATTCAAAAATTGTCGAAACAGGTGAGAAGCTTTATAGCGATTTGACTAAAGAGGGTATTGAAGTCCTAATAGATGACAGGGATGAAAGGGCTGGTGTGAAATTCAAAGATGCTGATCTAATAGGAATACCCACGCAGATTATTATAGGAGAGAAGAATCTCAAAGAGGGACTCGTTGAGATTAAAGACAGAAGGACAAAAGAGGCGGTAAAGGTAGCAGTTGGCGAAGTAGTGCAGAAGTTGAAAGAAGGGTCAACCTCCTTCCCTCTCTAAAAGCTCCCTATGAATAAAAGGTTTTGTGCTTATTGGGGTTTCAGGGGCTTCATAGAGTTCATTAAGATCACTTGTTTTTATGTTCGTCAGGAAATCCACCACTTTCGAAAGTGAGGTATGATTGTTAAGAATGAGAGCCCATTGTATCTGATACCTGCATGACCACTTTGGATTATCTGCTATCTGCCCAATAACCTGAGAAGATATAGTCTTCTTGCTTATGATTTTATATATCACGCCCTCTGTCATATACGGGCTATCGAGACATGCAGCAACAACCTCTTTCTTACCATCTTCTATAAGCCTCCTAAGGATGTTACTGCTTACCCTTTTTGCAAGTGATATCTTAATACCAATAGGCATTGCTGGGATTTTCTCTATTATCTCTGCCTCAGCTTTTATCTTTACGTTTACGGGTATAAATTGATTCCTCGTCAGATCCGCAAGGTCAAATATCTTCAAAGTTTTAATGAGAGACAGGGATATCCTGTGCGGTGTCTTCGGATTTTTACATAATGCCCTTGTGATGTGATAACTGCCTTTCCATCTTAAATCGTTAGATAGAAATTCAAGTACATCAGGACTGATATCTTTTCGGTTCGCTATAATAAGTGCAATATCTTCTGTGAGATCTTTGTTTTTTAACAGGGTTAATAAAACTTCAGGAGAGGGATGATGAGCAAGAACCCTTAGTTCTTCTTCACTTCCGGAAGATGCAAGTTCTATATCCCTATTCACATCTTTCATATAACTAATACAAAAGTATTAAGTAAATTGACATAAACATATAGTGTTGTCATTCCCGCGTAGGCGGGAATCCAGTTTGTTAGTATTCTTCTGGATTCCTGCTTTCGCAGGAATGACGAAAAATGTAATGTTTTAATTTCGTTTGTATTAAATCAAATAATGTAATTTTGAGAATCTCAAAACCTTAGCGTCGCCTTACACCTTTTTGGATTGAGCAGCAGATCAAGTCCATCCTTCGCACTCCTGACGTGAATGTTAGCAGCCACTAATGCATCAACGGCACAGCCTTCTCCCTCAGAAACGGCGATACCAAGACGTGCAACCTTAATCATCCGTCTGTCATTGCTCCCGTTGCCAAAGGCAACAACGCCTTCGGCTCCAATTTTTTTGACATATTCTTCTTTTTGTACATCGTGGTCTGCACCTGAAAGTATGTGTATTTCACATTTAATGCCTTCAAGTTCTTGCCTTGCTTTCCCGAAAGTATCAGCAGTCAGTATATGCACCTTTAAAAACTCAGATATCTTATTAAGCTGTTCTCTGACTCCTGTGAGAAGCCTGCCGTCATAAGATAGAGTCCCTGTGAAGTCTGAAGCCAGATGCTTAAGCTTCACCATTCCAAAACCAGGTATGTCTATCTCAAGCATTGTTACCTCCTTGAATCATTTTTGTGCAATTTGAGTTAATCGTTTTCATACATGAAATCTGAAATTAATGATATCTCCATCTTTGACTTCATAGGTTTTACCTTCGAGCCTTAGGAGCCCTTTTTCTTTTGCAGCATGGATGCTTCCCAAGGAAATGAAATCAGCAAAGGAGATAACCTCTGCCCTTATAAATCCCCTCTCAATGTCAGAGTGTATCTTTCCTGCAGCTGCAAGGGCATTCGTCCCTTTTCTTATTGTCCATGCCTTTACTTCATTGCCAACATAGGTAAAAAATGAGATAAGGCCGAGGACGTCATAGCAGGTGTGGATGAATTTGCCCAACGCTGGCTCATCAATACCGAGGTCATCGAGGAATAGTTTTGCGTCTTCAGGAGAAAGGCGGGCAATTTCCATCTCTACCTTTCCGCACAAAGAAAGTAATGAGTAACAAGTGATGAGTAACGAATTTTTGCATCTCTTTTGAAAATATCCTTTTACCTCATTCATGAAATCTTTTTCCTTAATAGTATGCAAAGCGTTTTCACCGATATTCAGAACAACAATTTCTGGTTTTGTGGAAACAAACTGAAGGTGTCTCATAGCCTTCTGCTCTTCCTCAATGAAATCAACATTTCTTAGGGGAATTTCTTTCTCGAGGAGATCCCTACATTTTATAAGGAGTCTCTTTTCTGATTCATCTGACTTTTTTCCTTTTTTTGATGCCTCTTCCATCCTCTGTAATCTCTTTTCCATCAATTCGAGATCACCGAATATAAGCTCGAGTTCAATAATTTCAATATCTCTCAGAGGATTTACTGTATTCATTGGATGCACAACTGCATCGTCCTCAAATGCCCTTACTACATGAGCAATGGCATCAACATCTTTTATGAGGTCAAAGACCTTTCTGTTTTGATTCATGTCTCCTTTTGTAAGACCAATATAATCAATATATTCAATCATCGCATAGATGGTTTTTTTAGGTTTGAATATCTCTGAAAGTCTGTCAAGTCTTGAATCTGGTACTTTCACAACAGCTATAGCAGGTTCACCTGAAATAGTTGGATAGATAGTGGTTTCAAGATTTTTACCCGTGAGGGCATTGAAGACTGTTGTCTTACCGGAATTGGATAAACCAATGATTCCTATTTTCAAAATACCCCTCTACTAAGATTAACCCAAATAATGCAAACATTGTTCAAAAATTTATTTAACATCATACGCGTCCGAAATAAGAGATGCTTCATCCACCTCTGGCGGATTCAGCATGACAGTTTGTGTGTTTGTCATTCTGAGCGTAGCGAAGAATCTCTTTTTTAACTGATGAGATTGCCACGTCGTCCTCCTAAGGCGGACTCCTCGCAATGACATTTTGAGAAGATTGTGTAATTTGGGATAAATTTTTTTACAACATCTGCAGTATGTGAATGCATTTCTTGGGTTATTATAAATCAATCGATAGTCCAGAAAAGTCATAAAATAGTCAGAACGTAATGTTATCTTCACAATTTTTCATAATCTATTCATAATTATTTCAAAATTCTTTGATATTGTATAAAAAATAATGGGGAGAAATTGCGGAAATGAAGCTTTAGTTACGAAATGGTATACTTATTAACCAGTTTTCAGACAGGAGGAGAAAATGATCTATCGGAAAAAAGACTCGTACAAATTTTTAATCTTCGCAATAGGAGCTCTTTTTGTAAGCCTAACCATCTCATCATACTTCGGGCTCTATTCATTCGCATATGCGGAATCGAAGATATCACAACAATCTATAGATATCCTCGCCAAGACAGGTCAGGCAATAGCAGAGATTGTCGAAGAGGTGAAGCCTGCTATCGTTAATATATCGACTACAAGAACCATAAAGATTCAAAGAGGACCAGAGCCATTCTTCGAAGATCCATTCTTCAGGAGATTTTTTGGAGAGGAAGGGCCTTCCAGAATGCCGAAGGAACGAAAAGCCATGAGCCTGGGTTCTGGAGTAATAGTTGATTCAAAGGGGTATATCCTAACAAGTAATCATGTTATTCAGGGCGCCGAAGAGATAGAGGTAACTCTTTCAGACAAGAGAGAGTTTAAAGGAAAGATTATCGGGGCGGACCCTATGACAGATATAGCTGTCGTAAAAATAGAGGGTGACCGTCTTCAAACAATAAAATGGGGTGACTCTGACAAATTAAGGGTTGGTGAGACGGTTCTTGCTATCGGAAGCCCTTATGGATTAGCTGGTACTGTCACAATGGGAATTGTAAGTGCTGTTGGGAGAGCTAATGTCGGTATTGCTTCTTACGAAGACTTTATCCAGACAGACGCAGCAATAAATCCCGGAAATTCCGGTGGGGCTCTGGTAAATGTAAGGGGGGAGCTTGTAGGTATTAATACTGCAATTTTCAGCACAACTGGTGGTTATCAGGGTATTGGTTTTGCTGTACCGAGTAACATGTCAAGGGCTGTAATGGAAAGCCTAATAAAGAGAGGAAAGGTAATAAGGGGATGGCTGGGAGTGACAGTTCAGAGTATAACACCAGATCTTGCAAAACAGTTCAATCTGAAAGAAGATAAGGGGGCACTTGTTACAGACGTTATAGAAGGAGGCCCAGCTGAAAAGGCAGGTATTCTTAGAGGCGATGTAATAATAGAGTATGAGGGCAAAAAGATTGATGAGCCATTCCAATTAAGAAATATGATTGCCAATACATTACCCGGTAAAGAAGCTGAACTAAAAGTCATTAGAGAAAATAGAACAGAAACAATAAAGATTACTATCGGAGAGCTTCCAACAGAGATACAGAAGTCCTCAAAGAGCGAATATAACAACCTACTGAGAGGTGTTACTGTACAAAACCTTACACCAGGAATGTACGAACAGCTTGATCTTCCCAAAAAATTGAAGGGAGTTGTTATTTCAGATGTAGATGAGGACAGTCCTGCTGCTATGGCTCTAATGAAAGGAGATGTGATACAGGAGATAAACAGGCAGAAGATAACCAGCGCCAAAAATTATGAGGATGTAGTAACGAAGATAAAACCAGAAGAAGATATACTTCTTCTGGTATTCCGAAATGGTTCATCTATTTTCATTACGTTATCAGGTAAATAAGAACATAATAAGGTTTTTTCTAAAAATTTATGGCAGAAATAAATGTTCTGTTTCTACAGTTGGAAGTTATCTCAAATTGCCCTCCACATATGGGAATGTGTTTATTTATAAATGATTTAGAAAAACAGGGGATACATTGTGATACGTATATTGTCAGAGTTGACTATATTAATGACATTACTACCACTATAGAAAAAGGAAATTATAGTCTCATCTGTCTGGATTCGATTTTCACTGTTGAAATTATTAACTTATTGCAAAAACGGTTTCCACTTATCCCTATACTTATAGGTGGAGTAAATTCTATCTCTTTACTCATTCATACAGACGTTCAATATGCTGTGTTTGGACCGGGCCGAGAAGCTATAAGTTCCTTTGTCTATCAATATTTTAATGCTAAAGATTTTTTTAAGGTGCCAAACTTATTTTTTAAGCATGGTAATAACATTCTTTATTCCAGCGAAACACGGTATTGGGATTTAGAGACCGAGCTATTTCCATATCAGCCTTTTCTGGATTGGCAATATGTAGGACCTGATAGAAATCCTGATGCGAACTTTAATGATATTAGTATCGTTGCTGGTACAGGCTGTCCCTATGCAAATTCCATTTCATCTTCACATCATTTTAGCATTAGGGATGATTTACGCGAACTTGGATATTTTATTTCAGATAATGCACTGCAGAGACTGGAAGAGATTTTCAACAGGAATCGTCATGGGTGTTCATTCTGTATCTACCAATATCAAGAGTATACAAACTTCTCAGTTGAAAAAACGACCGAACTGCTCTTAAAACAGGCTATACATCTGCACGAGATACATAATATAACGTCTTTTCAAATACAAACAGAAAATCCTTTGCTTTTCTTAAATACCTTCCTCACTGCCCTTATTAAAAAAAAGATACCTTTTCATAAAATAAGTTTCAGAACTAGGCCAGATCTTTTATTGATGCATAAAGATAAATTACTAAGGACCCTTGATCTTGCCCGAGAGAACGACTTTTGTTTATCTATTGAGCAGCTCGGTTTCGAGAGCTTCTATGAGAAAGATTTAATAATTTTTGATAAAAACTTAGATATAGAGACTAACATAAATGTTTTAAGCCTGCTGAGGAGTGTTAAGAGTAAATATGATGAACATGTGGCTATTGATATTGGTCATGGAATAATCCTTTTTCATCCATGGACGACATTAGAAAGCATTACTTCTAATATCAAGGTACTAGTTCAGTACCGTGATGTTTTTCCTTCATTTTTCGCAGGTAGCCTCACACTCTATTCTGAATTTCTTCCTATATATCCAAAAATAAAATTAGAAAAACTCGATGAGAAATCAGAATATAGGTATGGACTGGGATACAACATAAAAGACCCTTTAGCAAATAAGGCGTTTGAACTCTATAGAATTTTACTATCACATTTTGGTGGGAATATTTCTATTCAGGACTACTTAAAGAGTTTAGAGATGATCAGTGATCACAATATAAATGAAATCCTGGCAAGTGTATTCTATTTATTTCCAGTTGATCATTAAAGCTTTATCCTTCTCATAACCTCTATAAGGGGAATATTTAGCTTTTTTGCAATCCTTTTGCAATCTTCATATTCAGGCGTAGCCTTCAGAATCTCGTCCCCGAGTCTTGAAAATTTTACCCGCACTTTTCCGAATTCTGTATCCATCAATTTTATTTCACGCTGAAGGACCCTTCTCTTAACCTCATGAAACCTGAGTCCTATGGTTGTTGTCTCTTTCATTATAAGCTTTATAAGTCCTTCCTTATCATCATCTTTACAAAGTATCGATAGCTTTATTCCAGGTCTTCCTTTCTTCATCAAAACCTGTGTGAGAAAGACATCGAGGGCACCTGCCTTGAAGAGTTTTCCCATTACATACTCATATGCTTGAGGATTCATATCATCAATATTGGCTTCGATAAGCGTTACCGTTTCATCAATTTTGTCATGTACTGATGACCACTCCTCACCAATAAAAAGTCTCAGCACATTGGGCCTGTCTTTAAAATTCTTGCTACCGGCTCCAATACCTTTTTTCTCAATCTTCATGTGAGGGATAATTCCAAATCCCGATGAAAGCTTCTTCAGTATTGCAGCGCCCGTTGGGGTAGTCAGCTCAGATGAGATGTCTGTTGAATATACAGGGACTCCTTTTAAAATTTCTGTTGTAGCAGGTGCTGGGACTGGTAAAATCCCATGTTCTGTCTTAAGAGAACCGCTTCCAAGATTAATAGAAGATGAATAAACTTTTTCTACTCCTAACATATTAAGGCCTATAATTGTCCCAAATATATCTACAATACAATCAATGCCTCCCAATTCATGGAGGTGGACATTATTGAGAGTTTCACCATGAACTTTTGCTTCTGCATCAAAAAGCATCTTAAAGATTTCAAGCCCCTTTTGTTTAATATCCTGAGAAAGTGATGATTTTTGAATTATCTTTTCTATCTCTTTCCACTTCTTGAGACTTTGTCCGCCTTGGCGGATGGACTTTGGACTTTGGACAACATCTACTTTTGTTGAGGAAAATCTGCCCCTTTTAACCTTTTTAGCTTTTATTTCATATCCCTTTACTGGAATTTTCTTAAGTTCCTCGCTGAGTTTTTTGAGTAATACGCCGGCATCCACAATGGCACCAAGGCACATGTCTCCACTTATCCCTGAGAAGCAGTCAAAATAGGCTATTTTCAAAGCTGTTGTTTCTCCAACGCTTACTATTTTACCATCGCTTTGTATCTTTTCAAAAACTTTTTCCTTTATGTAACCATCTCCAATTTTGTGATAAGCCTCATTTATAATCAGCCTCCCAAACAGAGATTCTTTTGTCTCTCACCTACTGTATTATTCGGTAATCCCCCTAAGTCCCCTCGGTTGCGAGTCGTACCGACCTTTAGAAAAGGGGGAATAAACAGAGTCTTTCCTATATACCTAAAGATTAACGATACCCCTCTTTTTAAAAGGGGGGAGGGGAGATTACTAATTGCTGCCTTTATTTACAACAATGTCATGATGCCCTGAGATGGATTCAGGTATTTCAGCATCTCCTATTCTTTTTAGTAAATTTAGGGGAGATCCTGAAACGAGTTCAGGATGACAATTGTCTAATTTGACTTATAATAAATTTTTAAGGTATTTTCCACTATGGAATTTCAGAATAAATTCTATGCCATTTTAATTTTGTTCGCTTTTACACTATTGCTTAATTTACCATTCGGCTATGCCAGGGCAAAGACAAGAAAGTATTCTTTCCGCTGGTTTCTGTATATACATATCCCTATACCACTTATTTTCATTGCAAGAACTATTTCACATATCAGCATAAAATTTATACCTTTTTTTGTACTTGCCGCCGTTATTGGTCAGATATTAGGTGGTAAGCTGGAGCTTTAGCCTTGCTGGCAAATATAATAGTTAAACCAGGAAATATAAAGCTCTGTGAGGTAAAGACTCCAGAGCCCTCTGACGGAGAAATTATTTTAAAGATAAAGGCTTCTCTTACCTGTGGGACTGATTTAAAGGCATTTCTCAGAGGTCATCCTTTGATTCCCATGCCTGGATTATTTGGTCACGAGTTCTCTGGTATAGTCGCAGAAGTAGGAAAAGGGGTAAAAAAATTTAAACCTGGCGACGAAGTTATGGCAGTTCATACAGCGCCTTGCCTCAAATGCGCATTCTGCAAAAAAGGATCCTATAACCTATGCGAAAAGATTATGCATACAAAAGTTCTCGGAGCATTCGCAGAATATATCTTGTTACCCTTGCATATTGTAAGACAGAATGTATTCCATAAACCCAGGAATCTAACTTTCGAAGAAGCTGCATTCCTTGAACCCTTATCATGTGTAGTGCATTCTATTGAGCCCCTTGACATAAAGAAAGGAGACAACGCACTCATCATAGGTGCAGGGCCAATAGGCCTTCTTCATCTTCTTCTTTTAAAAAGAAAAGGAGCAAAGGTAGCAGTGATAGATATTAGAAAAGAACGACTTAGAGTAGCAGAAAGTCTTGGTGCTGACTCTGTATTCAGACCTAATCTTCCCAGACCCTCCTTCAATTCCCCCCTTACTAAGAGGGGATACAGAGGGGTAGATCAGGTAAGGAAATTTAGTGATGGTATTGGCTTTGATTATGCATTCGAGTGCACAGGGAAATTAGAAGTCTGGGAAGCATCAGTGAAATATGTGCGAAAGGGAGGAATAGTTATCCTCTTTGGGGGTTGCAAGTCAGGCACAACAGTAAATTATGATACAGAAAGAATCCACTATGATGAAATAACTTTAAAAGGCGTTTTTCACTATACACCATCTGATGTGAAGAAAGCATATGGGCTCCTCTACGAAAGAAAACTTGGGGTTTCAAGGCTCATATCGGGGAGTTATACACTTAAGAATACACAAAAAGCCTTTGGTAGATTAGCAAAAGGTGTAGGAATTAAATATGCAATCATACCCTGAGTTTATTCCGATAACCATTGATAAAAGCCACATAATCACTATTGGCGAGAGGTTATACACTGAAAGCATCGAGTTTGTTAGAGAACTCGTCAATAATGCCTATGATGCCGATGCTACTTTAGTTGAGGTTATTGTAGCAGAGGATAGAATAGAAATAAGGGACAATGGAAGTGGTATGGATATAGAAGGACTCAAACAGTATTTCAATATAGGCTCACAGGAAAAGCTGTATGCACCAAAGTCTCCGATATACGGCAGGGACAGGATTGGTCAGTTCGGCATTGGTAAATTTGCGAGCCTCTCAGCATGCAAAAGTTTTGAAGTTATCACAAAGAAAGATAACTTCGTTGCAAGGGTTATCTTTGATAAAGAACAATGGGGAAAAACAGGGGATATATGGCAGCTCCCACTTGAGAAACTTCCTGCGGATTTTAGAAAACAAAACGGTACGACCGTCATATTAACAGGATTAGACAGGAGGTTTGAGCCAGAAGACATAGAGGCAAAGATAATCGAAGGTACCCCGATTAAGGCTCCTCATTTCAGAGTAAAGATAAACAACCACACTGTAACGCCAAGGAGTCTGAGAGGTCATAGAATCCCTTTCCTCGAAGGAACTTCTTTTGGTCCTGTAGCAGGTGAAATAGTGATACTCCCTGAGACCGCCTCCGCAACATCAGATCTTGGAATTGAGGTAAAGGTCAAACAAGTGACTATAAGAAGGGAGCTCTTCGGCATGGAGACATGGGGGAAGGCAATGGCAAGGGTCAGGGGCGAGGTTAATGCTGACTTTCTCTCTATAACAAGTGACCGAACAGGGTTCATAAAAGATTCTAATGAATATAAGGAATTTTTAGCAGTTATGGGAAAAGTAATAGAAGGTGTGAAAATATCCTTTCAGAAATTAACTATGAAGAAAGAAGGCAGAAGGGTAAGTCGTGCCCTTAATGAAGCCCTCCAAAGGATATATAAGGCACTGGCAGCAAATCCTGATCTGTCGCCTTTTGGAGCGTTTCCTATCGGCGATGAAATAAAGGGTATAGGTAATGCCGCTGAGGTCTCTGAAAAAAAGGAAGGAGTTATAGCAACAGAGGTCAAGGTAGAAGAAAAACCCAAAGTACCCGAGAAGAAAAGAAAGAAAAAACCAAAAGTAAAAAGGCTAACTCCTAATGCGATCATTAAAAGAATTAAGTTTGGTGAAACAGGTGTCTCATGTGTTGTTGATAGCTTTGGCGAGGATGGGCCTGAGGTTTTTTCGGAAGAAACAACCATTTATATAAACCGAGATCAACCCCTTTATAAAAGAGAGTCTGCAAAGGCTGACACCCATATACTGAACTTGGCGAGGCTTATCACACAGGAAATTTCTCTAATGAAAGACCCTAAGAATCCAAGACAGGCATTCGAAAGACAAAGTAAGCTCCTTAGAGATGCATTTATCGAGAGGGAATAGTAAATCTTTAAGAGGGGTAATAAATAATAGGATAGATCTTTTTCAAGTCCCCCTTTTCTAAAGGGGGATTAAGGGGGATTATGGAAGGTAGTTTTTTTAATGAAGGTTGCTAAACTTTATAGCTTTGATGACATAAGGATTGAGGATGTTCCGGTTCCAAAGGCAGAGGCCGGTAGTGCCTTAATGAAGACACGTGCCTGCGGCATATGTTCTGGAGATGTGATGCCGTGGTATATAGAAAAGAAAGCGCCTCTGGTGCTCGGTCATGAACCAACCGGTGAGATTATTGCATTCGGCTCATCGCTTGCTACTCATTACTCATCACTTTCTATTGGCGACAGGATCTTTACTCACCATCATGCGCCATGTCTCAAATGCAGGTATTGCAGGCGAGGTGATCATGTACAATGTGAAACGTGGAAAGCGACAAAGATTATCCCTGGAGGGATTTCAGAATATATTCTCATACCAGAAATTAATCTAAAAAACGACACCTTAAAATTACCTGAAAACATGACTTTTGAAGATGGTACCCTGATTGAGCCCACAGCCTGTGTTTTGAAAGGTTTTAAACGAGCAGGGTTCGAATTTAAAAAGCCCTCTATATCAGAGAGAACAGTTCTTGTTATCGGACTTGGGGTGATGGGTCAGTTGAATATTTTGGTTGCAAGAAGGTTTGGGGCATGGCGTATAATCGGTGCTGACAGGGTTCCATACAGGCTAAAAAAGGCGATGGAGTTCGGAGCTGACGATGTGGTTGATGTGTCAAAAGAAAATCTTGTGGATTACGTCAGAAAGATTACAGGTGGCTATATGGCAGACCTCGTTATTGTTGGGCCGAATAGTGCTGAGGCAATGAAGGAGGGCATATCTGTTGTCGGTGCTGGAGGAACAATACTTCTTTTTGCACCTGCAAAGCCGGAGGAGAAGCTAACAATCGATCCTAATTATCTTTACTTCAGAGACGTCAATATTGTTACAAGTTATTCCTGTGGCCCTTCTGAAACAGTAGAAGCTCTTAAGCTCATAGAAGAAGGGATTGTGAGAGCCGATAAACTCATTACGCACAGATTTCCAATAGAGGAAACTGCTGTGGCCTTCAAGGTGGCAGCAGAAGCAAAGAATTCATTGAAGGTGATAATAACCTTTGATTAAGTTGAAGGGAGGAGATTACCTTTTCACTCATTCTCGCCCCAATAAGATCGGGGCTCCGAGGCTTTTGCCTCTTGACTTTATACATATACTATTTGACTATCGGCAAAAGAATCCGCTCAAGGGCAATCTCCTCCCCTATAATTTACAGAATAATCTATGGATATCAGTGTCAGGTAGGATGCCAGATTTTTTTTCATTAATAATGGGAAATTCCATTTTTTCGATTTTGTCCAATGTTATTAGAGAAGGAAAGATTTCTCAATGAAGAAAATTCCTTACTGTGACTTCGGTAATAAGAAGAAAAGAAAGGTGAACAACAAAAGTAAGTTTTACAAACACAAGGGTAATTTTACATGGCAGGGAGTAAAGACGGAGAGATATAAAACCGAGGATGGTAACTGGGCAGGAATTATAAGGAAGGTATTGATAGGCAGACATAATGAGTCTACAAAATTTCACCTCAGATATTTTGAGATATTACCCGGAGGCTACAGCAGTTTAGAGAAACACAAACATGAGCATGTTGTTGTGGGAATAAGGGGAAAGGGAGAAGTTCTTTGCGGGGAAAAGAGTTATGAATTGAATTTTCTTGATACTTTCTATATAGCTCCTGATACTCCACATCAGCTAAGTAATCCCTTTCGCGAGCCTTTCGGTTTCTTATGTATAGTTAATGCCAAAAGGGATAAGCCTGAAATCTTGATAAGAGGAAATTAGCTTGCCTATTGATACCCTTCTATTATTTCCTGAGTGGTTTTGTTAGAAGCATCTCTTTTTTCATGATGAAATTAACTTTATTTTTAAGCAGTAATAAAAAGGTGGGATATAGTATCCTCGCTCATGCTTGTCCGCCTCTGGCGGACTCGGGCTATCGCCCTCCGAGGCTTTTGCCTTACCCCCTCATATCCCCCCTTGCCAAGGGGGGATATGAGGGGGGGGGCCATGGACTATTGGGCAAAAAAATCCGCTCAAATACTATATCCCGCCATCACGGAATGAGAGATATTTACCTGTTTGTTACTGCTAATGACTTTTTTAGATTTTTTTGATAAACTTTTTATATTTCTTTTTTAATTTAATTGAGAATTATTCAGCAATTTTTCTTCTTAAGAGGATACTTAAATTGGCACAAGAGAGAAAGGCGATAACAGAAAGGATCTGGGAACTTTTAGCCTCAGTAAAGCTTGCCATAGTAATATTTTCACTTATATCACTAACGGCAGTAATAGGGACAGT
>Ga0315268_10002476_pt1 | contig 20780 bp, 20 predicted proteins | sample C1_top_MG_FD_204535 | JGI IMG/M metagenome (GOLD analysis project Ga0315268, IMG submission 204535) | Sediment microbial communities from Yellowstone Lake, YNP, Wyoming, USA - C1_top | ecosystem: Environmental > Aquatic > Freshwater > Lake > Sediment | place: USA: Wyoming | collected 2017-08-01
CCAAAAAATGAGCTACTACATGTACAGCAACACTCACGAAGTTACCCCGTATGAAAGGATGATGGCAGCTCTCAACGGAGAAAAAAGGGACCGGGTACCGGTTCATTTCTACCCCAGATGGGCCGCGCTGGAGTACATCGGCGTCACCTTTAAACAGGCCTGGGACGACCCGGATCTGTATGTCAAGGGGCAGATTCTGGCCCAGGAGCGGTTTCAATACGACTGTGTCATCGACTATGATATGATGGGACCGGTAGAAGAAGCCGTCGGCGCCAAACTCAAGTATCCGGATAACGATGTGCCCCAGATTGCCGAACCCTTTATCAAGACCAAAGAGGACATGAAAAAGGCCAGATGGAAACTGGACCCCCGTAAAGACGGCAACCTGCCCAAGGTGCTCTACGTGATCAGACGCCTCAAGGAAGAGTTGATCAAACGCGGCCGGGGAACCCAGCATGTGCCCATCATGACCTGGGGGAGTTGTCCTTCCCGAACCGCGGCCTGTCTGACCGGTTTTAAAGAGTGGTTTTTGATCGTTGCCCGGGATCCCGACTGGGCAAAAGAGCTGATGGAAATAGCCCTGGACGGATGGCTCCAGTTGGTGATCGCGGCCTGGGAAGCCGGGGCCGACTGCGTCTGGGTGAATGATCCGGTTTCTGCGCGCGACTGCATTTCCAGAGATCATTATGAGAAGCTGACCCAGCCCTACGAACGAAAATTCATCGAGGCCATCAGAAGAGAAACCGGAATGAACATCACAATGCACCCCTGCGGCAACTGGCATGATCGCCTGGATCTGGTCTACGAGAATCAAGCGGATTGCTATTTCTTGGGTCCCATGGACATCGAATTGTGTACTAAAAAAGCGGTCGAAACCAATCAAAAAGGGCTTTCCCGGGTAAAAGCCTTAAACGGTAACGTCGGAGCGGCCACCAAATCCACCACAGACGGCCAAACCGCTGTGCCGTATGGCACCACCATGAAGAAGGGCAAACCAGAAGACATTGAGAAAGAATCCAAAGTGGTCATCGAAACAGTCGAAGGGGCCAATCTGCGCTGCATTCTGGGAACCAACTGCTGGGATGTCAAGGGCTCGTCTTATGCCAATCGCGATGCAATGGTCTATGCCGCCAGAAAGTACGGACAGTACCAAAAAGCCCAAGATTAAGGAGATCAATGCTATGAGCATATTAGAAGAAATCAAGAAGAATATTTATGACGGCGAAGAAAATAAAACCGTCGATCTGGTGAAAAAGGCCCTGGATGAGGGTCAGGCCCCGCAGGATATTATGGATGCCGGCCTGGTTGCGGGTCTGCGTGAATGTGGCAAAAGTTTTGAAAAGGGCGAAAAGTTCATTCCTGAGATGCTGATGTCGTCCGAAGCAATGAAGAAGGCCATGGTCATTCTTAAACCGCTGCTGCTGGGAGGCACCGGTGGCACAAGTTTTGGAAAGGCGGTACTGGCCACCGTGGAGGGAGATGTCCACGACATCGGCCTGGAACTGGTGGGCACGATGTTCGAGACAGCCGGTTTTGAGGTTCGCAATATGGGGCCGGATGTGCCGACCGCAGATATTGTCAAGGCTGTCAAAGAGCATAAGCCCCAGATCGTCGGGCTTTCGGCCTTGCTGTCCAATACCATGGACGTGATGCCCGACGTCATTGCCGCACTCAAGAAGGCCGGACTCAGGGATTCGGTCAAGGTAATGGTTGGCGGTGCCCCGGTGAAGCAGGATTTTGCCGATGAGATCGGTGCCGACGGCTGGGCTTATGATGCCGCCAGCGCCGTCCCCAAAGCCAAGGAGTTGCGGTCCCGGCTACCGTAATACGTTTAGTCGGCAACCCCAATAAAAAAGGAGGAACACCATGCAGGAAAAGGACAAGCAAAACAAGGAAAAACCGTCTTTCCTGGAAAAGCCGCTTTCCCGCCGAGATTTCTCGCGGATTGCAATGACATTCGGCGTCACTTCGACGTTATTTGCCTGGCAGAGCTTTGCCGATGCCGGCATCAAGCCGGACGTCGAAATGCTGGCTCAAAAGGCCAAGGATATCCAGAAAGCACGCTACAAGGCCACGCCTAAATTCAAATTCCGTTTCGGAGCCGCCGGACACAGTGTCGACTCCATGTGGGTGGCCAAAATCGGCACGGTCGACTTTGTCAGGGAAGTTGAAGAACGAACAGACGGCGAAATCCGCATCGAGCATCTGGGCTCCAACTCCATTTGCGGCGAAATGACCTGCGCCGAAAAGTGCATCCAGGGGATCGTCGATTTTTATCTTGCTTCCACCAATAATTCCTCGACCATTTGCCCCTATTTGCTCAATCTGGACTGGGGCGCGCTCTGGCCGAACCGCGCCGCCCTGTATTCTTTTGCTTTTGACCACCGCAGCGAAGATCTTTTCCGGGAACCCATGCGCCGGCTCTACGGCATAGAGATGCTGTTCGGCGACTACGGGCTGCGCGGTCTTTTCATGAGCAAAAAAAAATATGGGCCGGGAACGCCCGCGCTGGATACCCTGGACAAGCTGAAGGCCACCGGCGCCAAGATCCGAACTACCGGCACCTATTTCGGCCTGATCAGCATGAAGCTGATGGGCGTCAATCCGGTGGCGATCTCTTATGAGGAAGTTGTGGATGCCGTTCGGCAGGGGGCCATTGACGGCGCCGAGGCCTGGGAGATTCCCTTCAGCATGATCCATTTCACGGAATATACCGGGCAATTTCTGTACCTGAAATATTGCTCAGGCAACTGGGTTACCGGCATGAACGTTAAGTCGCTGCAGAAGATGCCCGAGCGGCTGCGGGAAGCCATCATGGAATCGGCCTATCTGACGCAAGTCCTGGTTCTCGGCAAGGAGGAAGCTTCCATTGCGATCAGATCCGGCGCAGACACCGAAAACCCGGCGATCGGCAGCGAGCACTGGCGCTGCGATATCAGGAACATCCTCTGGTCTGACGCGGAAATGGATAAGCTGGAGAAGCTGATTTCGCCCAAGTATAATCCGGATGCCTGGAAAAAGCAGATGGAAGACCAAAACAAACTTTACGGTCGCGGCGATATCTTTGAAAAGATGTATGCTATCGCCCGTGAAGTTCCCCGGGGCGCTTACGCCATTGATGTTGCGCCCCATCGCTGGTGGAAGCCCAATCCACCCTGGTGGAAAGATGGTGAATGGAAGCTGGGTACGGGTTACTGGGTAAAGAACCCCAAGAAAAAGACTTAAATTCGATCTTAATACTACTCCGACATTTCTAATTTTGTCATTCCGGCGAAAGCCTGGATAATTTGTCGGAGTAGTATTACGCCTGGTTTTTGCGTAAAGGCGGGAAATGAATCTGGAACCGTCCACCGTACTGGTGGTATCTATCGTCTCCTTTGCAAGCCTGCTGCGATCCACCTTTGGATTTGCGGATGCCATGTTTGCGATGCCGTTGCTGGCCATCGTCATCGGGCTCAAAACCGCCACGCCGCTGATGGCCATCGTCGCCATGACTATTTCTACCACAATTCTTATTAAACACTGGCGCGATGTTCAAATTAAAAGCGCCTGGCGCCTTTTCGTTTCTTCTTTGGCAGGCATCCCTATCGGCTTACTCTTTTTAAAAGGCACCCATGATAACCTTATGAAGTTGTTATTGGCGCTGGTAATCATCGGCTCCTCGGCCTACAACCTGATCAAGCCCCGGCTGACACCAATAAAAAGTGAAAATCCGGCCTATTTTTTCGGATTTTTTGCCGGCATTTTGGGCGGGGCCTATAATACCAACGGACCGCCGGTTGTGATATACGCTTCGCTGCGCAAATGGCCTCCAATGACATTTAGAGCGACGCTGCAAGGCTATTTTTTCCTGGCCGGCATTTTTATTTGTCTTGGACATGGCCTGGCCGGCCTCTGGACTCCTGCCGTGATACACCTTTATCTGCTGTCTTTGCCGCTGGTCTTTGTGTTCACATATATCGGCGGCCGCCTGAACCATTCCATCCCCCAGGGTAAATTTGATCGCATCAGCCACCTTTTGTTAATCATGATCGGCGTGTTCTTATTGATACAAACCATTCAAGGAATGATTGTCCATGGAAAAGTATAAGATCTTGCTCGTGGATGACGATCCCTTTATTCTGCAGTCGATTGCCGTGGCACTTGAACAGGAGGGCTATCATGTCACCAGTACTGCTGATGGGAAACAAGCTGTTGAGTTAATAGAAAAAAATAGCTTTGATCTGGTTCTTACCGATCTGGTCATGGATCCTATAGACGGTATCGGTGTTTTGAAGAAAGCAAAAGAAAAAGATCCTGACATCGTCGTCATCATTTTGACCGGCTTCGGTGATTTAATATCTGCAATCGAGGCCCTCCGGCTGGATGCCGATGACTACCTGCTCAAACCCTGTGAGCCTGAAGAATTGTCTTTTAGAATTTCCAGTTGCTTAGAAAAGTCGGAACTCAAGCGCAAGATCAAGGTATATGAAACTATCGTACCGGTTTGCTGTGTGTGTAAAAGTATCAGGGATGACACCGGCAAAGAAGTGGGTACCGGCCAATGGATGCCTGTGGAAGAATACATATTGACGAAAGCGCGGATCGCGATTTCACCTACCTATTGCCCTGAATGTGTAAAAAAGGAACTGGAAAATTTGAACGTTCTTAAGGACCGCAGCAATAATTCCTAATTATGACTTAAGGCACTTTTGACCGGGATGCTCCCCGCCGCGAAGCACTGACGCACGTCAGAACCCCCGTCCTTGAGGGCGGGGAGCTTTATTTAATTCCTCCGGCAGGCTTTCGATCTTGGGCTGCCGGCAATGTTATTGCCATGACCAGACCTCCCTGAGCTGAATTTTCCGCCTTTATAATTCCGCCATGATCCTCGATGATCCCGTGACAGATGGAAAGCCCTACGCCCATCCCCATTTTCTTTTTGCGGGTAAAAAACGGATCAAAAATGTATTGCAGGTCCTCCTCGGGAATGCCCGGCCCCGTATCGATTATATTGATGATAATATTTTTCTCCTTAAGCTTCGTCTTGATAGTTATTTCTCCGCCTGTGGCCATTTCGACCATCGTGCCGTTTTTAGGTATGGAAGTGCCGGTTATGGCCTCCACCGCATTGTTGAGCATATTCAAAATACACTGATTCAACTGCAGCGGCGAGGCGTAAATGTCGGGCATGTTTGATGACAGCTCCAGGTTCACTTTGATTCTACTCTTCTTCAGATGAGATCGAACCAGATCAACAGTTTTTTCGATAATATGGTTTATGTTGGTTGGCTGTTTTACTTCCTGGCCGGGACGATTCAGGTCAAGCAGATTTTTGACAGTATTGCGGATGCTGGCAAAAGCCCCTTTTAATAGTTCAAAATTGTTTGCAAGTTCCTCGTTGTCACGGTATTTTTTTTTCAGCGTCCCCAGCAATACGGTGACCGCCTGTAAGGGAGAGTTTATCTCGTGGGCGATGGAGGCGGCCAGTTGACCTGTAGCGGCAAGACGTTCGGACCGGATGAGTTGGTCCTGCATCAGTTTTGTTTGAGTGATATCCATGACGGTAAAAATACGTCCCTCCGAAAGATCGCCGGGATTAATGGGGGCCGACCTCAATAAGACTGCGATCATGCGGTCGTCCTTGCGCCTGAAGCGCGACTCGACCGTGCCAGTGCCTAATTTTTGTATTTGGGAATACATTTCAAATCCGACTCGTTCATATTCCTCGTCACTTTCATAGAAGATTCTGGCGTCTTTTCCTTCCAGTTCGTCCTGAGAGTATCCGATCATTTGCTGTAATTGGTCATTTGTCCATTCTATAATTCGATGGGTAACGAGCCCGATGCCTATGGGCGCCGACTGAAAGATGCTTTTCAACGTGTTTTCGCTTCGTTTTTGCATGGCTTCGGCTTGTTTGCGTTCTTCGATTTCTCTTTTAAGTTGCTCATTGGCTTTGCTTAATTCTATTGTGCGTTTTTTGACCTTTTCTTCCAATAAAGTGTAATAATCGTTGAGTCTATGGGCTAGTTTATTAAAATTACTTGTTAAAGTAGTTATTTCATCCCGGCCGCCGATCTCAATGGGTCTGATTGCCAAAACCTGGTCTTGCTCTTCGGTATACGCAAAATGTTGGGTGATTTTACTCAGACGATCCGTGATCAAAAATTTTAGAATAAATCCCAGTGAAATACAGAGTAAAGTCAGTCCAACCCCGATTAAAGCAAAATTTTGGATGGTTTCGTTAAGCAATAATGCTGTGACTTTTTCTTTGGGTATGGCAATCGTATCCAAACCGACGACCTCATCTAAGGGAAGGTTAAAAGATGCCTTGTCACCGTATATTTCCAGCAACTCGGCGGGAGCATTGGCAGGATTACCATGGCAGCGCAGACAGTCCGGTTCCATCCGCATCGCACTGAACTTTGCATAGTATAGCTTGTGGCCCAGGTTAATTTCTCCGGTCCAGACCTTTTGCTGCGGATTTTCGTTAAAATACCTGATCATGTCAACTTCTTCCGGACCGGCCAGATTGGCGTCATTTCTGGGATTTTCAGCAGAAAATTTAATGATGTAATCAGGGAACTTTGTGCGCACTTTATTAAATATGTGGCGGGCCACAAAGCTGGTCGACATGGCTTCCGGTTTAAATTTTCCCTCGGGCAGCAAATTAAACATAAGCGGGCGAATTTTTTCGGCCACATATTCACGAATGGCCAGGTCAAAGTTCAGCGCCAGCGTCAGTTGCTGGTTTGTCAGATTTTCAACATTGGCAGTAATCAGGGTATAGGTTCTATAAAAAAGAATTGTTGAAAAGATAAAGACAATCAGCCCAACGGATATTACTAATTTTGATTTTATGCTTTTCATTTTTTCACCGTTAAACCTGACTGAATTTGAAAGAACTCAAATTCAGCGCGTTTTAGGTTTTGGATCAGTTTAGCCTTTCCCAAAAACACCCCCCTGCCCCTTTTTTCAAAATGCTAAACACTTACATAAATAACATATAGAATATACACGATCAAGGCGGATTTTAACCAAGCAGACGCGCAGACGCCTTTAAAAAATTTGCTTTAAACCTGTTAAAAATCCATTTGCAAAATCGGTACGGTTTGCAGTAACGTGCCGTTATGCTAATCAGAAGGTGAAAAATTAGTAATAATTTAAAAATCTTTTTGGGCACCCTGTTGCTCTTTTTTTTATGCGCATCGGCATGGTTCTTAGCCGGCTGCGAGCGTGCCGGCCTAAACCAATCAACCTGCGATGCTTGTCACAAGGGACTGGAACTTGCCTCGGCCAGCCACCGGATTTGTGTCGATTGCCACGGCGGCGACCCGCGGGCAGAAGACCGGGAAGCCTCCCACCGTGCCATGTACGGCCCTAAAAACCCCGCTGATCCAAAATTCTGGGAGCAAACCTGCGGCCGCTGTCATTCGTATCAGTTGCAGCGCGTGCAGGCCAATCTCATGTACACCAACAGCGGTATGATCAGAAACATTCAGAAGACCTGGGAAGGAGCAGACGGCCGGCCTTACAGCACGCGTCCCGCAAACGTTTTTTCGGCAAACGGCCAGGCCAAGGAGCTTAACAGCGTGGCCCAACTGGAAAATCTTGCCGGCGAACTGTTTCGCAAATTCTGCTCCCAGTGCCATCTTGGCCGGGAAGCCAATCAAAAATACTCTGCCAGCCACAGTTCCGGGTGTGCGGCCTGCCATTTTCCATACAATGATACCGCTACCTATGCCGGCGGCGATCCCACCGTCAAAGGCAAAGAGCCCCATTCCGCCAATCATACCCTGGCGGCCCTGCCGGGCAATGATGTCTGCTTCCGCTGCCACAACCGCAGCGGCCGCATTGCTCTTTCCTATCAGGGGTTGTATGACGGCAACAACGCCATGGTCCCGACCAGGGGCGGCCGACCGGGTCCGCAGATGATCAGCGGCGGCCGCAATGTTACCCATATCAGCGCCGACGTTCATTTTGCCGGCGGCCTGGACTGTATCGACTGCCATACCTCGCGGGATGTCATGGGCGATGGGCATGCCTATGAAAACATGTACCGCCAGACCGAAGTCGGTTGTGAGGATTGCCACGGCAGCGGCCTTGAAGCCCCGGGCTTTGAGGAAATTTCCCGGGAAAACGACGAGGCTGTGCGGGAATCCAAAAGTTATCAGCGCCAGATGCGGCCGGGCCTGAAGATGATCAAAACCCGCAAAGGGCGCAAGTATTCCAATGTATTTTTCGAGTCCGATTCAGTTTACGTGCTGGGCAAACGCAGCGGCAAATTATTTAAAAGTCCGGTGATTACCGGCACACCGCAGCATACCATTGCCGGTCACCAGCGCCTGGAGTGTTACACCTGCCACTCCCGCGCCGTGCCCCAGTGTTACGGCTGTCATACCACTTATGATCAAACCAAGTTTGCCGAGGATTATATCCAGGACCGCATGACAGCCGGAAAGTTCAGCGAGACCGAGGATCATCGCCGGCTGTATCCCTTTCCCCTGGCAATCAACCAGCGCGGCAAGATTGCACCGGTTACCCCTGGATGCCAGACGTTTGTAACGGTCATCGACCGGCAGGGGCGCATGGTTAAAAAGGAATATGTCTCCGAGTTCAAGGGAAAAAACCAATTGCGCTTTGCGCCGTTTTATTCCCACAACACCGGCAAGAAGGCCGTCGGCTGTACAGAATGCCACGGCAATCCCGCTTTTCTGGGCTTCGGGCAGCATGTGGTGGAAGGCGGCAACATCCGCGCCACTTTGATCTGTGATAAATCCGATAACAAGCCGCTTGACGGCTTTGTAAACATGCCGGACGGGAAGATTGCGGCCTTTGCAGCCATTACCCGGGAGCATTCGCGGCCCTTGAGCCCAGCGGAGATTACAAAAATTCTGGCGGTGAACCAATGCCTGATTTGCCATGACGATCCTAAAGATCCAATCTATCAGAAAAAGCTAAATTACCGTATGCTAAAAACGTGTTTCAATCGCAGCGGGTTCATTGATGTCAGCCGGGCAACACCCCTAGCCGGAACAACGCCGCAACTGCCGACATCACGCAAACAGCAGATCCCGGGGCGAGCGAAAGCTCCTTTGAACTGTCAAGGCTTATTCGCTCAGGCCATGTCCACCCGGATCAGGGAAAAGGCTTTTGTGCAAGCAGCTTTCGGCAAAGAGGCGCCTCAATTTTTCCAGGAGAACTGTCAAGCGTGCCATGTGAAAAGCTGCCAGGACTGCCACGCCAATGCCGGCGGCAAGCCTGGCAGCCCCCCGGAATCCGACCGTTGCCTGAATTGCCACAAAGGCTACTTCGTGGGCATGGACTATTACGGGATGGCCCCGCGCGAAGACAGTTTGCGCTACCAGCGCGGCAAGCTCTTCAAGGAAGAAACGTTTCTGACAATGCTGCCGGATGTCCATGCCCAGGCCGGCATGCAGTGCAGCGACTGCCATTCCATGCAGAGTCTGATCGACGGCAAAAAGGCCTCCAAGACCTGCCGCGACTGCCACCAACCAGACCCGTCTGTCATTGAACACGGGATTGATGCCCATTTGAAAAATCTGGAATGTTATGCCTGTCATTCGGCCTGGGCCGCTCAGGAATACGGAACTTTTTATGTGCGAATGGTTGACAGCTCCAACCAGGACTATTTTGGCCTGCGGTCCGGAAGCAGCAGGCAGTATGTCAAAAGCGGCTTTTTGAAAAAACAGGATGCTCCCCCTCTGGGCATCAACAGCAAGGGCAAAATCAGTCCTATCCGGCCGCAGTTCATCAGTTATTTTACCGATGTCAGGAACAACCAGCCGGTAGGTGCGGAAAATCGCCTGGTGGCCGCCCAATGGAAAGCTGTTTTTCCCCATACCGTTCGCCGCGGTACGGTGATGTGTGATGGTTGCCACAGCAATCCGGGCAGATTTATCCTTGAGAAAGAGGAAGATCGCATGTATCAATTACAGCAAGATGGTCTGAAATTGATCTCGTTTTGGGATCAAAGCGGACAGACCGTGGTTAACGGGTCTTTTATGCCGCCGGAACGCTTTGCCAGGATGGCATCGCGGAAACCAGCCTATAAAAAAGCGTATTTAAAAAAATGGAAAAAGCTCCTCCAAGCCGTCGAAAATTCATCAAGACCCTAGTTCTGATCGCTGTTTCCCTGCCTTTGCTGGGGAAATTCCTGCTCCCGCGGCTAAAGCAGCCAAAAACCATATTGCGGGTTCCTAAAAAAGACCTGCCCGGCGGCGGGGCTCTGGTTTACCGTGAGAAAAAAATCGCCCTGATCAAGGACGGCGGGGATATTTACGCCCTGGGACTGACCTGCACTCATCTCGGCTGCACAGTCAACACAACTCCCCAGGGCTTTGTTTGTCACTGTCACGGCAGTTCTTTCAGCTCCCGCGGCGAGGTCCTGCGCGGCCCGGCAGATCGTCCCTTGAAAAGATTCGCTGTCGAGGAACAGGGAAATGATGTTTTAATACTGTTAACTTCGTAAAAGATCGATGTTTTAAAAAATGTAAATTTGTCACGAAAACACGAAATTAAGAAAGCACGAAATTAAATTTTCTTTCGTGTTTTCGCAGTTTCGTGTTTTCGTGATAAGAAATATTTTCTTAGCTTATCTGGTTTAGCTTTTCAGGATTAAAGATGCAAAACGAAAAAGGTTTGTTTAACGAGTTTATCCGGCATCTGTTTCCCCGGGTGGTCTTGCGGCGGAATCTTAAGATCACCTATACCCTTTGCCTGGGCGGACTGGCGTTTACGGCCTTTATGGTGCTGGCCGCTTCCGGGCTGCTGCTGATGGTTTATTATCAACCCTCGACAGAACATGCCTTTGAATCGATCCTGTTTTTGGAGTCGAACGTATCCGGCGGGTACTATATCCGCAGCCTGCACCGCCTGACTTCCCATGCCTTTCTGTTGTTCATTTTTCTGCATACGTTACGGGTTGTCCTCACCGGGGCCTATCGCAAACCGCGTGAATTGAACTGGATAATCGGCTTTACATTGCTTGGTCTGGCCGTTCTTGAAGCTTACACCGGCTATTTGCTCCCTCTGGATCAACTGGCCGTGTGGTCGACCCAAATCGGTATGGAACTGGTCAAAGCAATGCCGATGGGAACATTGCTGCATGCCTTTCTGATTCCCGACGGTGTGGGGCAGCCCATGTCTCTGATGCGGTTTTACGTGTTGCATGCCGTGGTTATCCCCGTAGCACTTCTGCTCTTTTGTTTTCTGCATTTCTATCGGATTCGCCAAAACAAGGAGGTATTGCCGTACCTGTGAACGATTATATACCGAGTTCGCCGTTTTTCTTCGGCCTCATCAAAAGGGCCATGGCAATACTGGTCGGCCTATTGTGCTTGCTGGCGCTGGTGATTCCGGCGCCGTTGCAGGAGCCGGGAAATTTGGCAGGAGCCCCTAACCCGGCCAAGGCAGCCTGGTTTCTGCTCTGGACCCAGGAACTGGTCGGCTATTCCAAATACCTGGTCTATGTCATTATGCTGGTAGGCCTTTACTTTTTGCTGCTGCCCTATCTTCCGGGCAGTCCGGAAGCCAAAAGGGCTCAATGGCTGCCAAAGGACCAGTTGTGGGTCAATATCGTAACCCTGATTACCTTTTTGGGCATACTTTTTTTAACCATCATCGCCATGTTTTTTAGAGGAGAGAATTGGGCCTTCGTTTATCCATTCTAGCCCGGATATTTCACGCGCCTGATGCGTTCATTTGCAAGGCACTCAGGGGCGCAGCCGTAGTTTTGGCTACTGCCAGCCCCTGATAACGCAGCAAATGGGCGCATCAGGCCGCGCCCGACTTGTTGGAGCATAGCTGAAAGCGAAGCCCAAAGGGTGAAATTTTTTAAGCATAAGAGGAAAATTTTCCGGGTGCAAAGTGTTACTTGGAAGTGTTATTATTTGCTTTAATCTACTTGTTTTATTATAGAAAATAAATTTGCTGAAAAAATTTCATGAAATATTCGGGTTAGCCGTCATTGCGGGTTTAGTTTGGGCGCTGAATCCGATTACTGACCGCGGTGGTTTGGGATGTTTGCAGTGCCATCGGCCGCATCATGAAAAGCTGGGCGTTTGTATGGATTGCCACCGAGGTAACCCGCGCACGAATCGCATCCGGATCGCCCATTACCACTTGATTCCCGGCAAATATACCCAATTCAGGCTGCCGGAAAGCGTAATTGTTAAAGACGGCCGCCGTCTTGTCCGCGATTTCGCCTGCCGCCGCTGTCATCGGATCGGGGGCAGCGGCAATCGCCTGGCCACCGATCTGGACCGGGTTCTGCCAAAGGTCCAACCGCACAATATGGTCGCCGCCATTAAAAAACCGGCGCCGTCCATGCCCGACTTTTATTTTTCCGAAACCCATGTCACCGATCTGGTCAACGCCATCTTAAAAAGCAGTGCCGATACCAACTTGGAGTCCGATGAGTTTCCTTTGGTGGTTCACTTTAAAAATGACATGCCAGACCGCGAGAATCTTTTTGCCAGGCACTGCGGTTCTTGCCACCGGCTGTTAACCCGTAAGGCCGGCGGGCTCGGCCGGGGCGATATTGGACCGAATCTTTCCGGGCTCTTAACCAAGTTTTATCCACAGAACTTCAAAAACAGTCAGACCTGGGATGCCGTCGGTCTGAAAAAATGGATAGAAAACCCCAGGAACATTCGTGATGTTACGCAAATGGTTCCGGTGCAACTGACGGACGATGAATTTACACGTCTGGCCCGCCTGTTTCAAGACGAGTTTTAAGGTAAATTATCTTTTTTTTCGAACTCATCATGCTTGACAAGTAAATCCGGATTTAATAGATTTTTTAAGCAGATTGGCAATCATAAACCAAGAAGGAGGTGATACCTGATCAACGGGTCAACAGGCGCGTGAATCATGTTATAACTAAACTTTCAGGAGGTGACAGGATGAAGAAATTATTCGTTGTCGTACTTGCGGTTGTATTTGTTTTGGGTGCCGTCGGCCTTGTCTTTGCCGATGATTCAAAGATGCTCGATGACGGCGAAAAGAAAGCCTGGGAAAAAGCATGTTCGGCTATACCAAAAGAACGTCAGCTCGATCTTGCTCAGTTTAAAAAACTTTACGATGATGTCATGGCCGGTAAGGAAAAAGCGTACCTGATCGATACCCGCACCCATCCGGAGTTTTATGCTTTTCACATTCCTTACACGGATCACATCCATGCCGGCCATATGTACACGTTTCCACATCAGATCAAGGACAAAAATGCCAAGATCGTAATTTTTTGCCGGACCTTTAAGCGCCAGTGTTATGTGGGGGAGAAACTTGTAGAATATGGTTACACCAATGTTTGGCTCTATAATGATGGTATCGTGGGCTGGATCAAGGCTGGTTATCCCGTCTGCAACCAGTTTACCGGCCTCTTTCAGGTCACGGAATACTCCAAGGAATTCACGGAAAAGGATAAAGACGGCAAGCCCAAGTGGCAGATCCGTGAATTTCATCCCTATTAATCAACGATTCCTCTTTTCAAGGGAAAAGGACTCTTCCTTTTCCCTTGAAATATTTTAATTTTTATTCAAGGGTTCGTTTATTTCCTTCATTCACGATGATTTTCTTTTTCGTACTACATTTCATAAGCCCAATTTTTTAATGGAGGGTCGTCATGTTTTTTCAGACCGCCGGAATCGAAGTAGCCCCCTGGATCCCGCCCCTGGTAGCCTTCACGATCTCGTTTTTTACCTCCATGGGGGGCGTTTCGGGCGCCTTCCTGCTCCTGCCCTTCCAAATGTCGTTTCTCGGATATACGAACCCCTCGGTCAGCGCCACCAACCAGTTATTCAACATAGTGGCGATCCCCAGCGGGGTATACCGTTACTGCAAGGAAGGGCGCATGGTGTGGCCTCTCACGTGGGTTGTGGTGATCGGCACCCTGCCCGGGGTGCTCATCGGCGCTATCGTGCGTGTCGCTTATCTCCCTGATCCGAAGGACTTCAAACTCTTTGCCGCCGCGGTGCTGCTTTATATCGGGGTCAAGATGATCCGCGATCTTTTACAAAAAGCCGCCGGCGGCCCGGATAAAACTACCAGCGAAAAACGCTTTCAGGAACTCGTTCGCAATTATCGCAAAAAGACTACCAATGCTGAAACCAGCAGCCAAGAATCCCTGCCGGTTGTTACGATTACCCATTTCAATCGCAAGCGTCTCGGATACAGCTTTTACGGGGAACAGTTCGACGTTTCCTTTTGGGGTATTTTCGCCTTAAGTTTCATCGTCGGCATCGTGGGTGGGATATACGGCATCGGCGGCGGGTCGATCATCGCCCCTTTTTTTGTTACTTTCTTCGGGCTGCCGGTATATACCGTGGCCGGGGCAGCGTTGATGGGAACCTTTGTCACCTCGGTGGCCGGCGTGGCCTTTTACCAGGCTATCGCCCCGTTTTACCCCCATATGTCAGTCGCACCGGACTGGTTTTTAGGGATTCTGTTCGGACTGGGAGGAATGGCCGGCATGTATCTCGGCGCCCGTTGCCAGAAGTTTGTTCCGGCCAGGGCCATCAAGTGGATGCTCGCAGGCATCATTGTCTTTACGTCCTTAAAGTATGTTGCAAGCTTTTTCGGCTTATAAGCGAACGGATGCACTCACCCGGCTTGACATGCGCCTGATTTTTGTATATTGAACGGACGTTAACATACTATAATAGTTTTGCAATTAGAAACAGGTAGATAGAGGTGCATAATGAAAATAGCCTTCCCATCACAGGAAAATTCGGGCATGGAGAGCGTCGTATACGGTCATTTCGGATCAGCCCGATTTTTCATCATTGTTGATTCCGAAACCGGCCAAATAGACACAGCAAACAACAATGATCTTGGCCATATTCACGGCCAATGTCAACCTCTGGCTGCCCTTGGAGGCAAAACAGTTGATGCCGTGGTAGTAGGCGGTATCGGAGGCGGCGCCTTAGGCAAGCTTAACAGCGCGGGTATGACAGCCTATCGGGCCGTAGAAGGAACGGTTTCTGAAAACCTGAAACTGTTGGCGGCCGGTAAACTGCCGGAGTTCAAAATGGAACATACCTGTTCCGGTCACAATAAAAACGGTACGTGTGTTCATTGAAGGGAAGCAAAATGGATCAGGATCAAAACGTTAACCAGACAGATTCGGCTGGTGTTAAAGAAATGCTTTCCGGGTCGGGCTACTCGAACGCGGCGATTGACTATTTTATTAAAAAACCGCATTTAGGTTCCTTGCCTGGCGCCAATCATGTCTCCGAAATGACGGGCACCTGCGGTGATACCATGAAAATTTTTCTAAAAGTGGACGGGGATATCATTGTGGACGCCAAATATCAGGTACTCGGTTGCCCGGGAGCGGTTACCGCTGCCATGGCGTCCGTTGATCTGATCAAAGGTAAGCGTCTTGAATACGCCCGCTCGATTAACGATGGTGATGTTTTCAAGCTGCTTCAAGAGATTCCGGCCAAAAAACACCACTGCATTCAACTGGCAATCAAAACGCTGCACAAAGCCCTGGATGAATATCAAAGCGGAATTAGCAGCACAGCTAAAATGGAAGGTAAATGTACCGGCTGCGCACCTGAAGACTGCTGTAAAAAGGAACTGTTATAATTAGTGTTCAAAAGGAGATAAGTTTCCATGCCTCTTTTCGATTATTTGTGCCTGGATTGCGGCAAGGCCTTTGAAATTCTTGTTACAAAGGCTCAAGATAAACTCCAGTGTTCGGCCTGCAGCAGTTTGAATCTTAAAAAACTGCTTTCAGCCCACTCATCCTTATCCGGCTCAGGCAACCCGAGGATGCCGGGACCGGGAGATACGGCCTGCTGCGGCTCCAATCCGGTTCAGGCTGCCTGTGCCGGCCCTGGAAGCTGCTGCGGGAAGAGCCCGCTGTAAGGTCACATTCCCAGATTTTCCCTTCATTTTACCTCAACCCTTGCCCTCAAGCGGGGGGAAGCTATGGCTTACAACTGACATGGCAAACACCCGTTGGGGTTTCAACAGCATACGGAAAATATTTTTTTCGAAATGCCAGGGCCACGTTGACCAGGCCGATTAATACCGGAACCTCGAGCAGCGGGCCGATTACGGTTGCAAAGGCCTGATTGGAATCGATGCCGAAAATCGCTACCGCCACGGCGATGGCCAGCTCAAAATCATTGCTGCCGGCCGTAAAGGCCACGGTCGTAGTCTGAGCATAATTGGCATTTAACTTATAGGCGATAAAAAAAGTTACAAACCACATCAAAAAGAAATAAATTCCTAAAGGTATGGCCACGCGGACGACATCAAGGGGCTGCCGGATGATGTACTCCCCTTTTAACGAAAACATGACAATGATGGTAAAGAGCAGGGCCACTAGCGTTATCGGGCTGATTTTGGGGATAAACACGTCCTCGTACCATTGTTTGCCTTTTGATTTTAACAGGCTGAACCGGGTGATAATACCGGCGATAAATGGTATCCCCAGGTAAATAAACACCGTTTTGGCGGCGTCCGCTATGGAAATACTGACGTTTAACCCTTTGACCAGGCCGAGCCAGTTCAAGGCCACGGTAATAAACAGGTAAATATATACCGCGTAAAACAGGACCTGAAAAATGGCATTGAAAGCAACCAGTCCCACGGCCAGTTCCCGGTCCCCTTCGGCCAGTTCGTTCCAGACAATCACCATGGCAATGCAGCGGGCAAGCCCTACCAGAATGACGCCGATCATATATTCCGGGTAATTACGTAAAAATATAATCGCCAGGACGAACATGATGATCGGTCCGAACACCCAATTTTGAAGTAAAGAGACGGCCAGAAGTTTTTTGTGAGACAATACCTTTCCCATCTCTTCGTACTTTACTTTGGCCAGCGGCGGATACATCATCAAGATCAGGCCGACCGCAATCGGGACCGATGTGGTGCCGACCTGAAGGCCGGAAATAAATTGGGTTACTGCGGGCGCAAAATAGCCGATGCCGATGCCGGCTCCCATGGCGATAAAGATCCATAGGGTTAAAAACCTGTCCAAAAACGAAAGCTGCTTTTCCTGTACATCTGCCATGATCGTATTACCTCCACCCATTTAAAAGTCAAAACGAAACTGACTTAAATAACTCGACAGTCGTTCTCTATTTTGGTCGTCCAAGGGCGGGCAGTCATCTAGCCCTTTGGCGCCCTCGGCTACCTGGGCCGCAAAGACCATGCAGGTGGGTTGGCCGCATTCCTTGCAGTTGGTTTTGGGAAGCAGTTTGAGGATTTCAAAAACCTTGGGCTGAGGTGCGGCCTCATAGCGAGGCTCAATTTCATCGCGCTTTTCCCAGGCTGCATTGATCTCCCTTTTGAGCCACTCGATGATCTTGGTGGCTTCCTCCTCATCCTTCAGGGCATTGATGGCGATTTTTTTTGCATGAACGGTAATCAGTTTGCCCTGAGACTTAAAAGTTACGGACGGCGGATCTTTGATGTAAGTGTATCCTCCAAGGACGGTGTTTAGATAGGGCAGGGCCTCGCTGACATCCTGATCAAGGTGGGCAAAACAATGCACGGCCATGGCGCCCGGCCGGCACTCCGGGTTAAAAATTTCCAGTTTATAACTTTTAAGCAGCATAACCATCCTCCCTTTTTGCCCAATATTAGATTAGGAGCCGCTTTGCATCCGGCAAAGAACTTCCGGATCGAGGGCTAAAATTTTTTCCAGTTTAACAGCGTCTTGCCGAATGACGTCGGCTTTTGATAGATGACCGCAAACCCAGTCAATAGCTCGGCGTGTCTCATCAGGCGCGTCATCGCCGGCAAGGCGGTAATAGCGCCAGCGCCCGTCTTTACGGTTTTCAACCAGACGCGCCTGGGTCAGAATCGACATGTGCTTGGAAACCGTTGATGGTGCCAGGCCTAAAAGTTCGGTGATCTGGCATACGCACAATTCACGACCGTCCAATGCCATCAACGTGCGCACGCGACTTTCATCGGCCAAGGCTTTGGTGATGGATAAAAAACTAAGCATAAATACCTCTAATATTATATTTCGCCATGTGGCGAAATATAATAGTCGCTGTTGCAGTTGTCAAGCATCATTCTAAACTGCCTCATAAGTATTCTCCATTTCCTTGAAAGGGGCTGCCAGGGTCTTCAACCTATCTCCCCTTTCGGTGACAGGTTAAATTTTTTCCGGGGGCATACAGAGAATCGGCCTAGATATAAATCTTAAAACTTTTTCAGTGGTGCCGCCGAAAAAAATGGCATTGGGGTCGCAGGCCATGCCGCAGCTTCCCATAATGATCATTTCGGCGTTGTAATGTACAGCTTTCCGGTTAATCTCCATGTAGGGTATTCCCTCGCAGATAACCGGCTCGATATTGGTTCCCTCCCTTGCTTCCTCTTTGAGGAAAGTTTTCAGCCTGTTTTTGGCATTCATAACAAGTTGCTTTGTCAGGTGGCCCTCAGCAGCGATATCATGGCGCAGGCAAGCGGCAATAAAATCATGGTCGATGACGTGCAGGGCGATAATCCGCACGGGTTTTTCGCCGAAAAGGAGCTGGGCTTTGCGTAACGCCAGGCGCGAACAGTCTGAAAAATCGACAGCCACCAGAATAACCGTCTCCTGTGAATTTGGGCTTTGCCGGGAAGTTATGCCGTTATCCATACATCCTCCTTTGGCTTGCTTTCGACCCCGGGCGCTCGGCGTTCAAGCCTGTTTGCCCGGCAGGCTTCCGGGTTTAAGTCCAGACGATGAAGGTGAGCCATAATTTACTCTGAACAATATGCATTAGATTTAATATCTACATTCAGGCTGTGCGGTACCGTATTTTGTTAAAACGATTTGCCAGAGCTGAACATATCGGGCACGAAAGGCGCCCGCACAGGACAGCAGGTAGTACTCCCACATTCGTTTGAACGTCTCATCGTATCGGTCTTTTAGTTTGGGCCAGGCTTCCTGGAAATTTTGATTCCACACTATAAGGGTTTGGTCATAGTGCGGCCCAAGGTTGTGCCAGTCTTCCACAACGAACAACCCCTCAATGGCTTTGGTGATCTGGGCCATGCTGGGCAGCACGCTGTTGGGAAAAATGTATTTGGTGATCCATGGATCGCAGCTTGTTTCAGATTCGTTGCCGCCGATGGTTTGCAGCAGAAAAACGCCGTCATCCTTGAGGCAGCAATGGACCGTCTGCATAAAGGATTTGTAATTTTTAGGGCCCACGTGTTCAAACATGCCCACGGATACGATTTTATCGAAGGTGCCGCGAATCTTGCGATAATCACAATCTATAAAATGTACCGGCAGGTTTCTACAGAAATCTTTGGCATACCGGAGCTGCTCTTTTGAAATGTTTACAGCAGTGACGTTGCATCCGTGATGCTCGGCTGCATATTTGGCAAACCCGCCCCAGCCGCAGCCGATATCCAGTACATGGTCGTCTGAACGGATACCGATTTTTTTACAGATCAGCTTCAGTTTATTTTGTTGGGCCTGATGCAGATCGTCCGTAGCGTTAAAATAGCCGCAACTGTACTGGTTATAGGGGTCGAGAAAAGACATAAACAGTTCGTTATCAAGGTCATAATGACGCCTGGCAATACAATGCGAGCGTCTTTTCGATTGAAGATTAAAAAGGATGGCGAGCAGAAAGTGCACAAAATATTTAAAGCCCCCTTTGATTTTTACATCAAGCCTGCTCATGAGGACACGGCATATAAATTCATCCAGTTGCCGGCAATCCCACCAGCCCTCCATGTAGGCTTCACCCAAGCCCAAATTTCTCTCCCGCAGAACCTGTGCATACAGCCTGTCATCGTTCACATGCAGATCCCAGGGCCGCCTGCCGCCGATTTTTATGTCGGCCATTGACAGCAGGGTTTCAAAATCCTTACGCAATTTTTTGCGCAGGGACCCTCCCCGGCCGCGGCTTTTCCGCTGTGACAACGAATCAACCCGGCCTTGCAAGACAGTATTGGCTGACATGAGTATCCCCCCTTTTTCCAAACGAAGAAAAATTTACATTGCGCCTGATGTCGAAACCTGACTCTCCCATCGCTCGGTGCGTTGTTTTGCCGCTTCAATCCGATTAATGGGCTCATGTAACACTTTGCTCCGCATCCTTGCCAATTACGTTGCCGTTTCGATCTTTCAGGACAGATGTAACGATACTAATAGGTTTCTCCCCCCCGGCCTTGCTGATAATTAAAGCGTGAGGGTTTACACAGCGATTCCCGCAGGCAAGCGTTTCGTAAAAACAGCATCTCGCTTCACAAATATCGGCCCGGAAGATGTCGAAACAATACTGTCCGACGACTTCTTGCGGTTTGAATCCCGTAATGGTTTCGGCGGCCCGGCTGATGGTTCATGGAACCCCAGACAACTGCTTGAGCAACAGGTCAATGCCTTCTGGAATTTTGCGGCTGCCGATGTATATCATCATCTTTTGTCCAGGTTGTTTTACGATGCAGATCGGTGTGCTTTTGATGCCAAAGCGCTCGATCAATTCCGCCCACCGGTCGAATATGGGTTTGACCTCCATAAGCACAAGCTTGATATTATTTTCCTTAAGTTTTTGGATCAGTTCGCGTTCCGAATCTACGGCCTTGGTTTTGGCAATATCGAACAAGACGCGCCGGATACGCAATACTTCGTCGAAACTTTTCGCGGCTTTGGCCGCATATAAAAAATATTGGGAATACATCGGGCTCCTTGCATAAATCGGCTTGTCCACAAATGTCACTCTTACACCTAACCGGTGCAAATCGGTTAAAGCGTTTTCCAGATACGGTTCAATCGCCTGGCAGGGCGGGCAAAAGTAATCCGTGAAAATAAA
>Ga0315268_10002477_pt1 | contig 20776 bp, 11 predicted proteins | sample C1_top_MG_FD_204535 | JGI IMG/M metagenome (GOLD analysis project Ga0315268, IMG submission 204535) | Sediment microbial communities from Yellowstone Lake, YNP, Wyoming, USA - C1_top | ecosystem: Environmental > Aquatic > Freshwater > Lake > Sediment | place: USA: Wyoming | collected 2017-08-01
CGGAAACAGCGTGACGTCGACATCGCTGGCGAGAGCGAGCTGCGCCGGACCCAGACAGCGGCTGCAGGTGGCAACCCCGGTGGCGTCGATGTGGCCGCGGATGCGAACCGCGGAGTCGATGCGCTCGAGGTGCAGGTTGACGTCGCCGCCAGCCGGCGTGGTCAGGCCGGTGTCGCCGTTCGAGTTGAGACTTTGCTGCATCTCGAACGGGCCGAGATGGTCGGCGAGATCGAGCCCGCGCTCCGGAATCCTCTCGACTTTGACGACCAGCTCCACCTGACACGACTCCCGCTGGCGCGCGCGGCAAAGCCCATATAACGGCCTGTGATCGCGCGGACCACCCGAAAAGAAGCGCGGATTATTTGGGGTTGCAAGCGATCTGTCAAGCTGCGCTTCATTTCACCCGAGCAGCATCAGCCCGCCTGCATTAGTACCAGTAGGGCGTGTCGTAGCCGGTGCCGGGCAGCGCCACCTGCGCGGACAGGGTCATGTCCGAGATCCGGTGGGCGGTCACGCCGCGGTCGCTGATCGCGTAGATGTAGTCGCCCATGAAGATGCTGCGCCGCACATCCATCCACTCCCAGTAGCAGTAGCCGTTGGGGCAGCCCTGGTCGCTGTTGAAGAACTCCGAGTGGTCGACCGTGGCGTAGCGGGTCAATGGCTGGCCGGTCTCGGCGTTGATGATCTGCAGCAGGCTCTGGTACTCGTAATCGTAGTAGCCGCTGACCGAATCGTAGACGCTGCGGTAGGTGCTGAGCGGGATGGCCAGCATCGCCATCGGCCCCCAGTAGGTAAACGCCTTGTGCTCCCATTGCGCCTCGCTCCAGGCGTAGGTCCAGCCCTCGTTGGCGTTGACCTCGGGCGCCAGCGCCAGCGAGCTCGACTGCACCGGATGGGCAAAGTCGCTGACGTCGAACATGGCAACGGCCGTGGTCCAGTTGAGCCCCTGCTCGTCGCCGTCATAGCCGATGGTCAACAGGTGCGTGGCATCCATCGGGTGGATATAGGTCGAGACACCCGGCACCTCGAGCTCGCCCACGATGCGCGGGTTGGTCGGCTCGCTCAGGTCGATGGTCCACAGCGGGTCCATGTTGCGGAACGTCACCAGGTAGGCTTTGTCGCCGACAAAGCGCGACGACCAGATGCGCTCGCCGATCGCGATGCCGCCCAGGTGACCAACCTGCACCGGCGCTGCTGCGCCCGCCAGAACATAGACGTGGTTCTCGGGCGGCGGCGGGTTCTCGACCCACCAGCGGCCCCACTGGCCGGTGGTGGCGGCCACCCGCAAGTAGCCGTCCTGCTCGGACAGCGAGAACTGGTTGAGGATCCAGCCGTCGACGCGGCCCGAGCCGGTGTAGGTGGTGAGGCCAGGCTGCGAGATGTCAAAGCGGTGGATGTTGCTCTGCTCGTTGAACTCCTCATTGCTCCAGAACCACCACCAGTCCTGCGCCGGCTCGGCGATCAGCAAGGTGTCGGTCGAAGCGTAGACGGTGCTCCAGTTGCTGACGATGTGGTCGGCGTCGAAGGTGAACTGCGAGCCCAGCAGGTCGAGGCTGAGGATCGAGGTGATGCCGTGGCTGACCGCGTCGTCGGCCATGCCGAAGCTGCGGCACTGCTCGCCGGTGAACGGGTGCTCGACGATGGCGCCGCTGCCGAAGCGCTCGTAGATCTGCGGCACGAAGTCGTCGAGCGTGGTGCTGGCGATGACCGCGTCGTTGAAGCGGATGGTGGCCGCGATCGCGTCTTGCCACATCTCGGTGCGCTGTGGGTCGTCGGCGGGCAGGTTGTAGTACTCCTGCGGCAACTCGGGCCAGTACTTGAGGCCCGGGATGTCCATCCACGAGTAGGCGACCATGCGCACCGAGCTCTGCACCTTGCGCGCGGTCTCGTAGGAACCGTCGATGTAGAGCTCGCGCATCACCTGCGGCGCGGCGCGGTTGGACAGGTCGATCACGGTCAGCTTGGTCAGGATCGAGCTCCAGTACCACCAGCCGTCGTCGAGGTTGGCGCCGATCAGCGCGCGCAGCGGGTGATCCTCGGGCAGGTTGTAGGTGTAGATGGAGGAGAAGACGACCGCCTTGTTGTCGCCGATGAGCATCTGGCCTGGATAGCCCTCGATGGTGGTGGTCGAAACCTGGTTGAGCGAGCCGAACACCGGCACCCCCATGATCTCGAGCCGGTTGCCGTTGAGCACGTAGATGTAGTAGCCGTCGGTCTTGACGAAGTCGGCCTCGTCGACGCCAGCCTCCTGGTTGTTGGTGCCCGAGTAGTCGACGCCCTCCTGCCGGCCGCCCGCACTCGCGTCAGCGCCGCCATTGGCCGACGGCGTGCCGCAGGCGCCGTTCGAACACTCGCCGTCCACGCCGCCGTAGCGCCAGCCGTAGTCCTGCAGTTGCAGCAGCCGCACGCGCATCTCCTCGGTCAACGCGCTGCGCAGGGCGCTGGCCAGCTCGTCGCACGATGCAAAGTTGCGCAGCGTGGCCGTGGTACGGCCGCGCGGGCTGATCTTGACCGGCTGCTCTTTCCACGGAACGCAGGCAGCGAGGGCCACGACCAGGGCGAGCGCGAACCATTTGACCAGCGACTTCATGTGACCCTCCGGCGGCTGCTTGGTGGCAGTACCCATGATTTAGCAATCGTCATGCCGCGCGTTTGTGCAGGCCAGTCTGCGGCGACCCGCCAGCAGCGCGCGCTAACCGGGCGGGATCCTAGCATGATTGGTGTCGATCAGCAGCGCCCGACGAGGCGCCAGTCGGCCTCGCGGCGAAACCAGTCCGTCGATTTCTGAGATCGTCAGTTTTCTACGGTCACTCGTTGTGGAACTGCACGGTCATGGTCAGGTCCATGCCGGCCTTGACCGTCACCGCGCGCCGGTACTCGATGCCGGTGCCGGTCTGTCGCACCACCACCTTGTGCGGTCCGGCCTTCAGCGTAATCGAGTCGAGCGGGATGGCACCCATGCGGCGACCATCGACGAACACCTCGCTGCCTGGCGGACCGTCGATGGCCAGGGTGCCGTCGTTGCTCGCTGTGGGCGGCGGGTCCTGGTAGTCGACCTCGCCGCTGATGGTGCCATCGTTGCTGAGCTTGGTGCCGTACTTCTTGACCGGCTTCTTCTGTTTGTTCGGCCTATCGGCCGGGTGGTGCGGTGGTGGCGGCGGCGGCGGCGTGGCCACGGCGGCATCGGGTCTGGCAACCACCGCGGGCGCCGCATCAGCGACCACCGGCGGCTTGGCCACGGCCGCATCGGGCTGATTCATGGCGAGCCCGATCGCCTGCGGTCGCAAGAAGTAGATCGCACCGAACAGCAAGACCGCGCCGCCCAGCAGACCGAACCCCATGTAGATCGCGGGATGGGTGCGGTAGACGACCGGCTGCGCGCCCGACATCTGGAACTCGGCGCTGTACGACGGCAACATGGCCGCCGGCGCTGCCGCCGGCAACGACATCGGCTGGGCGAGGCCACGCGTCTGAGGCGCGGCCTGCGGCTGCGGCGCCGCCATTGGCGGCTGCGAAGGTGCGCGCGGAGATGTCGGTGGGGCGGCCGTGGATTTGGCCGACGCCGTGGCCGCCTTGGCGCCGGGCTTGCGGCTGCCGTCGGCAAAGCCGGTCAGCGCGCCGGGCTTCTTGGCGTCCTTGAGCTTGAGATTGGGCTGGGTGTCGTGGTCGGGGAATTCCTCCTCGGCCTCGTCCTCGAGCTTGGCGCCCTTGCCCGCGTCGAGCAGCGCCTGCCGCGCCTGGCGCTGCGTCGTCAGATCGGCCGGGAAGTACTCTTCCATGAAGACCGCGACCTGGGCCTCGGGCGCTGGCGTGCAGGCGCCGAGCAGTGCCTCGCGCATCTCCAGCGGGCTGGCAAAGCGGTCGGGCGCGCGCTTGGCCATGGCGCGCAGCACGATCTTGGCCAGCAACTCGGGCACGTCAGCCAGCAGTTGCTGCGACGGCTCGCTGTTGGTGATCGCCTCGGCCAGCGAGATGTCTTGGCCAAACGGCGGCTTGCCGGACAGCGCCTCGTATAGCACCGCGCCCAGGGCGTAGACGTCAGTCTGTACGGTCGCCGCCTTGCGGCCACCCAGGATCTGCTCGGGCGCGGTATAGGCGTCGCGGATCGAGCTCTCGGCGCCACGCGCGCGCGCCAGCCCCTCGGCGATCAGGGCGGCGCCGTAGCCCGAGACTTTGGTGGCGCCGTGAAAGCCGATCAGCAGCGTCTCGGGCCGGATGCCGCCGTGAATCAGCGGCTTGCTCGCCTCGCTCATACCGAGCTCGTGCGCGTAGTGCACGCCCAGGCAGGCGTCGGCGACGCAGGTGACGGCGATCTCAGTTGGGATCTTGCGGCCGAATGAGGTCGAGCGCCGCACGACGGCACGCAGCGACTCGCCGTCGGCGTACTCGACGATGCGGGCATAGCCCTCGTCGAGTCGGGCCAGGCCGTGCACGGCGATCACGTTCTTGTGATCGATGCGCACCGCCACCTTGGTCTCTTCGATGATGCGCTCGAACAGGTCGCTGTTCTCGACCACCTCCTCAGGCAGGAACACCATCACCACCGGACGGATCGGTCCGTTTGGGCCGACCTCCTGGCCCAGAAATGCCTGCGAGCCGTACCCGCCCATGAGCGGGCCCAGCACCGAGAAGCGAGCTTTGCGCACGGGATCGATTTAACCGTCCCCGGTAGCGCCCGTCAATGTCGCGTTGAACCTTTGCACCGGCGAGCGCACATTTGGCGGAGCGCGGTCCTGACGTATGCTGGGCCGGTGCCCGCGCTGCTCGCCATCGATCTGGGCCTGCGCAGCGGTCTCGCGCTGTTTGGCGACGACGGCCGTTTGCGCTGGTACCGCTCGACCAACTTTGGCAACCGCACCCGGCTGCGCCGCGCTGCATTTCCACTGCTGCGCGCGATCCCGGAGCTGCGCTGGCTGGTGGTCGAGGGCGATCGCACCCTGGCCGCGATCTGGGAGCGCGCCGCGCAGCCACTGGGAGCCCGTCTGCAACTGGTGCCGGCCGAGACCTGGCGCGGCCGGCTGCTGCTGCCGCGCGAGCAGCGCGACGGTCGCGCGGCCAAAGACAACGCCGGGACGCTGGCGCGGCGCGTGATACAGTGGTCGGGCGCAGCGGCACCGACGTCGCTGCGCCACGACGCGGCCGAGGCGATCGCCATCGGGCTGTGGGGCGTGCTCGAGCAGGGCTGGCTGGCGGCGCTACCGCGCGAGCTGGCGTGAAGGGAGGGTGGCGACGATGATCGTGCACGAGACTAGACAACCGGCGATCCGGGTGGTGCTGCTGCCGCGCGACACCAACCAGCACGGCACCATCTTTGGCGGCGTCATCCTGTCGTACCTCGACCAGGCCGGCGCCATTGCGGCCTACCATCACGGCGCCACCAAGATCGTCACCGTCAGCATGGAGAAGGTGATCTTCCACCAACCGGTGCACATCGGCGATCTGATGTCGCTGTACGGCGACACGGTGCGCGTGGGCCGCACCTCGATCACGATCAAGGTGGTGGTCGAGGCACACCGGCCGGACCTGGGCGAGACCCCGCGCAAGGTGACCGAGGCCGAGATCACGTACGTCAACATCGACGACCAGGGCAAGCCGACGCCGATCCAGCCGCGGCCGTGACACCGGCGCGCGCGTGGTCGTTGACATCGCTGCAACGTGCCTTTATGTATCCGCCCCAGCCTGCCGGCTTAGCTCATCTGGTAGAGCAGCTGATTCGTAATCAGCAGGTGGCCGGTTCGATTCCGGCAGCCGGCTCCATGAAAACGCCAGGTTAGCAGCCTGGCGTTTTTCTTTTTCCGACCGTGCCACCCGTATGCCACCCGTCCCGCAGGTATTGGCGAGCTTGAAGGCGCTCTGATCCTGCATCTGCGCCCGGCGGTGACCATGCGGACGGCGGGTCGCCGTGATACCATCAATCCTCACCAAGTCCGTGGCCGTCGAGGGGGGCCATGAGAAAAATCGTCGCTCTCTTCGTCGCTGTCGCGCCGTTGTTGCTCGCGAGCAAGGCAGTCGCGCAATGCGTCCCGCCGTGCAACAGCGCGGCCGGCGAGTACTGTGTCTTCGATGTCTGCTACGGCAGCAATGGCTGCCCGTTGCATGCCCATCCCGTGGGGTACGCCTGTGCCTGCGACGCAGGCTGGGTGCCAAACGGAGCCGGTACCGCGTGCGTATCCGCGAGCAGCACTGACGGCGGGACGGGCGACGTCGGGGGACTGGACTCCTGGCGCCGTGACGTCGACCATCAAGACACAACGCCGGTCGGTGGCGACGCTCGATCTGACGCCGCGGGCGGCTGCGGAACGCTCACCTACATCGGCGAATGCCTGGGCGACCAGGTCAGGTATTGCGTGGCGAACGTCGCGCGGACTATCGACTGCATTCAACGGTACGAAGCCACTGCGACCTGCGGCCTGCTGAACTGCACCGATCCAGGTGATCCGGACTGCGACGGCTACTGGTGCGTGCCGCGCAGCGGCGAGTCTTGTATGGGCATGTTGAGATCGTGCGACGCCGCGACGCTGCAAGGGTGTATCGGCGGCGTGTGCACGGTATCGACTACCTGCGATCCCGGCACCTTCGTCCCTTCATGCGTGGGCACGGCGGTGACCAGCTGCGGCTACACGGTCAACGTCGTGGACTGCGCTGCCGGCGGGCGTCCCTTCACCTGCGGACAGACCTCGACCGGCGGGAGCGCCTGCCTTGGCCAAGAGGGCGCTGCTTGCGACGTCGCGACGGGATACGAATGTATCGCAACGTTCACCTGCGTTGCCGGCGTTTGCTGGGCGGGCGCACGCGATGGCGGGTCGCGCGACGTCAATGCGTCCGTCCAGGATGCCACACGGCGAGACGGGAACACGGCCGAGCCCGATGCCGGCCATCTCGATTCGAGCAATGTCCAGCGTGACGCCGAGATGGCGGTTGCCACGGATGCATCGGTTGTTGACGACGAGGATAGCGGTCAGCGCGATTGCGCGTGTCGAGCGCCGCTTTCGCGGCACGGGTTCGCAATCGTTCTCCTCGCGCTCGTGGCCGTTCAGCGCATGCGGCGATGGCAACACCGGCGCTGAGAACGCCAGCGCCAGCGGTACCGCGACAGATTTTCCGACGGGGGGAGGGGGCCATGAGAGGTTTGCATTGCAGGCTATTTCCTAGCGTGATGCTCGTCGCTCTTGGCGGATGCGTCTGCACTCCGACCAGTGAGCCAGACGCTGCCCTGGCGCGTCGCGACGTCGGTCTGGCGGTTGACGCTGCGACCGACGCTGCTGCAAACGATGCGCGGCGTGACGCGGCTGCGATCGACACGCGACCGGACACCAGCGCGGTCGACCGGGTCGGTGCCGATCACGCGCCTGGTCGGGACGCGCACCCTACCGAGTCGGGCAGCCTCGATACCCGTCGCGACGACGTCGGTCCGCACTGCGGGAACCGCGTCCCCGAGCCCCCAGCCGAGGTCTGCGACGACGGCACCTTGAATGGCATCTACGGGTATTGCCGCGCCGACTGCCAGGGACCGGGCGAGCACTGCGGCGACGGGATAAAAAATGGGCCCGAGTTGTGCGATGGAGCCGACGTCCCCTCGTGCACCGATCTCGGCTACGATCGCGGCGTCGCAACCTGCGCCGCCTCCTGCGACCGCGTCAATCCCGCTGCCTGCGAGCTGGACCAGTGGCGCCTGGCTCGCATCGATGACGCGGGCGACAACCTGCTGGTCGACTCGATCGATCTGGCCCGGGTGGACTTCAAGGTCGAGGTGGGCGAACTCATGCTCCGCATCGCTGCCTACGCGCCGTTTGCGCCGACGCACCCGCTGAACGTTGCGCTGGCCGATCTATATGCCGGCACCAGCGCGATTCTCGGGGTCGACGAGCAGGCAAACATCGTGTTTCAAGTCTGGGACCAAAATGCGAACGACTGGGCCGACTCGCCGGCGCCCGCCTCGCTCGTCGTCGACACGAGCCGGACCGCGGATCGCGGCGTGCTGGTTCTGCGCGTGGCGCTCGCCGATTTGCCGAACATCGATTTGGGCGACCAGTTCATGCTCGCATTCGTTGGCACCTATCGGCCCGGCGATCCCGTCTGGGCGGACATGGTGCCGGCGCTCCGGTTCATGCCGCTCGGCTGGCTCGACCCGATCGCGGTTTGCGGCGACGGCCAGGTCGAGTTTCCCGAGCCGTGCGACGGTGTGCTGCTCGCCGGGCAGAGCTGTGAGAGCAGCGGCAATGCCAGCGGCCTGCTCGCCTGCAACGCTTGCGGCAGCCTCGACGCGAGCGCCTGTTCCGGCACGGTGACCTGGCAGACCGCCGGAACCGATCCGGCCGGTGACAACCCGGTCACCGACTTTGATCCCACGCAGGCCGACTTTCGAGTCGATGGCGACGACCTCTACCTGCGCATCTCGCACGCCCAACCGTTCGATCCGTCGCTCGAGGTCAGCGTGCTCTTGCTCGTCGACCCCAATGGTCACCAGCTCACGATCGAATGGCACTCTGGCCTGGTGCATGTCTGGAGCAGCGTTGGCGGCTGGCATCGCATGCCAAGACCACCCTCGTTGGTGATCAACCCCTACGGCGCTCCGCGCGGCGAGCCGGTTTACTATCGCCTCCCGCTCAGCGAGCTGCCCGACCTCGACACGTCGCACCAGGCGCTGCGCATTCATTACTACGTTTGGAGCGACTGGAGCTCCGAGCAGGTCGACGAGATGCCGGACAACGCGGCCACGTATCGCGACTTGTGGGTGCTCGACTGGAACCAGGGGCCGCCGATCTGCGGCAACGGAGTCATCGAAGCAGGCGAGGAGTGCGATGCCCTCGACGTCGGTGGCGCCTCCTGCCAGGATTTTGGCCTGCCCGGCACCACGCCGGTCTGTTCGGCGTCGTGTACGCTGTTGACCGGCGCCTGTGGCTTCTGCGACCGCTGGACGCTGGCCGCGGTCGACCAACCCGACGACCACGTCGTCGGAGCCGTCGACGGCAACCTGCTCGAGTACCGCGCTGCGACCGACAACTCGGCGCTCCACTTCCGGCTGACGACGGCTGCGCCGTTCGATGCGGCGCGCTACTGGATCATGTTCGAGCTGTGGGACGGCACCCGGGCGTTGACCCTCGAGAGCTATCTGGCCCAGCCGTACACCTTTCTCTACGACGGTCAGGACTGGATCGCGATCGATCCGGTGCCTGCATCCTTTTTACTCGACACGTCGCGCGCAGCCACGGGCGGCGTGATCGAGGTGGCGATCGCGCCCGCTGACGTCGGCAACTACCTCTCTGGCATCGACCAGTACACGACGATCGTTTCGGCGTACATCCTGGACGCGAGTGGCCGCACTCTCGACAGTGTTCCAGACGGGGGCGTGTACGTCCGCTGGGCAGCGCGCATGGGCTGCTGGCTCACATTGGACAGCTCTCCGGATCGCAAGGGCGACACGGACGGGAGCGTGGACTTCGCCGCGCTCACCTACAATCTCGTCGGGGACTGGTTCGAGGTCACCGCGTATTACTACGCTGACCCGACGTTGGACACGCGCACGGTTTTTCATCTCTACAACGAGACCGACGACAAACTCGTCGGCTTTGCGCTTGCAGACCAGGGCGTCATGATCGGGCAGCCCGTGCCAAGCTGGACCTGGTCGCAGGCGCCGGCCGGCTGCCTCAGCCAGCGCCAGGTCGCGTCGAGCGGCGTGGCGTACGCGTCGATCGCCTGCCCCGTGCCGGAGTTGGAACAGCAACTTGCTGGGGTCGGGTTCGATTTCGACGACACGGATGTCCTGCGCCTCGGTGCCGGCGAGATGACCGGGCCGACGATTCACGACCGGATGCCCGATGGCTGGACCAGCTATTCGCAGCTGGAGGAGATCACCGTCTGGCGCTGAAAACGACCGCCCGTGACGACGACGATCTGGGGCGCGATCAAAATTCAAACTCGGCAACAGTGCGACCCGAGCCCGGACCGCCGTAGTCAGCGTCCGCACGCACGAAGGAGGCGGGGAAGACAGCGGGTGTACCGCGAACATTGATCGTGACCGTGAAATCGGTGGTGCCCATCACATTGCAGGCGGTCCAGTAATCAACCCGTAAGAAATAATGGCCGCCGGGCGGGCTTGTGTTCTGGTAGGTGATGTTCTCGATGTCGATCCGCGGATTTTCAAACGAGCAGCCGGAATTGGCGTCGAGATCGAGCAGGCCCCCACTGGCCGCTCTGCGATGGCCGTAGTAAATTTCTTCGCCGCTCGGCTCCACCAGATGCAGGTCGACGTCGGAGTCGGTCGCCCAGGAGACGCAGACCTGCAGATCGCCGGTGCCGACCTGCAGCACCCGGCACGAGATGCGCAGCGGCCGACCGTACCGACCCGCGGGCTGGCCGTCGGTCGCAACCAGTACTGGTATCACGACCATTATCAGGGTCGAGTTGCGAGCATTCTGGCCAAGGGCCACGTACCAGACAAAGTCGGTCGAGCTGACGGGGATGCCGTAGTAATGGTCTGGCATCTCTTCGAAGCCGACCAGCACCGATGCGACTAGACTGCCGTGCAACGTACCGGCAAACCTGTTGGTGCAGCCGGGGATGAACGTGGCATTGCCGTTGAATGGATCAATGTACGTGTCGGAACCCGGGTCGCCCGCCGGCATCGGGCCGGAGTGGCGGTCGCCCACCGCACCGCTGGTCGTGGTGACGACGTAGGTGTTCACCTCGACGGCTGCGTCGTGACCAGCAGTGTCCGGCAGGGTTCCGGTGTCGCGTGGCCTGCCGGCGTCGGCGTGCGCGAATATGTCTTGATCCGTGGCGTCCTGTCGGGCGTCTGACTGCTCGGACGTGTCGCGACCGCCGGCGTCCCGATTGGCGTCGGATTGTGGCGATGTTTCTCCGACCCCGGCGTCTCGGATGGCGTCGCTGCTTCGAAAATCGCGCCCGCCAGCGTCAAAAACGATTCCAACATCGGTACTCGCGTCTACCGTTTCAGCGTCGGCGCGATCCAAATCTGGTTGGTGCGCATCGAGCAGGTGACCCGCGTCGTCAGATCGCGGCGGCTGGCACTGGCACGCCGCCGTCACACTGATGGCAACCAGCACAACGGGACCAACCAGCCGCAGCACATGGTTCACAGTCGACCCCTCCTTGGCTCCCGTCAGCGGCTGGCCAACAGCGCCACGCTGCTACTGCAGCGGCAGGCAGGCAGTGTCGTAGTCCGCGCGAATCCATTGCCCGCGCTGTGGCACGCTGCCCTGGTTGAAGACGACGGAGTTGGTGATGCCATCGCGCCACCAACCATTGGCCGCGCCTTGACCGGTCATCGCCACGACCGATCCGCCACGGCCCGAGCAAGCGCCCGCGTAGCCCGTGAGGTCCTGGCTCGACACGCAGACCTCGACGGCGGCCGCGCTGGCAGAGCGTCGCGACAGCGAGAACTGTATTTTTGGATCGAACGAGTCGGACGCCAGGCTCTGCATCATGGCCGACCAGTCCGGCGTGCACATGCTGTAGAAAACGCCATTCATCGCGTCAGCCACGGCCGCATAGCGTGCACCCGGGTCGGCACCGATGCCTTGGCCGGTCGAGCCGCCGCCGCAACCGCCGGGAGAATCGCCTGCGATCGCGGCAAACTTGACCAGACCCTGGTTCCAGACGCCCTTGAGATTGCGGAAAAAGTCGACGTAGAGGTCGATCGGGCCGTCGGACTGATCCTCCTCGTCGGAGATGACGATGATGTCGAGCCTGGCGTCCGGTCGCAAGAAACCGCCATTGGCGACGGGATCGTCGATCTTTGGCGGAGAGAGAAACAACTTGGCCGCCATCAGCCCGCCCTCGGCCTCGTCCGAAGTCGGTCGGTCGGGATAGCGGTTGGCGGTCGTGTTGGCGTTGCAGGCAAACTGCTGCTCGGGATTTGGCGTCTGCGGGTTGAAAGTGATCCATTTATCGTTGCCCTGGCATGCGGTGTACATGCCCGCCATCTCGTGCGGCGGCTGGCCAGCGCACGAGTCGCTGGGATTGGAAAAGTCGGGTACGCAGCCATCGCGGGTCAGCGTCGTCGTCACCGCGATGTGGTAGTCGATATTGTTGTTCGCGGTCTGGCTGAAGTAGCCGGGGAAGTTGTCGGCCAGCAGCAGCTGCTCGCCCGCCATCGATCCGGAGTCGTCGATCACCCACAGCACGTCGACCAGCGGGTCTGTGAGCTGCCGAAAGACATCGCCTTGGTGGGTCGCAAGCGTCCCTGTGCCCTCCAGCGGCACGGTGAACATCGGCATTTCGTTGCTGCCCTCTTGGCCGTAGATGATCAGGTCGGCGCGGTGCGTGGCTTCGCGACGAGGAAGAAAGCGCACATCGATGGTCAGCGGCGCACCGCCGGGCTGCACCTCTTGCGTCGGTGGCACCGGCGGGGCAACCACGAGGAATTCGTCGGGGCCGGCGCTCGGCGCGATCTCGAGCCGGGTGATCGTCAGCACGCCATTGCCGGTATTGTAGATCTTGATGGCGCGCGCCTCCGACCCGCAGCCAATCGTGATCAGGCCAAAGTCGATCTTGATCGGAATGACGTCGATGGCCGGCGTCACTGGTTTGCCCATGAAACCAATCGAGAAGGTGCCCTGCACTGCGTGCTGACCGGTGACCGAGACGCCAGTGACGGTGTCGCTGGTGACGATGTCGACACCGTTGCCCCACAGGCAAGGCGGGTACATGCAAGTCTCGTTCATGGTCATGCCGCCCGTGCGCGCGCCGCAGTAGCCGCCGGACAGGCAATTCATGCTGGGCATCGGGATCGGCGAACCGTCGACCGCGAGGTGGGTCGGGGTGAAGGTCGCGTAGTAGGTCGCAGTCTCGCCGGGATGAACCGTGCGATTGACGCCGGCAGGCAGCGCCAGAGGCTGCCGGTTTTCGTCGGCAAGACCAAACTCGTTTTGCGGTGTCCACGGTTGGCGCCAGACGATCTGGTTGATGGTGCAGTCGAGGTTGCCGATGTTCTCGAAGGTGATCGGCTGCATGCGTTCGAAGAAGACGTTGACGTTGCCAAAACGCACGAGGCCCCAGCGCTCGATGGTCGCCTTCGACGAGAAGTCGAAGCCACCTGGGTCGGGTTCGTCGGGCGCCTCGGGCGTCACCTTGAACTGGCAGCGCGGTGCGCCGCCGCCTTCGGCCTCGAGCGCGATCGTCAACGGGCTGGTGATCGGGTCATTGGAATCGACCGTGAAATGACCGCGCTCCAGGAAAGCGTCGGCGCGGTTTGGAAGTGCGTAGCGCACGCTCAACAAGAAGCGGTCGCTCGCAGGAGTCTGGCCAAAGGTATCGCAACCCGGAGAGTTGGGCGCATAACCAGCCAAGTAGAGCGGCAGCGCCGGCAGCGTCGGAAATGAGAAGGTACCGGGGCCGACCGGCGCCTGCGCATCCATGACCACGTCAGAGATCGCGGTGATGCGGCAGTGGCACTCGCCGTTGTTCTTGAGAAGGATCGTGCGGTCGACGCTGCCGCTGTCGCCGGCGATCATGCCAAAGCTCAGCGACGCCGGTACTGCTGCGACGATGCAGCGCGGTTGTGTTGCGTCGATGCCGGTTGTTGCGTCGGGACGAGCGGCATCTTGATCCGCAGCAGAATCGGTCGCATCGTTCACTGCGCCATCGTCCCGATGGGAATCCTGATTGACGGCATCTTGTCGGACACCATCCTGACCGGTCGCGTCGCGACCCATCGCATCGCCGGCGCTGGCATCGATTGCGCCAGCATCGAAGGTCGCCGAGCTCGCGTCCTTCGCGGTCGGTTGTTCGGCGCCGCAGCCGCAGCCACTGGCTATCGTCGACAGCAGCGCGATCGACACCAGACCGAATTTAGTTTTCATGGCCCCCACCACGAACCGCCTTGGCATGCCCATCCCGCCATCAGCATATCGCACTTCTCTCGGCCGTGCCTGGCGAGGAGCCATCTGTAAAAGAGTGCCGGCCGCGGCTGGAAGACTGCAACCGAGCGCGATCGTACGGCGTCCGGGTGCGGTTGCGACCGCGACCCGCGCTGTGAAATGATCGAAAATCGAACCACCTGTTCAACGGCCTACGCGCCGCATCTGGCAACGCCCCGGGGGGACATCATGAAAATTCGTCGACGTCATGTGCTGAAGATCGCGCTGGCGACTGCCGCCGTTTTCGCGGCCTCGATCAACTGCGCCGAACGAAAAGACCTGCGCAAGTTCAGCGACTGCCAGGAGTTCGAAACGTTCTTGAAGGACCAGGCGTTGCATCCGGTCAACGAACAGCAGCCGCCGAATTCCGGCATGACGTTCTTGCTGGGCTGCGCCAGCGAGAACTTCGTCGAGCTTGGCGCTGCCAGCGAAAATACGAGCGCACCAAACGATCGTGACTACACCACAACCAACGTACAGGAACAGGCCGTCGACGAGCCCGACTTCGTGAAGAACGACGGGGACTACATACTGGTGCTGCGGCGCGGCCACCTCGTCATCCTCGATGCCTGGCCCGCAGACCAGACCCATATCGTCTCCGACATCGTCGTCGACCGCCCCGAAACCGGCATCGCTCGAGACGCGACGCCGTTTGCGATGTTCTTCGACGGAGCGCGCCTGCTGTTCATCAGCGGCTCTGGGCAGGATTGGCGCAACCGATCGGCGCCATTTGGGGCCAATTCCGCCGCCGGAATGGTCAGGCTTGCTCTCTACAACGTCACCGACCGCGCCAACCCGCAGTTGCTGCGCCGCGTGCGCATCAGCGGCAACTACGTCGACGCCCGTCGTGTTGGCGACGAAGTGCTGGTTGTGACCACGGCGCAGATGAACTGGCCGGCAACATCGTCGACGCTCTTCTCCGACGACAAAAACCGTGCGGTGCTCGATCAGGTCTCGCTCGACCAGGTGCTGCCAAGCCTCGACGATCAGGTCATGGCCACCGACACGGCCCCGCGGCGCAGCCGAGCCTGTTCGTGTGACAACGCCTACGCGCCGACCAGGACCGATGGCACCAACCTGGTGCTCATCCACGCGCTTTCGATGGCCGATGCCGCCGCTCCGATCCAATCGACGACGGTCGTCACCCGGCTGGCGCAGTTATACAGCTCCGCGCACAATCTCTATCTGGCGACGACGCGCTGGCTCGACGGTGGATTCTTCACACCCAACTACGCCGAGACGCGGGTTTTCAAATTTGCGGCGTTCAACGGCACTGGCATGGCGGAGTACGCGGCGACCGGCGTGATCGAGGGTGAAATTCTCAACCAGTTTGCCATGGACGAAAACGGCAACGATTTTCGCGTGGTGGTATCGACGCAGGAAGAGGGGCAAACCAACTCGTTGCTGGTGCTGGAGCAGCAGGCAGAGGCTCTGGTCGAGGTTGCGCGTGTCGACGACATCGGCCGCAACGAGTTCGTGCAGTCCGTTCGCTACATCGATAAGCGCGCGTACATCGTCACGTATCCCGAGCGCACGTTCACCCAGCGCGTGCCACCGCGGCCGCCGGGTGGTATGCACGATCCGCTCTGGGTGGTTGACTTGTCCGAGCGACTCGACCCGCGCCTGCGCGGCCGGCTCGAGGTGGGCGGATACTCGACCTACATCCATCCCCTCGACGAACGCCATCTGCTCACCATCGGCGTCGACACCGACGAGAACAACGTCATTCTGGGACTGTCGTTGTCGATCTTTGACGTCACCAACCCGGATCAACCGGCGCTCGACTGGCGAGAGGATTTCGGTCGCGACAGCTCTTGGTCCGAGGCACTACAGAACCATCATGCGTTCACCTATTTCCCCCAGCAGCACGCACTTGCGATACCGCTGCAGGTCGGGCAACCAACCACGGGCGCGGCCGCGTGGCAGCTGACGTCGACCGGGCTCGAGGTCTATCGTGTCGATGCCGAACGCGGCTTCACGCATCTCGGCCACATCGAGCAAACCGGCCTGTTCTCGCAATTCGAGGTCAATTGGCAAAACGTGCAGTGCATCGATGTGCGGCGCAGCGTCATGATCGCCGACGCCAGTGATGCCTACGTCTACGCCATCTCGGCCGGTGGAGTGTCGGTCGCGCGCATTGCAGAGGATCTACCGGCGGTGGCCGCAGTGCCGCTGTGGGCGCCCAACGACGCACTCTGCCCCGACATCATCGTACCTTTGTAGCGTCTGATGCTGTCGACGCGAACGGCGGCGCGGACGCCGCTGTGGGGGACGAAATGATGGCGGTTCTGATCGTCGTGTTCGCAGCATTGCACGCCGTGTCGCCGGAATCGCAGGCAGCGGGTGCGTCGCTACCGGCATCCCAGCCAGACGGCGCGGCGTGCCAGGCGATTTTCGACGAATGTCGCGCACTGATCGTCGACAGCAAGTACAACCGCGCCGTGGTGTGCTTCAAGGGCTTTACCGCGGTCTGCCCGGCCGACGACCTGGCACCGGCGGCGTCGGCAATGGCCGACGTTGCCGCGTCATTGGCCGAAAATCCGTCCGCACCTGCGTCGTCGAAAGCCAACACCGAACGATCACCCCGACCAGCGAAGTCCAGCGCGCGCGCCGCGCATGACGAGTGGAATGGTGCCCTGGACTTTCTTCCTTCCTACCGCTTTTTCTGGGGAGGTGTCCCGGAGCTCGTTCTGACGTCGACGATCTTTGGCGCCCGGACCGGGTACTTGGCCCTTGCTGCGCTGTACAGCGCCCAGCGCACACAGCGTAGCGACTCTTTCTTTCCGCTGCTGGCGGTGCCGGCACTCGGCGCCGTTGCGGGGTTCACGACTGCCGGAGCGGTGGCGATCTGGGGTACCCCGACGGCTGGCGGGATGGCGCTGGTGTCGTCGGCAATGTGGGTCGGGACCGCCTATGGCCTCGCGCTCGGTCAGCTCGCCGACGACCTCGGCCGCGAGGCAAGGCTCCGGGTCCCTCAGCGTTCGGCGTTGCGCTTCACGGCAGAGTTGGCGTCCGGCAGCGCTGCCGCTATCGCCGCGATCGGGGTGGCACCTTTCCTGTCGATCGATCCGGGTGACGTTGGTCTGATGAACAGCGCGGCGCTCTGGGGCGCGGTGCTGACGAGCCAGGCGCGTGCAGTCTATCCGTCGGCCGCGCCGAGCGTCATCCGACCGATCCTGTTGCCGCTTGCTGGCTCCTTGCTCGCCTACGACGCATTGCTGGCCGTGTCGCCGCTGCTCCACGTTGCGCGCCCCTCGACCTGGTTGATCGACATTGGAGGTGTCAGCGGCGTCCTTGTCGGATTGATCGTGCGGCAACAGATCGCGAGCACAGGCGCGACCGGGACGGAGGCGTCGGGAAACGCAGCGCTCCTCGGTTCGACCGCCCTGGGCCTGACCGCCGGCACGGTGGCCTGTTTTCTCGTCGATCCGGTGGTCAGCAACTATCAGAAAAAGCTGTTCGTGGACGCGTTGCCGACGCTGACGCTCTGGCTTGACCCCGAGCAGCCGCGCCGCGGCAACGCGCCGCTAATCGGCATTGCCATGACCGGTCGTTTCTGACGAGGCGCCGATGGTGACTACTTCGTTTTTCGTAGCAGTCGCGATCGCCGCGGCGGTGCAACTCGATGGGCCGGACGAAGACGCACCAGGAGCAACGCCGCCCGACGCAACCGCAGAAACCTTGCCAGACGCAAGCTCCAGCTCGCGACCAACCTCCGCACCGGCGGACATGCGGTTGCAGCTCGGCGGGTGCATGAATTTCTTGAAGGAGGGCCGACCTGGCGCCGCCGCGGTCTGCTACCGCGAGATCGAACGACAGGCTTTGACGCCCGACGACGTCGCCGTCGCGGCCGCGCTCGCCGATCTGGCAGTGGCGATGTCGCACCGGCGGGTCGCCGACGCCCGTGCCGAGGAGCAGAGACGGCGCGGCCGCGGCACCGTGGTCAGCGCCGGACGCTACGAGGATCCGCTGCTGGACTTTATCACGTCGGGCAAGCTCGAATTGGTGCTTGCCTCGGGCGCGTACGGCTTGTGGGTGGGCGGTTGGACCGGCGGTCTGAGCGGCAACGCAGGCGCCGTCATGCCGCTGGCGCTCGGAACTGGTTTGGCAGGCCTCACGGCAGCGGTACTCGGCGTCAACTTCTTCTCCGACCTCAGCTCAGGCGATGCCAACCTCCTGCGCTCGAGTATGGTCTTTGGCGTCTTCAATTCGGTGAGCGCGCTCGTCCTGCTTAGCGGGTGGGCGCAGTGGTCTGGTATGTGGCAGCTGTCGTCCGGAGCGTTGATGCCGATGACGGTGCTCGGAGTCTCGCTCGGCAGCGTCGGTGCTGCCGCCGGCGTTGCAGCCCTCACTGACATCCCCGGCGGCAATGTGGCGCTCGCGCTCAGCGGCGGCTTCTGGGGCGCGATTCTTACCGCGCTCACGCTGGCAACGATCGGCAGCGGTCTCGACTTCTATATGGCGTTTGGAACAGTGACGGTTGTCGCCGACCTCGCCTATCTCGGTCTGCTGGCTGCCGCGCCAGCGCTACCCGTGACGCGGATCGAGACATGGTTCCTCGACGGCGGCGCGCTGTGCGGTCTGGTGGCGGGAGGGGTTCTGGCAGTCGGGTCCGCGTCGAGACTGGGTCAAGCCACGCCGCTGGCCGTCGTCGCCACCACCGTCGTCGGCGGCAGCGCGGGCTTTCTCGCCGGCCGGGCGCTTCGGACTCAGTTCAAGGGTTGGGGCATGCTCGATGCGGCACCCGAAGCCGGGGTCTGGCCGTGGTTACAGCCGGGGGTCCGTCCGGAAGCCACGATTATGGGCGCTGGCCTGCGCTTCGCGCTGTAGCGCTACCGACAGCGCGGCGCCTGGGTGTGAAAACTGTTCTGCGAAACGCCGGCGAGCCAGTTGGGCTGCTCGTCGCGCGGAACCGTGGCAAACTCATCGATGTTGGTGAGGTGGTATGCTTGCTGATTGTAGATGCGGCGGGTGCCGACCCAGGCGCCCCCGGCGTCGGTGAAGGCGCCGATGCCCCTGGCCAGTCCAAGCAGAGGTTCGTTGAAGGCCACCAGCAGCTCAGCCCGCAGGTCGTTGTTGATGTCGGCCACCACTGCGACCTCGGCAATCGTGCGCGAGGCGCGGTTCGCCTCGAAGGTTCTCGCAAAATATGGCACACCATCGATCGTGCTGTGCGCCCACGCCTTGCTCTCGTCGGCGTAGACCACCTCGTAGCGGCCGTCGCCTTCGAAGTCGAAACCGGTTGCTCCTGCCATGCCGGTGCGATCATCGATCGCCGCCGACCACTTCAACGCGCCGTTGCCATCGAAGAGCGCCAGCGCGCTCTGATTGGCAACTGCGATCTCGGGCAGCCCGTCGCCGTCGAAGTCCGCCGCCGCTGGAGTGGTCGGGATGGGGGTCGTGTAGCACTGCACGCCGGGTAGATTGGGGTCATCGTCCGGCGGATTGGGGTTGGGGACCGTATATCCGTTACCGATCGTTGCTCCGGTCAGCGCGTCGAGCACATAGAGTCGCCCAAAGCAGTCGCCGCCATCTGCATTGTGTAGGACGATCTCGGGCGCACTGTCGCCATCGAGATCGACCGCAAAGGCCGGTCCGTCGGCAAGGTCGTCACGCGTCCAGAGAATGCTACCGTCGCTGCCGTAGACCGTATTGCCAGCGATGATCTCGAGGTCGCCCGTGTTGTCGAGGTTGGCGGCATAGGATTGCGGTCCGTGGCCGCTGTTGCCAGCGCCGGCCGCACCGTGCCAGAGCGCACGGCCGGTGTGGTCGAAGACGCTGGCACCGAAGATGATCTCTGGAAAGCCGTCGTGGTCGATGTCGGCGACGGCCACTGCGCCCGCGTTTTCTATGAACTCCTTGCGGCCGCGCCACTGCTCGCTGATCCACTTGACCGTACCGTCGTTCTCGAAGGCGATCAGGTAACCCGCCTTGAACTTGCCGCCGACCTTGCCGCCGCCCGAATACAGCTCTTCGCCCGGCAGGACCAGCCACTTGACACCCACGATCTCGGGCTTGTTGTCGCCGTCGATGTCGGCGATCGCGGAAACCGCCTCCGAATCGAGGGCGCTGTCGTCGCCGCTGGCCGAATAGATCTCTTGGCCGTTGTCTCCTGAGACTACTCGCAGATACGCCTTGATGGGGTCGTTCACGTGGTCGAGGTTACCGTCCTGCAGGTCGATGTTGCGCCGGAACTCGGCCGCGTCGAACGAGCTGAAGACCACGTCGGGCATATCTTTGGCGTCGATGACGCCGTCGCCGTTGTCGTCGTCGATATTGGCCACCAGCGGGGTTGTCCAGACCTGATTGGCTTGCGGCTCGACGCTTGAACCCTGCCACTGCCACAGCATCAAGGGCGAGTGATTGCGCGGTCCGCCGCATGTTGGCGGACTGGTCGCAATCGCCTCGGCAACCAGACTGACACTGATGTCTGGATTGCAGGCGGTGCTCAGCACGTCGACATTGCCCGTGACCACGCCGGTGCTGGACGATCGAAACTTCACCTGCACGATCAGCTGCTCGCCCGGTGCAAGAGTCGCCGGCAACCGGGCGCTGACGGCAAACAGCGGCGCCGGCGTCACCGAAACGCTGTTGACGACGATGCTCTCGTCACCGTGGTTGCTGCAGACGATCGTGCGGGCGAGGTCGACGTTCTGCTCGATCGCGCCCATGTCGAGCGGCGTCGGCTGACAGCGCAGCAGCGCCGGGCAGAGTCCGCTGACGTTGCCGCGCAGCATCACCTTTGTCGTCGAATTGGCTGGATCGTCCGACCAGATCTCAAGGGCGCCGAGATCGCCACCGACGCTGGTCGGCCGATAGCACGCGGTCACCGTGGTCGTCCTGCCTGGCTGCAGCCGTCCTGGCACCGAGCTGCCCGGGGTCACGCTGAATGCTCT
>Ga0315268_10002478_pt1 | contig 20776 bp, 22 predicted proteins | sample C1_top_MG_FD_204535 | JGI IMG/M metagenome (GOLD analysis project Ga0315268, IMG submission 204535) | Sediment microbial communities from Yellowstone Lake, YNP, Wyoming, USA - C1_top | ecosystem: Environmental > Aquatic > Freshwater > Lake > Sediment | place: USA: Wyoming | collected 2017-08-01
TGGTTGGTCCCAACCTGAAGCTGAACCAGTGTGGCCTGCCGCGGCGCATGGCGCTGGAGCTCTTCAAGCCTTTCGTGATGCACCGCCTAGTGGTGGACGGGATGGCCTCCAACATCAAAAGCGCCCGCCGCCTGGTAGAACGCGCCAAACCTGAGGTCTACGATGTGCTGGAAGAGGTGGTCAAAGAGCGCCCCGTTATGCTCAACCGCGCTCCCACCCTGCACCGCTTAAGCATCCAGGCTTTTGAGCCGGTGCTCATCGATGGCAGTGCCATACAGATACACCCGCTGGTGTGTACCGCCTTCAATGCCGACTTCGACGGCGACCAGATGGCTGTGCATGTACCGCTCTCCAGGGCCTCCATCAAAGAGGCCCGCGAGATGATGCTTTCCATCCGCAATATGCTGCTACCCAGCTGCGGCGACCCAGTGGTAGCACCCACACTGGACATGGTGTTCGGCTGCTATTACCTGACCACCACCCGCCCCAGGGGCAAGGGCGAGAACATGCGCTTCGGCAGTTTCGAAGAGGCCAAGCTAGCCTACGAGCTGGGCGAGGTTGACCTGCGCGCCGAGATAGAAGTGCGTGACGCGACGGGCGAGCGCATCCGCACTACTGTGGGCCGCATCATTTTCAATGACATCTTGCCCAGGGAACTGGGCTTCGTCAACCAGAGTATCGATAAGAGTGCCCTCAAGGGACTCATCGCACGTTGCTACAAAATGCTGGTCTCCGACGAGGCCATGGCTGCGGTGCTTGACGGTCTCAAGGAGTTGGGCTTCAAATACGCCATGCGAAGCGGCATCAGCATCTCCATGAGCGATGTCGAAGTCCCCGCCAACAAGCCCAAGCTGCTGGAGCAGGCAGAAGAACGCACCTCTATTCTCGACAGCCAGCATTCGGAGGGCCTTATTACCGACGACGAGCGCTACAAGGGCATCGTGGATGTGTGGATGCAGACCACCGACCGTATCAAGCAGTCCATCTCCGAATCGATGAACCGCCAGGGCTCGGTCTACATGATGGCTACCTCCGGTGCCAAGGGTAACATCTCGCAGATAACGCAGATGGCCGGCATGCGCGGCCTGATGACCAACCCTTCCGGTAAGATCATCGACTTCCCCATCAAGTCCAGTCTGCGCGAGGGTCTGAGCACTCTGGAGTACTTCATTTCGACCCACGGCGCGCGCAAGGGTCTGGCCGACACTGCCCTCAGAACCTCCGGCTCGGGCTACCTGACGCGGCGTCTGGTGGACGTCACGCAGGACGTCATCGTGCGCGACGCCAACTGCGGCGACACTATCGGCACCTGGATTGACGAGCCGACGGAAAAAGGCGTGTTGCCTGTCTTCAGCGACCGCATCGTGGGCCGGCTGGTGGCCAGCACCATCGCCGACCCCAAGACCGGCGAGGTTATCGCAGAACGTGACGAAGAGATAGACGAGGCCAGGGCGTCCAGGATAATGGAGGCCGGTATCAAGCGGGTGCACGTGCGCTCGCCCCTCTCATGCCAGTCGCGGCAGGGCGTTTGCCAGAAGTGCTATGGACGTGACCTGGCGCGCGGACGTCTCGTGGATATGTTTACTGCTGTGGGCATAGTAGCTGCCCAGAGCATCGGTGAGCCTGGCACGCAACTCACCCTGCGCACTTTCCATACAGGCGGTGTAGTCGGCCTGGATATTACCAGCGGTTTGCCCCGGGTGGAAGAGCTTTTCGAAGCCCGCCCGCCCAAGGCCCAGGCCGTTATTTCTGAGATAGACGGCGTGGCCGAAATTATCGAAAACGAAGACGGGCGCTGGATTAACGTGTCGAGCAGTGAGATATTCCGTGATGAATACATGCTGCCCAAAGGCTGGCAGGCGAACGTGAGGGACGGCGCTATGGTGGAAGCCGGCACCCTGCTGGCATCGCCCAAACCAAACAAGAAAGGCAATGCCGAGATTGCGGTGGAACCCCTGGTGGCACGTGTGGCCGGTGAGGTGCAGTTCGAGACCGGCAAACTGGTCATCCGTTATGAAGAAACGGATGAAAGAAAGTATGTCGTACCGGCGGCCACCCATATCCGCGTGGTGACCGGCGACCTGGTAAAAGCCGGACAGCAGCTCACCGACGGCTCCATTAACCCGCAGGATATTCTCTCCGTTCTGGGCAAAGACGCGGTGCAGCGCTATCTGGTTGACGAGGTGCAGAAGGTATACTGCTCCCAGGGTGTGCACATCAACGACAAGCATATCGAGGTCATCGTGCGCCAGATGCTTTCCAGGGTGCGTATCGACTCTACCGGGGACACAGATTTCATCCCTCGGGAGCTGGTGGACCGCTATCGCTTCGAGGAGGACAACGCCAAGGTGCTGGCCGAGGGCGGCGAACCCGCCACGGCGCAGACGGTGCTGATGGGCATCACCAGAGCGTCGCTGTCCACGGAGAGCTGGCTGGCGGCGGCCTCTTTCCAGGAGACCACGCGCGTGCTCACCGAGGCCGCCATACACGGCAAGGTGGACCGCCTGGTGGGCCTCAAGGAGAACGTTATCATCGGTAAGCTCATTCCGGCGCGCTGCCATGCCTGCCTGGAGGCGGAAGAAGAAGCGCACCTGCTGGCCGAGCAGAAGGAAAAGGCTAAGACAGAAACCCTGCCTTTCTTTGCTGCCGAACCCGGCGGAGGCGGCGGACACGGGGAAGACGCCCCGGCTCCGCTGGTCTAGTCTCACAACCAGCTGGAACTGTTGGGGGAGCGGCTCGCCAGAGCCGCTCCCCTTTAATTTACGCCCCGGAATCCGCCGTTTAGAGCAATGCTGGTAAAGCAGATGGAGCGGACACCCAGAAATCCGAACTGGTTGACGAATCCATCACTGCGAACACGACGAGAACGACGATTAGAGCCAGCCACAATACGAGGATGATACTTCCGCAAACAAGTCCCGCGATAGCCATACCTTTACCTTCAATAGTCGTGTCGTTTTTTATTTGATTGAGGGCGATTATGCCGAAAACTATGGCCGCAATGGAACATAGAGGAGTCAGGAAACCTATAAACCCTAAAATGAGTGCGGCTATAGCAAATCCGTTAGTCTTGCGCACCACTGCTCCGGCTGCTGCTTGTTGAGATGTAACAGATGTTGGGGCGAGCCTGTTACCGCATTTGTTGCAGTAAACGCTTCCATCCGCATTTTGGGCGCCACAATTGTTGCAGTACATGGATAACTCCTTTCTCCGAGCTCGGATTTCTACGCTGGTGCTACTTTAGTGTATCGGGCGGCGGGTGTCAACGGTATTGCGGTATAGTTTTGTACTGGCCGAGAGTGGAGTTTGCCTCCATGTTATTTGAAATCTCTCGGAAACAAGGGGAACGCATGTGCTATAATAGCCTCGACTACTCTGGAAACGAGGAGCACAACATCGCGCGTATAATTTCGGGTAAGCCACTGGCCGAAGATATCTCGCTGGACTCCAGCCTGCGTCCCAAAAGCCTGGCGGAGTTCATCGGCCAGCTCAAAATAAAGGAGAATCTGGGCATCGCCATAGCAGCCGCCAGGGCGCGCGGCGAAGCCCTCGACCATGTGCTGCTCTACGGCCCGCCCGGCCTGGGCAAGACCACGCTGGCCAACATCATCGCCATCGAAATGGGCGTCAGCATCCGTATCACCTCCGGCCCGGCCATCGAGCGCAGTGGGGATCTGGCGGCCATTCTCACCAATCTGCATGCGCAGGACGTCCTTTTCATAGACGAGATACACCGTCTGGGACGCCCTGTAGAAGAGGTGCTCTACCCGGCCATGGAAGAGCGGGCGCTGGACATCGTCATCGGCAAGGGGCCGACGGCCAAGAGCATCCGGCTCAAGCTGCCGCCGTTCACTCTCATCGGGGCTACTACGCGCTTCGCCCAGCTCAGCCCTCCCCTGCGCGACCGCTTCGGCGCGGTGTACCGCATGGACTTCTACGATGTCGCTTCGGTTGAGTCCATCGTCAAGCGTTCGGCGCATTTGCTGGGCGTTCAGGCTGACGTGGAAGGTCTGCGTGAAATTGCCTGCCGGGCGCGCGGCACACCCCGGGTGGCCAACCGCCTGCTCAAGCGAGTGCGCGACTATGCTCAGGTCAAGGCTGACGGCATAATCACCCGCGACATCGCACTCGCCGCTTTGGGCAGGCTTGAGGTTGACCCCATTGGGCTTGATGAAATAGACCACCGCCTGCTGCGCAGTATTATTGAGAAGTTCGGTGGGGGGCCGGTAGGACTGGAGACCATCGCCGCCTCCATCAGTGAAGAAGCGGATACCATCATGGATGTCTATGAGCCGTACCTATTGCAACTCGGCTTCCTCGACAGGACTCCCAGGGGGCGGCAGGTGACGCCGCTGGCCTACCAGCACCTGAGCATTCCTTACAACAAAGACAAGAACGCCCAGCCCGGCCTGTGGTGACGTGCCATGAATGCCCCAGGCTCTGCTATTCTGGTACACGCCTGCTGCGCCCACTGCACCGCCTACACCATCGAGCACTGGCGCACTCAGGGTTACCAGTTGATTGCTCTGTGGTACAATCCCAACATCCATCCCTTCACGGAACACAATTTGCGCCTCGAAGCCATGAAAAGCCTCGCACATAATATGAATTTTCCGCTTGTTATCGTCGAAGGCTACGATTTTCAGGAGTATTTCCGACGTGTCGCTGGCCATGAAGAGGGGCGCTGCGCGTTGTGTTTCGAGTTACGTCTGCAGACAGTCGCGAGGAAGGCGAAAGAGCTTGGAATGCAAGCCTTCACCTCTAGCCTGCTCATCAGCCCCCATCAGAAGCATGAACTGGTTAAAGAAATCGGCGCAAAGGTTGCATCCGAAAACGGCACGAGCTTTCTATACGCTGACCTGCGCAAACGCTATTCCGACAGCCGCCACATCACCAAGCCCATGGAGCTTTACCGCCAGCAATACTGCGGCTGCATCTACAGCGAATATGAAAGGTATGCAGAGCAACAATAGAGGAGGAGGAAAACCCTCCCTAAGAGATAATCATACTGGTCAGACAATTCTATGCAGTCCTTTCCCTCACTCCGCTCAGGACAAGCTCAACCGCCGGAGGCGGACTCAGGATGACAATGTTAGGCTCAGGATGACAATATGACATATCGTGTGCGCAAGATGCGCTGGGAGGATGTGGAACAGGTGTGGGGCATAGACCTCACCTGTTTTCCTACCATGCTGCCTCCCACCAACTACAAGACCGAGTTTATCAACCCCATGGCGCACTACCTGGTGGTTTATGACGATGCGCAACAGACAATTGAGGATGCCTCCGGGAACCAAAATGTCCGGATTCTGGGTTTTATCGGGTTGTGGTATATGGCGAGCGAGGTGCATATCATCAACCTGGCGGTGCACCCAGACTACCGGCGCGAGGGTATCGGCGAGCTGCTGCTCATACACGGCATTGAGCTATCTGTAGAGCTTAAAGCCATCCTTATCACCCTTGAGGTGCGTGTCTCCAATCTGGCAGCCCAGGCGCTTTACGCCAAGTATGGCTTTACGCAGAGGGGCGTCCGTCATGCCTATTACCTAGATAACCGCGAGGACGCCGTCATCATGACGCTGGACGATATGGGTTCGCCAGCTTATCGGGAGGCATTCGAAGGGTTGAAAAAGGCGTATGCCGACAGGTGGACGTCGCCGGAGCGTGAGCTGCCTTCGGGGCATAGTCCTGATTTCGGCCCTGATGAAAATTAAGATAGGAGAATCTTGTGGAGTTCTATAAAGCAGTCTGCAAACGCAGGACGGTAAGAGAATTTCAACCTGTACCTGTTGAAGAAGAAAAGGTGAGGCGCGTGCTGGAAGCGGGTTTAATGGCTCCCTCCAACGGCCATCAAAAATACTGGGAGTTCATCCTGCTGAAAGACAATGAGAAAAGGCGCGTGGCCGTGGCGGACGTCCTCAAGTCAAGAGATTTGAAAGATAGAGCGGAGATCGAGAAGTTCGTAGCCGGCTTTTCCAACGAGGAATTGAAGAATGTTTATCGCAGGGCTTTACCACTACAGCTTACCATGATGTTGACAGCACCCGAGTTGCTCATAGTGTGCTACAGGATGAGGCCGCTGGCCGATGTGAAAACCCTGTTTCATCTGAATCCGGTAGCTTCGGTGTGGATGTGCATCGAGAATATCATGCTGGCGCTGGCGGCTGAAGGGTTGTACGGCTGTACCTACACGCCTTACGATGCCGACGGTCTCAAGGCGCACCCAGGGGTTCCCGCCGGATACGAGGTGGCTTCGGTTATCCCCTTTGGATACCCGGCCCAGACGCCCGCCGTCAACGCTCAGGAAGCGCTTGAGCCCAGGCTGCATGTTGACCGCTGGTGAGCTGGCGCAGGGCTCTGTTAAGCCTCTTCTGAGGCCAGCTTGCCGCCTTCGGCCCAGTTGCTTTTGGCGTTGTCTTTGAGGATGACCGTCACCTTTTCTTTGGCCGTGCCGATTCTGACGAAGGCCTCGGTGATACCCTCGACAAGCTGCTTCTTCTGTTCCGGGGTGCGTCCCTGCCACATCTCAACCGTGACAACCGGCATGGCTCCTCCTTGACAGGCCAGAGGGGGTTAGCCCGCGCCGCCCTTTAGTCTGTCGCGCTGCTTTTTGAGCTCTCTCTGCCTTTCGAACTCTTCCTTGCTCATGGGGGTGCAGCCTTTAACCTCGTTGTTTTCCATGACGAGGAGGAAATTTTCCTGGCATTTCCAGCAGCGGTAGGGTCCCTCGTATTTGTAATCCAGCAGGGACATCCAGCCGTCCACATTGCACTTGGGGCAGGTGATTTTGACCATGCTCATTGCCTTGGCGCCTCCGAATTTGTTCCCGGTTATCCAAGCCATTATAAACTTGGCTATGGATTAACGCAATTTTCCAGATAGACTACTCTAGTTGCGTTTTTTTATCAAGAGGCAAATATTGCGTGAAAAAGTCCTGACCGGAAAGTAGTAGCGGCTCTCGGGAGATGATGCGAGTAGCGCAAAGCCAGCCTGCCGCACCAGCCTCTCGATCTCGGTGTACGTGAATAGATAATAATATCTCTGGATGATTTCATCTCCAACCTTGAAAGGGATAAGCGCCTCTTTGGGACTGAGCCAGAAACGCGGCTGGCGTCGGTTCCACACGGTGATAAAAGCCTCGCCTTCAGGCTTGAGCACTCTCTTTAGCTCGCTAAGCGCCTTGAGCTGCTCATCGTGCCCCTTGAGGTGATGCAGGCTGGCTACGGCGATAGCCCAGTCGAAGCTCCCATCCGGATAGGGCAGTTGCCTCAGGTCTGCCTGCGTCAGCTTTGCCTCAAAGCCGTGCTTTTGGGAAAACTTCTCAGCCAGTTTGAGCATGCCGGCGGAAAAGTCCACGCCGTAAAGCTCAAAGCCGTGCAAGCCGTGCTTGAAAGGCAGGAAGTCGGCCCCGTGCCCGCAGCCCAGGTTGAGCAGCCTGCCCTCGTGCCAGCGCGCAGCCAGCCCCTCCAGCTCCGTTTTGAAGATAGTATAGTGGCGGAAGTTGTACCAGCCGGGGGCGATGGCGTCGAAGGCGGAGGGCGGGGATTCGGGTTTATCGTTTTGATTTTTCGAGTTCATGATTCGTTTGCCTCGAAGACCTAGCTTCAACGCGTCTGACAATCCGTGTGAGGTCCTTCGCTACGCTCAGGGTGGCTGCGCCAGTTTGTGCCTGATTACCCAAACTGCTAGACTTGATTATAAGGGTATCTTACATGAAGAAGCTGTCGCGCACAATATCGGGCGTAACGCCGGTGGCTGTCATGACGCAGCCCGCCGGCTGTCCCGGCCATTGTGTTTACTGCCCCACCTATAGCGCTGCCCCCCAGAGCTACACACCCGAGTCCCCCGCCGTCATACGCGCCCGCGCCTGCGACTACGACGCATACAAGCAGGTGGAACGGCGGCTGAATATCCTGGCCGACATGGGGCACCCAACCGACAAGGTGGAACTTATCATCATGGGCGGCACCTTTTTAGCAACTCCGCTTGAATATCAGTACGAGTTTGTCAAAGACTGCTATGACGCCATGAATGGCATCGTTTCGCATAGCCTGGCTGGGGCGCAAAGACTGAATGAGATGGCTGCTCGCCGCTGTGTCGGCCTGTGCATCGAGACGCGCCCGGACGTGTGTGGTGAGGTCGAGGTAAGACGTATGCTGGAGTTCGGTACTACGCGCGTCGAGCTGGGCGTACAGGCGCTGGATGACAGAATCTATGACAAAGTGCATCGTGGACATAAGGTGGCCGATGTGGTGCGTGCCACGGCGCTCCTCAAACGCGGCGGCTTTAAGGTTTACCACCACTGGATGCCGGGACTGCCTGGCTCGACCCCTGAGCATGACCTGGAGATGTCGCGCCAGCTTTTTGATAACCCCGATTTCCGCCCCGACGGCCTCAAGCTCTACCCCACGATGGTGGTTGAAGGTACCATCCTCGAACAATGGTATGAGGAAGGGCGCTACCAGCCCTATGCCGATGCGGTCATGCTCAATCTTATGGCCGACATCAAGTCCATAGTGCCTGGCTATGTGCGCATCTCACGCGTGCTGCGCGATATACCGTCAAAGTATATTGTGGCTGGTTTGCGGGACTCGGTGCGCGATGTGGTCAAGGAGCTTATGACGGCGCGTGGCGACGACTGCCGTTGTATCCGCTGCCGCGAATACGGTCACCGCATCAAAAGCGGCTGGAAGACGGGCACGCCCCGCCTTTCACGGCTGGACTACGAAGCCTCCGGCGGACGCGAGGTATTCCTGTCTTTTGAGGATGAGCATGAGACGCTTTTTGGTCTTCTAAGACTGAGGATTGAACCCGAACCCTTTATCTCTCTGGGCAACCCCCCGCTGGCGCTGGTGCGCGAGCTGCATGTCTTCGGGACCGAGGTTGCCCTCGGCCGGCGTGAAGATAGGGCGGCGCAGCACAGAGGTCTGGGACGGGCTTTGCTGGCAGAGGCTGAGCGTATTTCACGCGATGAGTTCGGGACGTCTCTCATGGCTGTGCTTAGCGGTGTCGGTGCCCGGCAGTATTACACCGAGCTGGGATATGTGTTCAACTCAGGCTATATGGTGAAAAGGTACTGTCTGTGATGTTGAGTTATCATTGCGAGGGCTACGACCCTATATCTCGCATTGAGTCCGCCTCGGGCGGACGAATGTGTGGCAATCTCCGATGGGATTTCTTGCCAATGATATAAAAAACTAGGTCGGGATTTCACCTGCTCCACATGGTCTCGAGGTTCATGGCCGGCAAGGCGAGGGCATTGCACTCAGAATGACTTCGTCACCTTCTGGTAAATAATATACGAATAAGCGACAGTCACCAGCGCCACCAGCAGCACCGGCACCAGGATGAACACCAGGGCGTATTGCGGCCAGATTGCTCCGAGTGCACTCAGTGTGCCTGCCGCTATAAACAGCCTGCCGCCCAAGCGGTGCGTCCTGTCCCACACCTCGTCGCTTGCCAGCGTCCACGGCGTGCGTATGCCTACCATATAATTGCGTTTGGCATTGCGTATCATAATGCCCATGTAAACATAAAGCACGCCGATGGCGGGCAGCATCTCGCGCAGTATGTCGAAGCTGACGCCCTTGTTCCACAGGATGGTCAGCACATAGAGGTAAAGGAAGAATAACAGGAAAAGTACCACGAACCAGTCGTAGTACTTTCTGAATTTGGCTATATTGGCTTTGAGTGGGTCGATAAGCGGTATGGCTAAAAAGAGCAGGGTCAGCCCGGTGGCGATAAAAGGGAAGAGGAACAGCCCCAGGAACCTGGAGGTATAGCCGTCAACCACTCCCTGGGCATTCCAGTGCGAGGCCATCTGAGCCGGCATCTGAGGATGGAAGGAGAAGGCGAGGGCGTAGAATGCGATGAGTATTCCGACTGTAATCAACGTACTGGCTTTCACGCGATATTCCTTTTATCCTTGGGAGTTCAGGCTATCTTGTTCAGGTCGTTCTGTAGTTCGGACAGGCTGAGAAACTCACCGCGCTTGATGTATTTGATGACGCCAGCGCGGTCGATGAAAAAGGTAGTGGGGATGCCGGATACACCATATTGCAGAGCCACGCCGGCGTCCGTGTCCAGCAGCACTGGCATGCTGTAGCCGTGAGCGTCCATAAAGTCGGTAATCTCCTGGCTTGACTCGCGGATATTGAGCGTCAGGATAACGACACCGCTGGCTTTGGGCGCTTCCTGGTTGTATTTGGATTGAATTAGAGGGAACTCCTCTACGCAGTACGGACAAGCGGTGGACCAGAAATTGAGCATCACTGGCTGGCCCAGCAGGCTGGAAAGAGTGAGCATGTTACCGCTTGTGTCCTGAAGTGAGAAATCGTAGGCCAGATTACCGACACGGTTACCCTCGACCAGCCCGGTGCCAGATGTGGCCGTGGACACGCATGACGGGGTTAACCCCAGGAGCAATATCCCGGTAACCAGCAGAGCGATGAGCCTTTTTGACATAAAGTAATGTTTTCCCCTCTATAGGTAAAGGAAGTTGAGTTTGCCCAGTGCTATCAGTATACCAACCGCCACCAGCAGAACACCACTCAACAAGTAAATCCAGCGGCTCGCGCGCTCGATGTGCTTGAGAAGGGGTGTGAGTGCGCTAAAGAAAGCGCCTATTGCTAGGAAGGGTAGTCCCATGCCCAGCGAATACACAGCCAGCAGAAGAGCGCCGCGTCCGGCGGTTTCCGAGTTCAGGGCGAGAGTCAGCACGCTGCCCAGTATGGGGCTGAGGCAGGGTGTCCAGGCCACCGTGAAGGCCGCGCCGACGATGAACGAGCGCAAGTAACCGCTGCCAAGTCCCACCTTCGGCGAGAGGCGTTTCTCGAAATTGAGCCAGGGTATGAAGCCCGCTCCCAGCATGAAAAGCCCGAAGAAGATGAGCAGCCCGCCGGATACCTTCTGAACGGTAGGGGAGTTGGGGTTGATGCTTATACCGACCAGCCCCGCCAGCGCCCCGGTGAGGGTGAAGACCAGCCCCATGCCCAGTACGAAGCTGAGGGCATGCAGGAAGAGCGGCCAGCGGCCGCGGGTTTCGCCTTCTAGAATCTCCGGCCCCGCCAGGCTGGCGAGGTACACCGGCACCATCGGCAGCACGCAGGGCGAAACGAATGATGCTATGCCGGCGCCGAAAGCCGCCCAGACGGTGACGTTCTCCATGTATGCAATATTATATCAGGAGTGGCTGGAAGCTGCCTCAGGAATGACACAGGAGATTGCCAGTCTGGCCAGATCCTTTGCCCTGTCGAAGGCGGACTTCGGATGGATTAATATCCGCCAGATTCCTCGCTTCGCTCAGAATGAGTTATTATTAGCCGAGAGCTAATAGCTGAAAGCTGATAGCTGCTACTCTGCTTGACATCATCCATTCCCTTGTAGTAGTCTTAATCACAATTTAATAGGCAGCCCGGAGGCCCGCTCGCTTTGAGCGGGTAGGTCTGGAAGGCAAGTCGGTGGAATCCCGACACAGTGCCGCCTGCTGTAATCCCGGTAGAATCGGGAGAGTCAGAACGCCAGAGCCTCCGGGGTCGTCTCCGCGGGACGAGGAGGTGCAGGCATGTCCACTTGACATAAGCGAATCCCTTGCCCAGGAGCAAGGGATTTTTGTTTTGGCCGCTTGAAAAATAAGTGAGGATAGAGATTTGTTTAGTATTAAGAATGTAAAAGACAGTTTTAGCCTGGCGGCTATTTACTGGGTGTTTAGCATGTTGGTTGCTGTAGCCCTGATAGTCTCTGGAGTCAATGGAGCTGGCAAAAGGAGCAGCGGTGGCACCACGTCTAACACTAATCTCAGCACCACCTTCCCTATGACGGTCACCGATGACCTCGGGCGCACCGTGACCATCGGCAAAATACCTCAGCGTATCGTCTCGCTGGCGCCCAGCAATACCGAGATTTTGTTTGACCTGGGGTTGGGGGATAAAGTGGTGGGCGACACCATGTACGACGATTACCCTGCGGCAGCACAGGACAAGCCGCATGTCGGAGGCTACTCGGACATCGACGTGGAGAAGGTAGTCAGCCTGGCCCCCGACCTCATCCTGGCCGAGGACATCCATAAGGCGGAGGTCATACCGGCGCTGGAGCGGCTGGGCTTCACCGTTTACGCCGTGGTGCCGCACAACCTGGACGAAATCATGGCTTCGGTGACCACTATCGGCAGACTTACGGGCGCCAACAAAGAGGCCAAGAGCATCGTAGCTGACATGCAGAAACGCATCAAGGCGGTGTCCGACAAAACGGCTGAGCTGACCGACGCCCAGAGACCGAGCGTGTTGTACGTCCTCTGGCAGGACCCGCTGATGTCGGTGGGCACCGATACCCCCATTTACGAGATGATTAACCTGGCGGGAGGCAAAAGCATAGTTCAGAGCGGGACCGGCTACCCCACCCTTTCCCTGGAAGAGGTTATCGACTCCAATCCGCAGGTGGTTGTATGCAATGTGGATTATAGCTTTGCCGGAGGCGATGCCCCGCTCCAGTTCATGCTAACCGAGCCGCGCCTCAAGGGGGTAGCGGCGGTGACTGCCGGACGTGTTTACGGCATCAACGCCTCGCTCACCAACCGCCCGGTACCGCGCATCATTGATGGCCTCGAATGGATGGCCGCCATGATACACCCGGAGCTGTTCCCACAGTTTGTGACTGAATACATGGGGACGTCCGCTGCGGCCAAATAGGGGCTGAAAGAGGCTTCTTGACTCAGCAACGAGTTTTGAAATCAGGGACGGATATGAATCAGGCGGCGGGCCCGGCGCACTGGCGCGGCCGCCTGCTCTCTCTGGCTGGCCTGCTTGTTCTGCTGGTACTGGTGGTAGTGCTGGCAACCTCCATCGGCAGCGTCAAAATCCCGCTGGGGGATACCTGGCGCATACTGGTGGACAGGCTGCCTTTCGTCCACATCACGCCGGACTGGAGCAGCGGCTGGCAGACTATCGTATGGGATATACGGCTGCCCCGCGTGCTGCTGGCCGGGGTGGTGGGCATGGCCCTTGCGGTAGCCGGGGCCACCTACCAGGGGCTGTTCCGTAATCCCCTCGCTGACCCTTACCTTATTGGCGTGGCGCAGGGAGCGGCGCTGGGGGCGGTGGCGGGTTTCCTGCTGCCGGTTACGGGCGTGGCTGCCACCTACGGCGTGGTGCCGCTGCTGGCTTTTGCCGGGGCGCTCCTCAGCGTGATGGTGGTCTATATACTGGCCCGCGTGGGTAAAACACTGCCCATGTCAACACTCATCCTGGCCGGCGTAGCGCTGGGTGCTCTGCTGGGAGCCATCGTGACTTATCTGACCATCACCAGTGGGCAGGTGATGCATAGCATCATATTCTGGCTCTCGGGCAGCTTCGCCCTGAGCCAGTGGTCGGAACTGCGCGTGGTCTTCCCCATCACCGTACTGGGCGCGGGCTTTATCCTGCTGTTCGGGCGCTCGCTCAACATCATGCAACTTGACGAAGAGCAGGCACAGCAGCTGGGCGTCAACGTGGAGCGTCTCAAACTCATATTGCTCATAGTGGCCACGCTCATTACCGCCGCCGCCGTCTCCTTCGTAGGCATTATCGGCTTCGTGGGCATTATCATCCCGCATGCGGTGCGTCTCATCTGGGGGCCGGACTACCGTTTCCTGCTGCCGCTATCGATGCTCTGCGGGGCGGTCTTCTTAATACTGGGAGACCTGCTGGCACGCACTATGCTGGCACCTTCTGAGATACCCATCGGCGTGATTACGGCGCTGGCCGGAGCACCTTTCTTCCTCTACCTGCTGAGGCGCAAAGCCCGGATGCTGTTCTGAGGATGATATGCTGAGAATAGAGACCAGAAACTTGACTCTGGGCTACAGCCACAATACTGTGGTGCGTGACATCGGCTTCGCCCTTGAACCGGGCCGCATGGCCGGGCTGGTGGGTCCCAACGGCTGCGGCAAGTCCACCATCATCAAGGCTATAAGCCGCGTGATATCTCCTCTTTCGGGCAGTATAACCCTGAACGGCAGGGATGTGGCTCACATCCCTCACATGGAACTGGCAAGGCTGCTGGGAGTGGTGCCGCAGATACCCCTCCTCCCCAGCACCTTCACTGCCTTCGAGGTGGTGCTCATGGGGCGCAACCCGCACCTCGGGCTTTTCCAGTACGAGGGGCCGAAGGATATGGAGATAGCCTGGCAGGCTATGGAAAAGATGCGCATCCAGCATCTTTCAGGACGCAGGATTGCAGAACTCTCCGGCGGTGAAATCCAGTGCGTCGTCATCGCCCGCGTCCTGGCGCAGGAAACACAGGGTATCCTGCTGGATGAGCCGACCTCTAACCTGGACATCGGGCGGCAGATAGAGGTGCTCGACCTGATGAAAGAGCTCTGTCGCTCCAGGGGTCTGACGGTGGGAGTGGCTTTGCATGACCTTAACCTGGCGGTGGAGTACTGCGACTATCTGATTCTGCTGCACAACGGCGGAATCAAGACCGTCGGGGCGCCTGCCGAAGTGGTTACCCAGGGAAACATCAGCGAGGTCTATGGGGCAGGGAGCGTGGTTTACAGCATCGACGGCCTGCCAGCCATCCTGCCCAGAGCTGGCAGCAGCGCCGGCGGGCGGTTTAAGGAGTCTGCTTGAGGCTGTTGCTGGTGCGCCACGGCGAAACGGCAGCCGGCAGCGGAGTGCGCTACTGGGGCAGCACGGATGTCGAGTTGAGTGCGGAAGGCTTGGCCCAGGCCGGGAAACTAAAACAGCGTCTTGAGCATGAAACCATTCGTGCCGTCTATGCCAGCAATCTCAAAAGGGCCAAGCTCATGGCTGATATCATTACTTCAGGCAGGAGTTTAAACACCATCCGCTGCGCCGAGCTCAACGAGGTTAACTTCGGGCGGATGGAGGGTCTGACACTGGAAGAGATTGGCCGCAAGTATCCTGAGCTCTATAAACCCTGGGTCAACTGGGACAGCGACTTCGAATTCCCCGGTGGTGAAAGTATCAGAGACTTTCACGAGAGGGTCAGCCGTTTTGCTGACAGGCTTGAAGCGCATGACGCTCAGGAAACCGTTTTGGTGGTGGCGCATGCCGGTTCGCTGCGCATGCTCATCTGCTACCTGCTGGATTTGCCGCTGCCGCACTGGCGGCAGATACGCCTCGACCTGGCTTCGCTCAGTATTATCGAGGTACTGTCGCAGGGCGCGGTGCTGACGCGTCTGAACGACGTCTCGCACCTAGCCTGAGGGTTCTTTATCCCCGGTGACTGAACGAAGCGAGGAGGGGATATCCCCTCCTCGCTTCGTCTTACCGACTGAATGGCCTATTTAGCTTGAAGCAGAGCTTCCACTTTACTCTGCAGCGCACTTTCGGGCATGGCTCCGATGGCCGTATCCACCACCTTGCCGTTCTTGATGAAGAGCATGTTGGGGATGGACATAACACGGTACTGGGCGGGGGTTTTCTGGTTCTCGTCAACATTCATGCGGCAGAACTTCACCCTGCCCTGATATTTTTCCGAAAGCTTTTTGAGTATAGGTTCCACCATGCGACAGGGGCCGCACCAGGGGGCCCACATATCAATCAGCACGGGCAGATTCGCTTTCATTACCTCAGCGTCATAGGTCTGGTCGGTCACGTCAACTAACATTCATTTCTCCTAACACAAGCAATGGTTTAATGGTATAGTTTTTACCTTTTGGGTGTCAAATGAACCCGCGCAAGGCGCCGATTAAACTCAAGGTAGCTGGTTGGATTAATACCCGGCCTTGTAAGGCATGGTGCTGTCTCCTGAGGCGGGAAGGGCCACCGAGCCGGCGGGAAGGAAAAGGCTGCCGGTAAAATAGAGTGCCCAGAAATTGCTGGGCATCACACCGTTGTTAATGCCGACTATATCGACCACGTCTCCGGCCTTCAACCTGGCCAGCGCATTGCCCACCATCGAGATGATTTTGATTGAATCGACCCAGACGTAGTTCTTATCTCTGGTTTTGAGCATGGTTTCGGTCATTTCAATGTTTTTGAGAACAACTGGCTTTCCGTTGTAAATCTGGGCTGCCAGAGAGCGGCTGCCGAAATTGCCGAAGTATGCCTGCTCCAGGTCGAACGGCGTTGCTTGGACACAGTCAAGGTATGCAGGCGGCACGAGAGGGATGGGCCTGAAGGCACTCGCGGCACAGCTGGATGTCATAATTATACCGGTCAACAACAGAGCCGCTGCCAAAAACACAGCGGTTCCTCTCATATTACGGGACGGTCTTCGCTTGAACATCGTCACTCCCAACCTGTTTTATGGAGAGTCTGCTTTCAGGAAGCTGTTATTATATTAAACTATGAAAGTTTTTTCAGCAATGACAATAGTCACATAAAAATATATACTGGCGCCAGGCTTAGTCGGACAGTGCGGACATGAAATGTTGCCTTAATTCATACCATTAGGTATGCTAAAATGGTATTAGACGTCGAACGGCACAAGATGTGCCAGAGAAAAGGCGGTGCTGAATAGATGCAGGCAGTCATACTAGCGGCGGGTGAAGGCGTCCGCATGCGGCCTCTGACCCATAGCCGCCCCAAAGCCATGCTCCCCGTAGCCGGCAAACCGGTGCTGGAGCATCTGCTCGTCGAGGCGGCTGGCGCCGGTATCCGGGACTTTGTTTTTATTGTGGGCTATAAGGACGAGCAGATACTGAATTATTTCGGGGGCGGTGAGAAATGGGGGGTCAGGATATTCTACCGGCTGCAGCAGAAGGCTATGGGGACAGCCGATGCCCTCAGGATGGCGCGCGGGCTGGTGCGCGATAAGTTTCTGGTGATGAATGCCGATGCCATTACTAGTATAGAAGACATAACCAGACTGATTAAATGCAGTGAAATAACTATAGCTGTCAAAGAGGTTAACGATGTTACCGGGCTGGGTTTAGTGGAAGTGACCAGGGACCGTGTCCTGCACATATATGAAAAACCGGATTTCGCTCTGGCTAAACTGGCTAATACCGGCATATACCTTCTGACGGAGCAGGTCTTTTCCACCATAGCTCAAACTCCCGAATCCCCCCGAGGCGAATATGAACTGACACAATCGCTTGAGATGTTGATTCGGCAGGGTGTGAAAGTATTTTACCAGCCGTTGGACTGCTGGCTAAATGTAAGCTATCCCTGGGACCTGCTCAGTGCCAATGAATCCCTGCTGGCGGCTCTGGCTGCCAGTAACGAAGGCACTGTTGAGGAAAATGTGGTCATCCGCGGGACCTGCGCTATCGGGCAGGGCACGAGGGTACGCTCCGGCAGCTATATCATCGGCCCGGTGGTTATAGGGCGTAACTGCGACATCGGGCCCGGCTGCTATATCCGCCCGTCCACCGCTATCGGGGATGATTGCCGTATCGGGGCTGCCGTGGAGGTGAAGAACTCCATTATCATGCGCGGCAGCCAGCTGGCACACCAGAATTATGTCGGCGACAGCATTATCGGCGAGCGCTGCAACCTGGGTGCTGGCACCAAAATCGCGAACCTGCGATTGGACAAAAAAGAGGTAATAGTCAACGGCGTCAACACGCGCCGGCAAAAGCTGGGAGCCATCTTGGGTGACGGCGTTGAGACGGGCATCAATGCCAGCATAGATGTGGGCACCATCATTGGCGGAGACACGGTGGTTGGCCCGGGCGCACTGGCGGGTGGCTTCATCGCTGCCGGTTCGCGCGTTTTCAGAAGTTTTGAGGCTTCTTCGAATCGCCGGTCGGATGCAGGGTAGGAACCGTTAAGCGGGCCATGTGCGGAATTGTGGGTTATATCGGCCACCGACCGGCGCTGCCTATTATTTTGCAGTGTCTGGAACGCCTGGAGTATCGCGGCTATGATTCGTGTGGCCTCGCCATAGCCGAGGTTGGCTGCTTGCGCGTCTATAAGGACAGGGTGCGGGTAGCCGAATTATCGGAGATGGTGCCGCCGCTTTCGGGAACTTTCGGCATTGGTCATACCCGCTGGGCCACCTGCGGAAAGCCTTCCATGAAGAATGCCCACCCCCAGTGCGATTGCTGCGCCCAGATTGCCGTTGTGCATAATGGCATCATCAGCAACTATCAGGAACTGAGGCAAAAACTCCTTTCGGAAGGGCATCATTTTGTGTCGGAAACAGATACCGAGGTCTTGCCTCATTTAATTGAAAAGTACTACACGAGCAATCTGGAGAATGCTGTCGCTGCGGCGCTCAGGGAGGTCAGCGGTTCTTATGCTGTCGCTGTGCTTAAGGCGGGTGAGGGGAAGCTGGTGGTGGCGCGCAAAGACAGCCCGCTGGTAATTGGCATCGGCGACGGTGAAAACTTCGTAGCCTCGGATGTGCCAGCCCTGCTGGGATATACCAGCCGTGTAGTCTATCTGGAAGAAGACGATATCGGCGTGGTGATGCCCTCATGCCTGTGTATCAAGCGCAATGGCACTGTGGTTCAGCCCAGAGAGGTGAACATCGCGTGGCATGAAAGGGAAGCCCGGCGGGATGACTACGCCCATTTCATGCTCAAGGAAATCCATGAAGAGCCGCGCGTGGTGCGCGACCTGTTGTGCCCTTGTGATGAAGCCAAGCCTGTCCCCGAACTGGTAAAGGCGTGTGACAGCAACACGGAGTCCATGTTGATTTTCGGCTGCGGCAGCTCATATCACGCCGCACTGATAGGTAAGCACATCTTTGAAAAGCTGCTGCGCATTCCGGTGCGGGCTGAACTGGCCTCGGAGTTTAGCTATGACCCTCAGACACAGAAGCCGACAGCAGCCCTGGCCCTTACCCAGTCCGGTGAAACGGCGGACACGCTCAGAGTGGTGCGCCAGATGGAGCGGGCTGGCTGCCGTGTAACGGCGGTCACTAATGTAAGGGACAGCAGCATCAGCCGCCTGGCGTACAAGACCATTTATACTGAAGCCGGCCCCGAGAAGAGTGTCGCTTCCACCAAGACCTTTACAGCGCAACTGGCGCTGCTCTACCGGCTGGGACTGGCCAACTCGCGCATCGGTGCTCATGAGTTGGCTGGAGTTTCCGAGAGCCTCAAGCGCGTTTGTAGCAGGATAGAACAGCTGTTGGACGATTAGCCGTCTATAAAACAGCACTCTCACTATCTGGCGGGCTTCGAGGATGTGATGTATATAGCCAGGGGCATCAACTATCCGATGGCACTCGAAGGCGCCTTGAAGCTCAAGGAGGTCTCTTACATCCATGCCGAGGGCCATGCCGCGGGTGAGCTGAAACACGGCCCTTTTGCCCTGCTGGATGCCTCAACGCCGGTGGTGGCCATAGTGGCGCGCGATGGCACCTACCAGTCCATGCTCAACAGTATGAGCGAGGTCAAGGCCAGGGGAGCGCCTCTCTTGGTGGTCACCGATGAAGCCGATAAAGTTGGCGCAGGAATAGCCGACAGGGTTATCAGGGTGCCTGTGGTTGACCCTTTCCTGTCGCCGCTGGTGAACACGGCGGCTTTACAGCTGCTGGCTTACTATACGGCCCTGGAGAAGGGGCGTCCCATCGATTTCCCGCGCAACCTGGCCAAGAGCGTCACGGTGGAGTAAGTTCTCCATTGCAAGGGGTTAATGGATTTTAACCAGCTTCCAGACCAGGATTTCGCACAGCACGGTTATGTCCTCGGTGGGCAGATAGTCTGTAATGGTGCTGTCGAAAAGTATGTTGCCCTCGGCCGGTAGTTCTTCGTCGCCCAGCCAAAGTGTGACTGTGAGAGGCACCCGCGGCAGAGCATTGAGTCTGAAAGAGAAGTCACCCGCACCGGCTTTCACTCCGCCCAGGCTCTCTGCTGCTGCGAGCAGGGCTGCGGGCCTGTCGGCGAAGTTATCCAGCAGCGGCTTGATAGTCCGTTTGACGAACGTGGGATAGTAGACTGTACCCTCGGGTAGCTCCTTGAATGTAATAAGACGGCCTGTGGGAGGGCTGCCTCTGGCGGTATTGAGATAATGCAGGATGATGAGTTTGTCGCGAGGGGACAGCGCTTCTCCTGAGATGGTGGTGACGTCTATATCCGGCAGGCGGACGCGGCAGGTCTGCCCCAGGTAGCCAAGAGTAATGGCCTTCTTGCCTGCCTCATCCATGAAGGTTGTGCCGCTCCTGGCGCATAGCACTTCGAGGTCAGCTCTTCCAGCCAGCTTGCTGGCGGCGAGTGTGTACGCCTCCTGGTAAGCCTGGTCGAAGCCGCGCCAGGAGGGCAGGCCGAAGGGTTGTCTATCCACTAGACCTCGAGCCACGAGTGGGAGTAAAGCGCCTCGCCGTTAAGGACGCGCACGGTTTTGACATACTTGGCTTCTTCGGAGTTGAGCGAAGCCATGTCGATTGGCCCTCCATCCATAACCCTGTGTATCAGCGAGACTATATTGGGCCTCTGCCCGCGGGCTATCTGAATCAGTTCGGCATCCAGGGCGTCGACTATGGCTGCGTATAAGCCCCAGCGCGCCAGCATCACCAGGTAGGTGCGGTTGAGATAGGGCCGGAGGTGAGCCGGCGTGCCGTTGGAGACATTGGAAAGTCCTACGATAGACTTACAGCCCGGGGCAATCTCGGATAGCGTCTGCAAGAACTCCACGCAGGCCTTCACCTGGCTGATTTCGCCGCTCACCGGTGTGGCGATGGGGTCAATCCATATGTCTCCGATGGGAATGCCGCATTCATTGGCCTTGTACACTAGGTCGACGGTATGCATGCAGCGCTCGTTAACGTCGCGTGGCATACCCTCCACACCCCACAGCAACCCTATCATCTCGGCGTGGTATCTGGTCACCAGCGGCAGGACTTTTTCCAGCCGTTCGGGTTGCAGCGACACGGAGTTGAT